>Ga0302320_10005755_pt1 | contig 27669 bp, 23 predicted proteins | sample Bog_T0_3_FD_202130 | JGI IMG/M metagenome (GOLD analysis project Ga0302320, IMG submission 202130) | Peat permafrost microbial communities from Stordalen Mire near Abisko, Sweden - Bog_T0_3 | ecosystem: Environmental > Terrestrial > Soil > Wetlands > Peat | place: Sweden: Abisko, Stordalen Mire...
TTCCGGACACGACGAACTGGCGCAGCTGGCGGATTCTTTCAATCACATGACCGCGGAATTGCTCGGGCAAAAAGAACGGCTGGTGCAAGCCGAGCGGGTGGCGGCGTGGCGGGAGCTGGCCCGGCGGCTCGCACACGAATTGAAGAATCCTCTGTTTCCGCTGCAACTCACGGTGGAAAACTTGATCCGGGCGCGGCAACAGAGTCCCGAGCTGTTCGAAGAAGTTTTCCGCGAGAGTTCGAAAACCCTGCTGGCGGAAATCTCGAACCTGAAAAATATCATCGGGAAGTTCAGCGAATTCTCCAGAATGCCTCAGCCGCAGCTGCGGCCAGTGCAGGTGAATGAAGTGATTCGCGGCGTGGCGCAACTCTTTCAGGCGCAACTGGAAGCGTCGGAGCATGCGAAAATCAGCTGCGAATTGCAACTCGACCCCTACCTCGAACCCGCCAGCGCAGATCCGGAATTGTTACACCGGGCCATTTCCAATCTCGTTCTGAATGCCATGGACGCGATGCCGCTAGGTGGAAAGCTAACACTCAGCACTCGCGGGAGAGACGGCAAAGTGCTGATCGAAGTCAAAGATACCGGCTCGGGCATGACGCCAGAGGAGTGCGAACGGATTTTCACTCCTTATTACACCAGCAAACAATATGGCACCGGGCTGGGGCTGGCAATCGTGCAGTCGGTGGTCAGCGATCATGGGGGAAGCATTCGCGTGGAAAGTGCGCCGGGAGCGGGGACGACCTTCGTAATCGAGTTACAGCGGGGATGACACTTCCGCGCACTCGCGCAATGAAACTTTGAGATGGAGGAGAGTTGCCGACAAAAGCACATCTGCTGATCGTGGATGATGAAGCCAACACCCTGGCATCGTTGTCGCGGGCATTCCGGCTGGCGGGGCACCAGGCCACCGTCTGCGATAACGCGGCGAAGGCGTTGGAACTGGCGAAGGCGCAAAAGTTTGATCTGATCCTCTCCGATGTCGTGATGCCCGTAAAGAGTGGACTGTCTCTGCTGGAAGACTTAAAAGCGCAAGGGGAGAACACTCCGGTCGTGATGATGTCAGGCCAGGCGGATATCGAGATGGCGGTGCGAGCCACGCGACTGGGCGCTTTGGATTTTCTGGAGAAACCAATCTCCACCGAAAAACTTTTGCTGACGGTGGAAAATGCGCTGAAGCTGCAACGGCTCGAGAGCGAGAATCGCCAGCTCAAACAGCGCCTGGGTAAGCACGAAATCGTATGGCAGGGCGAAGCCATGCAACGCGTGATGGCGCAGGTGGCCCGGGTTGCGGCCAGTGAGAGCCGGGTTTGCATCCTGGGAGAAACCGGGACCGGAAAAGAATTGGTGGCGCGAACCATTCACGAACGCAGCGCGCGTGCGGGGGCGGCGTTTATCACGTTGAACTGTGCAGCGGTCCCGGCCGAGCTGATCGAGTCCGAGCTTTTCGGACATGAGAAAGGATCCTTCACCGGCGCCGCTGCCCGGCACGTCGGAAAGTTTGAGCAGGCGAATCACGGAACCATCTTCCTGGATGAGATCGGCGATATGCCGCTCGCCATGCAAGCCAAATTGTTGCGCGTTCTGGAAGAGGGTGAAGTGGAACGGATCGGTGGCGACAAACCTGTGTCCGTAGATGTGCGCGTGGTGGTGGCCACGCATCGCGATCTCGAAGCGCGAGTGCGAGAAGATAAATTTCGCCAGGATTTATTTCATCGGATTTACGTTTTCCCGCTGATGTTGCCGCCGCTGCGCGAGAGAAAAGAAGATATCCCCGCGCTGGTGGAACATTTCGCGGCGCAGGTGAGCGCGCAGAATGGCTGGAAGCCGGTCGCCTTCGCCGCGGATGCGATGGCGGCGTTGCAAACTCACGCCTGGCCGGGCAACGTCCGCGAGTTGCGAAATATGGTCGAGCGGCTGATGCTGCTGGCAACGGACGATCAGGTAGATCTCGCCACCGTTGCACTAGCTCTGCCCAAGGGCGGCGGAACTGGCGCGATAGTTTCTTCCTCTTCGTCGGGGCCGCTATCCGAGCGCGTGGAGGCGTTCGAGCGCGACGTCATACTGGCGGAACTGAAGCGCAGTCATTCCAACATGAGCCTGGCGGCGAAGTCGCTGGGCCTGGAGCGCAGTCATCTTTACAAAAAGGCCGAGCATCTGGGAATCGATCTGCGCGCCATTCGGCGGGAGCAGGATGCGGAGCACGAATGAGAACTCAGAGCATCGAATTAAACAGAACTGCTGGCGCTTCGACGGTCCGGATTTTAGCTGTCGGTCTTGTTTTTCTTTTCTTGATTTCATCCCATCTGGCTCTTGCGCTCGAGCAACCCTTGCTGACCGCTTATGGAGTTCGCATGGAGCCAGCCTGGATTCCGATGAAAGATGGAGTGCGCCTGGCGGCGACACTCTACCTGCCGGACGGCGCTCAACCCGGCGAGAAGTTTCCGGCGTTGCTGGAATACCTGCCGTATCGCAAAGATGACGGCACTGCAGCCGAAGATTATCCCAAGCATGCCTATTTTGCGCGGCGCGGATATGTGAGTGTGCGCGTCGACATTCGCGGATTTGGCGCGAGTGAAGGCGCCCCGCCGGAGCGCGAGTACTCCGAGCAGGAACAAACCGATGGCCTGCAAGTGATCGACTGGCTGGCGCACCAGCCCTGGTCGAACGGAAATGTCGGAATGTTTGGCATCTCCTGGGGAGGATTCTCCGCCCTGCAAATGGCGATGCGGCACGCCCCAAATCTCAAGGCGATTCTCGCCGTGGACGCCACCGCGGAGCTTTTTCACGACGACGTGCATTACGTGGATGGCATCGCCCACATCGACGAATTCGAATTGAACATGGATATGGCCGAGGGCTGGACTGGGGCTCCCGATTACACACTCGACGAAAAGATTCTCGGACCACGATTCGAAGCTCCGCCCTGGTCGCTGCTTTATCTGAAGCATCAGCGGGACGGTTCTTTCTGGCGCGACCGGGTGCGGCCGCTAAAAGACATTACGATTCCAAGCTTCCTGATTGGTGGCCTGCTCGATGGCTACCGCGACAACGTTACCGACATGCTCATGCAGTCCGGCGGACCGGTGAAGGCGATCGTCGGACCGTGGAATCACACCTTTCCCAATGACGCCACGCCGGGTCCGCGGATCGAATGGCGCGACCAGGCGGTGCGCTGGTTCGATCATTGGCTCAAAGGACGCGACAACGGCACGGAGAAAGATCCACGGCTGGTCATCTATATGCAGCACTGGCACCCGCCGGATCCCGCGCTGGAGAATGTTCCCGGCGAATGGAGGGAGGAAGATCGCTGGCCCCCGAAGCAAGCGCGTCCTTCAGTTCTATTCCTGCGATCCGATCATTCGCTCGCGCAGGCTGCGCCGCCCCCCGCTACGCATCAACTCAAGTATGTGCCGTCGGTTGGCGTGGAAGCGGGGTTCTGGTGGGGCGAACTGCTGAGCGATGTAAGGCCGGTCGATGCCTTTAGCCTGGTGTATGATTCGGCGCCGCTCCGGGAGACAGTAGCGATTCTCGGGCGTCCGCATGCATTGCTGAAGGCGTCAGCGACGGCAGCGTTGGCGGACTGGTTTGCGCGGCTGTCGGATGTCGCGCCGGACGGAACGGTTACACAAATTACGGGAGCGGGCATCAACGGGGCGCAGCGCGAGTCGATGAGCGAACCGCGCGATCTGGAACCAGGAAAACTTTACGCGCTCGATGTCGAGATGCACTTGACCTCCTGGGTATTTCCCAAAGGCCATCGCATCCGGGTGGCGATTTCGAACGCGCTGTGGCCCATGATGCTCCCGACTCCTTACCCGATGACGACTTCTCTTGCCATTGGCGGCCCCGAGGGTTCGCGAATCGTGTTGCCGGTGGTACCCGAGCATGGCACTGCACCGCCTGCATTTTCTAACCCTGAACCGTCCGAAGAGCGCTCCGATATAAAGAACGAAGGCTTTCCCTGGCCGGGCGATTGGACGGTCGAACGCGATGAGGCCCGGCACCAGACTACAGTGCATTGGAAGGGACAAGAGGGTGGTACGTACCCTTGGGGAACGGAAAAAGATTTTGAGAATATGACGTATGAAGCCGATGACGCTCATCCTGAAACCACGGCGGTGCGGGGCGATGCGGAGACCGTGTTCGCGCTGAAAGGACGAACTCTGACCTGGCGCGGGCACTTGCTGGTGACAACGGATCGGAATAATTTTTATTACAAGTACACGCGCGAATTGCTGAAGGATGGAAAAGAAATCAAGTCGAAAACCTGGGAGGAGACCATTCCGCGCGACCACCAGTAGCGCGATGGCGACGCGCAAGTGATTGGTAAAGTGACGGACTACATCGCCGCGCCCAGTTCCCATTCACTCAGCAATTGCAATTCGATCCAACCCTCCATCGGCAGCGCGTCGACCGGAATCCGATTTTGCCAAAGACTGAATCGCAGTTTCAGTCTGGTGGCTGGGGCCATGGACACTGCGCTCGGTTTGCCCGATTTTGCGCGGCCCGAAGTAGGCTTCGGAACGAGCCAGCTTAATGGCAGACGAAATTCAAAGTTTTTCTGGAGCGCGGCTTTCGCGCTCTCTCCGCTCTTGTCGGCGGAAGCGGAGGTAGTCGAGGAGGAAGTCGAAGTAGTGGCCGACGCCTCGTCGCGGCCCTCCAACTTCCACTCCATCAGCTTGTGGTCTTTGACGTTTGCGTCGAGCCGCAGGGTACGGCGGGCGCTGCTTTCCCCGCTCGCCCAGGTTTCAAGGTTCACCACCAGGCCGAACTCCATGTCAGGCACCGCTCCGGCGAAATCCAGACGCCCATACACATAGGCGCTGTCGATGCCGGCATACACCGAATCCAATAAAAACTGTTTGCCGTGCATGGCCCCGGCGCGCTGATCGGCGGTAAAAATCGCCGCGCCCATCCATTCGAAATAACGAACTCGATCGCCGGTGATACTCGGATGAATATAGGCCGTCTGCGGCGTAAACGCGGGTCGCACTTCGGCGGCGGTAATCGGCTGCGCGAGATAATCGGGCGGCGTGGCTCCCAGAGCCTGATAAACATTGGAAAGATGTTTGCGATAGAGCTCATCGAAATCGCGGTCATTCGCCGAGTGATGCTCCGGACCGTACCACCAGTTCCAGTCGCTGCCCTCCGCGATGAGAATTTCCTCGTAGGCCAACTTGCGTTGCGCCTCGGTGGCCCGCTCCGCACTCTGTCCGTAAAACTCGCGCGCATGGTGCAGGTAGTCCCAGGCGCGGTTGTCCTCCGGAGCCCCAATCCATACGTTGAAATTGGCATTGATCCACGAACCCGGCACCAGCGACTTTAAAGGAGAGATCGGGCGCTGCCGGGAAATCGCTTCGGAGATCGTTATCGCCTCCAGTCCGCCTTCGCGCTGCAGCGCGTCGTAAAATCGCCGCAGGAATTCCCGCCCAGACTTGGGATAATATTCCCACGCGTTCTCTCCATCCAGGATGACCGAGACCACCGCATCGCGCCCTTGGGCCAGCACCGGCTGCGCGGCTTCTTTGATGTTGTGCAGTAAATGGCCGGCGGCGTCCCCAGGGTCCATGCCGGAGTAGACAAAGCCGATCAGATCGGAAATGGTATGGTCCCGGAAGACCATGTGCATTTCGGTCTTGCCGTTTTCGTAGCGGTGGACGTTATAGAGCCGCTCCGCAAGATGAGCCGGCAGGCGCCCGTTGCCATCCCGCTGAAAAAACACTCCGGTGCTGCGGCCCAGAACCTCTTCATCCGTAGCCATCCACTTGATTCCGAGGCTGTGCGCAATCGTCAGCGCCTCTTCTGAAACGCTGCCTTCCGAGGGCCACACCCCTTGCGGCCTCACCCCAAACACCTGCTGGTGAAGATCGAGCGCCCGCGTCAACTGCTCCCGAGCGTCTTCGGGATGGCGAAAGCGGTTCTGCGGAAGCGGCAGCCCGGGCGAGGAAACCGCGCCCTCATTGGTGTCGCACACCAAAGGAAGGATGGGATGATAAAACGGGGTCGCGGATATTTCGATCGATCCCTTTTTCGCGGCGTCCGCGTAGGCGGGCATCACTTTCCCCAGCAATTCCCGCTCCAGGGCGATGACGAACTTCTGATCTTCCACCGAATAGTTGCGCTCTTTTTTGATAAGCGCGGCGACGTCTTTATCTTCTAAAAAGAATTCATCGAACCAGGAGATCTGCGACAGTACCTGCAGATCGGTAAAATCCGCCGCCTGGAAATATTTCTCCGCCTTCTCGGGAGAAAATCCATGTTCCCGGTAACGCTCCCAAAGCTCGCGGTACCGCGGATAGCGGCCAATCACCTTATCCGGATTGGCCTGAAATAAATATTGCAGAGCGAACAGTCGGTCCGCCAGCGTCAAATCCGTCGCGGCTTTTGCCGCAATCTTGAAAAACGGATCCTGAGCCGTCCCCGCCACGTAATCCTGAATCTGCGTAATGAGCGACGGCACCAGATTGAAATTCTGATGGACGTCGGGAAACTCGTCCAGCAGCTTCACCATCCCGTAATAATCCTTGAGCGCGTGCAGCCGCACCCACGGCATGCGGTATTCCCCCGTGACCAGATCTTTATAAAAAGGCTGGTGCTGATGCCACAGAAGAATCAGACGAAGAACAGGCATGGCGGAAGAGTCAGTCTAGCATGGGGATTGAGCGCTTCGGCGCACGAAGGGGAACGACTGAAAGGGTTTAACGTGGCTCTGGCGTCTCTTTGCAACGAATTACTATGGTAAGGAGTCTTATCAATTGCGATACTTTTGTGACGTTTGCGGCTGGCAATCGACGCGATAGAGTACACTAATGACGAACGGCAATTACAAAAGAAAATCCACTATGGCGACCGCACCACTCAAGCCTAAAGGCGCATTAGACAAGCTTTTGGAAAGCATGGACGAGCTTGCCGTTTCCGCCGCCGAATCCATGACGACTGAGGAGGTTCGGCAAGTGCGGAAGGATATCAACGCCCTGGTAGATCGGGCTGTCGCGCGTAAACGGCGTCGCGAAACTGCTTGATCAGCTCCTTCCGCTGCTCCGTTGTCAGCCCCGGCCTCAACCTATTTATCATTTCCACGTATTCCGGCTCGGCTTCGAGCCCCTTCTCCACAAGCTCCCGCACGCGCTTCACGTCAAGACGAAGCTTCCTGGCTTCTTCCCGGTCGCAGTAAGTGCGATCCGGGTCGCGGCGGGTTTTCGTCCACTTGGTCACAACTTACAATGAAAATAGCTTAGGCGGGATGGCAAATAGAAAAGCCATCTCAGTATACGAGTTCATCACGCAGAATCATCCATAGCTCCTAGCTTCTTGTCGAAGAGATTAGGGCCTCTCTCAGACCCCTCCAATTCTCCAGCCATCCCCCATACCCCAACCTGCATCTTCGCTGTACACTACTTTCTGCGAAAATGCCTGAAAGCCTTATGCCCACCGCCGACCGCCCCACTTTGCTCTCCGAGCAGGACCTCTACCTCTTTAACGAGGGCAGCAACTATCGCTTGTACGAGACCATGGGCGCTCACCTGGTCACACGGGACGGGCGCGCCGGGGTGATGTTCAGCGTTTGGGCGCCGAATGCGCGCCTGGTTTCGGTGATCGGCAGCTTCAACGGGTGGGCGGAGCGCGCCAACTTGCTCGAGCGCCGCGGCGATTCCGGCATCTGGGAAGGATTCGTTCCGGCGGTAGAAAAGGGCGCGCTCTATAAGTTTCATATCGAATCGAACCGCCAGGCCTATCACGTGGATAAAGCCGATCCCATCGGATTGCTGCATGAAGCCCCTCCGCGCACCGCCTCGGTGGTGTGGGATCTCGACTACGAATGGCACGACCACGACTGGATGCAGAATCGCGCCGGGCGCAATTCCCTGCGCGCGCCGCAATCCGTTTACGAGGTACACCTCGGCTCGTGGAGGCGCGTGCCGGAGGAAAACAATCGGCCTCTCACCTACCGCGAGACCGCGCCACTTCTGGCCGAGTATGTGCTGCACATGGGCTTCACGCACGTGGAGTTTCTGCCGGTGATGGAGCATCCCTTTTATGGCTCCTGGGGATACCAGACCACGGGCTATTTCGCGCCCACGTCACGTTACGGCACTCCGCAGGATTTCATGTATCTGGTGGACTTCCTGCACCAGCACGGCATCGCGGTAATTCTTGACTGGGTGCCTTCGCACTTCCCTTCTGACGCTCACGGCCTGGCGTATTTCGATGGCACGCATCTTTACGAGCACGCTGACCGGCGCCAGGGCTTCCATCCCGACTGGAAGACTTACATTTTTAACTACGGGCGAACCGAAGTGCGAAGCTTTCTTCTGTCCAGCGCCATGTTCTGGCTGGATAAATATCACATCGACGGACTGCGCGTGGACGCGGTGGCTTCCATGCTTTATCTGGATTACTCGCGCAACGCCGGAGAATGGATTCCCAACAAATTCGGCGGGCGCGAGAACCTCGAAGCCATCGATTTTCTGCGCCGATTCAATCAGGAAGCGTATAAAGAGCATCCTGCAATTCAAACCACCGCGGAAGAATCGACCTCCTGGCCCATGGTGTCGCGCCCGGTTTATCTGGGCGGGCTCGGTTTCGGATTGAAGTGGGACATGGGATGGATGCACGACACCCTGCAATACTTCCAGCAGGACCCCATCCATCGCCGCTACCATCACAGCAAGCTGACCTTCCGCATGCTGTATTCCTTTCAGGAAAACTTCGTGCTGCCGCTTTCGCACGATGAAGTGGTGCATGGCAAAGGTTCGCTGATCGGCAAGATGCCGGGCGATGAGTGGCAGCGCTTCGCCAATCTCCGCTTGCTGTTTGCCTACATGTATGCCCAGCCGGGCAAGAAGCTGATGTTCATGGGTTGCGAGTTCGGCCAGGTGCGCGAGTGGGGACACGACACCAGCCTGGAGTGGGACGTGCTGCAGTATCCCGTGCATAGCGGCATGCAAGAATGGGTGAGCCAGTTGAACCGGGTCTACCGCTCAGAACCGGGCCTGCACGTGCTCGACAACAAGGCCGAAGGCTTCGAGTGGGTGGATTGCAACGACAGCCTCACCAGCACGATCTCGCTCCTGCGCAAAACAGAATCTGCGAAAGACAACATTTTGGTGGTGTGCAATTTCACCCCGATCCCGCGCCTCGGGTATCGCGTGGGAGTCCCGGAGGGCGGCTACTGGCGCGAATTACTGAACAGCGACGGGAAAGAATATGGGGGGAGCGGCGTGGGCAATGCGGGCGGCGCTCAGGCGGAAGAGATCCCCGCGCATGGAAGACCGTTCTCGCTGAAACTCACGTTGCCGCCGCTGGGGGCGCTGTTTTTGAAGGCGGGATAATTAGCGTGGCGTGTCTTCGCTGGCTTTGGCGAGAGATGGTAGGCTGATCGGACGGCGAAAGTATCCTCCGTCCAGTCGCAGTAAGCCGCGTTCCGACCGAAATCAAATAGGCCACCCGTGGGGCGGCCTAAAAATTACCATCGGGCACATGCCTTGCGGCAGAGGGGACACCGTGGTCTACCTCTACTAGAATGCCCCAAGAATGAAGAGAAAGCAAGCCGTTTTTGAGTATTCGGATGAGCAACTTGCAGCCCTCGAAAAGGCTTTGTCGACCGATCGCCTTCAGCCCTATCTCATTCTCTCCAACGGCGAGAAACTTCAGGCGATCCAGCTCTACGAATGGATACGGCACTCTCCGAATCGCTCTACGGACTTCTTCAGGGGTTGGAGATTGCCCTCCGCAACGCCATGCATCGCTCCTTGATTGAAGCCTACCAGCGAGAGGATTGGTATGAAGTTTGTCCTTTGCATCACGAACTAAAAGAGACTATACGGAAAGCCAAAGCCAGAATTCTTCTTGATGGGAAGGTGGTAGCACCCCCCAAAGTCGTCGCAGAGCTGACCTTTGGATTCTGGGTCTCCCTCACTTCGCCAAGGTATGCTCAGCTTCTCTGGGACAAGATGCTACGTCGAGCTTTCCTCAAGAATCTAGGGCGTAAAGCCGCACACAAGCGACTGGACCGAATTCGAAAGCTTCGCAACCGCGTCGCCCACCACGAATCTATCCTGGGACGAAACCTGAAAGATGACTTCGCCCTGATTCTGGAAGCTGCGCATTGGATTTGCCCGGTGACCGCAGCATGGCTGAGAGCAAATAGCACATTCCATGATCGCTACGCCCAAAGGCCAGCCAAGGTCAGGGATGAGGCGTAACCGTGCCGGTTTTATGATCCGCAAGCATGGCATCGATCGCCTGGTTCACCGAAGTCCAGAACTCGCCCTCTGAAAGTTCCCGCGAAGCCATCCCTTCGGCCAGAAGGCCATCCAGTTCCTCGGCGCTCCCTGTAAACCCCGGCAGCGAGCGCTGCTCGATTGCCGCGAGAGCAGCCTCAACCACTTCCTCAGGCGAGTCGTAAGCGCCGCGACTTACCACAGCTTGCACTCGCCGCTCTTGTTCCGGCGTCAAATGAATGGGCATACTCCCCGCCTCCGTGCTTCCCGATCTCAGGTCGATGCTAACGTAAACACCCGTTAAATCAAATAGGCGCCCGATGGGTGGCTAAGAGTACCGTCGGCCAGATGCCTTGCGGCGGAGAAGACACACGAAGCCTACCTCTCCATCCAGCGTCACATGCTATCCTGCCCTCAGACTTGCGTCCATGCGGATTCTCACCCGCTACATTCTTCGGGAAGTGACTTCGCACGCCTTGATCGGCGCGGCCATCTTTACTTTTGTTCTATTCACGCGCGACCTGGGTCGCATACTCGAACTTGTGGTGCGCGCCAGCGCGCCGCTGCCCAGCGTTGCCGAAATCTTCTTTTACACCGTGCCGCTCGCGCTTACCTACACCATTCCGATGAGCGTGCTGGTGGGGATTCTGCTGGGGCTCAGCCGGCTTGCCGCCGATAGTGAAATTACCGCGATGCGGGCCAGCGGCATGGGGGTCTGGAGCTTCGGACGGGTGCTGGCAATTTTTGTGGTGGGGGCGTGGGGGCTGGCGCTGTTCAATGGATTGTATCTCGCACCCTGGTCCATGGCATCGTTGGGGCATCTCGAGGATCAGCTCAAGGGCTCGCAGGTTTCGTTCGAGGTGCAGCCTCGGGTTTTTTATGAAGGCTTTCCGAAGATCGTACTGTATGTACAGGATGTGCATACCGCGCAGGGGGCTGCGGTGTGGAAGGGCGTGTTTCTGGCTGACATCAGCGATGAGGCGAATCCGCGCATCACGCTGGCTCACGAAGGCATCCTCGTTCCTGAGGGGCAAGACCGTCTGCATTTGCATCTGGTGGATGGGGCCACGCATGAAACCGATCCCAAGCTGCCCGATCATTACCAGATTTCCACCTTTCAGCAAACCGATATTCCTCTAGATCTGCCTTCGACCGAGAGTAAGTCCGAGGAGCAGATTCCGGTTGGCCTGGTAAGCACTGCGGCATTGCGCGAACATGCCAGTCGCGTCGATCCGGTATCGGCTCGCTGGTACTTAATAGAATTTCATCGCCGCTTCGCCTTGCCTACGGCTTGTCTGGTGCTCGCGATGGTCGGAATTCCGCTGGGACTTTCGTCGAAGAAGAGCGGCAAGTCTGGCGGCTTCGTGATCACCATCGCGCTGGTTTTCGTTTACTACTTTGTTTCTTTGATCGGAGTCTCTTTGGCGCGGCAGGGCAAGGTCGGCCCCATGTTCGGGGCGTGGCTGGCGAATATTGCGTTCTTCGTGGCGGGATCGGTTTTGTTATGGCAAGCGGAGCGGCGTCCGATTGCGCTCTCGGCGTTCCGCATGTCGAGAAGGCACGACAGTCACCGCGCCAACGGCCACGTGCCCGCCTTACGACTGGGGCGCAGGGACAGCGCCAGTGCGTTCGAGCGCGCGTCGACCCGACGGCGGGTTTTCAGCGCCAGCTTTCCTACGCTGCTCGACGATTATGTGCTGCGGGATTTCTTTGTGTACCTGGGAATGATCCTGTCATCGTTCCTGGTTCTGCTGCTGGTATTCACTCTGTTCGAATTGCTGGGCGATATTCTGCGCAATCAAACTCCCCCGACGGTGGTGGCGGAGTATCTGCTCAACGTTGCGCCATATCTGCTCTACAGCGTTGCGCCGCTTATTATGCTGCTGGCGGTGCTGATTACGTTCGGCCTGATGAACCGGGCGAACGAGATCACGGCGATTAAAGCGACCGGGACCAGCATCTATCGCATCGTGGCGCCAGTGCTGGTGGCGGCTGCTTTCGTGGCTGCGGGATTATTCTTCGCCGACCAGTTCTACCTGCCGCATACCAACAAGCGCCAGGAAGCGCTGCATAATCAGATCAAGGGCAAGCCGCCACAGACGTATTTGCGGCCGGACCGCAAATGGATTTTTGGCCAGCACAACGATATTTACTACTACCAGTTTTTCGATCCCGACCGCGATCAGTTTGCGAATGTCACTATCTTTCGTATCGATCCCGCCAGTTTTTCCATCGCGCAGCGCATTCACGCCGAGCGGGCGCACTGGGCAGATAATCTGAACCGCTGGATCTTTGAACAAGGCTGGCAGCGGTCGTTGCAAGGGCCGGCCATCGCGGGATTTCGCAACTTCGAGGTTGCCACTTTTCCGGAACTCAGCGAGTCGCCGTCGTATTTTAAGAAAGAAGTGAAGCAGTATTCAGAGATGAACTACGAGGAGTTGCGGCGCTACATCCGGGACTTGCAGCAGAGTGGATTCGATGTGGTGCGGCTGCGGGTGCAGCTCAACAAGAAATTGTCGTTCCCGTTGATCACGTTGATTATGGCTGTGCTGGCGATTCCATTTTCACTTTCTGCGGCGAAGAAGGGCGCCATCACGGGAATCGCGGTCGCGGTGGGAATTGCGGTGGTTTATACCGTGGTGTCGCGGTTGTTTGAGTCGATGGGAGATTTGAGCCAGCTTCCGCCGGCGTTGGCGGCGTGGTCGCCGGATCTTATTTTCGCGCTGGTGGGGGCGTATCTTATTCTGAAAATTCCGACTTGATGATCGACATGCGGGTTAATTCAGGAGTCTCCGGTTTGTCGATTAATGGGCAGGGCGAAACGCGGCTGCGCCCGGGGGAAAGCCCTGGTTTGAGGCGACACGGCTCAAGAGGCTGGGAAAATGTTATTCCGGCAGCCGAGAGCGTGCGTCAGGCGCTGAAGCGCGACTCCTTTCACCGACTGAACGGCACGACTGAAGAGGTTGCCGAGAAACCCGGTGTAAATACAAAATGCAGCCACAGCGGCTGAAGCCCGCTCTGATTATGGAGCCTTACGCGGCGCTGAAGCGCCGCTCTTCCACGGGGCTGCCCGCATTTCGTGAGTCTTTCAGCGATCTTGAAGTCGTGCCCCGCCCGAATTCTATTTTGTCTGGCGTTGGCGACTTGTGATTTTGGCTACGCTTGCTTAATTCTTGTTTTCCTCGCGACTCTTTTCGCTGCCATCGATCCTGGCAAAATTTATAGGTAGTGCACTACCACAACGGACTTTCAGCCCTGGGCTATCCAGGGTAGCTTACTGAGAGCCCTGATCAGATGTCCCAGCTGTCCCTCGATCGCATGGTGAGGTTGCGGGGGCCGTGAGTTTCCTAGGACTAGGCACAGCACACATCCGTCGACTGCAGTTTCAAGTTACGGGATTTTGGGGAGAGAGCGAAAGGTCAGATGTCACAGGGATGGAATATATTTTTTGTGGAAAAGTCTTGGAGGTAAGTGGCCGGGGGTAAGAGCGTGCGTGAGCCATGATCATCCGTTTAACGCGTAAGCGGTTAAAAGAAAGCAGGCGCGCAGGGTGGGTAAACCAAGGAATAGAGAGATAGGAAGAGGTTTGAGGGGAGCGTACAGATTTGCTTCAGGCTAAGCCGCAGAAGCGCGGGAAGGTCAAGGTCGCGAAGAAGAAACCAGAGAAATTGTTCCCGCCGGAGAAATAATTTTCTGCTAACATCCGTTGGGCATGACTCCCGGCGCTCTTCAGAAATTCAGCGACTTCGCTATTCCGGTCGTCCTGATCCTAGTGAGCGCTCTGATTAAGAAAATAGTTCGAGGAAGAAGTTCATTTAAGCTTGACGACTTCTCTTTGGGGCTTGATTTGACGCTCGCTGCATTCTCGTCGGCAGCGGTGAGTTTGCTGGAAGTTGATCCGACGGGCAGGACAAATCTAGCCTGGTATCTAGTGTTCACGCTGATTGTGCTCATGCTGCAACTGGCCCTTCATCAACAATGGTCTGGTACTTCGGTTACTTGGTGGAAGTCTCTCTGCTTGCTAGGCTTTCTATCTAACGGGCTTGGTATCTCCCTTTTGGGCTTCTTCATACACTGGAAAATAGAAGGGAAGTTGTGAGGCGAAACTTCAAGGCTGACCTGTTCGCGACCGTGGCAATCGCGGCCAGTGTCGCGTTGCTTGCCGTGGGGATCGCTGAGAGTGCACCCCTTTTACCGCCAATCGCGGTGGGGCTTGCGGCTGTTACAGTAGTAGCAAAATTTGCTCTTAGCGCGGATCGCAGAAGGCACACTCTTCCAAATTCCCCACGCAGACGTGCAAGTGACCGTGACCATGAAGAAGAGACTGTTCCTACGAGTCCTGTCTAATTATTCGAACTCACAAACCTGCTTTCCAACTTCTGCAATCGCTCTGATTCGCGCCCGAATTCACTGAGCTTCACGTCGATATCGGGGGGGAATGGCGATTCGGAAGAAGTGCATCGCATACTGAGCGCTAGTCATCCCCGTTGGACCAATGCCATCCGGTGAAAAGTCATGCCGAACTTGCGCCTCTGCACTGGCCGCGGCGATGGTCGCGATTCAATCTACTTCACCGCGACTCCCCAGGGAGTGGGATCCGTGGTGACCGAGCCTTGCGGGGTTAGCGCGCCGCTGGAGGGAGTGATCGCGTACTCGGAGACCGTTTCTCCGTTCGAGTTGGCTACAAACATCCAGCTATCGTCGCTGCGAATGGCCATCGAAGTTGGATAGGAAGAACCGCCTACGCCGCCGTTATTTGTACTGATGGTGGGGGGGCTCAACGGCGTGAGACTGCCGGTGGTGGGGCCGACCCGAAAGGCAGAGATTTGGTTGGCCTGGGTATCGAGGACGTACAAGTAGGCGGCGTAAGCATCCAGCATGAGCGGGCCGGGGCCGTTCCCCACGGGGTAAGGAGAACCGCTGACCGGCAACAGGCTGTAATCGGGATTTGGACAAGCCGGAAAACTGGTGGCGTTGCAAATGGTAAATGCGCTGACGCTGTTATTAGGCTGCGAATTCGAAACGTACACGAAGCGGTTGCAGGGGTCCACGGTGACGCCGGAGGGCACCGTGCCGGTGGCATTTTGCGAAACGAAGGTCAAGGCACCCGCCGAGGAAACGGAATAGTTCAGCACCCAGTAGTTGGCGGAATCGGTCACATACAGATTCTCCGTCGTGGGCGGAACATTGCCGGAGCAAATTGCATACTCGGGAGGGAAGAGGGTCGAGGTAATCGCAACCGCGGAAGCGCTTGGAGTTACGCCGCCGTTCTGGGCCGGCAGCAGGAAGGGTGACCCGGAAACTTCCGTCAGAGCGCCGCCGCTTCCGACGGACAGCACGGAGACCCCGCCCGGGGCGCCGTTGGTCTGGGAGTCTGCGATGAAAAGAAACTTTCCCGCGGAGTCCATCACCATGGCGACCGGAATTACCGGAACCGTCGCGCCGCCGAATGTCGCCGCGTTCAGTGCGGTGGATGTTCCCGTTCCCAGCTTGCCATCGGAGGCCACCGGGAACGCCTCGATACCGGTGGCGCTGCCCTGCACCGTAGAACTCTGCGTAACCATCACATAGGCAAATGTGCCCGCGGGGTTGAGAACCACAGCGGTTGGAACTCCTTTGGGGGGCGGAGCATTCGCATTGTAGATCTGCGTGGTGTGGCCGTTGTTCAAATCGATGCTGAAGGTATCCATCACCGGGATGTTCTGGGTGGAAACCACCAGCAAGCCATTGTTGGAGGACGAATATTTGTTGCTGCACGCCACCAGTACTCCCATTGCGATGAGAGTTGCGATTCCTACAGTCCAGGTAAAACTTGTTCGCATGCTTCCCTTTGTCTCCTATGAACGCACGGCTACGTTCCCGGTCGCCGCTACCCGAGCCAGAACGCTATTAGAAAAGGCGTGAATTGCCATCCAATTGTTTATCAGGAATGCACGGGAAGAGCAAACCTTGGAGGGCAGTTGTCGGTTCTCGGTAGTACAGTGGTTAGTGGTTAGTGGTTAGTGGTTAGTGAAACAGGGAACAGTGATCGGTGTCAGACTTCAGTTTGATTGGAGGGTGGGATGGGGCGGCGAGTTGCCCGAACTGGCGCAGAATGGGCTGGCTTTTAGACTTCCTGCGCGGCGGGAAGAGGCTGCGGGGTTGTTTCCAGGGCGGGATTCGCCAGCAGTGGTAGATGAATTTCTATCAGCAGTCCACCTTCGGCGCGGTTGAAGGCAGCGACCGATCCGCCGTGAAAACGCACGGCGCGTTCTGTGATCGCGAGACCCAGGCCGACTCCGCCGGTCAGGCGGCCGCGATCATCATCGAGGCGATAGAAGGGCTGGAACAACTTTTCCAAAGCGTCGGGAGGGACGCCCGATCCACAATCGGTGACGCTGACCACGGCCTCCGAGCCGCTGGAGTTTTCTTTGCCTGTCAGATGAATTTCAACCGTGGTGCCCTCGCGGGTGTAGCGGATGGCGTTGCGGACAACGTTCTCGATGGCGCTGTGCAGCAAAGAGGCCTGGCCGCGGACCGCCCAATTTCCCGGGACGATGTCGCTGCGTACGTGGCAATGGCGCGCCTGGGCTTCGAACTCGGCGTCTTCGGCGACGTTCAACACCACTTCATCCAACAGCACGGGCGTCGAAGGTACGCGCTGCTCGCCATCTTCGAGCCGCGCCAGAGTAAGCAGGCGGCCAATGAGTTCATTCAGGCGGCTGGCTTCCAGTTCGATGCGCTCGAGCATGCTGGCGCTTTCAGGTCCGGAGCGCTGCCGAGCCAGGCCCAGCGCCACGTTCAAGCGCGCCAGTGGGGAGCGAAGCTCGTGCGAAATGTCATTTAACAGGCGCGACTGGGCCTTGACCAGAGTTTCCAGACGGCTCGCCATGGTGTCGAAATCGCGGACCAGACCGGCGATTTCGTCCCCGCGCCGACTGCCGGGAGTGCCCGCGCGGGCGCTCAGATCGCCGGCTGCGAGGAGTTGGGTGGCGGCGCGCAGGCGGGCTACAGGCTTGGTGACATACCAGGCGAGGAAATAACAAACAAATCCTGAAGTGAGGACCGCGATGATCAGACCGGGGATGGGCATGCCGCGTGGTCCAAAGAACACGCGCGGTCCCGGCGGCAAACCTAACACCAGAGTGTAGCGATGCTTGCCGTCGGACGAGGCGCGCGAATCTCGCTGTACGGGAGGAGGCGGAAAAAGAACTCCATCGTGGGGCGGCCGGGGCTTGCCGGAAGCCACGCGGATGGCCCAATCCGGCGCGGCACGGTGGGAAACCTCCTCGCCATCCTCGTTGAAAAGAAAGCCGCGCACGTGCTGGGTGGCATCCAGATTTTCGAAATACTGGCGCAGTTGGGATTCGCCGCCTTCTTCGTAAGCGTTGACTGCGTCATTTAGGCTGCTGGCGCGCAAAGCCTCCCAAGTGGAGCTGTGAGGGCGGAACGCCAGAGTTACCAAGATGGCGAGCACGATAAACAAAGCTTGCGCCACCCAGAAGGAGAGAAAAATTTTGAGGAAGAGGCTCTTCATGGAGTACCCAAGGGTGACGCGACGATACGATCTAGCAGGCTGCGAAAAAGGCCACGCGCCAGCTGAGAGCGTACCTCAGGCGCTGAAGCGCAGACCCATTTTCAGCGACTTAGCGGCCCGAGTAAACTCGGGCCCTTCCCGAACCGGCTTGACACGGAGTTTCTCCGCAGCCAGCTACGCCTTTTCCTCGACTTTCTCCCGCGGGCGGGCGAAGATGTAGCCGACTCCGCGGATGGTCTTGATGTGCTCGTCGTTCTCGGTGTCTCCCAGCTTTTTGCGAACTTTGCTGACGTGCATATCGATGCTGCGATCAAACGGGGAGAACTTGCGGCTGAGGACTGCATTCACCAGGCGCTCGCGGGGAACCACGCGTCCCGCCTCGCGCAATAAAACTTCGAGCAAGTTGAATTCGACTGACGTCAAGTCCACAGGATGGCCATCCCGCCGCACGCTGCGAGTTGCCGGATCCAGTTCGATCTCGCCTACCCGCACAATATCCGGAGCGGGCGGAGAGGACTTGTCGCCGCGAGTACGGCGCAGAATGGCTCGAATGCGCGCCACCAGTTCGCGCGGATTAAACGGCTTGGGCAAATAATCGTCGGCGCCAATTTCCAGGCCGACAATGCGATCCACATCTTCTCCGCGCGCGGTGAGCAGAAGCACGGGCAAGCGGGAAGTCGCGCGAATTCGGCGGAGGACTTCGAAGCCGTTGATGCCGGGCAGCATCACGTCGAGCACGATTAACAGGTAGGCGGCGCCGGCGGCGGTGGCTCGTTGCAACCCGGCTTCGCCGTCGTGGGCAGCTTCCACTACGAAGCCCTCGGCCTGCAAGTATTCGCCGACCAGAGTGCAGAGCTCGACGTCGTCATCGATCACCAGAATGCGTTCCATAGTTCTGGTTTTCATTGTGCACCAGCAAGCGGCGGCCAAGGGTAAAGAATTGTCAAATTCCGGGTTCCGGCTGAGTGACAAAACTTTACTCGCTTTTACTCACTTTTTACCACTTTGGCGGCGAAAACGTGTTCCTATGAGTGTACGCAAAAGTCCCGAGTTCCCGAAGAGTTCGGAACCGGTCTTCAAGGAAGGAACATATGAAATCGATTCGTTTTCGTCTTTTCGTAGCGACTCTGGCAGTCATGCTGGGAAGCGCGTTGGCCCACTCGCAGAGCGCGGATGCAACGCCTCCTCCGCCACCCGCGCACGGCGGAGAGTTCGGCATGGGGCACCAGTTGGAGTTTTACGCCAAGATTCTGGACATTACCGACGACCAGAAGGCGCAGATGAAGGCTACGCTGCAAAAGGAACATGCCACGCTGAAGCCGCTGATGCAGCAGATGCGCCAACTTGACCAGCAATTGAAGCAGTACGAAGAAGGCACTTATGATGCGGCCAAGGTGCAGGCTCTGGTGTCGGCGCAATCGCAAACCCTGGTGCAGTTGAAGGTGAATGAGGCGCGTATTCATGGCGAACTTTACCAGATGCTGACCACCGATCAGCAGGCGAAGCTGAAGGAGTTTGAGGCCAATCGCGAAGCGCGGATGCAGCAGCGCATGCAGAACCAGGGCGCGGCCACTCCAGAACAATAACGGCTCCGATCTTTCTGGTTTTTGTTAAACGTGGTATAACTGCGGCGCGGGTCGAGGGGGGGACAGGATCCGCGCCGCCTTTTTCTGGCGGCAGTCTGACGTGGGCGTTTCTGAGGGCGACGCGGTTCAGAAGGAACGACATGGACTTGGCGCAGGGTTACATCTTCGATGCAAGCTGGATATTCTTCGCGGGCTGGGGAGTGGTTCTAGCGGCGGTGAGCGCCATCGCCTTCGGGCGCGACATTATTTCGTGGGTGACCCAGTCGGTCACGCATTCCGGCGAACAACCCCAACGCTAGGAAAAAACTGGTCGCAAAGCGTTTCCGCAATCCTCTCTCCGTAGCTGACACTCACCTGCTGATAAAATTCAGAAGTCGCCCTCATCCAAAAAGGGCGGAACTCCAAAAGCATGATCCCGAACAGACTGCGTCCGCTGCTGCCCTATATCAAGCGCTATCGCTGGCATTTTGTTGCGGGTGCGGTGTGCATTGTGTTGAGCAATGGAGCGTGGGCGGGACTGCCCCGCGTCATTGGAAATGCGGCCCAGAGCCTGGAAGGCGGCGTGACCCGGCACAAGCTACTCATATTTGCACTTCAAGTGCTGGCTTTGGCCGCGGTGCGGGGGATTTTTTTGTTTCTCACGCGCTGGATCGTGATTGGCATCTCGCGCGATATCGAGTTCGATCTGCGCAACGATTTGTTTGCCCACCTCGAAACTCTTTCTTATTCCTACTACCAGCGCATGCGCACCGGCGACATAATGGCGAGGATGACGAATGATCTGAACGCGGTGCGGATGCTGATGGGGCCGGCGATCATGTATTCGGCGAACACGCTGGTGTTTACCGCCGCGGCGCTCTGGTTCATGGTGCATAACAGCCCCAAATTGACGTTGTATGCGTTTCTTCCCCTGCCGATTGTCAGCGTGACCATCCAATATTTCGGGCGGCGTATTCATACCCGATTCGAAAGAATTCAGGCGATGTTTTCCGACATCTCGGCGCGGGCGCAGGAGAATTTTTCCGGGGCGCGCGTGGTTCGCGCTTACGTGCAGGAAGAGGCGGAGATTGCGGCATTCGAAACCGCCAACGAAGAATACGTTTCGCGCAGCCTGAAACTGGTGCGACTCATGGGCATGCTGTGGCCGACGCTGGAATTCATGCTGGGTCTGGCGATGGTCCTGGTGCTGTGGATGGGCGGGCGCGAGGTGCTGGCGGGACGCATGCAGATCGGAGCCTTCACCGCATTCAACATTTACATGATGCAGATGACCTTCCCGATTATTGCGCTGGGATGGGTGGTGAACATTTTTCAGCGGGGGACAGCGTCGCTGGTGCGGTTGAATGAAATTCTGCAGGAGAAGGCGGAGATACAGGACGAAGCTAGTTCCAGAGAGCGCGAGGTGCAGGGGGAGATTGAATTTCGCGACTTGAATTTCGATTACGCGGGCAATCGTGTTCTGCACCACCTGAATCTGCGAATTCCCGCCGGAAGCAGTATGGCGATCGTTGGCCCAACGGGTTCGGGGAAGAGTACGCTGGTCCATTTGATTCCGCGCATTTACGATGCGGCTCCGGGAAGCGTTTTGATCGATGGAAGGCCGATCCGCGAGTTCACGCTGGCTTCGCTGCGCAAAAATATTGGCTTCGTACCGCAGGAGACTTTTCTGTTCAGCGACCACATCCGGGAGAACATTGCGTTGGGCGTGGAGTCCGCCAGCGATCGGGCGATCCATGATGCTGCCGAGGCCGCCAACATCGCGGGCGATATTGAAGGCTTTCCCGAAGGATACGAAACGATGGTGGGAGAGCGGGGCATCACACTTTCCGGAGGACAGAAGCAGAGGACCGCGATCGCGCGGGCGCTGATTCGAAATCCGCGGATTCTGATTCTCGACGATGCGCTCTCCAGCGTCGACACGCACACTGAAGATAAAATTCTGAATCATCTTCGGGAGGTGATGCAGGGCCGTACCACCATCTTTATTTCGCATCGAGTTTCCACGGTGCGCAACGCCGACAGGATCGCCGTTTTGCATGACGGCCATATTGTGGAGCAGGGCACCCACGAAGAACTGCTCGGGTTGAACGGCTATTACAGCGACTTGTATAACAAGCAATTGCTGGAAGAAGAATTGGCCGAAGTTTAGTTTCGCCTTCCCATGCAGCGAGTTGACGCGCCTGAAATTCTCGATTCCGACGCTTGCGCGCCCCACGAAACTCTAAAGGTGTTGGAGGTAATCGGCCGGGTCAATCGCTGGTTCGGCGGAGTCACGACTACGCAGAAAATGGTGGAACGCGTGGCCGAGGCTACCGGGAAAAAACATTTTTCAGTTCTGGAAGTGGCTTCGGGCCTGGGTGAAGTGCCTGATCTGGTTCGAAAGAATTTAGCTCGCAGCGGGATCGCGCTGGACGTAACTCTGCTGGACATGGCCCGTTCGCATCTGCCGGGTGGGGAGTTTGCTGGCGGAAGAAGAGCGGGCACAAATGATGCGGTGGTGGCCGATGCGCTGGCTCTCCCCTTCGGTGAAAGAGCATTTGACCTGGTGAGTTGTAGTTTATTTGCGCATCATTTGAGTCCGCAGCAAGTGCTGCAATTCGTGAAGGAGAGTTTGCGGGTCAGCCGTTGTGCGGTGCTCATCAATGATCTGGTGCGTCACCCGCTGCATCTGGCGCTGGCCTTCGCGGGATTTCCGCTGATGCGCAATCGAGTGGCGTGGCTGGATGGGTTGACTTCGGTGCGCCGCGCTTATGTGCCGAGCGAAATTCGCAACTTGCTGACCGAAGGTTACTCCCGGGAGATGGCGCCGCGGGTTGAAATTTCGCGGCATTACCTTTTTCGAATGGGAATCATCGTGTGGAAGAATGCGCCGGAGAAGACGACCTTAGGTTTGCAGTAGCGAAAGCTTTTTACCGCGAAGGTCGCAAAGGGAGTTCCGCAAAGGGCGCTAAGAAAATCGGGAGGGATTGGCCTCTAGCGGACTACCAGGACTTCGCGCACGTTGTCGCGGGCGAGGAAGAATTTGATCGAGGCGAAGTCGCGGAAAAGATTTTCGATGTGGCGATTGTTGAACACGCGTTGCAACTGGAAGCCATCCGACACCGCGGTATGAATCGCGCCGGTGGGGCCACGGCGGGACTCGCGGCGCAATACGATTTTCTGCATCTCGAGGGTGTCGGGGCCCACGATATGAAAGCGGTGGCAGGGCGAATCGGGGCCGGCATCGCGGGTGTGAAAGAATGCCAGCAGCATTCCGCCGGGCTTCAGCACCGACCACAAACGGCCCACGACCGGCTTGACCAGACTTTCGTCGAGATAATCCGGAAGGTTCCAGCACAGCACAAAGTCGAAGTGAGCCGCGGGATATACCAGGTTGTCGGCGAGAAATTTTCGACTGTCGAGAATGGGATTTCCCTGCTCGTCCTTGATCTGCAACGCGGGATCGGTGGAGGCGGTGAGCAGGTCTTCGCTGTAGATGCGATGACCGTGTTCGGTGAAGTGGCGAATGTTCGTCGGAGAGGTCGACCCCAGGTCAAGCACACACAGGTTTTCCGCAGATTCCCAGGAACGAGACAATTCGCCGAGACCGCTGGAGCGGCGGGTAAGCTTCTGCGAGCCCTGCGCCGCGATCGTCTCCGGTCCAGAAGAACCGCGAAAAAGTTTCATGAAAGTCTGTGAAACCGACGACACTTGAAGTTCCTGACTGCCGATCGATACAGATCGTTATCTTATTATTTTAATCGATTCGAAGCCGTTCATCGATTCGAACCCGCCAATTTGAACCAGTCAACCTGAACCAGCCGATTTGACCCAGCCGAACTACTTGGCATCGGACCGGTGAATATCTATCTTTCCCTTGACGTATGCGCCTTCTTCGATGGAAATGCGCTGGGCGGTGATGTCTCCGTTGACGACGGCGGACTTACGCAGGTCCACCCGATCGCTGGCCTGGATGTTGCCATCGAGTTTGCCCTGGACCACAATGGCCTTGGCATCGACACTGGCCTTCACCTGGCCGTTTGGACCGACGGTCAGGCTGTTACCTTTGAGGGCAATGCTGCCTTCGACCAGGCCATCCAGATAAAGATCTTCGCTACCGGAAAGCTCGCCCTTGATGACTACCGACTTGCCGATTTGCGCCAAACCGTTGGCCGCTGTGCTCATGAAAAGCTCCTGCACACAAAATTTGATCCAAGAGACCGACTTACCGATCTATCCTTAACGGCCTATCCTCAAGGATCATCGCCGGCGTCACGACGCAACGAAGATTCGGTGCAGTCGACGCCGCCGCATCCGCGGCCACCGCGTTGCTACGATCCAGTTTTTGCAGATAGCCCGCTTAATAAAGCTCTGTAACGACTATACGCATGGCATAGAGTGCGCGGCAAGCCTCAAACCGCGAATTTGAAATACTTGGTTCCCTGTAGAGATCAATGGCGAGCGAATTGCTAAACTTAGGTCGTAGCCGTCCGCAGGTGTGCGGCGGGATGATTGGGACATGACGATGAAAGGCAAAATCCTTCCACGAATTGTCTGTGGGATTGCACTGGTTAGCTTGCTCGTTGGTGTAAATGCGGATTGCCACGCCGGAGCACTGCGCCCGGAAACCCAGCAGGCTGCCGCGCCGCAGGTTTCCGAAGACCAGATCTCCCAAGACCGGGGTTATGTAGACCAGGCCTCTATTAATCAATTAGTAAGAGCTGCGGTGGCGAACGAAGTTGCCGCCAACGGCGACCCGACCAAACACATGTTCCGCTCGCGTAAACAGACTCCTCAGGGCTCTCAGACCAGACTCTACGTGGAGACCCGCGAGGCCATGGCGGGCATGACCATCGCTTACAACGATAAACCCCTGGCGCCAGAACAATTGCAGGGGGAGGAAAATCGGCTGGCAGGACTGGCGGGAAGTTCAGAGCAGTTGAGCCGCAAACATTCGCAGGAGCAGGAAAATGCCGACCATACGCTGCGCATCGTCAAAGCACTACCCGAGGCTTTTCTATACCAATACGACGGCGACGAGAAAGGCACAACCAACATCGGCGAGCCGGGGGTTCGTCTGCTGCGCCTGAAGTTCAGACCGAATCCCTCCTACCAGCCGCCCAGCCACGTTGAGCAGGTGTTGCTGGGTATGGAGGGAGTGCTGGTCGTCGATCCGGTAGCGCGCAGAATTGCGCAAATCGATGGAACGCTGTTTCGCGAAGTTAGCTTTGGCTGGGGGATTCTTGGACATCTCGACAAGGGCGGGCATTTTCTGGTGGAGCAGAGGGATGTGGGCAATGCCTGCTGGGAGATTTCCCACATGTCCCTGAATTTCACCGGAAAGATTCTTGTATTCAAGAGTCTGGCGATCAAGTCGGACGAAGTTTTCAGTGACTTCCGACGCGTGCCTTCCGACACCACTTTCGCCCAGGGAGTCAAGCTGTTGGAGGCGGAAGAAGTGAAGCTGGCGCAAAACGGGAGTCAGTGATTAGTGGGTAGTGAATAGTGGGTAGTGGGTCAACACGCGCGCGATTCAGTTCGCCAGCAGAACCGAAGACGAGGCGAGCAGGCCGGCGGCGAGTTCCAGATCGTGAAGATCTTCGCGGCTGAAGTCCTGGGTGAAACGGGCGTCCACGCCTTTTCGCGATATTTGCAGAACCCCAAGCACATTCGAATTCGAATCCAGAATCGGCACGGACATCAACTTTTGAATGGGTGATGGCGGGGTCGGGTTATCCTCTTCGGCGCCCACCGGCTTAATGGTTTCGAAGATGCTGGCGTGTTTCACGCGGGCAAAATTATTGAAGATTTCAGCCTTCTTGCTCAATGCGGTATGGGCGGCTACTGCTTTGCTGGAAATCGGAATCGCTCCGGTGGTGCGCAGGTGTTCGGGAAAAACAAACTTCAGCAAGCCGCCTTCCAAGCGCAGCAAAGCGACTTCAGCATATTGCACGCGGAACACTTTCGCCAGAACCATGCTGACGTCGAGAGGCGTGACTCCTTCGCCCAGCACCGAACCGAGAGGGAGCAGATTTTCCGGCAGAATGATTTCGTCTTCAATGGCCGCGTCTTCAGGCTTATGGGTCATAAGGTGCTCTTTGAAGTTCTGTTCGATTCCACACACAGTCTCGCATTTTGAAAGCCAGACGAGACCCGTAAGGACATCCTACAAGCCCTTTGGTTTCAGCCAAGTAGCTTATGGTCATGACCTTCCGGCGGAGGCGAAAAGAAGCACCTTCGCCGAAAAGTGCGGGCGCGATGACATTTTTTGTCAGGCTGGACCGCGCGTCTAAGTTCGCTATGCGATCGATCCGGCAGTTTTGCGAGGCTCGCGCTGCGCCCACGATGCCTTTTCCAAACAAATTCACAACACGCCACCACACCAGCGCATGCTGACTTCCCTTTCGCCCTCGAAAATCATTACACTGCTGTCTTATGAGCGTTCCGCCACAACCCAACGTCAAGCTGACCAGCGCGCCCGATTACCGGGAGTCCTATGCCAACAGCGTGCAGATGCGAGTGAACGTGTGGGACTTCTTCCTCGTCTTCGGCACGGTACAGCAACAGAATGAAAGCCAGGTGGAGATTCGCAACTTTCAGGGAGTTTACCTGAGCCCGCAACAAGCTAAAGCTCTGCTCGGATTGCTGCAGCAGAACGTAACTGGCTACGAAACCGCGTTTGGAGAAATCAAGCTGGATCCGCGCATGCATCCCGGGGGGCAGGTGCACTAACAGGCGTGGACGAAAGTGTGGCTGCGTGGGAGTCATTCTCGGCTGCCCACGGGTCCGATCAGAAAAACTCGACCGCTGACCGTGATTTTGTTCGTCTGCGGTTGGGTGTGCCGTGTTTGGTTTTTGACAGGTTGCAGGAGGGCCCGTTCTGACGGATTATCGATCGGACCAACGCAGTCGAAAGAACTGGTCCAGCAATTATCCAGCCCTGGTGTTCGCCGCGGTCTTTGTATTCATTTTTCTGCTGCACCTACCTCTGTTGCGATTGCCTTACTTCTGGGACGAGGCCGGATATTACATTCCGGCGGCGCGCGACATTTTGCTCACTGGAACACTGATTCCGCACACCACGGTTTCCAATGCCCATCCTCCTCTCGTGATGGCGTGGCTGGCGATGTGGTGGAAGGTGGTGGGCTTTGCTCCGCTGGTGACCCGGACCGCAATGCTGGTGCTCGCCGCGTTTGCGCTTTCCGGTTTATTCCGGCTGGCCGAACGCGTGTCGAACACCGGAGTTGCGGTGTCGTCTACATTGTGCGCGGCGCTGTATCCGGTTTTTTTCGCGCAAAGCTCTCTGGCTCACGTCGATCTGGCGGCAGCCGGATTTATTTTTTGGGGGCTTGCGGCGTACTTGGAAGAAGAGATTCTGGCCACAGCCTTGTGGTTCGCGCTGGCAGCGTTGGCGAAAGAGACTGCCATTCTTGCCCCGGTGGCGCTGGCGGGATGGGAGATCATCGGAATTCTCGCACGCAAAACCTCTCTGGCGAAACTGTGGCTGCCACGCCCGCACTCGGCTTGGCGCATCGGCGCGCTGCTGATCTCCGCTCTGCCGCTTATTCTCTGGTATCTCTATCACTACAGTCGCACCGGCTACGTCTTCGGCAATCCGGAATTTTTCCGCTACAACGTGGCGGCCACGCTGAGTCCCACGCGCTTCGTTTTGGCGCTAGCGATGCGAATCTGGCAAGCTGGGGGGTATCTCCATCTTTGGGTCTTGACGGCGGCCATGCCGCTCGCCATGTGGATGCTCCCGCCGCAGAGCGATTCCGGTATCGAACGGCCCCGGATCAGCGTTCCCGTGCAAATGGTGTTCTACGTTATCGTGTTGACTTATGTGGTAACAATGGCGCTGATCGGAGGCGCGGTGCTGGCGCGATACATGCTTCCAGCGGTTCCCCTTGTCATTCTGGTTTCAGTCTCGACTCTCTGGCGGCGATTGCGCTTCCGGCGCGCAGCGATCGCCTGCGTTGCCGTGGCGTTCGTGGCTGCGTGGTTCTGGAATCCTCCGTACGGATTCTCTCCGGAAGACAATCTTGCCTACCGCGATTACGTTGTGTTGCACGAGGATGGCGAGCGATTCCTGGAGGCTCGTTATCCCATGGCTACGGTGCTGACCGCGTGGCCGGCATCCGATGAGTTGACGCGCCCCTGGCTCGGTTATGTGACCAGGCCGGTGCGCGTGGTGCGCATTGAGGACTTCTCTCTGGAGGAAGTGCTATCGGCGGCCGACTTTCGTTCGAACGGCTCGGGGGCAAACTATGATGTCGCTCTGATTTTTTCCACGAAGTACGAATCCGGGCCGGCTCGATGGGATCATTGGCGAAGATGGGTTGAATGGAAGACGCGATTCTTC
>Ga0302320_10005758_pt1 | contig 27662 bp, 30 predicted proteins | sample Bog_T0_3_FD_202130 | JGI IMG/M metagenome (GOLD analysis project Ga0302320, IMG submission 202130) | Peat permafrost microbial communities from Stordalen Mire near Abisko, Sweden - Bog_T0_3 | ecosystem: Environmental > Terrestrial > Soil > Wetlands > Peat | place: Sweden: Abisko, Stordalen Mire...
CTACGTCTGGATTGGATAACCGCTGAAAGCATCTAAGCGGGAAGCCAACCTCGAGATGAGCTCTCCCATCCCCATGAGGGAGTAAGACCCCTGGTAGACCACCAGGTTGATAGGCCAGCTCTGGAAGGGCGGTAACGCCCGGAGGAGACTGGTACTAATGGGTCGAGGGCTTGACGGATAACTTTGTGATGCCCTCGTTAGTGTGGCCACTGTGCAGTTTTGAAGGATCGCCGAGGCGGTGTCTCTCACCATTTCCGGTGGCTATGGCGAGGGGGAAACACCTCTTCCCATTCCGAACAGAGCAGTTAAGCCCCTCAGCGCCGATGGTACTTGGCTCGCAAGAGCCTGGGAGAGTAGGTCGCCGCCGGTTTACTTATACGAGCCCCGCCCCGCGGCGGGGCTCGTTGCTGTGCGCAGGGCGCCGCGATCTACGGTGGGCGTGTCGACCGGCCACGAGCGAGTGGTTCAGCCTCGCGCGCTCGCGGTCGCCGCGGGCACGAGCGTCTCGGCGGTCGCGCCGGCGCCGGCGGTGATCGTGAGGCTTCGCAGGAAGCGGCCGCTCAGCCGCTGCGGTGAACGAGCCGTGTAGCGATACGCCAGCAGTCCGCCGATGTCGCTTGCACCGCTCAGCCTGAACGCTGGTGTGGGGGCGCGCAGGGCACCCGGCCGCAGCGGTGCGTAGCCGACAAGGTCGACCTCGCGCACCGACGCCGCGAGGCGTCGGGAGAGGTAGCGCAGCCGCAGCGCCGGCAGGTAGTACTCGATTGGCGCGGCGCCATCCTCGACGGTTACGATCGCACGGTCCGGCGAGCCCGGCCGCAGCGCTTGCGCGACCGCGCTCCAGTCCCCGCGTTGCAGCCGAGCGTCAAGGCCGGTGGCGACCAGCACGGTCGCCGACACCACGCACACGCTGAGCGCGAGCACCGCGCCGACGCGGCCGGCGCCGGCGGCGCCGAGCACGAGCGCAAAAGCGGCGGAGAGCGGTATCCAGGCGGCGATGAGGTTGCGCGGCGCGAAGTAGTCCTTGCCCGCGAGGGCAAGCGCGAGGGGGACCAGGATCGCGACGAGGCCGAGCCCGAGCATCAGCGAAATTCCTTCGAGTTCGGCTCGCCCGAGCTGCCGGCGCGCAAGGAGGGCGCACCCCAGGCCGGCGGTGGCGAGCAGCGGCAGCGCGCTCAGCCCGAGCAGGCTGTGACCGAGCACGGAGCCATTCGCGCCGAGCAGGTAGTAGCCGGGAGTCTGCACGAGCCTGTCCGAGAGCGCCCAGTGGCCGATCCACAGCGTGCCACGGCCACCCTGGGCGATCACAAGCGGCACGAGTGCGGCGCCGCAGACGCCTACGGCGCCCACGGCAGCCAGCGTAGGCCGCGCCTGCGTGAAGTTGGCGCGCAGCCGCACGCTCCTCGCCTCCGGCGCACCCGCCGGCGACCCGCTTTGCGACCCTCGGCGCGCCCGCCGCAGCAGCAGCAGCGCCTCGGGAACAACCAGGAAGACGGCGAAGTAGTGAGACAGCAGCGCGAGCGCCGAGCTCAACGCCCACAGCGCAAGTACTGCGCCGCCAGGGCTGCGGTAGGCGCGCAGGAAGTAGAGCAGCGAGACGGCGCTCGCCAGCGCGTAGAGCTCGTACGCGCGCGCCTCCTGCGAATACCAGACAAACAGCGGGCTGACGGCCAGAATCGCCGCGAGGATGACCGCCGTGCGGCGCGAGCCCAATTGCGCGCCGATCGCCCAACCGACGCCCACGAGAACGATGCCGGCCAGGGCCGAAAGCAGACGCAGGGCGACGACGCCCGTGCCGAGCACACGCGAGACGGCCCACACCAGCACGAACCAGAGCGGTGGCGTGTTCTCCCGCGCGACCATCGAGTTCAGCGTCGCCACGAGACCCGGGTGCAACACGTGCACGGGGGTGAAGGCCTCGTCGTACCAGAAGCTCTGCAGGCCGAGCGTGGGCAGCCGCGCCAGCGCCGCGACCAGGAGCAGGGTTGCGAGCGGCCAGCACGCCCGCGACCCCAGGCGTCGGCTTGCAGCGGCGACGGCGCCGCCGTAGGGACGCTCAGGCCGGATCGGTTGACCGGGCGCCGTGGGGGCCGCCGACGAGCGCGAAGCCCCGCGCGGACCGCTCATGACGCGACTCTAGCTGCCGCACGCGGCATTCAACACGGCGAGCGTTCATAACGCTCCGCGCCAGTCCGCACCCCGATCGCCGGGACTCCCGGACCTGCAGAGCCCCGGCGGGGTGCGTTTGTTGCCGGCCTGCCTCCCAGCGTCAGCGACGACCTGCGAGCTCACGGCTGCAGGGCGCCGACCGGACCAGCGGTGTGATGCAGTGTTGCGGACGTGCCAGCACCGCTCCGGGCCGCCGCTGCGTCGACTGGCGACGCAGCGGCGCACGGTGCGGGTGGAACGCGCGCGCAGCGACGAGCTCGTGGGCATCTTCGAGCGGCGGCTCGAGGAGCAGAGCGGCACGGGCGAGGTCGCGCGCGCGGTGCACGGCGCGGAGGGGAGCCTTCGGGTGTGGGGCGCGCCAGAACATGTGTTCGTATGGTGCGGGGCAGATCGGATGGAACGGCAAAGAGTGGCCGCTGGGATGGCACTGGCGGCAACTACAGGGCTCCATGGAGCCAAAAAAGCGACTCGCATGTGCAATGAGAATTGCAGAACATACGTTCGCTTACGGGCTCCCGGGGGCGCTCGCACAGTCCGGCCCGGCTGCCCGACGGCTTCGGTGTAGGCTTGGGCGCTGGCACCAGCGATGGAGAAGTTCGTCATTCAAGGCGGCGCGCCGCTCAGCGGAACGGTTGTGCCCGCCGGCAACAAGAACGGTGCGCTGGCGGTCCTGGCTGCCTCGGTGCTGACCGATGCCGAGCTTGCGCTGACCAATGTGCCGCGCATTCGTGATGTCGACGCGATGCTCGAGATCCTGGAGGGGCTCGGCGTCGACGTCCGCTGGCAGGGCGAGAACGAGCTCACGCTTTGCGGAGCGGACGTCGATGCCAGTTCCGTCGACCCCGCGCTGGGCGAGCAGATTCGCGCCTCGTTCCTGCTCGCGGGCCCGCTTCTGGCCAGGTTCGGCCGCGCCGAGATGCCGCCGCCCGGCGGCGACTTCATCGGACGCCGCCGCCTCGATCCCCACATTGACGCCTTTGAAGCGCTCGGCGCCGTCTGTGACCATGACCGCGCCTTCATCCTTCACGCCGAGCACGGACTGCGAGCTGCGGACGTTTTCATGGACGAGCCCTCGGTGATGGCGACCGAGAATGTGTTGATGGCGGCGGCGCTGACGCCCGGGACGACGGTCGTCCACAACGCGGCGTGCGAGCCTCACGTGCAGGATCTGGCGCGCTTGCTGGTCAAGATGGGCGCCCGGATCGGGGGCATCGGCTCGAATCTGCTGACCGTCGAGGGAGCCGAGCGCCTCGGCGGTGCCGCGCACGAGATCGCTCCGGACCACATCGAGATCGGCAGCTTCATGGCGCTCGCCGGTGTGACGGGAGGCGAGCTTCGGATCACGGACACGATCCCCGCCGACCTGCGGATGATCTGCCTGGTCTTCGACCAACTCGGGCTGCACAGCGAATTCGACGGCAACGACATCCTGATTCCCGGCGGCCAGAGACTCGTCGTCAAGGCCGACTTCGGTGGCTACAAGCGCAAGGTGATGGACGGTCCGTGGCCGGCGTTCCCGGCCGACCTGACGAGCGTCGCGGTTGCTCTGGCGACGCAGGCCGAGGGCTCCGTGCTGATCCACGAGTGGATGTTCGAGAGCCGCCTGATCTTCACCGACAAGCTCGCGACGATGGGCGCCGACATCGTGCTCTGCGACCCGCACCGCGCGATCGTCACCGGTCCCCGCCGCCTGCACGGCGAACGCCTCGAGTCGCCCGACATCCGCGCCGGCATGGCGATGCTGATCGCGGCGCTGTGCGCCGAGGGCCGCAGCGAGATCGGCAACGTCTCGCAGATCGACCGCGGATACGAGCGGATCGACGAGCGCCTGAGAGCGCTCGGAGCCCAGATCGAGCGCGAATCGACGGTCCCGGTCTAACGCAGTCGAGCGCGCCGATGGCTGCGCGCCGCGGGGAGCGGGGCTGACGGTCCAGCTACGGCGTCCCAAGCCGGCTGATCTTTGCTTTGACCCCAGCGCCAAGAGCCTGTTAGGGTTGCCTAACTTCGGGCGTCTGCGTCCGGTCCACGCACCAGCCAAAGAACTTGCGCCGGCAAAGAACACAGCGGGAGTCGCACGCCGCCAAACGCGAGAGGGACCGCTCCCGGGTCTTCTTCTACGTTTGGGCGCTGGTCGTGCTGGCGGTCGCCGCGGTCGCCGTGGTGCTCGGCTGGCACGCCGGCGGCGGCACGCCTGACCCGGCCGCGCTGGCCGCGGCTCACGTCGGGGTGAGCCGGACCACGGCCGTCGTGAACAGCGCGATCCTCGTCTTCCGCGAGGGACTAGAGACGATCCTCGTGCTGGCGGCGGTGACGGCGAGCTTCCTCGGCGCCAACCGGGTCTATCGCCGGCCGGTCGCGGCCGGCGGCGCCCTCGCACTGCTTGCGAGCGTCGGAACCTGGTTTCTCGCGATCTGGCTGATCGGAGCAGTCGGAGGCCAGGAGCTCGACGTGCAGGCTGCCACCGGGATCCCCGCGATCATCGTGCTGCTCGTGGTGATGAACTGGTTCTTCCACAGGATGTACTGGACAGGCTGGATCGCTCACCATCACAAGCGGCGCAGGCTGCTGCTCGGCTCGACCGGCGACGCCGACCTGCGGCGCGTGCTGCTCGGCTTCGCGCTGCTCGGCTTCACCTCGGTCTATCGCGAGGGCTTCGAGGTGGTTCTGTTCCTGCAGACCCTGCGGGTCCACTTCGGGTCGAGCGTCGTGCTCGAGGGCGTCGCGCTGGGACTGCTGGCGACCGCGGCGGTCGGCGTCCTGACGTTTGGCCTGCACCAGCGCCTGCCCTACCGCCGGCTGCTGATCATCACCGGTGCGATGCTCTGCGTGGTGCTGCTGGTGATGGTCGGCGAAGAGGTCAACGAGATGCAACTGGCCGGCTGGATCGGCACGACCTCGATCGGCGTTCACATCCCGGGCTGGCTGGGCACCTGGTTCTCGATCTTCCCCAACGTCGAGACGATCGTGGCCCAGGTCGGCGCGATCGCCCTCGTGCTCGGCTCCTACTTCCTCGCCGAGCACCTGCGAGTGCGACGCCCGCGCGCGCGTGGTCTTCCCGGCGCGACTGCGGCGCAGGCGCCGCCCGAGCGCCCGCTCGCAGGCCCGACGCTCGTCTGACACGCGTAAACGACCGCGGCGGCCCGTCCGCTACCGTCCCGTCACCGATGATCCTCCCGATCCCCAGCGGCACCCGTGATGTGCTGCCCGACGAGATGGGTGAGCTGCGCACGCTCACCGAGCGGCTGCGCGCCGTCTTCAGCGACGCCGGCTACGGCGAGGTCTATACGCCCGCACTGGAGTACGAAGGGGTGATCACGCGCGGCGCGCTCGGCGGCGCGCGCCCGGCCTACCGGGTGTTCGACGACAACGGCGAGGTGCTGGTGCTGCGCTCGGACATGACAGTGCCGATCGCGCGCCTGGTCGGCTCGCGCTACCAGGCCGCCGAGCCGCCGTTGCGCTTCGCCTACTTTGCGCACTGTTACCGCGGCGTTCGCCCACAGCGCGGACAGCCACGCGAGTTCTTACAGGCGGGCATCGAACTGGTGGGCGCGCCGGCGCCGGCGGGCACCGCCGAAGCCGTGACGGTGCTCTGCCACGCGCTCGACCGCGCCGGGCTGATGCGTTATCGCGTCGGCATCGGCGACGCGTCGTTGTATCCGGCACTGATGGACGCGCTCGACGTTGCGCCCGAGGCGCGCCCGCGGCTGCTCGCCGAACTGGGCCACGGCGACTTCGTGGGACTGGAGAGCGCCCTTGCCGAACTCTCGATCGACGAGCGCTCGCTCGAGCTGCTGCTGCGAGTGCCGCAGATGCGCGGCGGCCCGGATGTTCTGCACGGCCCGCCAGGGCCGGTGGCCGACGCGGTGGCCGGGTTGCGTTCGATCCACGAGCTCCTCGCCGCGGATGTCGCCGAGCGCGTGATCTTCGATCTCGGCCTCTCGCGGGCGCCGGGCTACTACACCGGCGCCGTGTTCGAGGTCTACGACCCCGCCGTCGGCATGCCGATCGGCGGCGGCGGTCGCTATGACCATCTGCTTGAGCAGTTCGGGCGCGACCTGCCGGCTGTGGGATTCGCCCTGGAGGTCGAGAAGCTACACCAGGCGCTCGCCGCCGAGGAGCGACTCGCCGAGGGTGTGGGATGAGCTCCGGCGGCCTCACGATCGCCGTCCCGCGTGGCGCCCTCTTTGAGGAGACCCTCGACTGGCTCGAGCGGCTCGGCGTTGGCACCGGCGAGGTCCGCACGAACGACCGCAAGCTGCTGTTCGCCGACGTCGGCCTGATCACGATGAGGCCCTCGGACGTGCCGACCTACGTGGCCGCGGGCGCGGCTGACATCGGCGTCACGGGTAAAGACGTGCTGATGGAGCAGGGCGGCACCGTCAACGGGTCCGGCCGCGACGTCTACGAGCTACGCGACCTCGGATTCGGCCGCTGCACGATGGTCGTCGCGTCGGTTGCCGGCCCCGACCTGGCGGCCGAGGCGCTCCGGCGCCTGGGTGTCATTCGCGTTGCCACGAAGTACCCGCGCATCGCTGCGGCGCATTTTGAGCGCACCGGTCGCCAGGTCGAGATCATCGAGGTGAAGGGCTCGGTGGAGCTGGCGCCACTGACCGGACTGGTTCAGGCGATCGTCGACCTCACCGCGACGGGTACGACGTTGCGCGAGAACAACCTGGTGGTGCGCGAGACAATCGCGGTCTGCACGGCGCGGCTGATCGCCAATCCCGTCGCCCACAAGCTGAAGGCGGCGGCGATCGACGAGCTGCTGGAGCGCTCGCGTGCGGCTTGAACGACACGCACTGGGAACGCCCGCAGCGTTGGTCGCCGAGATCCGCGCACTGGCCCCGCAGGCGCCGTCAGTCGCAGCCGCGGTGAGCGAGATCATCGCCGCGGTTGCCGCCGAGGGCGACGCCGCCGTGCGCCGCTATACGGCGCTGTTTGATGCCGATCCGCCGCCTCCGGCGCGCGTGCAGGCCGAGGATCTGGCCCACGCGCTGGCGGTGCTCGACCCGGCTGTGCGGGCGGGCCTCGAGGTCGCGATCGCCAACGTCGCGGAGGTCGCGTGGGCGGCCGCCGATGACGATCGGGAGGTGACGCTCGCCCAGGGCCAGCGCGTGCTGCTGCGCGAGATGCCGGTCGCACGTGCCGCCGTGTATGTGCCCGGCGGCCGCGCTCCCTACCCGAGCACAGTTGTGATGGGGGCTGTGACCGCGCGGGCAGCCGGGGTTGCCGACGTCGCGATCGTCACGCCGCCGCCGATCGATCTGGTCACACTGGCAGCGTGCGAGCTGATCGGCATTGGCGAGGTGCATTGCATCGGCGGCGCGCAGGCGATCGCCGCGCTCGCTCACGGCACCGAGTCTGTGGCCCCCGTCGATGTGATCGTCGGCCCCGGCAACCTCTACGTGCAGGAGGCCAAACGGCAGCTGTCGGGGCGTGTAGGCATCGACGGCTTCGCCGGCCCGAGCGACCTCCTCGTGCTGTTCGACGCGCCTGACCCAGGCTCGATCCGCCTGATCGCCCACGACCTGCTGGCACAGGCCGAGCATGGCGAGGCCAGCCTCGTTGTGGCCGTCGCGCCGGACGCGGCGCTGCTGGACGCGCTCGAGGCCGACCTGCGCGGCCTGTGGGCGGGACAGAGCGCCCCGTTTGTGCTGGTCCACGCCGGCTCACTCGAACACGGCCTGGACTTCGCGAACAGCTTCGCGCCGGAGCACCTGGAGCTGATCGGACCCGGCGCCGAAGCGCTGGCGCCGCTCGTGCGCGCTGCCGGATGCGTCTTCGTCGGCTGGCCGGGCGCGACGGCGTTCGGCGACTATGTCGCCGGCTCCAATCACATCCTTCCGACCGGCGGCTCGGCGCGGTTCGCCTCGGCGCTCGGACCGCGCCATTTCCGCCGCCAGATGGCGGAACTGCGGGTCGCACACTCATCTCTCGATGCGCTGGCTCGGGCCGGTGTGCCGATCGCCCGCGCCGAGGGTTTCAGCGCCCACGCCGAGTCGATGCTCGCCCGCGTGGCGGACTTCGTGGAGAATCCATCCGCATGAGCCGCACAGCAGAGATCACCCGCGCAACGCGTGAGACGAGCGTCTCGCTGCGCCTTGCCCTGGACGGCACCGGCGCCGGCACGCGCGAGAGCGGCGTCGGGTTCCTCGACCACATGCTTGATCTGCTCGCGCGCCACGGGCGGCTGGACCTCGATGTGAAGGTCAGCGGCGACCTCGAAACCGGCGGCCACCACACGGTCGAGGACACGGGGATCGTGCTCGGCCAGGCGCTCGATGAGGCGCTCGCCGACCGCGCCGGCATCTACCGCTACGGCGACGCGATCGTGCCGATGGACGAGGCCCGCGCGATGTGCGCGATCGACGTCTCGGGCCGCCCCTACCTGCGCCTCCTCGCTGATCTGCCCTCCGGCTCGACCGGCGGCTTCGACCACGAGTTGCTCGAGGAGTTCTTTCGCGCCGTGGCAAACAACGCGAAGCTCACGGTGCACCTCGAGATCCAGGCCGCCGGCAACGCCCACCACATGATCGAAGCCGCGTTCAAGGCGTTCGCGCGGGCATTGCGCGGCGCTGTCACGATCGACCCCACCGAGCCCGGCGTCCCCAGCACCAAGGGGGTGCTGTAGGTGGGCGCCTCTGCGCCGCGCCGCCTCGCGCAGCCGTGATCGGACTCGTCGACTATGGGATGGGCAACCGGCGGTCCGTGGAGAAGGCCCTCGAACATGTCGGGGCAAAGGTGCTTGTCAGCTCCGATCCCCAGGCGCTCGCTCGCGCCGACGCGCTCGTCGTGCCGGGCGTGGGCGCCTTCCCCAAGGCGATGGAGCGCCTGCGCGCGCTCGAGCTCGACGTCCTGCTGACCGAACGTGCCGCGGCCGGCGTGCCGTTGCTCGGAATCTGCCTCGGTATGCACCTGTTCTTCGAGCGCTCAACCGAGCTCGGCGGGTCGGAGGGCCTCGCGACCGTGCCCGGCGAGGTACGGATGCTGGACACCGGCTCGCTCAAGGCGCCCCAGATCGGCTGGAACGAGGTTCGCTGGGAGCGCCCGGCGGCGGTCCTGGACGGGCTTGCAGACGCCGCGGCGTTCTACCACGTGCACAGCTTCGTCGCGGTTCCGGCGCAGCGCGAGGACGTACTGGGGACTGCCGAGTACGGCGAGCGCTTCGCGTCGGTCGTCACGCACGGATCGTTCCTGGGGGTGCAGTTCCATCCCGAGAAGTCATCCCACGACGGTCTGCGACTGCTCGCCAATTGGGTCGCCGCGAGCGACGGTGGCGCGTGATCCTCTATCCGGCGATCGACATCCTGGACGGGCATGCCGTGCGCCTCGTCCAGGGTGATTTCGCCCGCGCCACCGAATATGCCGCCGACCCGCTCGACGCAGCGCGCGCCTGGGCGGCGGCGGGCGCGCAGCGGCTGCACGTGGTCGATCTGGATGGCGCGCGCAGCGGAGCCCCGGTGAATCTCGAGCACCTCGAGCGGATCGCGAGTGCGACCGGCATCCCGGTTCAGCTCGGCGGCGGCTTGCGCTCGCGCGCGTCGATCGCCGCGGCGTTCGCCGCCGGCGCCGCGCGCGTCGTGCTTGGTACGGCCGCGTTCGCCGACGACGGGCTGCTGGCTGACGCGGTGGCCGAGCATGGCGAGCGGATCGTGGTATCCGTCGACGTTCGCGGCGGAATGGTCTCCACGGCGGGCTGGACCCAGACCGGGTCGCTTGCCGCGGTTGCCGCCGTGCGCGAGCTCGTGTCGCGCGGCGTGCGCAGCTTCGTCTACACCGACGTGGATCGCGACGGCATGCTCGAAGGGCCCGACCTGGACGGCGTGGCGGCCGTCGCGGCGGAGCTCGAGGGGGAACTCCTCTACTCCGGCGGAATCGGGTCGCTGTCCGATCTCCAAGCGCTTGTCGCGCTGCGCAGCCCGCGCCTGGTGGGCGTGATCGCGGGCAAGGCGCTTTACGAGCGGCGCTTCAGCGTCGCGCAGGCGGAGGCCGTGCTGTGCACCTGAAGCGCGTCATCCCGTGCCTGGACGTCGACGCCGGCCGGGTCGTCAAGGGCACGCGCTTCGTCGACATCCGCGATGCAGGCGACCCGGTCGAGCTGGCCGCCTTCTACGACCGCGCGGGCGCCGACGAGCTTGTCTTCCTTGACATCACGGCGACGCACGAGAAGCGCGCGACGATCGTGGAGCTGGCGCGCCGGACAGCCAACGACGTGTTCGTGCCGTTCACGATCGGCGGCGGCATCCGCTCCGTCGCCGACGCGCAGGCCGTGTTGGACGCCGGCGCCGACAAGGTCGCGGTCAACAGCGCAGCTGTCGCACGTCCGGGCCTGCTCGACGAGCTGGCCGCGCAGTTCGGCGCCCAGTGCGTCGTCCTGGCGATCGACGCGAAGGCGCGCGAGGACGGCAGCTGGGGTGTTCACGTCAGCGGCGGGCGGACCGATACCGGGCACGACGCCATCGGCTGGGCGCGCGAGGGGGTTGAGCGGGGGGCGGGTGAGATTCTGCTGACCAGCATGGATCGTGACGGCACGACCGAGGGCTACGACCTTCCTCTCACGCGCGCCGTCGCCGGCGCGGTCGGGGTGCCGGTGATCGCCTCCGGCGGCGCCGGGCAGCTCGATCATCTCGTCACCGCGCTGCAGGCGGGCGCCGACGCCGTGCTCTGTGCGTCGATCTTCCACTACGACCAGTTCACGGTCGCGCAGGCCAAGGACCACCTCGCCGCCGCAGGGATTGCCGTGCGGCGCTGATGGGCGACGGCGCGTTCGATTCGGGCGTCGTGCTCGCGGCGCTCACGCGCTATCCGCAGCTGCACGCGGGAGGCGCGCGCGTGGCAGTCGTCGGCGGTTTCGTGCGCGACACGTTGCTCGGACGGGACCCGCACGAGGTCGACCTCGTCGTCGAGGGCGACGCCGCGGCGCTCGCTCGCTCGCTCGGCGGCGAGGTCGTGGTGCACGAGCCTTTCGGTACCGCGACAACAATTGGGCTCGGCTGGCGCGTCGATGTTGCGACGGCGCGCCGCGAACGCTACCCGGCACCGGGAGCGCTGCCAGAGGTGGCTCCGGCGAGCATCGAAGAGGACCTCGCCCGCCGCGATTTCACCGTCAACGCGATCGCCGTGATGCTTGCCGGCGGCGAGCTGCTGGCCGCCGATCACGCCCTTGACGATCTCTCCGCCGGAGTGCTGCGCGTGCTGCACGACGGTAGCTTCAACGACGATCCCACGCGCCTGGTGCGGCTGGCGCGCTACGCAGAGCGCCTGCGCTTCGCGGTCGATCCTGTGACGGCGGACCTCGCCGCGCGGGCGGGCTTCGCGACACTGAGCGGCGCCCGTCTCGGAGGCGAGCTGCGGCTGGCGCTGGCCGAGCCCGACCCGGTCGCCGTGCTCGCGCGGCTGGCGGACAAGCTCCCGCTCGCGGTCGAGCGCTCGCTCGCGCGGGAAGCGCTCGCCCTGGCGCCGCCGGAGAGTGATCGCGCGATGCTGCTGCTCGGCATGCTGAGCAGCGAGGAGAGCTGGCTTGGCGGCCTCGAGCTGACGGCGCGCGAGCTCGAGGTGGCGCTCGCCTGCCGGCGTGCCAGCGTGCCCGCCGAGGTGACGCCGAGCGCACTGTGGCGAGCCTGGCGCGGCGTGCCGATTGAAGCCGTCGCGGTCGCCGGCGCCCGCGATGGCGTCGACGCGGCGAAGCGCTGGATCGGTGAGCTCCGCCACGTTCGGCTCGAGATCGGCGGTGACGACCTGATCGCGGCCGGGATCGCCGAGGGCCCGCAAATCGGGCGCCGGCTCGAGCGTGCACTCGTCGCGAAGCTCGACGGCGAGCTCACGGGCGGGCGCGAGGCGGAACTTGCCTTCGCGGTGGCGGCGCAGGGCTGATGCTCCGCGTCGCTTGCACCGGCTGGAGCGCCGCGTTCACCGAGGCCGTGGACGGCGACCTGCGCGTGAGCTCTCGCGCCCCGGGCGAGCCGGCCTCGGCGGTCCACGCTCGCGTGCTCGAGCTGCTTGGCGTGGATGGCGCGGCCGTGCCTCGACAGGTTCACGGCACCCAGGTGGTGGTGCTCGAGCAGCCGCTTCGCGGCTACACGGTCGCCGTCGGCGAGGCCGACGGTGTGGCGAGCACATTTGAGCGCGTCGCGGCAGGGGTGCACATCGCCGATTGCTTGCCGATCGCGCTCGGCGGGGCCGGCGGGGTCGCGATGCTGCACGGCGGCTGGCGTGGCCTGGCCGCCGGTATCGCCGCGCAGGGCGTGCGGGCGCTTCGTTCGCTCGGCGTCGAGGGCGAGCTCGAGGCCGTGATCGGGCCCGGAGCCGGAGGCTGTTGCTACGAGACCGGCGAGGAGGTTCGTGTGCTGTTCGCGGCGGACGGCGCCAGTCGTGGGCGGCTGCTCGATCTGAAGGCCGTCGCGGCCGCCCAACTGCGGGAGGCGGGCGTGTCGAGCGTGCGCGACCTCGGGCTGTGCACGATCTGCGCGCCGCGCGGCCGTTTCTTCTCGCACCGCCGCGACGGCGCGGCGACAGGGCGCATGGGCGCCTTCGCATGGCTGACCTGAACGTCGACGTCGTGCGCACGAACCTCGCATCGGTGCAGGAGCGGATCGCGCGCGCGGCCGCCCGCGCCGGCCGCGACGCGGGCGAGGTCGAGATCCTCGCGGCGGTCAAGTACGTGACCGCTGCGGACATCCCGACCGTCGCGGACGCCGGTGTCACGCTGGTCGGCGAGAACCGTGCCCAGGATCTGATCGAGAAGGCGGCGCGAGCGCCCGGGCGGCTTCGTTGGCACTTCATCGGAGCTCTCCAGTCACGCAAGGTCAAGCTGATCGTCGGGCACGTCGAGCTGATCCATTCCGTCGCCAGCGACTCCGTGCTGAAGCAGCTGGAGCGTCACGCGCCGGAGGGCTTCGAGATCCTCGTAGAGGTCAACGTCAGCGGCGAGCCGGGGAAGGCGGGAATCGCTCCCGCGCAGCTGGACGCCTTCGTTGCGCGTTCCCCGGTCAAGGTCGTCGGGCTGATGACGATGCCGCCGAAGACCGCCGATCCCGAGCTCAGCCGCGCGCCGTTCGCCGCGCTTGCGGCGCTGGCGCGCGAACGCGGCCTGAGCACGCTGTCAATGGGCACGAGCCAGGATTTCGAGATCGCGGTTGAAGAGGGGGCAACGATCGTACGAATCGGCACTATCCTGTATGCATAGGCGTCACCCACGCGGTTTTGGGGTAAGCGTCCGCTAGAGTCCCGTTTGCAGGGAAACCGCGTCGATCAGCGAAACATCCAGCCATGGCGCTCCGAGATTCCTGGCATCGCACGCTCGTCTACTTCGGCCTGGCCGAAGAGGCCGACGAGTACGACGACTACGAAGCCGAGGCGGTGCGGGAGCAGCCCGAGGCGGCGCTCGCCGACCGCTACCGAGAGCGCCCGAACGTGCGGCGCCTGCAGGGCCGCCGACGCCGCGACGAGTTCGACGACATCTTCGCCGACGATGACGGCGCCGCCGCGCCGCCATCCCGGCCCGCCGCGGTGCTGCGCTCTGTGACAGGCGGGCGCGCCGGCGCGCCGAGAGGCGGGCCGGATGGCGATTTCGGCGTGCATCTCGTGATCCCCAAGTCCTTCAATGACGCCCAGCAAGTCGCCGACAAGTTCCGCGAGGGCATCCCGGTGATCCTCAACCTCCAGGGCATCGACACGCCGCTGGTGATGCGCCTGATCGACTTCGCCAGCGGCTTGACATACGCACTCGACGGCGGCATGCAGCGGATCGCGGACAAGGTTTTCATGCTGACGCCGCGCAACGTCGAGTTGTCCGCCGAAGAGCGGGCGCGCCTGATCGAGAAGGGCTTCTTCAACCAGGCTTGAACTGCGTCGTTTCGCTCGTGCGCGGGAATGGAGCGCAAGCAGCTGATCGCGGGTTGATGTGTGACCCGGTTGGCGAGACTGAGTTCGGAGCCGTTCGATGATCAAGCCCGTCAACGCCCACCTCGATGCCGCTCCGCACGCGGATGACGAAGTGGCGGCGGCCTCTGAGCACCCCGACCTGCGCCGGATAGGCGCCACGCTCGCGGCGCGGGCAGCCGCATCGCGGCGGGATCTCCGCGGCCCCGCCGGGGCGCCGGGCCCGCCCGGTCGCGCGAGCGGCCGGTAGCCTTGAGCGCAGAGATGATCATTGGATTCGTCGGCTCGGGGAACATGGCTCGCGCGCTCGCGCTGGGGTTCGGCGAGCCCGCGCTGTTCAGCGATCACGGGTCCGGGCGCGCGGCGTCGCTGGCCGAGCTGGTCGGCGGGGAGGCGGTCGGCTCGAACCGAGAGCTCGGCGAGCGGGCGGAGCTGGTTGTGCTGGCGCACAAGCCGGCGCAGCTCGATGCGGTGGCGCGCGAGGTCGGCCCGGCGACGGTCGTGCTTTCGCTGCTCGGTCGCGTGACGGTTGAGCAACTGGCCGGCGCCTACCCTGGTGCGCAGATCGTACGTGCGATGCCGAACACGGCGTCGGCGATCCGGGCGGGCGTGACGTGTGTCTGCGGCGCGGAGCTCCAGGACGTAGAGGAGTTGCTTGGCCGAGTCGGGATGGTCGTGCGGTTGGAAGAGCGGCTGATGGACGCCGCGACCGCTGTCAGCGGCGTGGCACCGGCCTATGTGGCGCTCCTGGCCGAAGCCTGGATCGATGCTGCCGTCGGCCAGGGGATTCCTGCATCGCAGGCCGCGGCATTGGTCGGCGGCGCGCTGGCGGGGTCTGCAGCACTGCTGCAGGCGCGCGACATGGACACGCTCGGCGTGCGCAGGGAGGTGACCTCGCCCGGCGGAATGACGGCGCGCGGGCTCCGGGCGCTGGAGCACGCCGGTCTGCGCAGCGCGTTCGCCGATGCCGCCGCGGCGGTCGCCGGCCCGAGCACGACGTGATCCTGGCGCTCTCCAACGTTCGCGGCACGATCGCGGACTTCGTCTACACGCTGACCTGGGTCTACACGCTCGTGATCTTCGCCTACATCCTCACCAGCCTGGCCTTCACGGCCGGGCTGCGGATTCCGTATTCGCGAGCCAGCGACGCGATACTCGGGTTCCTGCGCGACGTGTGCGAGCCCTACCTTCGGATCTTCCGGCGGATCCTGCCGTCGTTCGGCGGCCTCGATTTCAGCCCGATCATCGGCATCATCGTGCTGCAGGTCGCCGGCAACCTGGTCTCGACCGCGATCCGCTGATGACCCCGGCCAGCCGGGTGGCGAGGCGCGCCGCCGCAGTCGCCGTGATCGTCCTCGCGGCGGATCAGCTCACGAAGGAGCTCGTGCGCAGCTCGATCGCGCTCGGCCAGCAGCGCCGCCTGCTGCCTGGCGTGACGCTCGTCCACGCGCAGAACAGCGGCATCGCCTTCAGCCTGTTCACGGGCAGCGAGGTTGGCGTGGTGGTTGTCGCGGCGGTCATCATCGCCGCGGTGGTCGCGTACTTCGCCCGCCACCACCAGCAGCGGTGGATGTGGCTTGCCTGCGGCCTGATCGTCGGAGGCGCGCTTGGCAACCTCGTCGACCGCCTGAGGGTGGGGACTGTGACGGACTTCATCAAGCTCCCAGACTGGCCCGCCTTCAATCTTGCGGACGCGTCGATCACGCTTGGCGTCCTCACCGTGCTCTGGGTCGTGGGTCGTGGTGGAGCAGCTGCACGTCCCGCCTGAGGCCGCCGGCGAGCGCCTCGACCAGTTCCTCGCCGACTGGTTCGGCTCGCGCGCGCAGGCGCAGCGGCGGATCGAGGCAGGCGCCGTGTCGCTCGATGGAGTGGCGGGCCGCAAGAACGACCGCCTGCGAGGCGGCGAGACGATCGCGATCGCCACGGCGGTCGCCGTTGTGGAGGGGCCCGCCGCCGGCGCGTTGCCCGAGCTGGTGGTCGCCTACGAGGATGAGCAGCTGATCGTCGTCGCCAAAGCGGCGGGGGTCGTCGTGCATCCGGCCGGGCCGCACCGCGACGGCACGCTCTCGCAGGCGCTTGCACGGCACGGAGCCGCGGGTGGCGAGTCGTGGCGCCCGGGAATAGTGCACCGGCTCGACAAGGACACCTCGGGCCTGCTCGTGGTCGCCAAGAGCGAGGAGACCCATCGGCGTCTCAAGGCTGCGCTCGCGGCCCGTCATATCGTGCGCGAATACCTTGCGCTTGTCGAAGGTCACCCGCCCGCGCGCAGCGGCACGATCGACGCGCCGCTCGGCCGCGACCGGCGGGCCCGCACGCGCATGTCGATCGACACCGACAAGCCGAGGGCCGCCCGCACCCACTTCGAGCTCGAGGAGTCGCTTGAGTCCTCGACGCTTCTGCGCGTGCGGCTGGAGACCGGCCGCACGCACCAGATCCGCGCCCACTTCGAGGCGATCGGACACCCGGTGTGCGGCGACCGCGAGTACGGCACCGCGGGTCGCTACGGCCTGCGGCGGCAGTTCCTCCACGCGGCGCGGCTGGAGCTGGCGCAACCCTTCACGGGCGAGCATCTGGTGATCGAGTCGGCGCTGCCGGACGACCTGGTCAGAGCACTCGCGCTCGCGCGCCTTGGCGCAGCCTCGAATGCACCGGCGGTGCAACGGGGCGCCGATGCCCGCCCGGAACCCCGCTGACGCCCGCAAGCGGCCGGCACTCTAAGATGTGAGGCCCATACCTCGACCCGCACGGCGTCGAGGGCATGCGTCCTGCCTGGAGCGAGCGCTCCAGGTCCGCACGCCCGCCGCGCGGCAGCTCATCAAATCAACAAGGAGCTTCTACCGTGGCCCAGCCAGGAATCAAGGAGCTGCTGGAGGCCGGAGTGCATTTCGGCCACCAGACGCGCCGCTGGAACCCCAAGATGCGCCGCTTCCTCCATGGCGAGCGTGACGGCATCTACATCATCGATCTGCTGAAGACGAAGCGCCTGCTCGATCAGGCCAGCGAGTTCGCGGGCACAGTCGCCCACCGTGGCGGTACCGTGCTGTTCGTTGGCACCAAGAAGCAGGCGCGCGATGCCGTGCGCGAGGTCGCCGAGGCGACCGGGATGCCCTACGTCAATCACCGCTGGCTCGGCGGTCTGCTGACGAACTTCCAGACGATGAGCGAGCGCATCCGCCGTCTGCACGACCTCGAGCGCTACGAGACCGACGGACAGCTGGCGCTGCTGCCAACGCGCGAGCGGTTGTCGGCCCAGGCCGACCTGGCCAAGCTGCGCGCGAACCTCGGCGGCGTGAAGAACATGAAGGGCACGCCCGCCGCGATCTTCGTGATCGACCTCAAAACCGAGGCGATCGCCGTGCGCGAGGCGCAGCGTCTGAGGATTCCCATCATCGGGCTGGTTGACACCAACTGCGACCCTGACGGGATCGATTTTGTGATCCCCGGCAACGACGACGCGATCCGCGCGTGCGCGATCATCACACGCGCGATCGGCGACCGCGTGGGCGAAGGCGCCGGCATCTACCGCGCGGAGCAGGAGCGACTGCGCGCCGAGGCCGAAGAGCGCGCCCGCCGCGACGCCGAGGAGCGCGCCAAGCGCGAGGCCGAACAGGCCGCCGAGGCCGCCGCAGCCGCGGAGGCGGCAGCGGCTGCTGCGGCCGCCGCCGCCGCGGAGGTCGCGGGCGAAGCGGCGCCGCCGGCCGTCGGCGCGCGGCCCGCGCCGACTGCACCGCCGCCGCCAGTCTCGACGCCGCAGCCGGCTGCTGCCGCCCAGCCTGCAGCCGCTGCTGCCCCGCCGAACGCGCCGCCGGCCGCCGCGGAGCCAGCGGTGGTGGCCGAGGCGCCAGCGGCGTCCGAGCCAGCGGTGGTGGCCGAGGCGCCCGAGGCGCCCGAGGCGCCCGAGCCCGAGCCCGCAGTGGTGGTCGAGGCGCCCGCAGCGCCCGCGGCGCCGGAGCCCGAGGTGGTAGCCGAGGCGCCCGCGGCGCCGGAGCCCGAGGTGGTGGCCGACGCCACCTCCGAGCCGGTCGCCGAACTCCCGGCCGCCGAGCCGGCCCCCGCGGTCGTCGAGGAGCTACCGGCAGGCGAAGCGCCGGGGGAGCCGGAGGCCGTTGCCGAAGCGCCGAAGAAGACTCGGCGCCTCGGCAGGCGCAAGGCGTCCACGGATGCCGCTTCCGAGGAGCCAGCCGAGACCCAGGCCGAGCCAGCCGCGCCCGCCGAGCCGCCAACCGAGTCCGCAGATCCGCAGACGCAGCCGAGCGCGGCCGATTCCGCCAAAGAAGAGGAACCCACCAGTGCCTGAGATATCCGCCACCGACGTCAAGGCGCTGCGTGATCGCACCGGCGCCGGAATGATGGACTGCAAGAAGGCCCTCACCGAATCCGAGGGCGATGTCGAGAAGGCGATGGAGCTGCTGCGACTGAAGGCGGGCAAGCGGATCGAGGACCGCGGCGAGCGTGTCGCCTCGGAGGGCACGATCCAGACCTACCTGCACCACAACGCGAAGATCGGCGTCATTGTCGAGGTCGATTGCGAGACGGATTTCGTCGCGAAGAACGCTGATTTCGTCGCCTTCGCGAAGGAGGTCGCGTCGCACGTGGCGGCGTCATCGCCGCGCTGGGTCAGCGAAGCGGACGTTCCCGAGGAGGTCCGCGACGCCGAGTTGCGGATCTTTGAGCAGGAGGCTGCCGACAAGCCGGAGGAGATCCGCGCCAGGATCGCGGAGGGCAAACTCGCCAAGTGGTACAGCGAGGTCGTGCTGCTGGACCAGCCGCACGTCAACGCCGACAAGCATGAGGGCAAGACGATCGGCGAACTGCTGCACCAGATCGCCGCGACGACAAGCGAGAACATCGTCATCCGTCGCTTCTCGCGCTTCGCGATCGGGGACTAGCTTGGTCACCGCGAAACGCTTGCCCGCTCTTCCGTTGTGACCGCGCCGATCTTCAAGCGCGTCCTGCTGAAGCTCTCGGGCGAGTCGATGATGGGGGAGTTCGAGTACGGCATCGATCCGGCCCGGGTCATCGCGATCGCGTCCGCGATCCGCGATGTCGTCGACTCGGGAGTGCAGTTGGCCGTTGTGCCGGGGGGAGGCAACATCTACCGCGGGCTGACGGGCGCGGCGGATGGAATGGACCGGGCGACCGGTGACTACATGGGAATGCTCGCGACCGTTCTCAACGCGCTCGCCCTGCAAGACGCCTGTGAAAAGCAGGGCGTCAACACACGCGTGCAGTCGGCGATCACCGTGCAGGAAGTCGCGGAGCCCTACATCCGCCGGCGTGCGATGCGCCATCTCGAGAAGGGGCGCGTCGTGATATTCGCCGCGGGTACCGGCAACCCGTTCTTCACCACCGACACCGCCGCGGCGCTGCGGGCGAGCGAGATCCACGCCGAGGCGATCCTGATGGCAAAGAACGGCGTCGAGGGTGTCTACACGGCCGATCCGGCGCTCGATCCGACGGCGGAGTTCATCCCCCAGATCACCCACATGGATGCGATTGCTCGCCGTCTGGCGGTGATGGACGCGACCGCGCTCACGCTGTGCATGGAGAACCGGCTGCCAATCCGCGTTTTCAATGTCGACGACCCCGCCAACATCGCGCGCATCCTGGCCGGCGAGCAGGTCGGAACACTCGTGGCGACGCCGACCAACTAGGACCGCCGTCCCGCGGGAGCGCGGTCGCAGGCGGGCGGCCGCGGCTCACAACCCGTTATTCTCCCCCCGGCGATGGTCAAGAAATGCCTGCATCCAAGATGATCGACGACCTGCTTGAGGATGCGCGCGAGCGGATGGCGAAGTCGGTCGAGTCGACCGGCCACGAGCTGGGATCCGTCCGCACCGGCCGCGCCACGCCGGCGCTGCTGGACCGCATTCAGGTCGACTACTACGGCGCCGCGACGCCGCTTCGCCAGCTGGCCACGATCTCCGCGCCGGAAGCCCGCCTGCTGACGATCCAGCCCTTCGACGCGTCGACGATCAAGGCCATTGAGAAGGCGATCAACACCTCCGACCTCGGCCTGAACCCGTCCAACGACGGAAAGCTCGTGCGCCTGGTGATCCCCGAGTTCAACGAAGAGCGCCGCCGCGAGCTGGTCAAGGTGGCGCGCCACATCGTCGAGGAAGGGCGCATCGCGATACGCAACATCCGCCGCGACGTGATGCACGATCTGCGAGAGCTGAAGGAGGCCGGGGAAACCGGCACCGATGACGAGCGTCGCGCAGAGGGCCTGCTGCAGAAGGTGACCGACGAGCGGATCGGCGAGCTCGACACGCTGCTGAAGGGCAAGGAAGCAGAGATCCTCGAGGTGTGATGAGCGCCGACGCGGACCGGCCGCGGTACGTCGCGATCATCACCGACGGGAACGGGCGCTGGGCCAGGCAGCACGGTGTCTCGGTCGCGGCCGGGCATAACGCGGGCGCCGACACCGTCAAGGCGCGACTGCGCGACGCCGTCGAGCTCGGCGTGCGCGAGCTCACCGTCTATTCCTTCTCGACCGAGAACTGGTCGCGGCCCGCGAGCGAGGTCAAAGCGCTCATGCGGATGTTCAGCCGGCGGATCAAGAGCGAGACGCCGGAGCTGAACCACGAGGGGGTGCGAATGCGCTTCATCGGGCGCCGCGAGGGGGTCTCGGCGCCGCTGGCCCGCCAGATGGACTGGGCCGAGGCCGAGACCGCGGGCAACGACCGAATCACGCTGTTCGTGGCGTTCAACTACGGCGGCCGAGCGGAGATCCTCGACGCGGCCAGGCGTTTCGCGGGCGGTGACGAGGACGAGTTCCGGGCGCTGCTCTACGCGCCGGAGATGCACGACCCCGACCTGATCATCCGCACCAGCGGCGAGCAGCGGCTGTCGAATTACCTGCTCTGGCAGTCGGCCTATTCGGAGCTCATCTTTCGCGACGAGCTGTGGCCGGACTTCACGCGCAAGGCGTTTGAGGAGTCGCTGGCGGCCTACGGCGGGCGCCGGCGTCGCTACGGCGGCAGGTGAACGCAGTGGCCTCCGGTCAGCTGAGCCGACGCCCACCGTCCGCCCGGCCGCGCAGGCCGCGACCGTCGCGCAGCGGGCGTCCCTCGGAGACCCGCGCGCGCCTGGTTGTGGCGATCCCGGCCCTGGCCGTTGCCGCGATCGTGATCGCGCGCGGCGGGCTGCTGTTCGCCGCCGCGCTGTTGCTGCTCGGCTGGATCTGCCTCGATGAGCTCTATCGCATGACGGCGCGCGCCCACCCCGCCAAGCTCGCCGGCTTTGTGGCGCTCTTCGCGCTGCTGGTGGCGGCGCACTACGGCACGCGCGACCAGGTGCTGCTGATCGCGGTCGCGGCACTCCCGGCGAGCTTTCTGCTGACGCTCGTATCGCCGGCGGGGAGCATCTTCGGGGTCACGGTCACGCTGCTGGGGGTCTGGTGGATCGGATTGGCGCTGGCCCACGCGGTGCTGCTGCGCGACCTGCCACACGGCGGCGGCATCCTCACCGACGCGCTGGTCGGAACGTTCGTCGGCGACACCGGCGCCTATCTCGGCGGGCGCACGTTCGGCCGGCGCCGGCTTGCGCCGGCGGTCTCGCCGAACAAGACGGTCGAGGGCCTCCTGATCGGCATCCTCTGCGCGATCGCCGGCGTCTGGTTCGCGTCGCTCTACCAGCCGTGGTTCCACAAGGGCGACGCGATCGCGCTCGGCGTTGGGGTGGCGATCGCGGCGCCGATCGGGGATCTGTTCGAGAGCTACGTCAAGCGCCAGACGGGGGTGAAGGACTCCGGCCGGGTGTTCGGGGCCCATGGCGGCGCGCTCGATCGCCTCGACGCGGCGCTATTCAGCGTGGTTGTCGCCTACTACGCCTGGCTCGCCATCCTGGCGGCGAAATGAAACGAATCCTCGTGCTCGGCGCCAGCGGCTCGATCGGCGTCCAGGCGCTCGAGGTGATCGCCGGCTCGGATGAGTTGGAGCTGGTCGGACTCTCGGCTCGCTCGTCGTGGGAGACGGTCGTGGCGCAGGCGCAAACGCACGGCGTGACGCGCATCGCGCTGAGCGACCCCGAAAGCGCCGCGCGCGCCGCCGCGGCGTGGCCCGCGGGGGAGGTGCACAGCGGCACGCAGGGGATCGTCGAGCTGGTGCTCGAATCCGAGCCCGACCTGGTCCTGAATGCCATCGTCGGCTCGGCGGGCCTCGGCCCCACGATCGTCGCGCTCGGCGAGGGCATCGACCTCGCGCTCGCCAACAAGGAGTCACTGGTGGTTGGCGGCGAGCTCGTAATCGCGCTGGCAGAGGCGACGGGTGCGCGGATCCTGCCGGTCGACTCCGAGCACGCCGCGCTGCACCAGCTGATCGCGGCCGAGCGCTCGGCGGGCCCCGGAACGATCGAGCGGCTCACGATCACGGCGTCCGGAGGCCCGTTTCGCGGGGCGACTCGCGGCGAGCTCGAGCAGGTCAGCGTCGAGCAGGCGCTCGCACATCCCACCTGGTCGATGGGCGACAAGATCACGATCGACTCGGCCACGCTGATGAACAAGGGGCTCGAGGTGATCGAGGCCCACCACCTCTTCGCCGTGCCGTATGCGCGCATCGACGTGCTCGTTCACCCGCAGTCGATCATCCACGGGATGGTCACGCTCTGCGACGGCGCGGTGCTCGCGCACCTGGGCTGCCCCGACATGCGCGTGCCGATCGCCTACGCGCTGAACCATCCCGAGCGCATGGAGCTCGACGTCGCCCGGCTCGACCTCGCCGCGGTTGGCAGCCTGACCTTCGAGCCGCCGGACCTCGAGACGTTCCCTGCGCTGCGGGTCGCCCGCGAGGCCGCGATCGCCGGAGGCACGGCGCCGTGTGTGCTGAACGCCGCCAACGAGGTCGCGGTCCACGCCTTCCTGAGCGGACGGATCGCATTCGTGGCGATCGCGGAGGTGATCGAGGCGACGCTCGAGCAGCTGGGGGCGACGCCACTGCGCGAGTTCGATGCGCTGTTCGAGGCCGACCGGCGTGCACGTGAGGTTGCCGCGGAGCAGATCGGGTGACGCAGCCGCGCCCGCGACGTAGTACTCGTAGATGAGCAGGCTCACATCCTCGGTTCTCGCCCTCACAGCGGTTGGAGCGTTGTGCGCGACGGCCGTGGGCGCAGGCGCTTCGCAGAGCTCCTCGCCGGTGCTTGCGGCGCCGGCCGGGACCGCGGCCCAAGCCGGCGCTGAAGCGCGGGCGGCGCTGCGCACGGTCACGCTACCGGCCGGCTCCCAGGCGCTGAGCGCGAAGCCGGGGGCGCTGAGCGGGCCGCAGGGAGGGCCGGACCTCACGCGGCCGTATGTGACCTTCAAGACGGCCAGCGCGTACTGGCGCCTGGCCGGCGGCGCGGCGGCACGAGCGCTGCTCGCGCAGTTCCACCACACCGCGATCAGCGAGACAGGACCGGGGGAGGTGCATTTCGTCCAGGTCACGCTGCCCGTGCAGGGCGCCTGGATGGGCCCGCGCTGGCTCACGATCGAGACCGCGCCGGGCGCCGGCGGGCACTGGCTGGCGGAGCTGCAGGGCGTTGCCGTTTGGACGCCCAGCCGGCTCGAGCTGCCAGGCGACGTGGCGGCCGTGACCGTGACCAGCCTGCGGGACGGGTCGGTTCTCGCCCGCGTCAGCGCCGCCGCGCAGGTGGGAGAGATCGTCGATCTGGTCAATGCGCTGGCGGTCGACGATGCGATCCACGCCGTCTACGCCTGCCCTGAGCTTGAGACGGGCATGCGGCCCGGGTTCGAGCTGTCGTTCGCTGCTGCCTCTGGCGCGGCGCTCGCGACCGCAACAAGCGTCTTCTGCCCGCCGGACGTGGCGCTGAAGGTCGGCACACACGGCCCGCAGGCGCTGATTCTCGGCGACCTGGTGGCGCAGCTGCAACGGATCCTCGGGATCACGCTTCCGTCGGTGTCTTAGGCGCCGCTTAGGCGGCCTGCGACACTTCCGCTGTGACCTGGGTGATCGCAATCGCCGGTTTCTGCGCGCTCATCGTGCTGCACGAGGCGGGCCACTTCGTCGCCGCCAAGGCCGTCGGCATGCGGGTCGAGCGTTTCTCGCTCTTCTTCCCGCCGAAGCTGATCGGGTTCCGCCGCGGCGAGACCGAGTACCAGATCGGCGCCATCCCGCTCGGCGGCTACGTGAAGATCACCGGCATGACGCCGGACGAGCTGAGCAGCGTGGATCTGCGCGTCGCCGAGCGCAGCTATTACATGAAGGAGCCCTGGAAGCGGATCGTCGTGATCCTGGCCGGACCCGCCGTCAACCTGCTGATCACGTTCGTGCTGTTTGCCGCCGTGCTGCTGTCCGGCGGCCTCGACGGCGCCTACGCGATCGGCAACCTGGCGCCGTCGCAGACGACGGTGCACGAGGTGCCGACAACGATCGTCGGCAGCGTCGTCAAACCGAGCGGCGCCGCCGGCAAGCTGAAGCCCAGCGACCGTATCCTCTCGATCAACGGGAGGCGCGTGTCCGCGACCTCGGTTGACACTGCTCTCGCACACGAGCGCTGCGCCGGCCCCGAGCGCAATGGCTGCGCCGCAACCGCTCCGGTCACGGTCACGGTCGCGCGCGGGGCGCACACGGAGCGCTTCACGATCACGCCGCACTACGACTCGAAGGTCCGCCGAATGGTGATCGGCGTCGGTCTCGACGTGCGAATCGTGCCCGCCCACTTCGGCGTCATCAGCGCGGCCGGCACCTCGGTCGCAGCGATGTGGGACCTCGGCACCTCGACCGTCACGCACTACTTCGACGCGATCGTCCACTCCAAGGACCGCGCGCAGCTGCAGAGCGTCGTCGGCATCACGCAGGACACGCAGGAGGCGGTCGCCCGTGGCCCCGGCTATGCGCTCGTGGTTCTGGCGCTGGTCTCGCTCGTGCTGGCAGTCGTCAACCTGTTCCCGTTTTTGCCGCTGGACGGCGGGCATGTCGTCTGGTCGCTGGCCGAGCGGCTGCGCGGCCGGCGCGTGTCGCTCACCACGATGTGGCGGTTCAGCTCGGTGGGCATCGTGCTGCTGGCGTTCCTCGTGCTCAACGGCATCAGCAACGACGTCAGCCGCCTCTCCGGCTGAGCCGGTTCAGGGCAGCCGCACGCTGATCCAGCTCTTCGTGAACGGCCCGAAGCGCTCGCGCTCCGCCGAGCCGAACAGCGCCTCGAGCTCACGCCGCGAAAGCAGGGCGACCTCGCGCCAGTCACCGCCCGCACCGAGCCGCCAGTAGCGCCGGCGCGCGGGCGCCGGCAGCCAGTGTGCGCCGGGCAGCAGCGAGTGGGGCTCGATCGGGAACGAGCGTGCCGGCGTCTGCACGTACCAGCCCCGCGCGACGCGGCGCAGCTCGGCGGCGAAGGCGCGCCGGCGCGCCGGCGCGACGTGCTCGATGACGCTGTTGCAGTAGGCGAGATCGAACTCGCCGTCGGCGAAGGGGAGGCCCGCCGCCGCGTCGGCGACCACGAACGGGCCGGGAAAGCCGGGGCGCTCCACCAGGTCCACACCGGTGATATCAAGTGCGGGCGCCAGCCCGAGCAGCCCCGGCGAGCCGCTGCCGATGTCGATGATGCGCATCCCCGGCGCCGGCGCCACGAGCGCGAGGAAGCGTGTGTGCCGGCGCGCACGCGCGCGCTTGGCGAACGGCTCGGCGAGACGCGGGAGCGGTCCGCGGGCCGTTTGGTAGACGTCGGGGGCGGCCAAGATCGCAGCGTAGTCGAGCCGGTGCGTAGACTGCAGAGATGGCTTCAGGGCGCCAGATCATGGTCGGCGATGTGCCAATCGGCGGCGGCGCGCCGGTCGCGGTGCAGACGATGACCAAGACCGAGACTGCGAACCTCGCGGCGACGATGGCGCAGATCCACACCGTCGCAGAGGCCGGCGCCGACCTCGTCCGCGTCGCGGTGCCGCGCGAGCAGGACGCGGTCGCGCTCGCGGAGATCGTCAAGCAGTCGCCGATCCCGGTGATCGCCGACATCCACTTCAACTACACCCTCGCGCTGAAGGCGATTGACGCCGGCGCCCACTGCGTGCGGGTGAACCCCGGCAACATCGGCACGCCCGCGCAGGTGCGGACGGTGGTCGAGCGCGCCCGCCAGACCGGCACGCCGCTGCGCGTCGGCGTCAACTCGGGCTCGCTGCCCAAGCACCTGCTGGAGCTCGAGTACTCAAACCCGATCGAGGCGCTCGTCACGGCGGCGCTCGAGACGGTCGAGCTGATGGAGAGCCTCGATTTCACCAACTTCAAGATCTCGATGAAGTCGACCTCCGTGCCGAACACGATCGCCTCCAACCGCGAGCTCGCGGCGCGGATCGACTACCCGCTGCACCTCGGGATCACCGAGGCGGGGACGAAGTGGTCGGGGTCGCTGAAGTCGGCGGTGGGTCTCGGCACGCTGCTGGCCGACGGGATCGGCGACACGGTTCGCATCTCGCTCTCGACCTTCCACGCCGAGGAGGAGGTCAAGGTCGCCTGGGAGATCCTCAAGGCGCTCAAGCTGCGCGAGCGCGGCCCCGTGCTCATCGCCTGCCCCACCTGCGGGCGCCTGCAGTTCGACATGGACTCCGTCGTCGCCGAGGTGGAGCGGCGCCTTGAAGCCTATGAGGACCCGATCGAGGTCTCGATTCTCGGATGTGCCGTCAACGGGATCGGCGAGGCGCGCCACGCCGACTTCGGCATCACCGGGGCCAAGGACATGGGGATGATCTACTCCAAGGGCGAGCCGCTGAAGAAGGTGCCGACCGAGCAACTCGTCGACGAGCTGTTCGCCGAGATCGACCGCTACTACGCGGCCGGCAAGACCGTCGTGCGCGACGAGCAGCGTGCCGCCGAGGCGCGCGTCTGGCTCGCGGAGAACGAGGATCCCGACGCGATGACGCCAGAGCGCATGGCCGCGCTCGAGGCGGAGGCGGCGCGCGCCGTGGCGCTGATCGACGAGGACGAGTCGCCCGTCGACGGCCGCCGCTTCAGCCGGGCCTAGTCCAGATCAGCGAGTAGCGCCAAAGCAGGTGGCGGCGCAGGCGAGCTTCGGGCAGCGCACGGCCCAGGAGGCTGCGAAGCTCGGCATAGGTGCGTCGCGGCGCCACGACCGCCGCCGGCGACTCCCATTTGCCGCGCCGGCGCGCGATGAGGCGATGGACCGCCCCCGCTGCCAGCTCGCGCGGTAGCTCGCGCGGAAGGCTCGTGTGGGGTATCCCGAGCAGCGCGAGGCAGCCTCCCGGGGCCAGCAGCCCCGCCATCCGCGCAAGCGCCGCCGCCTCGTCCATGTGGTGCAGCGCCGCGACGCTCGCAATGAAGTCGAACGACGCGGGCTCGAACGCGTGGGTCATGAAGTCTGCGCAGACGTATTCGATCTCACCGGCACCGCTCGCGGCGTCCGCGAGGGCGATGAGCGCCGGGTCGCGATCGATGCCCGTCACGCGGGCGACGCGGCCGCGCAGCTCGCGTGTGAGCGTTCCCTCCCCGCAGCCCACGTCGAGTGCTCGCTCGCATCGCTGCGGCAGCGCGGCGAGCAGGACCGGGAGGTAGTGGATGTTGTGATTCCAGCGCCTTTCCGGGGGGTGCACGTCACCCCCCGGCGGGGTGGCGCATGCGCCACCCCGCGGGTCGGCGCATGCGCCGACCCGAACAGCGGAAGTGGAGCAGGCC
>Ga0302320_10005760_pt1 | contig 27661 bp, 23 predicted proteins | sample Bog_T0_3_FD_202130 | JGI IMG/M metagenome (GOLD analysis project Ga0302320, IMG submission 202130) | Peat permafrost microbial communities from Stordalen Mire near Abisko, Sweden - Bog_T0_3 | ecosystem: Environmental > Terrestrial > Soil > Wetlands > Peat | place: Sweden: Abisko, Stordalen Mire...
TCCAGTTCGGCGGGCTGTCCGGCCAGGATGGCGTTGCACCGGAAGGTGATGGCGGCGGTGAGGAGTTCGGCGGGGGATTGGCCCGGGGCGAGTTCCTGGAGGTCTTCGCGGCTGGCGGCGAGTTGGGCGGCCTGGGCGGCGATGTCCTGGCAGAGGAGCCATTCCTGGTAGCCGCCCTGACGCCATTCGGAGAGGTTTTGTTCGTTGATGGGGTGATCGCCGAAGTGGTCGGCGAGGATCTGGCGGACTGCCGGGAGGGAGTTGAGCCAGGTTAGGATTTGATTGCCATCCCGTCCGTCCTGGAGGCGGGAGTTGAGTTGAGAGCGGACCCCTTGGGGGAGCCGCGCGATTTTGCCGTTTCGTGCCATAATAATGATCTCCTTATAGATCTCTGCTGGTTGGGGGTGGAACCTGCCAAGGCTCCGTTGTTAGCCCGCCCTACCGTCCTTTGAAGGCGTATGGAACTGGCCTTCGTGGAGAATAGTCGCATGGAAGCTAATGTATGGCAATAGGAAAAATGAAAAAAGATTGTGAAATATGGTGGCTAAAGGCGAAACGCTGAATAGCTGAAACCTGAAACCTGAAATGGGAGGAATGGGAAGAATGGGACTAATACGACCAATACGACCTATAGGACGAATGGCGGGAGGGGAGCGGGAGGGGAGCGGGAGGGGATGAATTTTGGGGCGGCGCGGCAGAGACTGTCTCAAAACTCAAATGACTTTTTTTGAACAATTTGTTTGACTCTGCGTCTAACCTCATATGGCTCAACCCATCGCCCCCGATTACGGACAACAGTTTCTCTTGCCGCCGGCCCTGGAGGACTGGGTGCCGGCCGATCATCCGGCCCGCTTCCTGCGGGAGTTTGTGGATCAACTGGATTTGCCCGCCTTGGGCTTTGTCATGCCCTTGGCCAGCGAAGGCCGCCCGCCCTACGCGCCGAGCCTGTTGTTGAAAATCTGGCTCTACGGCTATTTTCATCGCATCCGTTCCACCCGCAAACTGGAAGCGGCCTGCGGCGAGATTCTTCCGCTGGTCTGGCTGGCGGGTATGATCGCCCCCGACCACAACAGCCTGTGGCGGTTCTGGCACGGGAACCAGAAAGCCTTGCGCCAAATCTTCAAGCAAAGCGCCCAACTGGCGCTGCGCACCGGGGCCGTCGGCCTGGTGTTGCAGGCCCTGGATGGCACCAAGATCGAAGCGGCCGCCAGCGGTTACAGCGGCTGGAGCAAGGAGTACATGGAAAAACTCCTGGCCGCCTTGGACGCGGCGTTGGACCAGACCGAGCTGGCGCTCCTTAAGGAGAACCCAGAGGCGCCCGGCTATCGTCTGCCGGCGGGCTTGGCCGGGCGTCAAGCCCTGCGCGAGAAGGTCAAGGCGGGGTTGGCGCAATTGGCAGCCGATGGGCGAAACCATTACCACCCGGTCGAACCGGAAGCCCGGCGGATGAAAGTCGGCGGGACCAATCGCTTTGCCTACAATGCCCAGGCGGTCACGGATGGCCAGGAGGGAGTGATCGTCGCCTGTGAAGCGGACCGGCAGGAAACCGACGCCGGCCAACTGGTACCTATGATCGAGCAAGCGCGGGAGAATCTGGGTGTGGCCAACGTGGACACTCTCACGCTGGCCGATACGGGCTACGGTGCGGGAGCGGATTTGCAAGCGGCCCGGGAAAAGCAACTGCCGGTGCTGGTGCCGCCCGCCGAGGGCAAACCCGCCCATGAAAATCTCTACGCCGGCCAACACTTTGCTTGCGATCCGCAAGCCCGGACGGTGACCTGTCCCCAAAACCGCCGGCTCGATTATGAGGGTCATACCGAAAAGGCCGGCCAACCGGTGGAACGCTACCGCTGCCACTGTCAGGATTGCCCCGTGCGAGCGCAATGCACCCGCGATCCCAAAGGCCGGCAGATCGAGGTCTGGCCTCACACCCAAGTGGTGCAAGCCATGCGAGCCGAATTGCAAACCCCGTTGGGGCAAGCCGTCTATCAGCGCCGCAGCCAGCTCATCGAACGGCGCTTCGGGCAAATCAAACAACACGACGGTTTTCGACGCTGGACGGTATGGGGGTTGGAAGCCGTGCGAACCCAATGGGCCTTGCTCTGTGCGACACTGAACCTTCGAATCCTTTACAAAAGATGGCGACAAGGCTCTCCGGCCGGTCCGAAAGCAACGGCGGCGAAGACGGTAAGGGCGGAAAACCCCGGAATTTTCCTGGCACCCCTCCTTTTTCAAGTCCGGCAGATGCAGGACGTGGCCAGACAAGCCATAGAGCGAGGGCGCCGCTGGATTCCTAATTGGGCCGCGTGAAAAAAGCAGGATCATGAAAAAATCCGGTCAAATACTTTTGGGACAGTCTCGGCAGCACCGCCCTACCGGATTGAGATGACAATCGAGTTTCGGCTCGACAGAGTCTCGCCCTGCTATGGGTTTTGTCAAGAGAGCGCGCTGTTTTATTTCATAAATGTTTTCCTGTCTTTGGGTGATTGGTTCTTTTCGAAACGTTTCCTCTTCAAGGCTGGAGCGGAGCTTCCGCTGGCCGACCTGCTATCCGCACATGTTGACACAGTGCCTGATGACTTGTTCGAGTCGGAAGAGGAACGAGCGCACCCAATCTACCAGACGGGTTCAGATCAACTGACCCAAGGGCGAGCCGGGCGCGCGCCGTTCCAAAAGTTGTTTTCATGCAAAGGGGTCTTTTATTAAATGCTCTTCGGGGGTTTTCCGGGCCGGGGGGCAGGGTCAGATGAGTTTCAATTGGATTGCGGTGCTGCGCCCGGTTTCCATCCGCCACAAGTCAATGGCCAGACGCCGCCCGATCGCCACGGCGGCCTTCTTGCGCCCGCCCCGCGCGCCTTTGTTGTCCAGTTGGGGCCTCCATTTTTGCACCGGCGGGTAACTGGGTTGAACCCGGATGACTCGCCAGGCCAGTTCCACCAACAGCCGCCGGATGCGCGGATTGCCGTGTTTGGTGATGGATCCCTGCCGGCAGTGGCCCCCGCTGGCGTGGACCGACGGGCACATCCCGGTCAGGCTGGCCACCTGGCGCCGGTTCTTAAACCGGTTCCAGTCCAACACCTCGCGTCGTAATAATTGACAGGTCAGGGCGCCAAAACCTTTGGCCGGCGACACCGCCTCGGCCACCACCTCCTTCTCCGCCTGCTGCAATTGCTGGTCGGCCAAAAGAATCTGCGCCCGGAAATTTTCCAGAATCGGGCACTGCCAGGGTTCCAACAATTTCTTCAAAACCTCCCAGGTCGAGGGCCGCCACCACTGGCCTTTGACCCGCCGCCCGGAATAGAGCAGAAAGCTGCGGCCCAGGGCTTCGTGGGTCTGCCGCTCTTGGACCAGTTGTTGCCGATGCCGGCCCAGGGCGCGAGCCTGTTCTTGTTCGGGGGTTGGCACGGTGATGACGGCCAAAGCGTGGCGGTTGCCCTGGACGTAGCGATCCAGCCGCTGCACCAGAGCCAGCGCGTCAATCTTGTCGGTCTTGACCTTGCGACCCAGCTCGTCCCAGTTCTGCGGCCGCACCACGATGTTCTGAATACCACTGTTTAATAGCTGACGATGCAGACTGTATCCAAAAGGACCGGCCTCGTAACAGCTATGAACCTTTTCCGCCAACTGTAACTGTTTGACAGCCCATTTCAGAAAGTCCACAGGAAGGAACTTCTGCGCCGGCTGGGGAGTGTCGTTGTCGATCTGGCGCACCACGCTGTAACTGTCCGCGTGGACGTCGACGCCTAATTTTATGATCTTGGCTTTGGCAGCCGTTTGGGTGCATGATGATTTTTGGGTATTGGTATTGTGTTTCATACAACTTGGTGTAACGCTTTTGCGCTCACCTGCCAATACCCATGCCATCTACCAAAAGGAGGCTCCGCAGGAGCGGCGGCCTGCCGGGCAAGATTGAGTCGGTTAGGCGGAGCCTCGGCCGGCGTATTTTTTGGCGGCGGTGTCCACCCAGATGGTCTCGTCTCTGGCGATGAAGAGGGGGACCATTATTTGAAGGCCGGTTTCGAGCTTGGCTTCCTTCCAGTTCGCATCGGTGCTGCCGCCGCGGACGGGGGTGGCGGTCTCGACGACTTTGAGGGGGATTTGGGGCGGGAGAACGATGTCGAGGAGCCTGCCTTCGATAATCAGAGCCTTGTATTCCTCGTTTTCCTTGAGGAAGGAACGGCGGTCACCCATTTGCTCGTCGCTGAACTCGAGTTCATCGAAGGTAAGGGTGTCCATGAAGTGGTGGGAGCCGGCCTGGGAGTAGCTGTAGGTGACGCGGCGGGTTTCCAAGGGCACGACGGGCACGCGTTCGTTGACGGCGAAGACGCGTTCGATCACATGGCCGGTCTTGAGTTGACGGAGACGGGTGTGGAGTTTGTGGCTGGTTTGCGCGGTGCCACTGACGTGGAATTCCTCGACGACATGCGGGCCGCTGTCGAGCATGACGACCATCAATTTCTTAAATTCGGAGGGCAGAACGGTTTGCATAATGACTTATCCTAAGCCGGGATTGCATGGCATCGCCCGGCGTTTGCACAGGGGACAAGTAATGTCGGTCGGCCGGGAAGTCAAGCGTGGGGAAGGAACTGGGAATTTTGCGGCGAACGCCAGTTAGCCGCTACGGATGCGTTCGCCCTGCGCGCGGATGGAACTGGAAATAGGATTGAGATTAGGATTAAGATTAAGAGAGAAAACAAATGCGGCCCAGTGTGAAAAGAAACGGCGTTGACGCGACGGCAGAAACGGAATTCCGGTGGCTGCGGACCGGAGGCGAGACGCTGGCCGAAATGCTCGCGGCCATCGGCGGCGCGAAACGATCGGTCCGGCTGGAGATGTACCTGTTCGATCCCAGCCCGGTGGCGAACGGGTTTCGCGATGCGCTGTGCGATGCCCGCCAGCGCGGGGTTTCGGTGCAGGTGCTCGTGGACGCGTTCGGCTCGATGTCCATTCCGGCGGGCTATTGGGATAAGCTCCGCGACGCAGGCGGGCAAATTCGGCGGTTCAATCCCAACGGCCTGAAGCGATTCGGGATTCGGGATCATCGCAAGGTTTTGGTGTGCGATGGGGAAGTGGCGGTTGTGGGAGGAGCCAACATTGCGGCCGAATATCACGGCGACGGGGTGGCGTCGGGCTGGCGCGATTTGGGGCTGAAAATCCGAGGCGTGTTGGCCGGCGTGCTGGCGGAGGCGGCGGACGAGATGTTCGCGGAAGCGAATTTCCGGCACAAGCCGTTTTCGCGGCTGCGCAAATCCGTCCGGCAAAGGAGCATCCCCTTTGCGGGCGGCAAGATTCTGCTGACGGGCCCGGGACGGAACAATCCGATCAAACTGGCGTTGAGCCACGACCTGAAGCACGCGGGGCGGGTCGCCATTGTGTGCGCGTACTTTTTGCCGCCGGGACGGATCCTGCGCCAGATGGAGCGGCTGGCGCGGCGGGGGGCCAACGTGCAGTTGATCCTGCCGGGGAAGTCGGATGTGCTTCTGTCGCTGCTGGCGGCGCAGAGTTATTACCGGCGGCTGCTGCGGGCGGGGGTGGAGATACACGAGTATCAGCCGCAGATCCTGCACGCGAAGATGTTTATAATTGACGATGTGGTGTACGTGGGATCATCGAATCTGGATTCGCGGAGTCTGAACATCAATTATGAACTGATGCTGCGGGTGCCCGATCCGCGGCTGGCGGCGGAAGGGCGCGAAATCTTTTCCGACATCAGGGCGCACAGCCGGCGGGTGGAGCCGGAGCATTGGCGGCGTTCGCGGGACTTGTGGGAGCGGATCAAAGGGCGGCTGGCGCGGTGGGTGTTGAAGCACCTGGATCCCTACATCGCGAGACAATCCTCTTGACTGGATGACTATTGGGGGCAGATCACTTTTGCGGCGGTTTCGCTGTCGTGAGCAGGATTCCGGCGGTTGTTTTGAACCGAAGGCGACGAAGGAAAGGAAGAAGAAAAGGAAATTGCCCGCAGATTGACGCAGATTGACGCAGAAAATGGGAACTGGTTTGAACAGGAGCAAACAGAGAGAACGGAGTTATTTTCTCTGTTGCCTCCGTGTTCTCCTGTTTCAAAATTCTTCATCTGCGTGCATCTGCGTGATCTGCGGGCAAGTCCGGGTTCGGTTGTCTCTGACCGTGTTGCGCCAGGGCGGATTCGCGCTCGAGGAGGGTGGGGTGGGAATAGTAAAAGCCACTGTAGATGGGATGGGGGGTGAGGTTGCTGAGGTTTTTTTCGTTGAGTTTGCGCAGGGCGGTGATGAGGGGCTGGCGCTGTTGGGTCAGGGCGGCGGCGTAGGCGTCGGCTTCGTATTCGTGGCGGCGGGAAAGGGCGTGCCATAGGGGGGAGAGCCAAAATGTCACCACGCCGGAAAGGAGGGAGAAGAGGAGGAGGACGGGCGGCATTTCGCCGGGCGGAAAACCAAACGCGCCGGGGAACCAGGGCTGTTGCGCCAGCACGGAGATGAGGTAGAACGCCAGCAGTCCGCCGGCGAGGGACAGCGCGATTGCTTTTGGGATATGGCCTTTTTTGTAATGGCCGATTTCGTGGGCGAGGACGCCTTCCAGTTCGGCGCGATCCAATTGACGGACCAAGGTGTCAAATAGAACGATTTTGCGGAAGCGGCCCAGGCCGGTGAAGAAGGCGTTGGAGTGGCGGGAGCGTTTGCTGCCGTCCATGACCTGGATGTCGCGGGCGCGGAAGCCGGCGCGACGGCCCAATTCGAGCAGGCCGTCGCGCAATTCGCCCGGCGGGAGCGGAGTGAATTTGTTAAAGAGGGGCAGGATGAGAACGGGGGCGGCGAGCATCATGACCAGTTGCCACGCGGCGAGACAAACCCAGGCCCAAAACCACCAGCCGTTGCCCAGCCATTGGGCCAGTTTCAAAATCAACGCGAGCAGTGGAAAACCCAGAGCGAGGGCCAGGAGCAGCCCTTTGAGGCGGTCCATCCACCAGAGGCCGGGGGCGGTGGTGTTGAAGCCGAAATGTTCTTCGAGATGGAATTGGTCATGCCAGTCGAAGGGCAGGTCGGCGGCGGAGAGCGCCACGCCGACGGCCATGAGGAAACCGGCACCGGCCCAGATGGAGGAACCGGCGGCGGCCTGGAAGTATTGGTGGAACCACGGCAGAACGCCGCTGAAAAGGACCGCGGCCAGAACCGCCGCGCCCCAGGTCAGCTCGACGATCTCGAAGCGGCTTTTTGCAAGGGTGTAATCCACGGATTTGGCATAGGTCTCGGAGGTGACGGTGCCGGCGAAAGCGGGCGGGACCTCGGCGGCGTTGCGGCGGACATGGCGCTGGTTGAGGCATTCGAGCCAGATCTGGGCGATCCATTTTGCCGCGATCAGGGCGGCGCAGAGGATGATGAAAGGCGTAGTCATCGCGGGGGCGCAACTCGTGTGTTCTGGCGTGCTCTCTTAATCTTAATCATAATCGTAATCTTAATCTCCTCCGAATCCATTTGAAGAAGAGATTAAGAGTAAGATTAAGATTAGGATTAGGAACTGGAAACGGCCACACCAAAAAATCACGTCTGCGGGGAACAGCCGGCGACCCATTGACCGTCAATCATCGAGACCTTCACATCGCCGGGATGGTGGATGATGGCGGCGGCGGACTCGGCGACCGGGCCGGCAAAGGGAATGGAGATCAGGTCGGCCCAACTGCCGGGGGAGAGTTCGCCGGCGCGGCCCCGCCAGCCGAGGGCGCGCGCGCCGTTGCGGGTGGCCATTTGGACAATGGCCTCCGGCGGGAACCCGGGATGAGTGGCGGCAAATTGGCGCATTTCCGTGACGAGACTCAACTCCGGTTGCCGGCTGGGGAAAACGCTGGCCAGGCTGTCGGTGCCCAGGCAAATGTTGACGCCCGCCGCGGCGAGTTCCTCGCAGGGGAAGCGCTGATGTTGGAAGAAGGCGTGGCTGCGAGGACAATGGACGACGCTCGTCCCGCTGCGGGCCAGGGCCTGGATGTCCGAGGGCAGGAGGTAATTGGCGTGGACGGCGAGGAAGTTCTCGCCGAGCAACCCGCAACGCTCCACCTGAGCCAACGGGGAGCCTAGGCCGCAATCGGCCGTCGCGCGCTGTGGCTGGAGCCAGTCAAACATCAGACCGCGCCCGTGCGCGAACATTTCGAACTCCTCGGCGGACTCGGCGACGTGCATGGTGACGCGCCAGTTTTTTTCGCGGGCCAGGCGGGCGGTGGCATCGAGCAGCGGCGGGGTGGTGGAATAGAGGGCATGGGGCGAAAGGCCGGCCAGGCCGCGTTGCGGGTTGAGGCTTTCAATTTTGTCCGATACCTCGCCCAAAATGTCGGCGGGAGCGCGCCGGCTTTTCAGGCCGGTCATTTCGAAGAAGGACGCGACACGGAGCGGGGTGCCGGACCAGACTTCCGGCAGCAATTCCGGCACGGCTTCAATGTCGGCAACTGAAGTGCATCCGGTTCTGGCCAGCATGGCCGCGCCGGCCAGCCAGGCGGCGGCGTAATCGGTGTAACTGGCGGCGGCTTTGAGGGCGAGGAGGGACTTGATCCAGTCGGAGAAGCGGCGCGGCGGCGGGAGGCCGTTCATGGCGGAGTAGTCGAGGTGGCAGTGTGCGTTGACCAGGCCGGGGAGCAAAATGGCCGCGCCCAAGTCCAGCGCCGGGCCGGGATGGGCAGTTTTGATGTCGGGCCATGAGCCAACCGCCGCGATCCGGTTGCCGGAAACCACCACCGCGCCGTCTTCGATGGGAGGACGGGAAACAGGGAATACAATTCGAGCGCGGAGAATCACTTCGCTTCGGAGGCCTGGCGCGTAGCCTTGCCGCGGGAGGCGAGGGTATGGTTGCGGGCCTTGTATTTGCTGTGGCGCTTGCGCAACTGCTGCTCCATTTTTTTGGTGACAAGGTCAATGGCGGAGTAGAGATCGCTCTGGCAATCCTCGGCAAAGAGGTCCGGCCCCGGAACGGAAAGGCGCAGGGAACAGGTGAACTGGCGTTCGGGCACTTTCAGATTGTCGTGCTCGAGGGAAACCCTGGCGCTGGTGGCGTAATGATCCAGGTGCTCCAACTTGTCAATTCGGGAGAGGATATGATCTTCAATGGCCTTGGTCAGCGTGACGTTGTGAGTCGAGAGGATATACTTCATGCCTTAGAATGGCCCAAATCTCTTGGGAAATCCAGCAAAAGTGTGCTTAATTCAGGCTTCACCCCGGCCCTCCGACCTGCTTTAATCCCCCCGTGCCGACCAAAATAATTTCCGTGGCCAATCAGAAAGGGGGCGTGGGCAAGACCACCACGACCATCAACCTGGCCGCCTGCCTGGCGTCCGTGGGCCGCCGGGTTCTTCTGGTGGACTTGGACCCGCAGGCCAACGCGACCAGCGGTCTGGGCCTGGAGAAACTCGATGGCGCGAGCGCCTACCGGCCGCTCCTCGGCGAAGGCGCGCTGCTGGAGAAAGTCAAACCCACGGCGTTCGACCGGCTCAGCGTCGTGCCGAGCGAAGTGGACCTGTGCGGAGCGGAAATTGAAATCGCGCGCGCCGAGAACCATTTGCAACGCCTGTCGCTCCTCCTCAGGCCCCTTGCGACCGGGGAGGCATTTGATTTCATCATGATAGACTGCCCGCCGTCGCTGGGGATCCTCACGCTGAACGCGTTTGCGGCGTCGGACCATCTGATCATCCCGCTGCAATGCGAATATTACGCGCTGGAAGGGATCTCGACGAGCCACCGCGTTCTGAGCCAGGTGCGCGAGAACGGGATCAATCCGCGGCTGAACCTGCTGGGGGTGGTGATGACGATGTTTGATAGTCGGACGCGGCTTTCGGCGCAGGTTGTGGGGGAGGTGCGCGAGCATTTTGGGGCGCTGGTGTTTGACACGGTGATCCCCCGGAGCACGCGGCTGGCGGAAGCCCCGAGCTTCGGCAAGCCGATCATCCACTACGATCCTTACAACGCGGGGGCCGCGGCTTACGAAGTGCTGACGCAGGAACTCCTTGGCCGGTTGGGCGAAAAGGAGGGCCAAGCGACGTCCGGCACGGTGTGAGGGGATGCGGAAGAAGCACTTCAGAGATGGATGGGCAATTTACACGGGGACGAAGCGGCGATTCGGGGCGCAGGTATGAGGGAAATTGAGTCCCGATTCGGAATCGGGAGAAAATCTGTCATTGGCATTTGAATGGTGGAAAGAATTATGCGCGAACGGCCTGTATCAGTCACCCTTTTCGGGATGTTGAACATAGGGTTTGGGTTGTTTGGGCTGGCGGGGGTGCTGCTGTCAATTCTATTTGTTGGGATTGGAAGCCCCGGTGCTCCGGTGGCCGGCGCCTCCTCCGGCTCGATCATTTCCATGTGGCCGGCGCTTTTGAATGCCATTACCTCGGACGCGGCGTATATGGCATTGCGCCAAATAAGCGTGCCGATGGAGGCCGCGTGCGGCGTGGCGTTGTTGGCCGCCGGAATCGGCCTGCTCGCGCTCAAGAACTGGTCCCGCCGCCTGTCCATTGGCTGGGCGATTTATCGTTGCGTCCTGGCATTCATCGAAAGCGCGGTGATGTTCATGGTCGTTCGACGGGTGCTGGGCGGATTCCCGCAAGTCAGCCAGGAAGCATTTGTCATGGCTGCGGGAGTGGCCATAATCGAAGTGGTCTTCGCGCTGATTTATCCGCTTCTTCTGCTTTACTTCATGACGCGGCCCAGGGTCGTTCAGGCATTTCAACCAGCCTCACCCGTTTGAACCATGCCAACTGTGCTGAATGTCGGTCCATATCGGTTTCACTTCTACAGCCGCGAAGGAAATGAGCCGCCTCACATCCATGTGACCCGTGATGATTTGGAAGCCAAGTTCTGGCTACAACCTGTCTCTCTGGCAGCCAATTACGGCTTCCGCATGGCCGAACTGTCCCGAATCGAAGACCTCGTGGAACAGCATTGCCAGCTTCTAATCCAGAGGTATATTGAAATACATGGCCACTGAAACTATGACGGAAACCACAGCAGTGCGCTGCTGGATCGAAGCCCGGCGAGTTTGCCTGGAACTCGCTGACGGAAGATTTTTGAGTTTTCCCGCCTCCAAATATCCTCTGCTGGCCAAGGCGCCTCAAGATCTTCTCGAAAAAGTGACGATGCGTTTAGGCGGCTTGGCGCTGCGCTGGGAAATATTGGACGAAGACATCTGGGTGGATGACGCCGTTTGCGGGCGTTTTCCGCGACAGAGAAAATTGGCGGGTTAATTCCTCAACGCCGCCGCTCCTCCCTCCGTTCGCGCGGGCGGAAATTGCCTCCGGGATGACGCGCCGGGGCGGTGTCGCCGGGACTTCCTGCGCGGCGGCCGGGCACAGGTCGAGCAGGAGGCTCGACGCTGCCACCGGACGCGGCGGCGCGAGCGGCCGGGAATCCAGGGACGGACGGACGCGCGGGGCGGGCGGGGCCGGAGGGGACGAGTTGGAAATCCACCTGTTTTTTGAAGGAGTCCACTTTGCAGATTTGCACGGTGACCTGATCGCCGAGTTTGATGACACGGCGGGTGCGGCGGCCGATGAGATGGCCGCGCGCTGCGTCGAACACGTAGAAGTCGTCTTCGATGGTGGAGAGTGGCACCAGGCCGCTCATGCCCAACCCTGGCACGTCCACAAAGAAACCGAAGTTGCGGGTGTCGGTCACCAGCGCCGGATAGATTTCGCGCCGTCCCGATTTGATCTGGGTCTTGAGGAAGGCAAAGAGTTTGACATCCTTGCTGTCGCGTTCGGCGTCGGCGGAATTGCGCTCGGTTTCGGAAATGTGAAGGGCGATGTCCTGGAGCGAAGAGACCGTGGGACCGGGGCTGTCAAATAGCGCGCGGTGGACCAGCAGGTCGGCATAGCGGCGGATGGGAGAGGTGAAATGGGTGTACTTGGGCTTGCTCAGACCGTAATGGCCCAATGGCTCCACGGCGTACCGGGCGCGCATGAGGGACTTGAGGAAGCCGATTTTCAAGGCAGGGCCGACGGGAAGTGTGTTCAGGCGTCGCATCAACTTCTGCACTTCGCCGCGCTGGGAGAGGTTGCCGCAGGGGATTTGATGGCTGAGGACGTCCTGGCGGTATTCCTGCAAGCGGCGGTCTTCGGGGGGTTCGTGGACGCGATAGACGGCGGGGCGGCGCAAGGCCATCAAGCGGGCTGCGACGGCTTCGTTGGCCAGTAGCATGTATTCCTCGACCAACTGGTGGGAGACATCGTTCTCGATTCTCTCGACGCGCAGGAGGCGGCCTTGATCGTCCAGGCGGATTTTGGAGTCGGGAAAATCCAGGTCGAGCGAGCCGGCCTTGAAGCGGGCGCTGCGGATCTTCTGGGCCAGCGCATGGGCTTGTTGCAACATGCGCTCGATTGCATCGGCCGGCGTGGCGCGCTGGATGACGGACAGGGCTTGCTGGTAAGTGAACCGGCGCGCGGAGCGGATGACGGCGGGATAAAAGCGCGAGCCGAGCACGCTGCCATCGTCGGAGAGAAGCAACTCGACACACTTGGTCAGGCGGTCGGTCCCCGGCTTGAGGGAGCACAACTCGTTGCTCAAGACTTCGGGCAGCATCGGGATCACCCGGTCCACCAGGTAAGTCGAATTGCCGCGCCGCCGGGCTTCTTCATCCAGCGCGCCGCCCGGCCTGACGTAGTGGGAAACATCGGCAATATGCACCCAGACTTTCCAGCGTCCGGGGCCTGCTTGCTCAATACAAATCGCGTCGTCGAAATCCTTGGCGTCATCGGGATCAATCGTAATCACCGAATGCGCGCGGCAATCCACGCGTCCGGCCATGTCCGCGGGAGGGACTTCGCCGGGGCGGCGGATGCGGGCTATTTGCTCGGCCTCGCGGAGGGCGTTCTTGGGGAAGTGCAGCGGCAAATTGTATTGACGCAAGACGGACAGCATGTCCACGCCCTGTTCGTCGGGCAGTCCGAGGACCTCGATGATCTCCCCTTCCGGGTTGTTATGGCGCGACACCCACTCGCGCAACTCCACGACCACTTTGTCCCCGGGGCGCGCGGGCCGGCCCGTGTCGCGCGGTGGGGTCACGTAGATGTCGTGCGGAATGCGCGGATCATCCGGGATGACAAAGAGGAACTGCTTGCTCTGCTGGAGCGTGCCGACAATGCGCGAGCGTTTGCGTTCGAGAACGCGCACGACGGTGCCTGTAACCGGTCCGTCCGCGGGGCGGCGCGTTCCGGGGCGGACATCGCGGCGCACCAAAACCCGGTCCCCGTGGAGGGCGGTTGAGGTGGCGCTCTGCTCCACAACGATTTCCTGAACGGCGCGGTCATCGGGCTGGAGGAAGCCGCGTCCCTGGCGGTTGACGCGGAGGATGCCGGCGACGAGGTCGGCAGGCTGGGCCAGGATATAGCGGTTACCCTTGGTGCGGACGATGCGTCCGCTTTTTTCCAGCCGATGCAGCGTCTCTTGGAGCGTCTGCTGATCATTGGGGCGCAGGCCCAGGCGGCGGAGCAACTCGGGCACATTGGAAGGCACGTAGCCATGCCGTCCCAGCAATTTCAGGATATTGTCGTCCATGAATGTCAAAGCAACACTATGCGCCATAAATGGCGCGAGGGGAAGGGAGTATTTTCCGCCGGGAGGAATTGCTTTTCGCTTTTTGGGTGCCTCTCTGTCACGGCCTGGATTTGAGCGATTGGACCAATTCTCAATCGAAAGGTCCGAATTCTCAAAGCGCCTCTTCGCCGACGGGTGTCAGCCAAAGAAATGAGTTGCTCCCGTTGCCCTTCGCTATCCGAGCTTCCTCTCGCGCGATCTGTCAGGGTGCCGGCGAAATAACCGCCTGCCCGCTCTGGCTTGTCCCAAGGAAGTAGCCCGCCGCGATTTGCTGGTTCTGCAAGACAATCCCCTTGACGGCCACCGGTTTGCCCGTCTGCGGATCCACGACGCTTCCTGTCAATACTCCCGATGAGGGCGACACGGTGAAGGCCGGTTTGTTTTGCGCCAGGTCCGCCTTTTGGTTCTGCCCCCCAATTTCGATTGGCTCGGCAAAGTTCGCGGGCAAATTTCCTCCGGCCAGCAACACTTCCCCACTGCTGAAGCCCAGAACCGGCGCGCCGTTGGTATAAGAATAAGCCGACCCGATGGCCGTCGCGCAATTGGTGAAACCCCCGCGATAGTACCGCGCTCCCGGCTGGACAGGCTTGATCCAGTTCAACCGCCCGCTGATGTCGCCGTTCGTGTCGAATGCAAGCCAGCCAATGACTGAGCCTCTGCCGGCATAGAGCGGGGCGTAAAACGGCCACAGGCCCGGGCCGGTTATCTTCGCCGCCGACGTCATTGGGGTGCCGTCCGCCAGAACTCCGCTGAAGTTTACAGTGCCGCCGGTGCCCAACGTCACCGAGCCGAAACCATCGCCGCACGGCTGCGTCGAAGAACCGCGAACGCCCGGAATCACCAATGTGTACTTGCCGGCCTTCGGCGCGGGATTGGCTTCTTGGCTAGTCACCGGGCCGGCGATCAGCTCTGCGGTCCAATTGCTCCCGACTACTTGCCCCGTCAGGCCGCCGCTTGTCAGCCCTAACTGGAGCTGGACCTTGAGGGAGGCCGATCCCGCTCGCAGGATTGTATTGAACGACCGGCCGTCGGGCGTGAATTGCCCCGAAAACGCCAGACTCTGCGAACCCACTTTGAGTTTCGCGGTAAAGGTTCCTCTGCTCGTGATGGTGGCGTTGCAGGCGCCGGAACTCTCTTGGGCCACGTTATTGGTGTCGTAGAAAAGCCCCTCGTAATTCCCCGCAACGGCGGGGAACGGGTTGGTGACGAAATTGGCCTGCAACACCAAGCCGGACGCCATCACGAAGGCATGCGCCGGCCCACCCGCCACGACCACCCCATTGCTGGTCCAGTTGGAAAACACACAGCCCGTGGCCGCGGTGGCCAGGAGGTTGAAGCGCCTGTTCCCGGCGAGCATCCGTCCATTCAGATTTGGGGTCACGGTCCCGTTGCCGCTCACCAGCACTGTCAACAGACTGTTGGTGTTGCTATTGGTCGTGTTACTATTGGTCGTGTTGGTGCTGGCAGTGGTATTCTGGATGAACGTTACCATCACGGACCTGTTGCCGGTCACATTCCCCAGGGTATAAGACGCCCCGCCTACTTGGACCGCACTGCCATTTACGAGCCATTGCTGAACCAGATAATTGCTCCCAGGGGTCGCTGTGAATGTGACGCTGCCGCCGCTGGCGACGGTTTGCGGCCCGCCCGGCCTGATGATCCCATTCGCTCCAGCGCCCGGAGTGACCGTGAAGAAGACCGGGTTATTTGTGAAATTGGCCGTCAGATTGCGGTTGGCGGCGAGAGTAAAACTGTAGCTGCGCGAGGCGCTCTGAACGGTTCCGTTCTCCGTCCAGTTGGCGAAGGTGTAGCCGCTGTTGGCCGCCGCCGTCACCGTCACAGAACTGCCGCTGACAAACGAGCCGCCGCCGCTGACGCTGCCCGCACCCGCTGGACTGGCCGCGACGGCCACGGTGTTGGTGACCGGGTTGGCCGTGAAATTGGCCGTCAGATTGCGATTGGCGGCGAGGGTAAAGCTGTAACTGGGCGAGGCGCTCTGAACGGTTCCGTTCTCCGTCCAGTTGGCGAAGGTGTAGCCGCTGTTGGCCGCCGCCGTCACCGTCACAGAACTGCCGCTGACAAACGAGCCGCCGCCGCTGACGCCGCCCGCACCCGCTGGACTGGCCGCGACGGCCACGGAGTTGGTGACCGGGTTGGCCGTGAAATTGGCCGTCAGATTGCGATTGGCGGCGAGGGTAAAGCTGTAACTGCGCGAGGCGCTCTGAACGGTTCCGTTCTCCGTCCAGTTGGCGAAGGTGTAGCCGCTGTTGGCCGCTGCCGTCACCGTCACAGAACTGCCGCTGACAAACGAGCCGCCGCCGCTGACGCCGCCCGCACCCGCTGGACTGGCCGCGACGGCCACCGTTTCCGTCAGGATGGGTGCGACATACTCGACCGGCGCGGAGGGCAGGCTTTCGTTGTAATTGGTGTCATAAGCCGACACTGCAAAATAGTTTGTCGAGCCATCCTGCAACCCGGCCACCGTCCATTTGGTGTTGTCGCCCGCATCCACCTGGTTGCTGAAATTGATGCCGTCGCTGCCGTAGCTGATCATATAACCGGCAACGCTGGCGGTGGGACTGGCATTCCACGCCAGGGTGACACTCTGCTCCGCCCGCGCCGAATGGCAAAGCGCCGCGCCCAGGCCCATCGCAAAAAAGAGAATCGCCCGATGGCCGCGGGTTCCTGTCAAAGTGGCTTTCGATAATATCTTGCGCATCGTCACAGGTTTTAGCAGACCCTCTGCCAACCCGGACGCCTGGCGCCCGCGCTCTTTTCCCGGCCGCCTGTTGTCAAAAGAAAAAAGCCGCGCCGCGTTTCCTTCGGACTTCCCAACCCATTGCGCCGCAACGACTTGCGCGGGCCGCTTTCAATGGCGGACGCGGTCCGGCGGCTGAGGCTCCGGGTCTCTTTCCCAGGGAATTATTTTTTGGAAACCCCGGCGGCGAAATTTTATTGACTGCCGCGCGGACAGTGCCGGTACATCGCCGGCCACTTTCTGGACAGTGTTTCCCGGCGCGTCCCTGCTTTCATTCCTGCGAAACCGGCCGTCCGCCCCGCCGTTTTTTTGCACAGTTGCGGGCAGCGGCAAACAAAGTTATCTTGACCGCGGTCTTTCGATCGTCTAAATAAATCAAGTGAATAATCAATGAGCGCCCAAAGGGCGCTGTCAGGAGAAAACATGCTAAATTACTTAACCGCGAAAATTCCGACCAACCACGGCCTCCGTTCCGGGGCCTTGTCCTGCCAACCGTCCCGTCTGGCCGCCGCCGCCCTGGCAGTGGCACTGTGCATCGCCGCGTCCGGATGCAATACCGACCTTCCACCAATCCCACCGGAGCCTGCCAGCACGAATGCGACGGCTTCCATCCTGTTGAACGCAGGGGATGTCCTCCAGATCAAGTTCCCCAGCGCGCCAGATATGGATACCGTCCAAGGCATTCGGGCCGATGGTAAGATCACCATCCTCAACGTCGGCGAAGTCAAAGTCGCCGGCCTCACCCCGGCCGAAGCACATGACGTCGTCCTGTCAAACTCCGCCCCCCAGCTTAAGGTCAAGGAAGTCAGCCTCTCCGTCCAAAGCTCCGCCTTCATCGTCTATGTCACCGGAGCCGTCCTCAAGCCCGGCAAGCTCATCTCAGACCGCCCCTTGACGCTCCCCCAGGCCGTCATTGAGGCCGGCATTGACACCTCGAAGTCGAATCTCAAGAGTGTCAAAGTCATACGAACCGACTCCACCGGCCACAACGCCTACCAACTGTTCAACCTTAACCATTTCATGAACGGAGAACCCTGGGAGCCGTTCGCCCTCAAGCCCTACGACATTATCGTTGTGCCCGAGAAATTCACCTGGTTCTGACCCCTGCCAGAGTGCCAAACAGCCCTAAAACCGTCGGAAAACATTACAAACACCCCTTGAAATCGCATATCCCATTCAATTCAAGGCACTTATGGAGGTTTTCCAATTCAAACCCGGTTTTTTCTGTCGGAAATCATTACGGAATGGCCTCAACGGCCATGTTCCAACAGGGCTGGTAATTTCGTTGTAACTCATTCTCTATCAATATGTTATGACACATCCAGCCTCGTTTAAAAATACTTGGCACGGGACTGGCTATAATGGAAAACGCTGCGAGTTGCAGCCAGTGGTAAACAATGTAAAATCTAAAAGAGTAATGGACAAAAATATGAAAAAAACAATTTTAGCATCCTTGACAGTTGCAGCGGCGTTGGTTGCCAGCGCGCCTTTGGCGAAGGCCGATGCCTTCTTGGAGCTCGTCTCAGGCAGCGCTTCGACAAGCACGACAATTTCCGGCAGTCTCAATGCCCACATTTCCGGGCTTTCGCTGGACGGTTGGGACATTAGCATTGAAGCCGATGGGAGCGCCCATATCTCTCCCTCGCTCGTAGTGAATTTGAACTCACAGAATTCGGGGCACCCGACTTCAGGACTGTCCGTTTATTACAGCAGCGGCTCTTACGTCGTTGCTGGCGGCACCGGCATTTTTGCTGAGAGCCAATCCGGTGACTCATTGGCGGCCACGGCATCGTTGTACACAAGCTCTTCGTTTTACACGGGCTCTGGTTCCTTGGGCACCCAGTTCATGTCCACCTTGAGTCTGCCTTCTGCTCCCAGCGGCAACACTTATGAGCAGGGCGCCTTCGCCACCGGCACTTTGTATGTCACCGAGGAGATGGACTTCGGCGGCGGCTCTGCAGCCGTTCTTCCTGGAACTATTCAGAATATGAACGAGACCGCTTCACTGAACGTGACAATTCCTGACGGCGGCCTGACAATGGTCATGCTCGGATCGAGCATCCTCCTGCTTGCCGGCATCCGTTCCCGGTTGTCAAAGAAATCCTGATTCCAGGACACACCGATAGGTTTTACATTGTCAGAGAGGCAGAACGAAAGTTCTGCCTCTCTTTTTTTTGCAGATGATCAGCGGTCTGGTTTCGCACAAAAACCGCCCTGAATACCCTCCCCCAGTTGCGAAAGTCCGGTCAGTGCCACGGCTGGCTGACGAAGGCGGATGCATTGCGCACCATCCTGATATATGTTTACCCATGCCTCAGCCCAATTTCCCCGCCCGGTGGTGGGAACCGCTCCCCGACGGCCGGATCGTCTGCCGGGCCTGCCCGCGCCTGTGCAAACTTCAGCCCGGCCAGCGCGGATTCTGCTTCGTGCGCCAGAACCTCGAAGGCCGCATGGTCCTCACCACCTACGGCCGCAGCAGCGGCTTCTGCGTGGACCCCATCGAAAAGAAACCGTTGAACCACTTTTATCCGGGCACCAGCGCGCTCTCCTTCGGCACCGCCGGCTGCAACCTCGGATGCCGCTTCTGCCAAAACTGGGACATCAGCAAGGCGCGCGAGTTTGACCGCCTGGCCGATGAGGCCTCGCCGGAAGCCATTGCCGCTGCCGCGCGCCGTTTGGGCTGCCGTTCCGTCGCCTTCACCTACAATGATCCCGTCATCTTCGCCGAATACGCCATGGACACCGCCGACGCCTGCCGCCAGGCCGGCGTCGCCCCGGTCGCCGTCACCGCGGGCTACATGACCGACGATTCGCGCCCCGAATTCTACCGCCATTTCGACGCCGCAAATGTGGATTTGAAAGGATTCACCGAGGAATTTTACCACCGCAATTGCTACGGCGAACTCGCGCCCGTCCTCGACACATTGAAATACCTGCGCCATGAGACCACCGTCTGGTTCGAGGTGACAACGCTGCTGATCCCCGGCGAAAATGACAGCGAAGCGGAGATTGAAGCCGCCGCCGCCTGGTATGCCGCCAACCTCGGCCCGGACGTGCCGTGGCATTTCACGGCCTTCCATCCCGATTACAAGATGCTTGACAAGCCGCCCACCTCGCCGGCAACGCTCCTGCGGGCGCGCGCCATCGCCCGCGCCCACGGCATCCGCTACGTCTATGCCGGCAACGTCCACGACCCCGAGGCCGCCAGCACCTGGTGTCCCGGCTGCGGCCGCCGGGTGATCGAGCGCGACTGGTATGTTCTGGGCGAATGGAACCTCAACGGCAACCGCTGTAAACATTGTGGATTTGAAATCGCCGGCCACTTTGACAAAGAGCCGGGCCGCTGGGGCAACCGCCGCGTCCCCGTGCGCCTAAATTGAGGTTGGGTGACAATGATTTTCACATCCTTGGTAGGGCGGTGCTGCTGCGCCGGCCACGAATTCTCCTCCCTCCACTCCACACACTTGTGGAGGGGAGGGCCGGGGAGAGGAGGCTCTCATCCCATTCATTGGCAGGGGTTCGTTGGTTGTATCAATGTTTGAATTGCCCTTGCAAAAAACCCAATTTCCTGTCATAACAACACCATGAACACCATCACACCATTCGACAATTGCCCGCCTCTTGACGGCTATCATTGCGTGACCAGTTCCCTGCGGAAGATGTTCTGCCATGCGCATCATCCTTTGTCGGAAGACATGCTCCTGGGCCTGGGCGCCGGCATGGGCTTCATCTACTGGCAAATGAATATAGGGGGGCAGAAGACCGTCTTTGTCGGCGGCAGGGGAAACACCAAAAACTTCTTCGCCGATCTCGGATATCGAACCGGCGTTCATATAAGGGAGGTCCCCACTTCAAGCGCCGCAAAAGCAAGGTCTTCCCTCCTGGAAAAACTCGCCCGCAACGAACCGGTCATGCTCTTCGGCGACATGGGTTTCCTTCCGTGGTTCGATCTGCCCGAGGACTATCATTTCGGCGGCCACACGTTCGTCATTTGCGGTTTCGACGGGAGCGAGACGGTCCTGGCATCCGACCTCGAGCAAAGAGCGGGCGGCCTGAAAAAGGGCTTTTACGCGCCCGTTACTTTGGACCAACTCGGCAAGGCCAGAAGCTCGCCCTTCAAGCCCTTCCCGCCCAAAAACACATCCCTCGAATTCGATTTCACCAACTATCGCGATCCCGGCCCCGAAGACATCCGCTCCGCCATCGCGCAGGCCGTGGAATCCCAGCTCACCCCGCCCATCAAGAACCTCGGCGTCAAAGGCATCAAACACACCGCCAAAGAAATCCTCAAATGGCCGAAAATGTTTGACGACAAGAACCTGAGAATGAACCTCTTCAGCCTGTACATATTCATCGAGATCGGCGGCACCGGCGGCGGCTGCTTCCGCTACATGTCTTCCAGGTTCCTGAGCGAAGCCCATTTCATCACAGCCAACAAGTCCCTGGCCGAAGCCTCCGCAATGTTCAACGAATCCGGCAAAAAATTCACCGAAACAGCCCTCCTGTTCAAAAACGCCCAACACATGGCCAACATCGAAGCCTCCCTCCAAACCGCCTCCCAAAAATTCAACGAAATCGCCGCCATCGAAGAAGCCGCCTACACATGTCTAAAGGACTCCTGTAGCGACGGTCCGTGACCGCCGCAAATGACCTCCAAAGGAGTACAATTTTGGCACTGCAAATGAAATCAGAGCGCCCAACTCAAAATCGCCAAATCGGACCGACGACAAGGGTAAGACTATCGCTTGACCGGCCACCAACCACATGTAATATAAAGAACTACTTGGGAAATCACAATTGTCATTATTCTAGGACTGACCTTTCACATTCATATCAGCAAGTTTCATCGAGTAATGACCAACCGACGTAAATTATATTTTGGGGCAATAGTCTGCGCCGTCCTAATCTGCCTTGCTATTGGCTCTATTATCGTACATGGCTTTTGGGTTCTCCACCCCACACCACTGGAAGCGGCTGTTGGGGCCGACCAAGTTGATCAGGTTATGTCGCTCATACGGAACGGGGCGGACGTCAACACCCAATCTCGAATGCTCCCAGGCTGGACACCACTTATTACGGCTGTTTTTAGTAGCCGTACCAACATGGTTCACTGTCTTCTGGAGGCAGGCGCCGATCCCAATATGGCAGCCAGAGACGGGAGCAGGCCTTTGATTTGGGCGGCCCGCCTAGACTCCGGCGATTTCCCAATGGTCAAAGACTTGCTGGCACACGGCGCTCGCGTGGAATTGAAGGATAAATCCGGCGGCACAGCTTTGGACTACGCGAGAGTTGGCAGTCAACGTAATGCTGGGCTTGCCACGATTTTGGCAAAAGCAGCTCACCCGTAGCAGTCAAAGGTCAAAGGTCAAAGGGGGCGTTCCATCAAAGGGGTCGTTCCATAGCTTTGTCCATAGGCGGCTCAGAGCGCCCAATTCGGCTCGATGTCGGCGTCAATATCGGCGGCGGGGACGCGGACGGCGAATTTGCGCTCGGCGACGATGGCGATCATGGCGGCGTTGTCGGTGGAGCATTTTGTCTCCGTAAACCGCAGGGCCAATCCTTCGCGACGGCATTCCCCGGCCAGTTGCCGCCGTGGCAGGGGTCACCCATAGTTTGGCTCGTTTTTGAGGCGATGAGGGAGTGATCTTTGCCGGGCATTGCCGGATGGAGGAATGATTTGAGCAGGAGAAAACGAGAGCACATCTCGATTCGCAATTCCCGATTCCGGATCGGTCTTTCCTCTACAGTGCATTCCGTCAGAATCGCGCATTTCCGCGAAGATTTTACCACGGATTTCACGGATTGCACGGATGGGAAAGAAAAGAAAAAAGTTGGAAAGCTGCAATTGTTTATCCGTGAAATCCGTGAAATCCGTGGTAATACCCCCGCCCTCACTCCGAATCTTCTTGAGATACTCTGCATTGAACCCAGAAAAACATTGACACTAATGGCGTTCATGTTAGATTTATGCCCGGGAAGGCGAATGTTCGCGGGCGGGCAGGCGGGGAAATGGAATGGATTTGAGGAGAAAGAAATATGAGGAACGGATTTGTGGTCGGAGGCGTAAATACGGTGATGGTCGCGGCAAGGGATTTTGGCGCAGGCGAGGCGCGCGCGACGAACGTCGCCGGGAGGTCTCAGAATTGGAATGTCGCAGCGGTGCCCCGATGGCCGGGCCGCAGACTTGACGCCAAAACGCGGGTTTGTGGTCAATACTCTATCAAAACAGTGTGCATTATGACGCCACTCCAACCCTGTTTCTTGCGCCTTCTGCGCCTTTTTGCGGCAAATCAGCGCAAGTCGCTTTCCATCAACAACTTACAAACAATTGCGAATTTTCGCAATCAAGCCCAATCAAGGCTAATCAAGGCTAATCAAGGTATTTTGATCGGCGGTCTTTACGACTCGAAATGGTGAAGAATGATCAAATCCATACTGAAACAGTAGAGATTGTTAAGGCGGAAGAACAAAGGGTGAAATCGTGAACACTCTCCCACGCTGGCGGCTCGTTCAGGGCTGGTTCGCCGGTCAACATGGTCGCATCCGGGCTTGGTCCATCGGCGGCTCACAGCGCCCAATTCGGCTCGATGTCGGCGTCTATGTCGGCGGCGGGGACGCGGGAGGCGAGTTTGCGCTCGGCCACGATGGCGATCATGGCGGCGTTGTCGGTGGAGTATTTTGTCTCCGCGAGGCGCAGGGCCAATCCTTCGCGCCGGCATTCCGCGGCCAGTTCCCGGCGCAAGGCGCTGTTGCACGCCACGCCGCCGGAGACGGTGACACACGGCACCCCCAGCCGGAGCGCGGCCCGAATGGTCTTTGTGACAAGGACTTCCACAATCGCAGCCTGGACGCTGGCGCAAAGGTCGCGCAGCCGCGCCGGATCGTCGGCCAGGGCCGGGTTCTTTTCCAGGAAGTAGCGGACGGAGGTTTTCAAACCGGAGAAGCTGAAATCATCGCCCGGCTCGTGCAGCATGGGGCGCGGAAAGGCAAAGGCGCGCGGGTTGCCTTGCGCGGCCAGCCGGTCCATCTCCGGGCCGGCGGGATAGGCCAACCCGGCCAGCTTGCCGACTTTGTCAAAGCATTCGCCGGCCGCGTCGTCCACGGTGGACCCCAGGACGCGATGCTGGAATTCACCCTTCACATGCACCAGCAGGGTGTGGCCGCCGCTGACTACCAGGGAAACGTTGGGCTGGAATTGGGCGAAGGCGGATTGAAGATTAAGATTAGGACTAAGGTTAACAGTAGGTTTTTGGGAGGCGGAAATCCAGGGAGAGTAGAGATGAGCTTCGTGATGGTGAATGCCGATAAAAGGCTTGCCGAGGCTGAAGGCAAGGCTCTGGGCGGCTTTCAGACCGATGAGCAGCGCTCCCGGCAAGCCGGGTCCCTGAGTGGCGGCCACGGCGTCCAGGTCCGCCACAGTCAGGCCGGCGTCGCGCAAGGCCTGGCGCGCAACGGGCGGGAGGTTGCGCAGATGTTCGCGGGTGGCCAGTTCGGGAACGACCCCGCCGTACTCGGCGTGCAGCCGGGCCTGGCTGGCGATGACGTTGGACAGGACGATGCCGCCGGAAACGATCGCCACGCCGGTTTCATCGCACGAAGTCTCGAAAGCGATCAGGTTCAAAGTGCAGTGGCTCCGCGGGAGCGTCGCCCTACTGGCGCCGGATTGGGTTTATTGAGCCGCGGACACCGCTTTGGAGGCCGTGCCGCGCTGGGCGTAGAGGAGGACCCCCTTGAGCAGGTCAACGGCCCGCTCCATTTGACTGTCATGCGTATTCTTGACCCGCTCGCGGTCCTTCTCGTCCAGCATCTCCAGGTTGCCGGTGGTGTTCTTGATGCGCAGGGCCTCTTCCTCCTCCGCCGACTGCGGCACTATAATGTCCGGCGTGATGCCGTGCTCGTGGATGACTTTGTGGCTGGGAGTGTAATACTTGGCGGTGGTGAGCTTCAAGGCGGAGTTGTCGTCCAGCGGCAGGATACTCTGCACCGAACCTTTGCCAAAAGTCTGTTCGCCGACAACGATGGCGTGGGTCAGGGGCTGTTCGTCCTGGAGGCAGCCGGCCACAATCTCGGCCGCGCTGGCGCTGCCCAGGTTGACCAGGACGACCATGGGCAGGTTGACGCGCTTGTAGATGGTGCGGGCATGATACTCGTATTTGGCGGTCGGGCTGCGGCCTTCGGTGGAGACAATCAACTGGCCGTTGGGCAGGAATTGTTCGCAGACATGTTCGGCCTGATCAAGAAGGCCGCCGGGGTTGTTGCGCAGGTCCAGGATCAGCGCCTTCATCCCTTGCGAAGTCAATTTGGAGAGGGCGCCGTGCAAATCGTCGGCGGTTTTCTCGCCGAATTGGTTGATGCGCACGTAGCCGATGCCGTTGTCGCCCAGCGGAAAGGCCTGCTTGTTGTTGATGTCTTGCACTGTGGGCATTTTGACGACGGCGCGCACCAGTTCCAACGGCTTGGTTTCGCCGGTGGAAGGACGGTGAATGGTGATGGAGACCTTGGTGCCGGGTTCGCCGCGCAAGACTCCGACGGCGTCTTCCAACCCCATTTTTTCGGTGCTCTTGCCGTTGATTTTGATGATCTGGTCCAGCGGCAGAATGCCGGCGTGGTAGCCCGGGGAATCGTCTATTGGCGTCACGACGGTCAGCAATTTGTCCTTGCCCTCTTCCACCACCAGGCCGATGCCGCCAAATTCGCCTTCGGTGTCCTTCTTGAGATCATCGAAGCGGCGCGCGTCCATGTATTCGCTGTGGGGGTCCAGGGAGCCGAGCATGCCCTTGAGGGCGGCGTGAACGAGGTCCTGATAGCTGACTTTGTCGCCGTCCACGTATTCCGTGCGCACCTTTTCCATCACGTCGGCCAGCAGTTTGTAACTCTCGTAGGGGTTTTCATTGGCGGGGGCGGCCTGGGCGGAATAGAAATAAATGCGGGCACCCACCAGCAGGTTGGCGGCGAGCAGGGCGAGCAGCACGGAATAAAGAACGCGGCGTTTCATAAGCGTTTAATAGGAAACCTCATCATTAAAACTGTACGACAAAATAGCCTCCGCCAGGGGTGTTGGCAAGGAGGCTTTGGAAGGCTCTGGAACGCCGGGCGCGGCTTAATAGACTTCCGTGCGCAGTCCGGCCACTTGGCGGACTGTTTTTGCAATTTGCGAAAGCGATTTCAATGGCAAATGACTGCATCCCATCCTGGCCATCGGCCGCGTCGCGGAGTAGATTTGCACGAGGGAAATCTCGGCGCCCGCTTCTTTGAGTTCCTTCAACCGTTGCGCGTATTCCAGGGTTTCCTGCTCCGGCGGCGGCTCGCCGTTGATGGCGGGAAACAGGCTTTGAATGACCACGGGACGTTTGCGGCCCACCGAGAGGATGTTGCCCAGGATCGTCTCAATCGGGATCTTCGCCCCATTGAGCCTGTCCAGGTAAGCCTGCGTGCCCCCGTCCAGTTTTGCCCAAACCTCGTCCGCCCGTATGAGCAATTGCAATCCGCGCTGGACATCCGGCCGATCCAGGGCGGTTGCATTGGTAACCACCACGATCTTGAAGAACGGGAATGCGCCGCTCTGGCGAATGTGGACCATCGTCTCCAGGGCCTCCACAAAATGGCGCGACAAGGTCGGTTCGCCGTCGCCGCTCAAGGCCACATGCCGCACTTGCAGCAGTTCTTCCGGCAACTTGGCGTAGCGTGGCCGCCTCCGCAAGGCGCCCGAGGAGGCCAATCCGAATGTCCCCCGCAGTTCGGCGGCCATTTTCTCCGCGTCAAAGGCCGCCGCGCGGGCAGGCACGGCGCGGTCTATCTCGCAATACAAACATTGGAACGTGCAGTTGACAACTGGGTTCACATTGACTCCGATGGACAATCCCCCGGCGCGCGGGGAAATGACGAGGTAAACGAAATCATTCTCAAGAAAATCCCTCGGATACCCAAACGCATCCTCCTGCGCGGGGATAGAGTGAGCTACCGCGCGCGCGTTTGCGCCGGTTTCTTTGGCGACTGGTTTAAGCTGAGTTAATCTTGCCATTAGGATAACATGAACGCGACGGGGGACCGGGACTACACATTCCTTGGCAAGAAACGACCCAATTTTGTGGGAATGCGGGCAAGGAACGGCTTAAGCGAAGTCGCGGCCTGCGCAAGAATGACCTCCGAGTTCACATTCGGAGCAAGACCGATTCGGATTGAGAATTGGTCATCGGCAATTGCCCCTTTAGCAGCCCGATTATCCGATCACGGGTCGTTCGAGGCGGGCGATGCGCTCTTCGATGGGCGGGTGGGTGGCCATAAGGGCCATAAACCCACCGCTCTTGCCCGAGATTTGCAGGGCTTGCAACGACGCATTGGGCTGGCCGACGTGGTCGGCGCCTTCCTCGTGGATCACCTTGAGGCGCCGCAGGGCGGCGAGCATGTCTTCGCGGCCGGCCAGGCGCGCGCCGCCGGCATCGGCTCGGAATTCGCGCCAGCGGGAGAATTTGGCCACTACCAGGAAGCCCAGCACCATGAACACGCTCTGGAAAAGCTGCTGCATCATGTATTGCATGAACCAACTGCCGCCGCCCCGGCGGTCGTCGCGCGAATTTTGGGAAAGCAGCATGGCCAGCACCCATCCCAGAAACATGGCGATGGTGTTGACCACTCCTTGAATCAGCGTCATCGTCACCATGTCGCCGTTGGCGATGTGGGTGATCTCGTGTCCCAGAACGCCCTCGATCTCCTCTGGGCGCATGGTGCGGAGCAGGCCGGCCGAAACGGCCACGAGCGCCTGGGAGTCGGAAGGGCCGGTGGCGAAGGCGTTGACTTCGGGCGACGGGTAAATGCCCACTTCGGGCATGGCGGAAAGATGGGCGGCGCGAGACAGCTTATATATCGTCTGGACCAGCCATTGCTCATCGCGGTTGGTGGTGTTGGGGTCAACCACCTGGACGCCCTGGAACACTTTGGCCATCCAGCGGGAAAGGAGGAGCGAAATAAAGGCGCCGCCCATGCCCATCACCGAGCAGATGATGAGCAACCCGGCATAATTGTCTTCTCCCAGCCGCCGTTGCACTCCCAGAAGGCTCAATAGGATGCCCAGAGTGAGCATCACCAGAATGTTCACCACCAAAAAAAGAACCGTCCGCTTTGCAATTTGAAAAAATTTCATGTTATCGTACTCCAAATCATTCCCTGCCATAATAGCCATTCGGCACGAAAAATCAAATCTGACGAAGCGATTTGACAGGGCAGACGCATCTAAATTCCGAGTAATTGAAGCAAATAGGCATGATTCCAGTTTGCGTTGAGTTGCTTGCCTTTGATGCCCCGCTTTTTGGTTTTCTCCCGTCTGAGTAAATTCAAGGCCAGGCGGCGTCGCGTCGCCAGG
>Ga0302320_10005761_pt1 | contig 27652 bp, 31 predicted proteins | sample Bog_T0_3_FD_202130 | JGI IMG/M metagenome (GOLD analysis project Ga0302320, IMG submission 202130) | Peat permafrost microbial communities from Stordalen Mire near Abisko, Sweden - Bog_T0_3 | ecosystem: Environmental > Terrestrial > Soil > Wetlands > Peat | place: Sweden: Abisko, Stordalen Mire...
ATGAACTCCGAGGTCTTTTGATGCCTGCGCATACGACACACCACGCTGCTTGATCAGCCGGACAGCCTCAAGCTTGAACTCCCGCGTAAACTGCCTTCTCTCCATGACGCACCTCCTGTTCCATAAAACACCTAACTCGGTGTCTTCGGAACCGGGTGCAGCTCAATGCCCTCGGTATTCACGATCGCCTTACCCTGCGCGGCATCGGTAACCAACACATTGAAAACTTGAGCTGGCATCGCTCGTTCCTGTTTGGATTGTAGGCAAGCTAAATTCCGAGCTTGAATTCGCCAACGCAATGGCATTTGAGCACACCATATCGCCAATGGTGCGCAAGTCAGTGTCAATCGGCGTTGGAATGGGAGTTCCTTTGGATCTTTCCAATGAGTTTCACCGCTATAAGAGATGTTCCCGACCATTCTCCTGCAGTGCGATGCTGATGCCGATGTCGTACCGTGGCTTAGACATTTCCGGCCTTGGCAGGGCAAATGGGACGATGTGCCATAATTGCCGCACCGCGCAGCACGGGAAAATGCCCTGACGGCCATCGGTCGCCCATTGGTCGTTGGACTGGCGGCCGGGAATCAGGGAGAAATGACGGCAATCGACCTTCATATCGAAGCGGCGGGCATGGGACGAAACGAGAAAAAGCCACCACCGAGCTTCCTGCGATACAGGAAGGTCTTGGCCAACAACGTCCTGAGATTGAGGGAAGAGGCCGGGCTATCGCAGGGACAGCTGGCGGAAAAGGCCGACCTCAAACGGCAGGCCCTGTTGAGCGACATCGAACGATGCAGCGATAGCGTGAATCCCACGCTGGAGACGTTGTGCCGGCTGGCCGCCGCCCTGAAGGTCGATGTGATTACCCTTCTCTCCCGACCCAACCAGAGCTAGACTCGTCGGCGTCCTCTCCGGAAGTCTTCGCGAGCCACTGCACGAGCGCTATCTGGACAACGTGAGAGACGCGTGAATTGCTTCTGACGGCAGCGATCTTGACCCGTTCGATGACCTCCTCGTCGAGGATGCACAGCATCTGCCGCTTGCCTTTGGGAACGCGCTTTCGTCCCTCGATCTTCTGATCCGCCATCGTCCTGCTTCCGATCGCCTATAACACTATTGACTGTTCGAATGATATCTGTTATAACGTATATAACTGAAACCGGCGAGGACGAAATTTCATGTTCTATTTCGACTACATCCGCAGCTCCAAGTGGCGGCAGAGCGCCGCCAGACTGGGCGAGCTTGCAGCTTCCGGCTATCGCTGCCGCATGTGCTTCGCGGCCGACGCCGAGGAGGCTCCGCTCGAAGTCCACCACAGGACGTACCAGCGGCTGGGTCACGAGCTGGTCGGCGACCTCACGGCACTCTGCCGCTATTGCCATCACGTGATCACGGACGCACACCGCCGCCGGCGCTATGCGTTGATTAGGCCCCTCATCGTCGACACGGTCCCGCTGTTCGAGCGGCCCGCACCGCTGTTCGATCCCACCGTTGGATTCCGCCGTCATGAGTGACTTCGACCGTATTTCCCTTCGCCTTACCGGCGTGCGACCGCTGCTGATGCACAACGGGCGTCTTGCGGATCCCCTCGATCCGCATGCTGCGGACCTCGCATCCTTCACAAGCAAGAGGGCGAAGACCAAGGCTGATCATGAGATCATTGCCGAGCTCGAGTGGTACGGCAGCCTTTGGCTGCATGGGTCGCGGCCCTGCCTGCCCGAACATGTCTTGGAATCGGTCTTCGTCGACGGCGCCAAGTTCAAGAGGAAGGGCCGGGCGGCGACGGCGGGCCTCGAGGTGACCGAGCCCGCGATCCTCGCCTACGACGGCCCGCAGGATCTGCCGGCGATGTGGAAGGATCCCGAATTCCGCAAACGCGCGGGCGTTCGGGTCCGCGATGCCAAGACGATGCGCACCAGACCGCGCTTTCCCGCCTGGTCGGCCCAACTGACGGTTTCGTATTTGCCGTCGCTTCTCGATCGCGACGAGGTCGTCACGTTCTTCACCATAGCCGGTGCTCTGGTTGGAGTCGGCGATTGGCGGCCGAAGTTCGGAAAGTTCACGGTCGAAGAGGTCCCCCTCCCTGGAAGGGGATGACGTGGCGGGGCGTGGCCCGGCGAGGCAGGTCAGAGGCCCGGCTTGGCGAGGCAAGGCGAGAGCCCGAAAGGGCTGCTCCTTTTTATTCTAGTAAGCGTCGGCGCCGCCGGCGAAGCGTGGAGACGTGAGTATGAGTACAAGGAAGACTTCCCGCAGTCGGGCGCGAAAGGCGCCGACGGCCCGCGGCGACAACCGGCCGGATGCTCTGGCGTCCGCATTCGATCCGAAGGCGATGTGGAGGACGTTGGGCGCGGAGCAGTTCAGGGCGACGGACGCGAACGCACTGGACGACCTCCTGAGCCGGACGGCGATCCTCGGCCGGGACGACTGGCGCGCCGCCGTCGACGGCGACCCGGCGGCCGCCATCCGGCTCGTGATCACCTTCATGCCCGTGCGTGAAATTACGCCGCAGATCGATCTGGCGATGACCGCGCTGCTGCGTCTCGCCGTCGGAGGTGATGCCGCTGCGGCGGCGGCTCTCTCGTTCGTTCTGCGCAACCTGCCCGGCCGCTTCGCACTTCATCGGGATATTTCGAATTCCTGGCTCGTACGCAACGCGCTGACCGCGTACGGCAAGTCCGGCCGGCGGCCGGTCGCCTAACCGCATATTCAGGACATTCGCCTTTCCGACCCGACCACCGAGCCCCTGCGAGAACCCCATGACGACCGATCCGCAACTCGACTTGCGCGAACCCACGGCGCTTTTTCGCTTCCCCGCGCCGCATCGCCCTGCGCGGGAAACGCCGCCAATGTCGGTCGCGGGCGCAGCCGCCACGGCCGAGGACCTGGAACGGATGGCGGCTGTGCTGGAGGCGGCAGGGACCTATCGTGTTCTGCGCCGCCTGACGGCGCCGACCTCGCTTCCGGCCGACGATTCCCCGAAAAGGCGCGCCGTGTTCGTAGACGTCGAAACTACCGGCCTCGACCACGACCGGGACGAGGTGATCGAACTCGCGATGGCGGCCTTCGACTACACGATCGACGGACGGGTGCTGGGCATCCGCGAATCCTTCCAGTCCTTCCGCGACCCCGGTCGACCGCTACCGCCCGTCGTGACCAGGTTGACGGGCATCACCGACGAGATGCTCGTCGGCAAAAGCGTCGATGCGGACCGGGTAGCGGGCTTCCTCGCGGACGCGGCTCTCGTTCTCGCACACAACGCTTCGTTCGACAGACCGTTCTGCGAGAGGTTGAGCCCTCGTTTCGCGGCGCTGCCCTGGGGGTGCTCGTTCCGCGATATCCAGTGGGCGGACGAAGGATTCGAGAGCGCACGCCTGGGACACTTGGCGATCGGCCACGGCCTGTACTTTTCGGGTCACCGTGCGCTGGACGACTGCGTCGCGGCCGTCGCCATTCTCGCTCGGCCCCTGCCCGTGAGCGGCCGTACGGCGATGGCGGCCCTCCTCTCGTCGGCGCGCGCGGCGCGCTGTCGCGTTCTGGCCGCCGGCGCACCATTCGCGGCACGCGGATCGTTGAAGGCGCGTGGCTACCGTTGGGACGGACGGGACCGTCCCTCCCGCGGCTGGTACGTCGACGTCGATGAGGAGGGGCTTGCGCACGAGCGCGCCTTCCTACGCGACGAGGTCTACCGCCGCGCCGACCCGCAGATCGAAGTGCGTTCGATTTCCGCTATCGACCGGTATTCCGACAGATGTTGAGGTGACGTCGACAAGGCACGTGAGGTCTCCGCCGGCAAGGCACCCGGCGCGCCGGTCGGCGCTACCGATTGCGACTGAACGCTGCATGACCCGCGATGACGTCCCGAAGTCTGCCGCCGGTCTTCCCGTCGACCGACGTACCGTGTCTCTTCGCGAGAAATTCCTTCAGGCTGTCGACGTGCCAGACCGGCTCGCGTGACTTGCCTTCTCCGCGCACCGCGGTCGCTTTGGGCGCGTCCCCTTCGACGATGGCTGCCATCAATTCGCGTGTCGTCCGAAAATCCAAGAATGCCGCAGCCACGTCGGCTCGCATCTCGAAGGGCCATACACCGTGTTCCGGAAAACGCGCGGGTCTGTTGATGACGCGTAGAGCCGCGGAAGCGTGGCTTCGTCGCCGACCTGCTGGTGATACGCCCTCAATCATTGGATCCAACTCGACGTCAAAACATACTTTGCGATATATACGTTATAACGTATATTACTTAACAAGACGTTTCGCTTCTGTCAAAAGATCATGAGAATTTTCATATGTCGAAGCCCATCGCACCTTCGCTGTGGTGCACGGCTCGCCGACGCGGGGCTCAAGACACGTTAAGCTGTTGGCGGACTTGTTGTCGAGCATCGCGACCAGGTGCAAACCGATTAGACGCCGGCGAGCCTTTCGGGTCACCTTCTGCCGAATTGCGAAGGATAGGCCGAGTACCGATGCTAGAGGGTCGAAGACCGAGTGTGATCCCGAGGATCGTATATTCAAGGAGTACCGTGGCTCGGGTGGGCCGCAATACCCCTTAGCCACCCTGCCGTGGCTCGCTGGCGCCGAACACGCGCGTTACGGCGCCGGGAGAGACCTCGATATCGTCGCGTGAGATCGCGCGGGAGAATTGAAATCGCTGAAACGAGAGAAGGAAATGCAGCGCAGTCCGGGTCCCGGTCAAAGCCTGCTTGAACGCGCGGCTGAGTTAGTGTTCTCTAGATGTCCGGCAATAGACTATCGGAGGACGCGAAGAAAAAAGGCGGCGCCGATGATATCGGCGCCGCCTGGTTGTAGGCTACGACTGGTGGGGGATCAGCGGAACCTCGTGAGGGGGGATCAGCGGAATGGTGAGCCGCTCCGTGATCACATCTTCCTGTAGATCGCGGACCTCCAGCCGCCGCGATTGTGCCATACGCAGCTGCTTCTGGGTCGGAGCGATGTAGGTCGGCAGTTCGCCGTTGGACTTATGCCTCGTCATGGCACGGGCCTGCGAGTCCGTAAGATCGGCGTCGCCGAGCTCGGTAATGCCGCCATGCCTGAAGTTCTCCAGCGTCAAGAACTCAGGTAGACCGGCGTACGCCACGATTTTCTTCACGACATCGTTGGCTGCGCCGATATCATTACCTCTGGTAACCCAGCTTTTGAACGTGAAGGTCTTTGCATCGAGCTGTTCACGCACGAAGAAGGGACCCTCGGTTCGGCCCTTCTCCTGGGCCTCCAACCACATGACCTCGAGCCGCGGCGCGAGCATGGGGAAGATGAGTACGGGCGTCTCCGACGCGCTGGAGCTATTGAAGAGCGGCATCCAGACCTTCTCCTTGTTTTTCGGGTGGACTACGAAGACGTGGTTGGGCATCGAGTCCGGGCGATAGTGCTTGAGCAGGAAGTTGCGGAAGACATGGGTCGGTCTCTGGCAGAACTCCCAGGTGACCAACGCGGCGGTGCCGATGTCGTCGTGGCCCAGCTCGTCGGCCGACTCCACGAATTTCATCAGCTCCTGCCACGATGCCTTGTAGGTGGGATCGTGGTTCCAGCTCAGACCCATCTTGCTGAAGGGATTCTCCTTCGGCACGATTGACGACTTCGAGCGGTAGCCGACGTTCCAGGCTCGGCAGCAGACCTTCATGATATGATTGGCCTGCGTCTCACCGGGCTGCTTCATCACCTTCTGGCCGAACTCGTCCTCGACCTCGTAGGGCTCCTTCTCCGCAAGCAGGATCTCGTAGACCATATCAACGACCTCCGGCTCGAAGTCCTTGAGGGGCCACGTGCCCAAGACGCTGCCGTCGGGCATCTTGATCTCCGTCATCTTCCGCAGGCGCCGGAGGTGGCCGCCTTGGGTCGAGTCCGCGAGCTTCTTGAACGCCCGGTGGCCCGGATACTGATGAAGGACGAGCCATTCGAAGCTGCCTTCGGCCATTCGCTTCGCCACGACGTCGGTGGCGCCCTTGGTCAACCAGCTCAAGAACTGCGGGTACAGCACGTTCCAGACATGGTTGTACGCATCCTGCTTATTCGTACCCAGCGTCGTGTGCGGGATCGGACAGCCCATCGCCCGCGCCCAGGTGGGCGGGTTGAAATAGCGGCGGAGGCTGCCGTCCTTAAGTCGCTTCTTCTCTACGTAAGGGGGTCGGTCCGTGCGGTCGGTCATGGCTGCTGCTCCAGTTGAGATTTTTAATCTCTAGAACAAGCCATATATGAGTGCAACTCTTATTATGACGATTGGTAACCAACCTGACAAGCCGATATCCATAAGTGTCGGTAACTGCTGGCTTTGCGGCCGGGCCGCCTTCGGCCTTTGTCAGAACGAGAATTAGGTTTGTCAGAACTTGCCTTACGCTGGACCATTTTTTGTAACGACCCGGTGTCTACACGGCCGCCGGGCAAGAGGGAGTTACAGCGCATATTCTGACTTGTTCCACCTTTGTTCCTTGTCTTTTCTAAGGAGTTTTACTCGTTGTCAGAACGGATTCCTGGCCCGCCCTAAGGCTCTTGGCCGTCGTCAACAGGAAGGCTCGCCCCTTCCTTTTTTCGCTTCGAGGGCCGCGGCGCCATCGCCTCGCGAAGGCCCTCTTTTCCGACAGCCTTCGCTATCTTCTCCAATGCCACTTCGTCGAGGCTTCGAACTTGGATGAGCGAGCCGCTCATGCCTCTCTGCTCCAGGAGAAATTTGTACATCGACGTGCTAAGCCCGAGCCTGCGAGCCTTGGCCGGACCAAACGTAAGATATTCGGTAAGGATGCGCGAAGCTCGATAGCCGATCTGAGCGCAGGGTATCGGTAGATAGAACTGCACGGTGACGCTTCTCTCGTAGGAGAGGTTACCGGGAATATCGGCGTCAGCTTCGAAATCGGATTGCTCCAGAGCCGGAAACACCTCGTTCTTGATAAACATTTCGATGATGGCAGTCAGCGCCGAGCCGAAATCGATCGGATCGCCGATGCGAGCAAATCCGAATTTTCTGAGGACACGTTGCAGGCTCAGCCCAGGCCATGGGTCCCGCAGGCTCGGGCCAGGCCGGAGGCTCCCATGGTCGAGATGTTGTCCCGGTCCCCGAACCTCGTGAAAGTCCAGGGGGAGGTCCAGGAAGCTCTTGGTTATGATCGCGGTATCCTTGACCGACGATGAGACAGCCGCAGCGGTCATCAGTGTTGCAGCGTTTTCCGGCGTCACGGCGTAAGATCCTTTGCCACGACCGCCGGTGGGTATCAGGTCCGCTTCTCGCAGTACCCGCATTTGAACACTGAGTGTCGCCTCGTTGATGTGAAGGGACGAAGCGACCTGCCTCACTAGCCCCGCCTGATTTGCCATGCTTACCTCCCTTGGCTGGAAATAAGACTCGCACACTAGGCAGCATAGGCAAATAGGAATAAAATTCATTTCTATGAAAGAACGCCAGCAGCTAAAGGTTTTCGAGCACCTGTTCTGCCGCCGCTCGTGGTACCATAGCGAGAGGCTCTCCAGCGGTGACGTCCTGCCAAGACTTTCCCGCCGCGGCGTACGATCGGGTGGGCAGTCTCATAAGGGCCAGCTGTTGCCTGCCTCACGCAGCGTTTGCGCCGGTGCGACGGGACAGCCCAGCCCCAGGACGGAGCGGCTTGGCAACACCGTCGACGGCGATCTCAACTCCCTCAAAAATTTAGGCACCGTGCCCCGCGGGCTCTCCCGCCGACGGGAGGTTTCATCATTATCGCTTCATTATCGCTTCTTCGGAGGCCGCTTCGGGGCCGGCCGACGCCGGCGCGGCGTCTCGGCACCGCCGCGGTAAGCCTGCACCCTCGGAATAATCGGGAACGGCACGACCGAGGATGTGGAATCCTTGCGGCGCCGCGGAAGCTCCAAGAGGGCTTCATAGGTGGTGCCATAGACCGCGGGAGGCGGCTCCCGCTTGGGCGGGAGGCCGAACAGGATCCGCAGCCGCGGGTCGCCGCTCGCCTCCAGGAGGAGGCGGGCGACAGTCGCGTGGGAGAGGGGTCGGCGGGTACCGGTGTCGTCCTGCATTGGTGCCACCTTCTGCGTGCGGTCAGACGAGGTCGCCGCGCTGGGCCTGATCCGCGGCGTCACGCAGGTAGCGCGCGAGCACCATCTTTTTGAGCCGGCGACGTGCACGGGGGGAAGAAGGCGCCCTGCAGGCGATGCCGGACGAGAACCGGTTGCGGCCGTCGACGACGACGAGCACGGCGCCGGAGCCGCGGCCGTGATGCGCGAGATAGGGCTTGCACGAACGGCGGCTCGCGTCCGCAAACGGCTGTGTGGAAGACGTCTCGCTAATTTTGTTGTCGATTCTGTCGGTCATGGCTTGCCTCTTTCTATTTGCGGTGACACTGTATACCTGCCCGCATGAACACGATCTATTACCGCGTAATAATCTCCTATGATCTAGAATACAACACGGATGGAACTCTATGGTTAACAGTTCCTCATCGGATGATGACGCTCGACTGCCCGAAGACATCGTCACGGCGCTTTCGGAGGCTCGGGCAGCTGGAAAGCCGTGGTTCGAGCTCGCGCGTGTCATGGAGCCGGCCTTGGGCGCGTTGCCCGAGCAGTCCGCTGCAGCGGCCGCGCTGGGGCGTGCCGCCGGCATCGCCCCAGCTGTTGCCAAGCGGTACGTCCGGTTGCTCACAAAGATGAGGGGGATATCGCGGGAGATGCAGACGTCCGAAGACGAGTTGCTCGTCTCGTCCTTCAACTCCCAGGAGATCGCCGCAAGAATCTACGGCCGCGACATGGTCGAGGGAGCGGACGTCCTCCGCCGTCTGGCCAAGGGCGAGGTTTCGCTGCCGCAGCTACGCGAGATACAGGCGACCAATCCGTCCGCACCCAATGTCAGCCTTCGCTCGAAGATCGCCTCCGCGCGCACGCGAGGCGCAAAAGCAGTGGAGTCCGCTTTGCGCGAGGGCGGCGCCGCAATTTTCGGCGCGCCCTATCGCACCTTGCGCCGCCCCAAGCTGCGGTTCATCGGCAACGCGGGTCACGAGGTGATCGCAGTGGATGGGTCGGTCCTCGCGGGAGTGGACGTGCTCTTTCCCGACGACAGGTTGGGTCACGACGCTCTCGATCGCCACCTCGGTCGCTCGCTCCTGCTGGCTCCGTTCTTTCGGAAATTCTACGTTGCCTTCCCGTCTTCTGCTGAGACTGACGATGGCCCCGCGACGTGGGTCGGGGATTCGAGCAGCAAGGGAATGTTTGACAGGGACATGGTCAGCCGCACGGTCGAACTGCTCGACTGGCTGAAATACGACTGGATCGGCGTGTTGGTTGCGGTCGACGGCAAGACCTTAAAGGAGATACGTCCTTCCACGGGACTACCCACGCCTGACATGACCGCGCGTTATGAAGCCTATCTCCGGAGATACGCTTCCTCAGTTGCGGACAACCCGCAAAAGCCGCCTCCGCCGTTCGCCCTTCGACGGCGCTCTTAGCGGCCCAGCAGAAAAGCCGAAGCCGACGACTTTTACACATCCCTATGCCGGACGAATAAGGGTCGCACACTCGGATGAGCGTCGGTTCGTCGAATAGTAGTCTAGGACGCTATTGACGAGGCGCCAAATACGTTATAACGTATGTATGCGAATCGACTTCGCCCGTCTTTCAGAGTGTACGTAGAGTGAAAATCCAGTTCTTCAGCGACCTTCACGTGGATGTCGCACCTATGAAACTGATCGTCGTTGCGAACGACGTCGATGTCGTCGCGGTCGCGGGCGATGTCTGTCAAGGCGGTGTGGCATGAGGATCCAGATCTTCTCCGACCTCCATCTGGATGTGCGGCCGATCAAGCCTATTACGATTATGCCCGGTGTAGCTCTCGTGATCGTTGCCGGGGACACCTGCGAGGGCGCGTCGCGTGCGTTCCATCACCTGCGCCGGATCGTCCCAATGCAGATCCCGATCGTCATGGTGATGGGCAATCACGAGTACTACCGCCGGTTCATCCCGCACGAACTGGCGCTGGCGCGATCTCAAGCGTCCGTGTTCAACATTTACCTTTTGGAGAACGATACAGTTGTGCTCGGCGGTGTCCGTTTTGTCGGCGCGAATTTTTGGACTGACTACCGAGCGTTCGGCGAATTCAACGTGGCGGCGGTGATGAATGCGTGCGCGACCGGCATGAACGATCATCGCCTGATCGGCTGGCAGAAAGAACCCTGGCTCCGATTCAGGCCGCAGGAAGCGGCGCTGCTGCATCATCAGTCAAAGACGTATTTCGCTAATATCCTGGCGACGGGGTTCGAGGGCCCTACCGTGGCGATCAGCCATACCGCAGTGCATTGGGGATCGATCCATCCGCGGTTTCGAACGGATCCTCTGACCGGTGCATTTCTCAGCGATCAGTCCGCGCTGATTGAGGTGCATCAGCCGACGCTGTGGGTCCACGGGCACGTCCACAATTCTTCAGACTACCGCGTAGGAAAATCGGACTACCGCGTGGGAAAGAAGACCCGGATCGTCTGCAATCCACACGGGTACGGATCCGAGAACCCGGACTTTGACGGCGCTCTGGTTGTGGAGGTCGGCGAGTGAAGCAACCCTCAATTCCTTCCCTTCATGCCCTGCCTGCGCTTCTCGCGTTTTCTTCTTTTGAGATTTTGCCCATGCTGACGAACCTGTTCCCCTTTCTCGATCCCGCCCACATCACGCCAGATCTGGCGCGGCGGCTGCGCGTGCTTGCCGAAGACTGCGGACGCCTTGAGCTGGAACGCACCGTGTCGCCGATCATGCTGCTGAAGGCCCCGCTGCTGGAAAAATGGGTGCCCGCGATGACGCCTGAAGGCGTGCAGTTGATCGGGTGCGCAAGCGGCCATCCGGTTCATGGCGATCGTATCGTCATGACCACGCCTCTCTGGTTCGCCGACCCTGATGGCAATTGGGTCCGTACCCTGTCGCGGTTCTACCGGCTCGGGCCGCCCGCCAATCCCGACGATATCCGTCGCATCCTGACGCGAAAGGTGAACTCAAACACCGACGCCGGCAACGACGACTCGGAGGACGAGGCATGAGTTCGACCGATGATAGCGAAGACATCGATCCGCCGGCGACCGAACGCGATGCCGTCTCGACGGGAGCCGCGGCCGACTCGGCTGACTGGGACGAGCGTCTGAATGGGCTACCCCGGCTGTTGCGCTACGCCATGCTGGTCAGCGACAACGCCAATCATATCGAACAGCGGCTGGTCGCGGAGATTGACGAGCTCTGCCCGCAACTCCCTCACAACGTGATCTGGACCGCGGCACCCAGCGCGGATACCGGACTCGCGCTCGCCGCAGAACTCGACCACCGCGCCGTCACCCAGAATGAGCCCAATTTGCGCAGCCTCGCCGATTGCGTCCGGCTGCTGTGCCTGCCGCTGCCGCGCAACGTCACCCATTTTGAGGACTACCGCAGGGTCGGCAAGGCGCTGGTCCAAGCCTTTCACAAGGTTAACGGCAGTGCGGAGGAACAACTCTGCTGTAACCTTGAGAGTTTCGCCTTCGGCTGGGCGGCGCTGCCGGCTTGCACTGATCTCCTCTCCGCGAGATTCTCGGCTGCGGTGAATGCGACCACCCTGGGCGCGAACATGGTTGAGCGCCGCATCGCTGCAGCCAAGGCTGCATTCCGACGAAAGGTAAAGGAGGACGAACAGCGCAGAAAGAGGGAAGGGGACGAGAAGGCCGCCGAGGCCAGGCAGGTCTCATCTCCCGCAGCGGAAGCCGTTCCCGACCGCCATCTCGTGGTGGCTCGCCTGAGCAGTGATGAGATGAAGAACGTTAAACTGAAAGATATTTTGGCGCCGCTTAAGCACGTCATCAACGCCGCGTTGCCGCTGGTCGAGGTGCCGCCGCTGCATCAGGTGCGCAGCACGCTGGTCTTCGAATTTCCCTATGCCGTTGACGTCGTAGACTTTGCGCTGGCCGATCTCGTCGGCCGTACCACCGTTCGGCTGCGGCCGCTACTCCTCGTCGGCGCTCCCGGCGGCGGCAAGTCAAGATTTGCCCGCCGCCTCGGAGAGGTCCTTGGCTTGAGCGTTTGGCGGGAGGATGCCTCCCGCGCCGATGGCGCGGTATTCGCCGGTACCGACCGGCGCTGGTACTCGGCTGAACCCTGCCATTCGTTTCTTGCCATCGCCGCCGGCAGGATCGCCAACCCTCTGGTCCTCTTTGAGGAGTTCGAAAAAACTAGCACGCGCAGCGACTACGGGCGGTTGTGGGACTGCCTCCTCGGTTTTTTTGAGCCCGAGACCAGTGCCCGTTACCTTGATCCGGCGCTTCAGACGAATCTCGATTTGAGCGAAATCTCATACGTTTGCACTGCCAACAGCCTGGATCCGCTGCCGAGTCCGATCCGCGACCGAATGCGCGTCGTGACCTTTCCGAAGCCCGGCGCCGATGATCTCGGCGCGCTCTTGCCCGCCGTCATTGCGGACCTCGCGAGGGAACGCGGTATCGACCGGAACTGGGTGCCGCCGCTCGATGGCTTCGAGCATGCCGCTGCCGCGCGCCACTGGTGCGGCGGTTCGGTGCGCCGCCTGCGCCGAATCGTCGAGGCTATCCTGCGCGAACGCGACGTGCGCGCCACTAGGAATTGATCATGTTCCAAGGAACCGACGAGAAGCCGAAATCAACGCCGTTGCCCGAGACCCCGGGGATAACGCCACGACAACGCCCAATCGCTATCCGAAATCCCGATACCATCCCGAGCAGCAACTCCAATACCATCACCATGACCGACCCTCAGATCGTCTGCCCGAACTGCCGCACCGAGATCAAGCTAACGGAATCGCTCGCCGCGCCGCTGCTCGCCGATGCCCGCCGGCAATTCGAACAGCAGCTTGCGGCGAAGGAAGCCGACTTCGGCCGCCGCGAGGCCCGGCTCAAGCAGTTGCAGGACGAGCTTGCTATGTCGCGCGATGCCATCGACGAGCAAGTAGCGGCCAAACTGAGTGTCGAACGCGCCGCTATGGCCGAAGAGGAGGCAAAGAAGGCACGCACGGCGCTGGCGGATGATCTGTACCAACGTGACCGGCAGCTTGTGGACCTGCAGCAGACTCTTGCCGCCAACAATGCAAAGCTCGCCGAAGCCCAGCATGCCCAAACTGAGATGTTGCGCAAGCAGCGCGAGCTTGATGATGCCACACGAGAAGTCGAGCTCACGGTGGAGAAGAAAGTGCGGGATAACCTCGCCGCCGTTCGCGACAAGGCGAAACTCGAAGCTGAGGACGCCCTCAAATCAAAGGTTACCGAAAAGGAGACCCAGATCGCGGGCATGCAGCGACAGATTGAGGAACTGCGCCGCAGGGCCGAACAGGGTTCGCAACAGTTACAAGGCGAAGCGCTCGAGATCGAACTTGAATCCCTGCTCCGTGGCCGCTTCCCGCGTGACCTGATAGACCCGGTTCCCAAGGGCGAGTTTGGGGGCGATGTTCTTCAACGGGTGCTCGGCCCTAATGGCCAGACCTGCGGTGCCATGCTCTGGGAATCCAAGCGCACCAAAGCCTGGAATGAAAGCTGGCTCGGAAAGCTGCGCGATGACCAACGCGCCGCCAAGGCCGAGATCGCGCTGATCGTCTCGAGCACCCTGCCGAAGAGCGTCGAGACTTTCGATCTCGTCGACGGTGTCTGGGTGACCGACCCGCGCTTCGCGATGCCCCTCGCGATTGCGCTCCGCCAGTCGCTGATCGAACTCGCCGGCAGTCGCCTAGCCCAGGAGGGCCAGCAGAACAAGATGGAAATGGTCTACACCTACTTGACTGGGCCCCGCTTCCGCCTCCGCATCGACGCCATCGTTGAGAAATTCACCGACATGCAGGTCGACCTCGACCGCGAGCGTAAGGTGATGATGCGGATGTGGGCCAAGCGCGAGGAACAGCTCAGAGGTGTGCTCGACTCCACCGCGGGCCTCTACGGCGATATCCAGGGCATCGCCGGACGCGCGATGCAGGAAATCGAGAGCCTGGATGTCTTGATGATTGAGGCAAATGGGGAGGCAGCCGAGTAGGCCACGAATTCGATTTCGGCCGGTAGGATGTTATGAATTCCTCGTCGACTAGGCGGAAGGACCGCGAAGGACCGAGTCGCCGCCTGAATGTTGGTCCTTTTCGTCAAGCCAGGCGCGCAGCCGGCTCCGCCGCGCGCAAATCGTCGATCCGATGTAAAAGACCGGCAGCCCGTGCTTTTCAGCCAGGTGGTAAACGCGCCGGCGCTGACCCTTGTCGCCGAACACAAACTGAGAGATCGCGAACGCACCGAAGAGAAGGTCGGCACCATCGGCACCCTTGCTCTCAATATTCGAACCGTTCATCGTCATCTTGCAGCCAACACCATACAGACCTTTTGCAGGGTCACTTCGGTAAACTTTGACTGTCGTTGACGATCGCCTCCTCCGGCTGGCTCTTTGTCCCGTCCGAATGTCCACCGTTCCTCCGCTACGCCGGGCATCGTTACGATGATCACGGCCCCATAATCTGGATAGCTGATGCGGATTTCGAATCGCGGCGGCCGGCGCGCCTCATTGATCATCGATGTTAGAGCCTGGCGGTCCGATGATTCGAGCCCGAGCTGGAGCGCGGTGACCCCAAGTAGGCAATGCATGGCATCGTTGAGCGTGGGTTCGGGGTCGAGTGAAAGAAGCGGAGAGCCGGTATTCCACTCCTTACGGCGCCAGGTCATTCCATGCTTGCGGAGCGGCAGCGCGGCGAGTGCTTTGGCGGCCTTCACCGAATCCTTGACCCGTTCGGTCCCGGTCATCGCCAGAAGCAAAAGTATGGCATCGCTTTCGGTCATTGCGGCCCCATAGGCGCCCCGCCCGGCCTTGCTGATCAGACCAGCCTTCCGCAGGTTCCGAAGGTGGGTAATAGCCTCGGAGGACGGCGCCCCGAGCACTCCCGCCACCGCCTCAGCCAATTCAGCGCTTAACGCCATCGAATCCTCAACCCCTTTAAAAATAACCGTAATCGTCTATAGTTTTTTTTACAATAGGCTTGTCACCCGCCTCTTCGTCGGCTAGTGTATTTTTTACATTAGTGAAAGTCGTGCAGTGGCCAGCATCCGAAAACGCATCCTCCCCAGCGGAACCGTGGTCTGGCTGGTCGATTACAAGGACGGCGCCGGAAAGCGTCGCCACAAGCAATTCGCCACGCGAAAAGGTGCGGACGAATGGCTCGTGACCGCGCGTGCAGACGTCGCATCCGGCACCCATGTCGCAGACGCGAGTTCGATCACCGTCGCCGAGGCCTGCGATCTGTGGATCAAGAAATGCAAGTTGAAGAAATTGGAGCAGACGACCGTCGACGCGTATGAACAGCACGTCGAGCTTCACATCAAGCCGCTTGTTGGATTGACAAGGCTGTCCCGGCTCACCACCGGCGACATCGAGAACTTCTACGAGACTTTGCTTGAGGCTGGCCGCACGCCGGACATGGTTCGGCGTGTGCGGATCAATTTCGGCGCCATCTTGGCCTATGCCCAGATGAAGGACTTGGTCGGCAAAAACGTCGTCCGCCTGACGCCGTTCAAAGTGTCGAAACGCAATGACAAGCGACCTTCGGTGCCAACGATCGACGAGGTCAAACGGCTCCTGGCGAACGTGGCGCTGGACTGGCTGGCCTTCTTGTATGTCGCCCTGTTCGGCGGTCTCCGCGCCAGCGAGTTGCGCGGGTTGCCGTGGCGGAACGTCGACTTCAAACGCTCAATGATCACCGTCGACCAACGAGCCGACAAGTGGGGCAAGATCGGGCCGCCCAAATCGAGCGCGGGGACAAGAGACATTCCCATGCCGCCGATCGCGATGAAAGCTTTGAAGGAATGGAAGCCGCGCTGCCCGCAAAGCCACCTTGATCTCGTATTTCCCACGAGAGTCGGCACGCCGCAGTCACACGCAAACATTATGGGACGCTTTTTCAGACCTCTGCAGATTGCCGCAAACGTCAGCAAAGTGACGAAGGTTGCGCCGGTCGTGGACAAGAGCGGCCCAGTTATTGCGCCGGCTAAAACCGCCATCAAGGCGAAATACGGCCTGCACGCACTGCGCCATTTTTTCGCGTCGGTACTGATTGATGCCGACTGCTCCGCCAAGAAAGTCCAAACGCTGCTGGGGCATGCCAGCATCGTCCAGACTTACGATATTTACGGTCATCTGTTCGAACGCCGCGAACGCGATCGCCAGGTAATCCTTGAAATTCAGAAGAAAATCGTCGGGTAAGAGTCTGATTTCGTTTAGCGCGAATCTACCAACAGGAGGTCAACATGAGCGACAAGGAACCAGCCGATCACGGTGAAATCATTCACTCGAAGAGCGGCCGAACGATCGTCACGGGAGGCGCAGTCGAAATTTATCGAGTGCACTTCGTTCGGACTGCACTCGGCGTATTCGCCAAGGGCTTCCCGGGAGACTTTAATGGTCTCTCGTTCTCACGAGCATTGAAGCTGGCCGGGGAAATGACAGGAAAGAAGTATCGACGGGCGGACGCGGAAGCCGCTCGCGACGACCTCAACGAGCTTATCAAAACGACCATCGCGGCGGCTCGTCACTCTTATGACACCTAGAGCTGCGGCGCTCCGGTTTGCTCAAGCGCGGTTAGATTCGTCCATCGGATGTTATGGAACATGCCAGCCAACGAATAAGCTGTTTAATTTGCTTACCAATTGCTGACCTGGGTCCGCCAACTAAGCACCGTCGTCACCAATATCTCTAACGCCTTTACGCGGCAAGGTTTTGGGCCGAGCCGATCAATGAACGCCTCGCAAGAGTCGGCACGTACCAGATCTATCGCGCCGAAAGCAATCTCGTGAATGGTCTGCCGACGCGTTACCGCGATTGGGCCGGCCCCGGGGCCGCCGCACTGGCGTTCGCACCGACCGTGTTTGAGCGACGATGCGGCGGCTTTGGCGCGTGGTTCGTGAAGAGCGCCAGCATGACCTCGGCGTTGTCGTAAATCTCGCGGACCAATTTGTCCTCACTGAGGAGGCCATCGAAGCACACCGCATAGGCGGCATAGGTGACATCGATGACGTCATTTCGCATGCGCTCGGCGAGACGGTCCTCAGCGCCACCGCGCACGCGCCAGTGCAACGCATGAAGGAAGGCGCAAAGGGCAAAGCGGAAAATAAAGCTATCGGGCAGATCGTGAGCCGCCGGAGGGATTTTGCCATTGGGATGAAGCAGGAAAAACTTCAAGGCTAGTCGCATGGTGCCATCGAGGATCTTTATGACAATACTTTCCGTGGCTGGGTCATGACGGCGCAGGATGCCGAGCTCTTCGTCGGTGAACGCGGCGGTCGCATCCCGGATGTTGTCCGCGAAGCCGGTCATGTCTGCAAGCATGTGGGCGAGTTGGAGGGTTGCTTGTTCGCCGCGCTTGACGATTTTCGCCGCGAACCGCGCGTCGCCCGCGGCGGCGCGAGCGCGCGCGGCATACCATTTCCGGAACGACCGCGTCCCACCGCCACTCGTGACCCGCTTCTTGAGCGCATTCTTTTTGCCCTTCAGGCCGGACACGGTGGTGATGGGCTTGAGGATATGCACCTGATTTGGAAACTCGGCGAGGATCTCGGTCGACTTCAGGATGTTCTTGAGGGCGTTGCCCTTGAGCATCTCCAGCTGCGCGTAATCGGTGACGACCGCGATATGGTCTTTCGATTCTGCGAGCCACGCGCGTAGCGGTTGCTTCGGCCCGAGATTCTTCGGGTCCTCCAGCATATTCTTATCCACGATCATGCGTTTCATTGAATCGGTTCCGTCCCTGTGCCTGCGCGTCCGACGTGATTTTCTGTGCGCGGTCCCTTTCGGTTCAATCGAACCCGCGTTGGGGTGACCAGGAACGGCTGTCCAGTGGCGAAGATCGCGGCAACCGGCCGAGCAAGGCCAAGCCGTCGCGGAATTGCACGAGGGGATAGCCGGCGTCGCCGTCGTCATCGCGCCGGTCCGGTATCGAAGTGAAAAAGCCCGCGGGCTCCAGATCAGGAAGGTCCAGCGCCAGCGGGATTTGTTCACGTGAACTGCCGATCAACCCGGAAAGCGTTAGCAGAAACGATTTTGCCACCACTTCATCCATCGCGAAGATGTTTGCAAGACCGCTCCTAGGCCAATCGCGCCAGCGCTCAAACACCGCGCGCCGCCATACGAAGTTCGGCACTTCCTGTTCTTCAATGAGCGCCCAAGGCAGCAAGTAAGGCAATAAATATTCGGCCGCGACCAGGAAGCGTCTTCCAGCGATCCCAACCGCAAAGAATGTCGAGATAGCATTTTCGTCGGGTCGTTCTCCTGCGCCTCGAAGCCAGTCGATCCAGGCAACAATGTTCGACCCGCCCAGGAGTAGAAAGTTCGCGCGATGCGCTGCGAGCGCGAGCGAGGTAGGAACGAGGCCCGGTGCAGGCGTCGCGATTTGAGGCGTCGGCCGTTTCGGCCGTGTTTGGGGCTTCGTGATTTTCGTCTCGGCCACATGAAGAAAGGTGTCGCCGCTGGTGGGATTGCAGCCGAACGCGACGGCGTAGCCGTGGATAACTTTGCCATGAGCGCAAGTGCCGGCGATGTGTGGCTTTACCTGCCGCCGGTATTTGCGCTTGGCCTCGCCGCTCATACGGCTGCCGGTGACGCTTTGCGCGAACGACCCGTGCGCCTCGGCCAGCACCACCCCGTGGCCGGTCACCGCGCCACCTGTATAAATAAAGTCGGCATGCGGATCGGTTGTGCCGGTCAAGCACGCCCCGTTGTCGCGCCATACGTAGCCAAGCGCGTTCATCAGAAGATCGGTCACGCCAGCGCCCACGCGCCCTGCGAAACCGGATCGCTCCGCATCGGCGAGCGCCGTGATGTCAGGTGACAGCGCGAACCGCGCGCCATCGGCGACAAGGTATTCGACCTCGGCCAGCTGGGACCGGATCCAGTGACGGAGCAAGGCCGGGGGGCTGCTCGCAGTGTCAGGGTCCGCGCCATGGCAGCGGCCAATGCTTCGGGGCGAAAACCTATGTGGTCGGTCATTACGGGCGGAACGAAGCCGCTGGATACGGGACTTGGCTTCTGGAGATGCAGGGTATGCCCTGAAAGGGCTACCGCTTTTTGCATGCGCCAGAGCGCGGGCGCGGGTGCAACTATCGTCAAGTTTATCCCCCTCCGAAACCTGCATTTCCCTGATCCTAACCCGTGGCGGGCCCAAAGTGTGCCGGTATAAAAGCCCGAAATCGACTCACGGCCCCTGGGCCGACTCACCTAAAATGCCCTTCCCCCGGGTGCCGGGTTCTTCCATTCCTTTTTGAGTGTAACGTGGATTTTCCGAACCAGCCCTTGCCGCGTGCAAACCTGACATTCGAGGTCGTTGATGATCTCGTCGGGGCCCACGCGCGGGGCCGGCTCACCGGGGCGCCGCAGGTTCGTTATGCCGCAACGGACCTGTGCCCACTGATCGAGTTGATGATGGAAGCCAGCAACGGTCGGACCGGGCCGCTGCTGCAAACAGCGTGGCTCGATTGCATTACGCAGCAGGACCTTCGCGCCGCGCTCGCCAGCAACCAGAACCTCTGGCTGGATGACACGCGGCGGCGCGGTTTCATGCGGACGACCTTCGATCCACGCGTCGAAGCCGATGACCTTCAGCGTAATCGTTTCCTGATCGCGGCGCGGACGGCGGCGGAAACGTCCGGCCTCGTCACGCCGATTGCACAATGCCTCGCTGCCGCCTTGCGGGAAATGGAATCCAACATTCACGAGCATTCCGGTGCTGCCACGACGGGCATCCTTGCCTTCCAGGCGCGGCCGTCGCTGTTCGAGTTCGTTGCGGCTGATTGCGGTGCGGGCGTGCTGGAGACCCTGCGCGAGGACGAAGAGTTCGCGGAGCTTACGGATCACGGTCTCGCCATGCACGCGGCGCTTCAGGAAAACGTGTCGCGGTACGGCCGCGCGTCCGGTCACGGCAACGGTTTCCGCGACCTCTTCCTCGGCCTTGCCCATTTAAACGCTGATTTGCGCTTCCGTTCGGGCGATCATGCGTTGCTTATCAGCGGGCCGCAGCCTGAGTTGAAAAAGGCGCGCCTGGCGCAGAAGACGCCGTTCAAGGGTTTTCTCGCCGCCATCCGGTGCCAGCCGATGATGCCGGGATCAGCTACCCGCCATTGAGCAGGCTCTCGACCCGGCCCCGCATCGTGGCGAGGTTTTCGACGAGAAGATCATCGATGGGCTGGCCGATCAGCGTCAGCTCGGGAATTTTCTTCATCACGCCTTCGTTGTTGAGGTAGAGGCGCTGCCGGTGGACCGCGTTCATGAAAGCCGACGTGTCGATGTACGTCACCCGACCGAAGGCCGGCGCCAAGACCGGGATCGCGTTGATGCCGCCAATCATGACGAAGTGGAGCGGGCGGCCCACGCGGCCCGGCAACTGGGCGAGCTCTTCAAGATGGAAACCGAGCCGGGTGCGCCATGCCGCGCCCGTCTTGAACTCGAACGCCACATCGGTCACTTCGGGACGCGCCGCGAGGAAGGTGGCGAGGCGGCGGTAATCCTGCGGCGTGCGGGCATTGAGATGGTACGCGCCGGGAACGCCGGCACCGACAATTTCCTGCCAGGTCGTTCCGATCCGCTTCATCGCGTGCATGTCGTTGTAGCGCACCTCGTCGGTGAACATCGAATAGTTTGGCCCGGTGATTAGCGCCACGCCGAGCGCGCGAAGCGTCGCCAGCAACGGCCCACGCGTTTCGCTCAGCTTCCACCACGCCTCGATCGCCGCATCGCGTCCGCTGCCGATCAGGACGAGCTGCGTGTGCGGCGCAAGTCCAAACGTCGCCTCGACCCCGGCGCGGGTGGTGAAACGTGGTCGCCCGTCCGGGCGGTAGAACCGGCGCAGCGGCAGCGCGACGGCTTCGATGTCGAGCGGCACCGCGCGGCGGTTGCCGTGATAAATGTAGGGAATGTACGAGGGGAGCGGCGGTGCCGCGCAGGGCGCGGCGCGCGGGATGTTATCAAGCTCCAGCCCGTTGACCTCCCGCATGCGCTCAAGAAATCCAAGCGGATTGTTGGGGCACATGCCGTCGCAGGTGTCTGGCTTGCCGCAGCAATCGTCGAGACACCAATAGGCGTCCTGCTTTTTGCGGATGCCACCACAGGTGCCGAGGTCGGCACACCCAAGGCAACCGAGTGCCATCGGCAACGCCTCGCCTTCATCCCAGCGCCGCCGCTGGCGGCCGAGCGAGGGGCTGGCGGGCTGTTCGTGCGGACGGGTGGTTACTCGCAAATGCCGATCTCCAGGGTTTGGCTGATGGGCTGCACCGACGTGATCTCGCCCTCGGCGATGCCCGCGCCCGCGCGGAGATGGGCGACGAACTCGGCCGGCGCGTTGGGGCATTCGGCGATGGTGGTGTTGAGGCGCTGCACGATCACCTTGTCCTTCACGACGCGGAGCAGCACCTTCTCCCCGGGCGTAACATCGGGGTCGCCGCAGAGGTCGGCACGTGCGGTTCGCGAGACGATCGGCAGGTCGCGGCCGAACAGCTTGGGCGAGTGCATCTCGACCAGACGACGGTCGAGCACGCGGTTAAAACCCGGCGCGGCGGTGCGGATAAAATCCAGTCCCATCAGGCAACCTCCAGAACGGGCCGGTACTTCTTGGTGCGGCCCTGCAAAATTTCCACAACCAGGCTTTTGGCCGCCAAGGATGCGAGGCGGTTGTTCCACGCTGTCGCGCCGACCATGTCGACGGTGCGGGATTCCTCGTAGAGCTGCGCGGCGGTGGTTTCGCGTTTTCGGCTTACGAGAAGCAGTGTCTCCTGGAGCTTGTCGTCGAGCCTGCCGCAGAGCTGGACATCGGTGATCTGGCCGGAGGCGTCGGTCGCGCAGGTGAGGAAGGCATCACCCGAGCGGCGCAGCATCTCCTCGATCTCTTCGCGCACCTTTTCCGAGAGGTTCGCCGCGACGGCGTAGCCCGGCTGGCGGCGCAGGCGGAGATGATCGCGCAAGGGCACGAGCAACTCGCTCAGGTAGGACGATGTCGCCAAATCCACCCCGGCGAAGTCGAGCACCACGAGGGCGGGTTCGGTTAATTCCGGGAACTGATCGAGGGTTACCACGAAGGCGCGTTGCCCCGAGAGCCGGCCAGCAAGGATGGGGTCAACACCGGGCCGAAGCATGGGAAGAGTGACAATCTTCATTTATCTCACTGCAGTTGATGAGATACATATAGGGGGTGTTCGCGCTATCGGCAACAACTATTTGTGTCTACCCGAAAGACGATTAGATTCAACGGCTTGGAAGGCTCCTTCCCGCGGGCTGGAACCGGACGGGCAGGGAATCGCGGGATTGCCGGGTCTAGCAAGCCGATTTCGCCCGGCCCGTTCAGCGGGACATAGGCATCGCCTTGGGGTCGGCGGCGCACCTATCCGCCGTGATCGGATGCGCCGCGGACCGGCGCCATGGAAGGCCGCTGGCGATGCACTTTACCCACAGTCCGCTGGCGACCGTTCCGGCGCCGCGAAGCTATGGTGTAGGTGAGGATCAGTGGTTCGCAACGCCCGCGCCCGATGCGCCGGGTGAATTTGATCTCTCCCACGTATCGCGCCTTTAATGCACGATCGTCGGGACTCCCGCGCTTTTGAGCAGCGTGTAAAGCGGAGCAATTGCCGTACGCTGGCCGCGCGTGGCGCAATAGGAAAAAATGACGCGTTGTTTGGCCCGCGTGAACGCGACGAAGAATCCGCACATTTCCTCCTTGGTCTGCGACTGGAACGCAAACCATGCGCCGTCGTCGAGCCCCACGAACATGACCGTGTGGTATTCTAATCCTTTGCTCTTGTGAATCGTCATCAGCGGGACAGCATGCTCGCCTTCGTATATGTCGAGGGCCTCGCTCCACGTCGCGGCACTTCGGCATGAGGCTTCGAGGTGGAGGATGACAGCCGCAACGACATGGTCTAGCCAGTCCCCTTGCCGATAGGCCGGCGACGCCGAGACAATGTTCTGACGGCCGACAAAATCGAGCAAGGTGGTGACAACGGCTACAGCGTCCGCCTGTGACGTCACGGGGGTTGGCCGCGCTGCTGCAAAATCGACCGATAACTTATCCAGCGCTGTGGCTATTTTTACGCGTGCAGCGTCATCGTCGAGCGCCAGCCCCTGCATATAACAGACCGCCTCTAGGCAATCGCTCCAATACCGCCCGGCACGAGGAGCGGTAGCGAGGCGCAGCAACGCCACGACAATCTCAGATACCGCTTCACCCAGTAACTCCTGCAACGCCACCTCGCCGATCATCTCCGCTTCGTTGCGCAGCTGCACGCCTTGCGCGGCAAAGACCGGTTCCAGAATCTTCATATACTCGGCGGCGCGGACGCGTACGAGAACGCAGAAGTCGCGCGGCTTCAAGCCGTATTTCTTCATCTCGCTGGCGACATTGGTTGCAAGATATGCGGCCTCCGCGGCAACGCTATGAAAATCCCACACTTCACAGCTGTTGCCTGCAACGGCGGCGGCGGATTGGGAGACCGGCGTGATGGTCTTTGTATCAATCGCCCGCGCCAGGATGTCTTGGATACGCACCAGGTCCGGTGATGAACGATAGTTATTCTTCAGAGGCGTTCGTTGCGCCTTAAAGTCCGCCTCGTAGGCCGTGAACGGATCGTCCATCGCCATTGCAAAGCGCATAATCTGTTGCTTGTTATCACCGACCGCCGTGATGACCGTTTGGGAGCCGAGAAATATCTCCTTCACGAGATCGCACTGAACCTGCGTCGTGTCTTGAAACTCGTCCATAAACAGATGCGAATAGGTTAGCTGCAAGGCTTGGCGAACCATGGGGTTGGTTCGGACAAGATGTGCGGCAAGACGACCGATCATCGCAAAGGTGAGGAAGGTTCGCGGGCCGCGCCGAAGCCAGGCTTCCCAAAACTGATCGGCGGCCCATGCACCCGGCGACGGCTTCGCAACGGGACGTGACGCAAGCGGGAGGGGGACCACCCACTGTTTTTCAAAGCCTTTCACCGTGATGGCCATGATGTCGGCGTAGGTGCCGACTGAAGCCGGCGGCGCCAACGAACGCAGAAAGTCGCGCACGATGGGATCACGAGCCTGGGCTATTTCATAATCCGGCGTGGGACGCCACTGCGGCGGCAATGCCTGCCCGAAACGGTCTACGAGGCTTTTCGCGAAGGCGTCGATGGTAAAGGAGTCGAAGCGGTGCGCCTGTTCGGGATGACACCGGGCGGATACACGCTTGGTGATGTTGAAGGCGGCGTCACGCTTATAACTAACTGCGAGGATCCTTTGAGGCTGCGGGGATAAACCGCACTGAAGAAGGTACGACGCGCGCTGCGCCAGCAATTCAGTTTTGCCAGATCCGGGCCCGGCGATCACGGAGCGGTTGTTGGCTGAGCGTACCACGTCGAGCGCATTGTCCTCTAGCGCATCGATGCCGGCCGGCTTCCAGTCCTCGGGCTTTATGTGCCGCCGCAGCAAGGCCATCTCAGTCTCGTTTGAGGTTATCGCTTATGTAGTTGAGCAATTTCCGGTAGGTTTCGGGCATACCGGTTTCCAATTTCTCGTCGTCGAGGTGCGCAAAGGCGCGCAGATGGGTCGCGGGCTTGCTGTGCGTCAGGAAATGGTAGCGGTACGCGGGCATGTGCACGTCGTAGCCGGGATAGGCGGTCTTATAAGCCACAAGGCCGGGGCCGGTTTCACCCAGGACCACCTTGGAGGCATTCTCCACTGTCATTTTCGGACCGCCGCCTTTCGGAATCGACGCCTTGTAGGCATCGGTGAACGCCGCCAGCATCGAAAGATCGAGATCGAGCGGCGCTGAAAAGAAAACACCGTGGGGCAGCAGTACATCGATCCATCCAGGGAGGTGCTGGTACTCTGTCCAGCCGTGCATTGCTTGGAACTCCTGTTCGGACAAGACCCCTCCACCGTTCGTGGCCAGAAGCTTTTCTCGCGGAACGCCGTATTCGATCAAGTGGCCCATTGCGGTCTTGATCCTACCATAGCCGCCGCCGTCGCGGCCAAGGTCCAGGTCAAGCAAGGTCGCAAACGGAATTTCGAGCCCATTCAGCAAGCGCCAAAAGTGCTGAACATGGCGCCCGCCGAGTGGCGCAATGGCAACGAAAGAGGGATCGACAAGAAAGCCATCGGCTTCGGCAAGGCGCGGTAGCACAATCCGTTCGGAATCCCCTTCGACCAGCACGACGAAACGCGCGAAGTAGAGTTCGGGAAACGCCAGCATCGCACCGCGAACGAACTTGATCGCCTCTTCATCATTGCCCGGGAGTTTCACGGCCTTCAGGGTCGTCTGCCGTGTCTTTTCGTCACAGCGGCAATAACGAACTTCCTCCGGGTTGACCCTGCTCAACACGGCCGGCGAATGACTCGTGATGAAGGCTTGCGCGGCGTCGCCCCCGATGATGGACCGCACCTGCCGAACAATTCTAGCCAGGTAGTAGGGCGACAGATGGTTTTCGGGCTCCTCGATGGCAAAGATGCTCAAGGCCGGGATACGAAGTTCATCGGTGCGAAAGCCTTTGATTTTACCGGCGACCGCGTCCTTCTCGAGATCAAACACGGCGGCGGCCAAAGCAAAGTAGAATAGCGATTGCTGGCCGTCGCTGAGCGCGTCGAGGCCGCGTTCGATTGATGCCGGGCCTTGTTGGAAGAGAACCTGAATCCGGGCAACCACTTCTTCGAAGCGCTGGCTGGTGAGCGTTAGCGCGGGATTGGTGTCCGTATTCTCGTCATGAAGTTCCTTCCACCGGTCGGACAGCGCGGTGCTGATGGCGCCAATCGCGGCCTCACCGCCGAACGCGGTTGAAAGAGTCTTTGTTGCGGACTCAACCGTGTCTTTTGTTTTCTTCGACCATTCGATTGCGCGGAGCAAGCGGGCAGCGAGCGCCCCTGTGGATGCGCGGATTTGTGCTTCGGCGTCGCGGGTGGCCGGGGTGTAATAGACCTGAATGTGGCCACGATCGAGCGGCGCGACGGTGCGCTTGTCTTCTTCAGCGATTTTGTCGCCGAGCTTGTCGACCCAATAGAGATTTTGCGTAACTTCGCCTTCGGTCGTGCCATCGTCTTCCCATTGCGCCTCAAGCCGCATGCGGCAGACTGGCGCCGCGCCCGGACCGACAAGCTGCATATGCCGAAACGCTGGCGCGACGGTGTGGGATGTCGCCGAGCCTTTGGCGAGTTCGGGCAACGCAATAATGACATCCATCGACATCGAACGCGTCGTTCGGTCGTCAGGGGGAACGCCGGGCGGGAGATGAAAATCGGAACGCCGGACCGTGCGTTGTGCGCGCGTGACGCCAAAAAGTTTGCACAAGGCCTGCAACACCGCCGTTTTACCAGAGGCATTCGGGCCGACGATGGCAAGGAGATCGCTTCCCAGCTCGATGAGGTGGGGCGCGGACCCGAAGCACCGAAATCCGGAAATGGTGATTGATTGAAGTTGCACGGCAAAGCTCGCGGTCGTTGTGGCGGGAAACCATACATCCCTTCGCGTGATGCGGGAACGCTTTCGAGCCGCAACGCACTGAAAACCCACGTACTTCGTTGGATGCAAGCTTTCTATCTTGTCGCCGAGCCCTGAGATCGAGTTTGTCGCCGCGTCTCACCACGGCAAATGTAAAAAAACAGCAAAATCAGCACAATATGTGGCCCCCCGCCTGAAACAATTGCGTGGAACTTCCGGTGGCGAGTCCGTAGCTTTCGGTTATCAAGCGCCGGTTCTCCCAACGGCGATTCAACCAAGGCCCTGAAGCCGGAATTCGTCGATGAGCTACTACATTCGCGCTCTACGCGACCTGCCCTTGGAGATTTGGAAGATCGACGACGAGGAGGCCTTGCGCCTTGGCATCACGAATGCCCGCAGTGGCGCAGGCACGAATTTCAAAAGAGCTGAAGGGGAAACGATCTGGGACACGATCCGCCGGCAGGCGATCGGGTAGTTCGAACCGGCTGGCACCAATCCGTTTCATCAAAACGCTTTCCAGCCCGACCAATTCTAACCGCCCACACAAGTGTAGATATAACCCGGTCTGCAGCCGCGCCGCGACCTCGAAATACTAAAGGCCCGTAAGGCAGATGCGACGGGTCATGGGAAATCGTTCGATCTTTCCGACGACACAAATGCAGAACACACGAGGCGACGTGTTGCATCCGTGTTGCATGGAGAAAATTGCATCCTTTAGAAACTCATTGAAATGCTTGGATTTTATTGTAACGCACGGAATCGTCGTGTGTGGCCAAATTTACCCGATAGAACAAAACTAGACTGCACAGAAAGCACTGAAAAATAAGGCTTTGCTGCCTAGTTTAGCTGGCGATCCCGGCATGACTCGAACATGCGACCTACGGTTTAGGAAACCGTCGCTCTATCCGGCTGAGCTACGGGACCGGATTGATTTTTCACAGCAATTTCTTTCGGGATAAGGTTTTTGCTCCGCTTTTGCTCCACCCGCAGGGCACTTGTAGCAATCGGGCTGCCGGGTATCAACCTCCATGCCCTGGAACAGCCTTCGCCCGACAAGGCTCGTGCTGATCGCCTGGGTGTACCGATGGAATGCGGCGGCGATGTCTTCCGCGTGTGCTCGCGCGACATCTTGCCTGGTTTTTCCGCAGAAGATGCAGGTGCCGTCAGCCCCTCCATGCGAATCGGCGCCACCGAAGCCGGCAATATACCAGATGGCGGGTGCGCCCTGCTCAA
>Ga0302320_10005770_pt1 | contig 27634 bp, 29 predicted proteins | sample Bog_T0_3_FD_202130 | JGI IMG/M metagenome (GOLD analysis project Ga0302320, IMG submission 202130) | Peat permafrost microbial communities from Stordalen Mire near Abisko, Sweden - Bog_T0_3 | ecosystem: Environmental > Terrestrial > Soil > Wetlands > Peat | place: Sweden: Abisko, Stordalen Mire...
TAAACAAGGAAATGTATGAGGCCAATGAATCGCTTACCGCAACGCATCCCTATTCTTCCAAATGGTATAGCTGGCCGGTAATGTACAGACCGGTATATTACTGGCAAGGTCCTACTCTAAGCAATGGCAAGCAAGGCAATATTTACCTGATAGGCAATCCGGTTAGCTGGTGGCTGGGGACATTGGCGGTAATAGCCAGTGCCGTACTAGTACTTGTTCCTAAATACCGTAAATATCTTGGAGAGCGCTTGAATGTCTTCGGAATCCTGCTTTTCGCCTATGCCGTCTGCTGGTTGCCGTTCATATTTATCGGACGAGTGATGTTCTTGTATCATTATCTGTTTGCCTATATTTTCAGTATAATGATGCTGTCAATTTTGGTCGGCACCGTTATACCCAATAAGTATAAGAACGTATCGCCCAGGAGAATGGCAGCTATTCTGCTGTGCGTACTAGTGATTGCCGGGTTCGCCTTTTTCGCTCCACTGGTCTATGGCTGGCCGCTTAGCCAGCAAGGCATAAGTGCCAGAACCTGGTTTTCCAGTTGGCGTTAAGAAACAAATTTTACTTACAAAAACATAATTTTTAGATGATTTCAAGCGTAAGAAGCTTATCTGTGATATAATAGACCTTAAGCAAGTGGTTACTATAACCTCTCCGTTGTCATAATTAGTCCACTTTAGATAAAAAACAGACTAGAACTATCATCGCGGTCAGTAAGTATTAAACGCGAGCGATATTATATAAATGAAAGGTATTATTAAATGGCTATGAAGCTTTATGTAGGCGGTCTTGCCTATAGTGTAACCGAAAAAGAACTTGAAGCTCTGTTTGCAGAGATCGGTCAAGTTGTCAGTGCAGTAGTTATTAAGGATCGTGACAGCGGACAATCCAAGGGATTTGGATTCGTTGAAATGGCAGAAGTCAAAGACGGTCAAACTGCAATCACCAAACTTAATGGTACAGAAGTTAGCGGACGAGCAATCGTTGTTAATGAAGCCCGACCACAAGAAGACCGACGCTCCGGTGGCAGCGGCAATAGTTTTCGCAAGAATTACTAAGAAATAAAACAATTTAACAATGTACCAAGCTTAAGGTATTACTTTAAGCTTGGTCTTGGTTCGGTGAAATAATGATAAAAATCGATAAACATATAGAAATAGTTAGCTCTACGGTTTTAGGGCTTAGTTCAATGAGTAGCCGATCGAGAGATGCGGTTTATACATTGCTTTGCAAATATTATACGGAAGTAAATATTTCTATCGTCAATAATTTAGCTGATTTAAATGCCTTGGTAGAGCTCGGGCCCGATCTAGTCTTTTTGGGCATGAGCTTTATACCGGTGGATCCAAAATTGGGAACAAAAGATTCCAACCGGATTTGGATATCTGAATATTTGGATGAACACGGTGTTAACTATACCGGTTCTAGCGAAGCGCCTCATAAGCTGGAACGCAGTAAAGCGTTGGCTAAATATTGTGCCATGGAAGCAGGACTAAAAACCTCGCCTTACTTTATTGCCAAGCAAAACAAAGCAATAGACATCGATTCAATCTCTCTAAAATTTCCTATGTTCGTAAAGCCGCTTGACCGCGGCGGCGGACTTGGTATTGATTGCGACTCCGTAGTTCGCAGCAGCGATGAACTAACAGCCAAAATAAATTCGATTTCTATTAACTATCATGCCGACTCCATTGTTGAAGAATACTTATCTGGACGCGAATTCAGTGTAGCCATCTTGAAAAAAGAACACTCCGAAGAGTATTCCATAATGCCAATCGAGCTAATCTCTGAACCAAATGAAAATGGAGAATGTCTGCTGGCTGGTAAAGTTAAATCCGCCAACACTGAACAAGCTGTTGCGATCCAGGATGATCTAATTAAATCCAAAGTTACAATTCTAGCTTTTAAAGTTTTTAAAGCACTTGGAGCGCGGGACTACGGCCGCATAGATATTCGAATGGATAAAAATGGCGTGCCTAATTTTCTGGAAGCAAACCTTATCCCTAGTTTAATTGAGGGCTATGGGTCATTTCCCAAAGCCTGCGTCATCAATAATGACATGGACTATAAAAGAATGATTCTGCAAATAGTCAGATTGGGTTTGAACCATGAATCTGATAAAACCGAGCGACTTTTAGAAACTAGCTTAATGAAAAGTTCCGACTGGCCAATTTATAGTTTTATAGAAACTGAAACTCTAGTATCTGATTATTAGTTTTTAAGCTAGTTTAGCTTACTTTACCTTTATAAGTGTCTGCTTAAAGTGCTCTATGGCGGCGGGGATAAAATCTAGTTGAGTCTGGATAAGCTCTGTGGGCAAGTTATCAACATCATAAAATTTACCAACTTTTGATTCGCCAGTAACTTCTGTCCAATAGATTTGAGAAATTTCCGTACTTCTACCGGAATGGTGAATAGTGTTGTTTACAAATACCGGTTCTGAAGCCTGAACGTCTGTCAGTTCGTTATCAAAGATGCGGTTAAATGCTTCCTTAAAATTTGTATCGCAATCAGTTGCCCTAATTACTGTTCCGGGAGTATGCAATTGACCAGGCCAGACAGGATCATCCTGGTCACGCTGCAGCAACAATATCTCTATGCCATTTTCAGTTTTACGAAGCGGCACTACTTCCAAGATTGGTACTGCTGTTAGTCTGGCTATTTCATGAAATATTGGGAAGGGTAGAAAACCGGGTTTTAACTTACTAAGTATGTTAACAACAATTTTTACATCTTCTTCACTTAGAATGTTTTGGTTTTCCATTCCTTAATAATAGCAAATATTTCTCCTTAAGCATCTATTCCTGGCATCGAAATCATTTCAAATAAATCAATTGATGCATCAGGTCTTTTAAGGACTGGATGAGTTTGAAGAATCTCCATGATTTCATCTTTTGAATCACCTTTGACTATCGCATAGCCAACAACCTGGCTATTACTTTCAGATGAACCCTCCAATGTTATATGTCCAATGATTTGAAGCGGTAAACCGAACTCCACTTTTACCGATTTACTGACATTGTCTTTCCAGTTGTTCCATTCATCTATACTAGCCTGCATATCTTCCGTATTGGCATTTGCCATTAATTCTTTTGGTTGAATCGGCGTGTAATAAAGTACCATATATTTTGACATCATTATCTCCTTATCTGATTAGTATTTTTAGTTTAATTCTAATTATGGGATTACTAAATAAAATTTAGTACAAAACAATTGAAATTCAATCACATGATATACTTACACTTAAATTATGGCTAAATTAATCTTTGCTACAAATAACCCCGGAAAATTATTAGAAGTAAGCAAGTTAGGCAATGCTTTTGGCATAGAAGTAATAAGTCCTAAGCAGCTAGGTCTGAGCAGTGATGTAGAAGAAGATGGCAATAGCTACCAGGAAAACTCAAAGATCAAAATGGCCAGTATATTGGAGCAGATTACCGACCCTGATATTTGGGTGGCTGGTGATGATAGCGGCGTCAGTATTGATGCACTAAATGGTGAGCCAAACATCCATACCAGAAGATGGTTGGGATACGAAATGACTGACCAGGAAATTATAGATTACGCACTGCTGAGATTGAAAGACGTTCCTTATGAAAAAAGAACAGCCCATTTCATAAGCACAGTAGCCCTGGGCAAAAAGAATGTCCCTGTTCAATGGTTTGAAGGCAGGATTGATGGCCTGATCCTTGATCATGCCGATGTGAATACTCCTCCGCATGAAGGTTTCCCTTTTAGAAGCTTATTCTATATACCGGAGAAATCCAAAATGCTGGGTGATGTCGAAGAGACTGACAAAGAATTTATTACCCACCGTCAAAAAGCATTTACCAAAGTCTTTGAATATATCAATAAAAGCTTGTCCTAGTAATATTGCTAGTTGATTGTTACAGCTTTGCTTAAACCTGTCATTTTAATAGTCAAATGGTGGTCATTGATAATTGAATTATATATCGGAGCCGGAACCTGAACGATCAAGGTAGCGGCACTAATAGTCTTTTTGGCATCGTTTGGATCATTATGTTCCGACTGAAAGAGTGCATAGTCGACCCAGATAGTCGAGTCTTTGGGATATAGCTTAAAAGTGTTTAGAAAGAACTGATTGTTGGAAGCATTGTCATCGCCGTAAACGACTATCAGGTTTGCCAAGTTGTCATAAAGGGCATTTAGGCTGATATTAAAGGCAACTCCCTGTTTATAGGCTTTAATGGCACCGCCGTAGTTATCCAAGTAGGTCATGGCATAGCCAAGATAATAATAGTTATAGGCTGTTGGCAGTAAAGCGATGGATTTACTGGCATAGGCCTCTGCTTGCACATATTTGCCCTGCTCTATCAGATCACAGGATATCTGGTAGTAATCGGTATAGTTCTCTTTGGAAACTGTTATATCCTTCATTGCCAGCTTATATTCACTGCTGTAGTCATGCCCCCTGATCGCCGATCGAAAAGCCAGCGGTAGCAATATGACCAAGCTGATTAGTAGCCACCATTTCGGTTTGATACGCGGAATAACTATTTCAAGCAGTACACCGATCATTCCCAGTACGCCGGCCATCGGGAAATAAAACCAGTCGTCGCAGGCTGTCATATCCAGCGGAATAATTTGAAGATGCAGAGCAATTCCTATCAATGCCCAGATAGCGAAAAAGCTGAAAATCCAAAAATATTCATCACGGTATTTGCGGTAAAGCCATATTGCCGCCCAAATGATCAGTCCCAAAACCGCTAGATCGATAATTAGCGGCAGCAGCACATTAATCATGCTGAATTTCGGATAAGTCCAATAATAGCCGGTAGCTAGTTTTAGAGGAAATATGAATTTATATAAATAGAACAGCAGTATTGTTGGAATGGTCATCATTCTCCCAAATAGACTGAGGTTATCAATTTGAGCAATTCCCGAGCTTTTAGTATTACTGGTTGCATTGAATTTCAAATCGAGATAGATAATAACTGGCAAGGCCAGAATGCCAATAAATGGCAATAGGCGACGACGGTCATACCAGAACAAATAAAGAAGCGTCAGTGCAATAAAAGCTACTCCGGTTTCCTTGGACAGCAGTGACAAAAACAAGCAAAGTGCTACCAATAGCAGACTTTTTATTGAACTGAAACGCAGCAGCAAATAGAGTGCTAGAATTCCGAAGAAAAAGAACAGTACATCCTGCATTGACGGAATGGCATATACTATCTGGGAATTAAGCGGATGAACTAGAAAGACCAACGCCAAAAAAAGCGCTAAAGCCGGTTTAAAAAAGAACTTTAAAAACATGAAAAATATGATTGCGCTGGCTATATAGATTATTAGCTGCAGCAAATGGAAATAGAACGGGTGCGGACCGAACAAACTGTAGAGCAATGAAAATGTTGTCGTCATCAAAGGCCGGTAATAGATACCGGTCAGCGGATTGCCAATGCCTCCATAAAAAGTTCCGCCTTCAAAAAACAATCGAATGTTTTTAATGGAATGAACCAGCACGTTGTTGACGATCTGACCATTGTCATCATTCATGAATGGATTAAGCAGTCCGCTAAAAAAAGTGGCAAAGCCTATGGCCGTAATAACAATAGATGCCTGCAATGAGCTAATATTATTTATCTTTGAAAGAATTATTTTTGTTACCTTATCTACATGCTTCACAAATTTTTGTCCTACTTGCTTTAAATAATAGCAAAAGAGACCATTCCGGTCTCTATTTTTATTGTCTAAATAAGTGTTAAGTAGCTTTGGTTTAACTAGCTAATACCGTTTTCATGGAAAAATTTCACATATTTAGAATCCATCTTAGCCATATGGTTAAACAACCAGTCTTCAAGCACATCAAGCAGTTCATAACCAACTTTAAAGGGGTCTTCGTCTTTGTTGCTTAAGAACTTTATAATCTTAACTTTTATCTTATAGTGTTCAGCCTTATGCTCATCAGCTCCAGGGAATTTAAGTTTATCAAAAAGGGCTTCTTCGGTTGCGAAATGTAGATCGGTATAGGCAGCCAGTTCATCAATGATTTTTGAGACGGCATCTTCCTCGTCAACCTGGATGGCTTCAAACAGTTTATCCATAATGGCAATAAAATGTTTGTGCTGGTTATCGATTTTTTTAACGTGAACGCTAAATTTATCGTCCCACTCCATATATTTTATAGTTTTTCCCATAGACATATATTTAATCACAAAAGATGATTTGGCACAGGTAATAATTTTGACGAACTTATTTAATTAATGTGCTATTAATTTCATGCTTTACGCATATAGGCACGAACGGTAAGCGGAGCAAATATGGCAACAATTACGGCTGCTCCAAGCAGGCAGTACCAGAAATCATGACCAATCATGCCCTGATTTGCTAACTCACGGACAGCGGATACCAGATGAGATATCGGGTTTACTTTGACGAATGCCTGCAACCAGCCTGGCAGGCTATTGATTGGGATGAAGGCATTGCTTAAGAATGTCAGTGGAAATAGCACCAAAAATCCAATACTCTGGACGCTAGATGCGGTGCGGGCAGTCATACCAATGAAGGCGAATATCCAGCTAATGCACCACGCTACTAATACTGTCAGTAAAGCACCGATCGCAACGTAACCGAATCCACCACCTGGTCGCCAGCCCAAGATATAGCCCATAAACAGGGTAAGCACCGTTGCAATGCCATAGCGTATGATGTCGGCTATTAATGCTCCTGCCAGTGGTGCTATTCGGGATATTGGCATACTACGAAACCGATTGAACACACCCTTATCCATATCTTCGCGAATTTGCACACCGGTAACCAGTGAAGTGGTTAGAACCGTCATAGCTAGAATTCCCGGAATTATTATCGGCAAGTAATTGTGGATGTTTCCGGCTATCGCACCTCCAAAAATATAGGTAAACATCAGGGTAAATACGATCGGTTGAATCGTAACATCGGAGAATTGTTCAGGGTTACGGCGCATTTTACGTAAGCCTCGATAAGCCATAACCAAAGAGTCATGAATTATCTGGTGTATACTGATGCGATTTTTTAATTGGCGATCTCTGGCTGGAATTATCTGCCTAGTATTACTCATGATTTGGCCTCCGTTATTTTTGATTTGGTGTCATGGCCGGTAATCGTTAAAAACACCTCATCCAGGGTTGGTCTCTGGACACTGACTTCGGCTAGGCGTATTTTTGCTTCACGCAATTTAATTAGTAGGTCGGTTACCCGTTCCGGATCGGCCATTGGGGCTGTAATAAGCACCGGTTCTATAGCTTGGGCTTTGGTCTGTAATACGTTTCTAACAACTTCTAGTGCTTTATCTATATCCTTTTTGTCTGCAAGTTGCAGCTGCAGGGTAGCTAATCCAATGGACTGCTTAAGCTGATCTGGTGTACCTTCAGCCACCACCTTGCCATGGTCAATGACTGCGATACGGTCGGCAAGTTGGTCAGCTTCATCTAGATACTGGGTCGTAAGTAGAACGGTTGAACCACTGGTTACTAAATGTCGGATAGTGTCCCAAATCTGGTTGCGGGTGCGCGGATCGAGCCCAGTAGTTGGTTCGTCGAGAAAAATAAGCGGCGGCTGAGCAATGAGGCTGGCAGCCAGATCGAGCCGGCGGCGCATACCACCCGAGAATTTAGCCAGTGGCCGCTTTGCAGCATCGGTTAAGTTAAATTCTTCAAGCAGTTCCGCAGCTTTTTGTTTGGCCTCATTTGGTTTAAGGCCAAGTAACCGGGAAAATATGACTAGATTTTCAGTCGCCGAGAGTGTTTCATCAACGGCGGCATACTGACCTGTAAGTCCGATGAGTTGGCGGACAATATGCGGTTCCTTTTGGACGTCATAACCGAATACTTCGGCAGAACCGCCATCAATAGTCAGCAGTGTGGCCAGCATATTAATTACAGTCGTCTTCCCCGCTCCGTTCGGACCGAGTACTCCATAAATGCAACCGGTTGGCACTTTTAAATCGACTCCATCGACGGCCCGATTATCACCAAAGACTTTTACTAGTCCATGCGTCTCGATTGCTAATTGATCTTTTGTTTCGTTAATCAATTTTGATTCCTTAACAGTGTTAAATTGTAGATACTTATAACTTAACACTGTTAAATTATATTGTCAACTGCTATAATGCAATTTATGGATGAACAAAGCAAGCAACAGCGTCAATATGAAAGACTCGAACGAAGACGTGCTGCTATTAACCGACACCTAGATCATCATCACCGTCACCCCGATGGCAGACGTGAGCGATTCAATAGAATGATAGATATGAAACAAGCTATGCTTGGCGGCACACTAGACATCAGACAGGAAGAAATTATTGCTGCTGCTCTGGAGCGCTTGACAACTGAGGGACTGAATAACCTGTCGCTACGCGACATTGCCAAACGGGTTAATATGCAGGCTCCAGCCTTCTACTGGCACTTTAGAAACAAAGAAGTGCTAGTGGATTTTATGGCTGAAGCTATTTTGCAAAAAGAATTTAAAATATTAGACCCAATTGCAGACGATGAAAACTGGCAAGATTGGGTGACCAAGCTGATGATTAGATTGCGCAAAGCCATGCTAGCCTACCCCGATGGTGGCCGCATAGTAGCCGGTGCCCATTTATATCCGACTGCGACTTTAGCTAAAATTTTTGAAACTACCATAGCTTCGCTGACATCTAAAGGCGGAGATATTAATACAGCTATTCATTTGGCGGTAACCGCTACTCATTATACTTTCGGCTATGTTATTGAAGAGCAATCCTCACCATCACCTGAACAGATAACTAAATTTGATGAAAATTCATTTAAAGAACAGTATCCGAATTTAGCCAAAGCCATGAGAGAAGCCTGGAACAAAGTCGAAAATGCCGATGAAGATTATCTAATAGGTCTGAAATATATAATTAAGGGTTCAGAAGCTTAAAAAAAATAAGATAAAAAACCTTATTAATTTGTATGTCTATCAATTATAGGCCGCCAGTCATAAGTGGTACCGACTTTGATGCTCTTTAGATCTTCTACTGGTAGCCACACGGCCCTTAGATTAATCGACTTTTCGTAATCATCTAGTTTGGTGGCAGAGTTAATTTTACCTTTGCTAAACTTGCATTTGTAAAAAAGGTTTAGGGCATGATAATGATATAGTTCATTGTCACCAAAAGTATTTATAAAAGAGTAGAAACTTGATTTTGTTTCGATCAGTTTTGGACTTGCTACATCTATGCCGGTTTCTTCCTTGGTTTCTCTAATTACGGCTTCGCTTGGATCTTCACCAATATTGACTCCACCACCTGGTAAATGATACATTCCCCGCTCTTGAACTAATAGTATTTTTGAATCTTTGATGACAACCGCACAAGCTGTTGGACGCCATTTTAATTGGTCGACCGGGATCTTTCGAATTTTAAAGTATTTATCTAGAGTTTCGACAGTCTTTCTATTGTTAGCCATTAGTTTATATTAACAAAATGACTAACATTAGTCTGCTTATGCGTAGCTAAGAGAAAAATATTGGTTAGATAGTTTATTGCTCGGTTCGTTTAAGAGTTTTACAATTTTTTAGTGTTTAAGAATAAAGGAGGTAAAAGATGCAAAAGGTTATACCATTCATTTGGTTCCAAGGCAATGCCGAGGAAGCAATGAATTACTATGTTTCGATATTTGATAATTCAAAAATTGTCATGTTAGAGCGATACACCGGGAACCAGGGAATTCCGGGAGAAAAAGAGCTGGCCGGAAAAGTCCTGACTGGAGTTTTTGAGATAGAGGGTTTAAGGTTTATGTGTCTGGATGGCGGACCACAGTTTGAATTGTCTGGTGCCATCTCGTTTATGGTTGAGTTTGATACTCAAAGTAGGCTTGATCAGGTCTGGGGCAAACTGCTAGATGGCGGTAAAGCAATGCAATGTGGCTGGCTGGTAGATAGATTCGGCGTTACTTGGCAAATAGTACCGGCCGTAATGGGTAAAATGATGAGTGATCCAAATGCAACCGAGAAGCAAAAAGAAGCTGTCATGCAAGCTATGATGCCAATGGTCAAATTAGATGGTCCTAAACTGCAAGCGGCATTTGAAGAAGCCAAATAGTTATCTATTATTTTTTATGAACATTTAGAGCTGCAAGTAATCTCACTGATACCAAGCTTATAATCAACTAAATTGCTAATTGCAGTAAGCAGATAATAACTTGAGAGGGAGTAAATATTATGGCTAATACAATTAAACTAATCGTGTACCCGGTTAATGATTTGGAAGCGGCCAAAACATTATTTAGCAAATTCTTGGGACTTGAGCCTTACGCTGATGCACCATATTACGTTGGCTATAGGCCTGGAGACATAGAAGTTGGTCTCGACCCCAATGGTCATGACCTCGTCGCCTATGTTGATGTTGCAGATATTAAAGCTTATTTGGATGACTTAGTTAGTGCCGGTGCAACATTACTTTCGGAACCTAAGGAAGTCGGGGGTGGTTTGTTAGTAGCCCAGGTTAAAGATTCAAATGGAAACGTATTAGGACTTAGGCAGTCAGTTGAAGAGGATTAATTAAGCTCTAGCGTTTATTGCGGCTGAGAAACAGACGGTACTTCGTTACGAGTGTAACCGGCAATTATTTCATCAACCATATCGGCAACTTCTTTGGGTTCGTGATCGCTTTTGACTATGTACTTTACCGCACCTTTGGCCAGGGCTGCTTCCGCGTCTTGCTGGCCGGCTAAATTAGTAAGCATAATTACAGGAATATTTTTAGTTTCCTCATTAGCTTTCAATTTTTCTAGTACTTGTAGGCCATTCATTTTAGGCATCATTACATCCAGCAAAATAATTGTCGGATGAACACTTGCTACTTTAGCTAGACCTTCTTCTCCGTCTGCAGCTACTTCTACTTCATAATTTTGAAATGTAAATATTTTCTGATACATCCTTGACATCAAGGAATCGTCTTCGATAATTAATACTTTTGCCATATCTTACCAGTATATTCTCTTTAATTAGTTTAATAAAATTGTAACTGCGCACATTTGGTTACATTGCGGCTTAGTCTTTTTTAGTTTACTTGCTTGGCTATGCTCCTGGCAATGAGAAAAGCCGGAACTACACTAACTACCAAAAGTAAGGCAGCTATTATATAGGTCAGCTCAATGGAGCGACCGGCTGTTTTTAATATCTGATCTTGAGGTTGATTGACTGACAACATGCCAATGACGTTGTTGTCAGCATCTTTCAGCGGAACATAGACTACCGAATATTGTCGGTTTAATATTGATTCGGTTCCTTTGTAATTTTGACCATTGCTAAGTACCGTATTCTCTATATTAGTATTTCGTTCTAGTGTTCCAATACTCCTGGTAATACCATCGGGATTTAAAAATGTCGTTGCTGTTAAAATATTGCCGGCATAAACCGAACTATCCAGCCCGGTCGCATTTTTAATTCCATCGACAAACGCATTATCGATCTGCAGCGATCCGATAGCTACCCCGACTATCTGATTGCTGGTATTCATTATTGGCACTGCTGAACGAATGTATATAATTGGTGCCAATACTCCCTCTGAGCTGCTAACACTTGTCACCGATTGACCGACTATCGCCCGCAGAAGCAAGGTATCTGAAGATAGAGAATCTCCCCATCTGGACGGATCTTCAGCTCTAAGCAGCACCTGACCGTCATCATTAACAATTATTAGTGAAGACTGTTTTTTGTCAGCTAAATACGTGCTCGTTAAGCTAACCAGTGATTGATGGTCATTATCTGCTACTGCGGTTGCCACGGCGGGACTCTCGGCAATAGTTTCGGTATTAGCAAGAGATTCGGTTTTTTTGCTGTCGACGGCATAGCTAAGTACACTGGCGGTTGTTGCCAGATTATTTAACGTACTATTCTTAATATTATTAACCAGCAGATATGTGAAGCTTACGGTTGTTGCCAAGAAAATCACCAGTGTAGCAGTGGTAAAGATCATAAACAATTGGGACATGAAGCGCACAGTTAAATAGTGCCATACCCATCTGCCTAGGATTACTACACCTATAAGCAGCAATGCCTGGTTAATAAACCATAGCGTTCCAAAAGAGGCGGTAAATTTAGCAACTGACGGATTGGATGAATTTTGCCACAGACTTTCCAAAGATAGAAGTTCATAGGCAAAAATGAATATAAAAGCATAGGCCACCGGCTTAAGATGTCGTTCTAACCCGGTGGTAGCTCTTCGCCAATAAAGTCCGGCGACCACTAAAGCTCCAAGCGGCAGGAACAAATGGCTAAGGTTGCCTATGCTGCCCAGCCCGATTGCTGAGGCGGCTGTTTTCTTAGTAGTTTCAGAATTTTTAGGCTCATCAGCTTTTTTGCTATCGGCCTCAAAGTCATCTTCCAGACCTTTAATCTCTGGTTTAGCTTGCAAAGGTATAACTAATTGCCCAACTATTATGCAGGCAAATCCTATTATCCCTAAGATCAAAGATATGTTGGCCGAAAAGTTTCCAAGCAGCGACTGACCTAAAATCGATTGTTCGGTTACTGTTGCATAAACTATGAAAGACAATGAGAGTATCAAGAAACCGGACCATTCAAAAATTTCTAACAAATGCCGTTTATTTAACCAGCTGTCAAAATATAGCCAAAAAACGGCAAAGAAAACTAGACCTGCCAACAAACTTATTGCAAAGTGGATGTTCTGGCCAAAGAAGTTAATAAAAGGCATGTCTATTTTTCTCTCATCTTATATTCAGCCCTATTGTAACGCATAGCATTAGCTTTTTCATAAACTCTCTAACATGTTAATAATTTGCTGACTGCTTAATGTACCGACGACGACTTTTACGACAATTCCCTGACGATTTACAAAATAATGCGTTGGCAAATACTGAGTGTCAAAATTCTGGGTACTTATACTGTCAGAGTCAACCGCCCAATTTAAATTTAAGCCTGTCATTGCCATATAGGCTTGAACTTTGGAACTGCTTTCTTGTAGAGCTATCGGGACAATATTTATATATTTATTTGTCTGGAGCTTACCAAGGATAGCCATTTGATCCTGGGTCGTAGGCGACCAGGTAGCCCCAATCGTAATTAAAGTTGGCTTGCCAAGTAAGCTGACCGAGCTGATTGTTCCCCCGTTTGTTGTCGGAAGATTGAACGTTGGCAATTCTTTTCCAATTAAACTATAGGTTTGGATTCGACTACTGGTTGTCGTGTTGCCAGTTACGTCAACATTTTCCGTGCTAAAAGTCGGTAGACTAAAATGAAGCGGACCAAGTCGCAATTGGTGCAAGGTATTCATCTCCAGGTTTATAGTTATTGGAGTGGTTTGCTTTAATTCAAATATATTGCTGGTAGTTGTTTGATAGCCGGAAGCTGTTGCCTGTAAATAGTATTTGCCCGCCGGCATATACAGTTTAAAACCGCCCTCTTTGCCAGTGGTCTGCGGATTTTTTTGGCCGTAAGCGCTACCGTCCCAGACCAGCCATTGCTGGGATTCAGTATCGTAATAATAGACAGTAACCTTAGATTCTACTGCCTTATGAGTCTTTTGATTGAATGTATGCGAGGCTTCTAGTACGTCGAAGGTATTTAGAATCCTGGTCATATGATAACCTACGCCGTTGACACTGGATCCGATTAATTGATATACACCAGGCTGACTGAAGCTTACAATTCCCGACCAAAGCCCTGTATCGGCTGATTTGGTTAAGTTGAACTCCTGGCTCTTTTTATTATTTTTTGAAGTTGCAATCAGAGTTATACTTGTTGGTCCACCAACTGCACTTAAAGTAACTTTTTGGTCTACCCCGGCTAAAGTCGTAATTGTGCCATTGCTGTTTAAAGGTAAAATCTGTGGTCCAAGTGAAAAAATATCGCCTCCGATAATCGGATCAAGTCTGGCTATCACAATCCTCATTGATTTAGATAGCCCAATATTACCCGACGTATCAATTGCTCTGGCCAAAATATTATAGGTACCATCATCTAAACCGATAGGAGTAAAACTAAATGTGGCATGCGGGCTGCCAAGACCGCTGGCCTGATCAGCTGGCAACCAGTTGACTCCTCCGTCAGTCGAGTACTGTACCCGTGCAACCGACAGATTATCGCTGGCCTGTCCACTGAAAGTTGGAATAGTTTTAAATAAATTACCATCAATACTATTTAGACTGATAGTCGGAGGTATCTTATCACCTAATCCCTCGACTATTGGTATGCCGCCTCCCAATATTTCTTCATTATTAATGTTGGTTACACCTGAGCCCTGCTTTCCGGATGGTTGCTGAGATGATTTATCATTTGTCATAAAAGTGTTATCACCGGACTGCACCACCCCTCCATCAGGTGTCGTGCTGGCAACTTCGAAATGATAGCCCTGATTTGTGCTAAGACCGGATATTACAACGCTATGGCTGGTAACCAAATTGGAATTGGACGATGCTTGGGCTCCATAATTGCTATCAACACCATAATAGACATAAGATGTTGACGGGATATCCGTATCCCAGTCTATCGTAGCGCTATTGTCAGTAATATCGGTTACCGAGATATCCAAAATATTTATCTGACTAGGAGGCAGTGGGGTAATATTTTCAGACGTGTCTCCACTGCAGACTATTGGGTCGGCACCGCCGGGATCATCTGATGCTTGAACTTGCCAGTATATCGGTGAAGTAGTGGAACTGTTGCCAGCTAGGGCCTCCACTACAAAATTTTGACTAGTATTATAATCGAGTGAACCACCTGTAAATGTAACATCACTGTTATTTACTTGACTATTCCAGCTATCGGCTGTCGCAGACTCCAGATTAAAATAATTTCCAGAAGGACTGGTAATATCTAGCCACTCAATAGGGTTGTTGCTAGCATCTGTAAGCGTGAAAGTAAAAAAGTTATCGCTTCCCGCTTCAATAGTTTGCGTATCCAAACTGATACTGCATGCTGATAAGTCAGCTTTAGCCGGTATTGATGAATAAAAGCTAATTAAGCATAAAATAATAAACACCAAGGCAACTTGATTTAATTTCTGAAAATGCCGCTTATATTTTTGCCACATCAATTTATTTTCTGTTTAGACCACTCACAAAGTTAGTATGAATTTTCGACATTAATTTACTTTTATTAGTGAATTTTACCGAAAGTCCCATTCAATTGATTTGATCCTTTTAAGCATAACAATTTAAATAGCAAGACTCAATCTTAAAAGTCCGTAGATACTATTAAAAAATTAGTTAAAAACTAAATAGTTTGAATGTCGTGCAAAAGATATTTAAACAGATGATCGAACAACTGGTTGCTGTGGCACTTCGGTTCTAGCTACGGGTAGCTCAAGGGTAAATATGCTGCCCTTGCCTGGTTCGGAAAATTCAAGATACAGTTTACCGCCCATACCCTGGGCAATCAGGCGCGATATATAGAGACCGAGTCCGGTACCTTTGCTGGTTTGGCGGGTTAATAAACTCTCTCCGGCTTGTTGGAACTTATGGAATAACAAGGATTGCATTTCCTTTGCAATTCCCTGTCCATTATCTGTAACGGTTACTTTAAGCACATTTGCGATTTGAGTTGCATCAACAGCTATACTTTGACCGGGTTTAGTGAAGCGGAGTGCATTGCCGATTAGGTTAAATAATATTTGTTTAACCCTGTCTCCATCAACCATTATTTGTGGTAGATTTCCGATAGTCTTAAGCTTGTCGCCTACAAGTAAAGATATGCCGGCTTCTTTTGCGTTACTGGACATTTCATAGATGACTTTTTCAACTATTTGGCTTAAATCATCCGGCTTTATATGATAGACAAACTTGCCCTGTTCAACCCGTGAAACATCTAAGAAGTCATTGACGATGCCAACCAGCCGGATACTCGAGTCATGAATGTCAGTGACCAACTCATGAAGTGTAGGATCCTGTATGACATCCTTATAGTATTCCAGGATCATTGATGAGTTTCCCCTAATTGCGGTTAACGGTGTCCTAAGCTCATGAGAGGCGATTGAGAAAAATTCATCCCTGGAGCGGTTAAGTATTTTTTCTTCCGTAATATCTTGGATAAGTACTACCAGACCATCAAAAATATTTTTATCGCTTTCCCTGGTTATGATTGGCGATAGCATAAACTTGTAAAAACGACCCCCAATATTGACGTCATTGACATTTATCCGTCTGTAATCGACAGCGGCTTGTTTGAAGTAATCATCATAGTTGAACTCACTGGACGACAGACATTTTTTCAGCAAATCTAGGTGAACTTCCAGCTTATCGCATTGTAAATATTGTTTGGCATTGGAATTAGTTAACAGAACTTGGCTGTTGTTATCTATTAGCAAGAATCCAAGCGGCATGTTATATATGGAGGCTAGCAGATTAGCTCTAGCTGTGCTTAATTCCTTCGTTCTTTCCTCCACTTTTCTCTCAACATCCCTCTTTTCTATATCCAGCTGTTCATTAGCCGACTGCAGTTTAAAGGCATATTGCTCAATCATTTTCTTAGTAGCTTCAAGGTTACTTACAAGTTCATTAGTCGTAGTAATATCTCTCATCAACAGCACGAAACCTATAATTTCATTCTTTTGCTTCATCGTTGAAGCATTGATTGATAAATCGATAGTCTTGTTGTCTTTGGTTGTCATATGAGTTTCAAAATTGCTGACATAACCGGATTCGGCTAACCATTTGAATATGTCGGGAAAATGGAGCCCAATATCTTCAGGTTTAACTCCGATAAGATCCGATTCATTTTTACCAATTATTTCCAGGAACGATTTGCCGACAATTACTAGTTTTTTATCTTCATCAAAAACCAGCAGGTAATCGGCCATTGTTCTGATAATATTGTCTACCGCTTTAGCCGGAGTAATAGTCATAAGATCATGTTTTATAATTGCATAGGCCACAAAGAAGGCAGTAACGGTAGTGGCTGTTGATGAAATGGAAATAATAGGCTTGTGAATAATAATCGGTAAAAGCGTCATTGCAACGCTAAACACTAGTGGTACACTGACGCCAATTATTAGCAAACTAGCCTGGTGGCTTTCTTTGATCTGGTTGGCCTTTTTGGAATTCCGATAGTAGGCAAAGCTGAATACAAGGCCGGCGATGGCATACAGGGCAATAATTATTACGTCAATACCGTACAATTTTCCGGCTATATCTGAATATCCAATAGAAATATGCTTTACTCCAGTAACCAATATTGAAGTAAATGTCTCTAAGTAAATAATCGTTAGCATTGGAATTGCTAGTAGTGGTACTAATTTTTTAGGTGAAACTTTGTGTTTGGTAAAAATAATAAAGAAATACAGCAGGAAAAAAACAGTTAAGCAGGCCCCATCGGTGGATAATTTATCGCCTAATCGAGCTAAATAAGGTGTATTTGCCAGCAGAAAGGTCATATCACCCAATGACCAGACGATTAGTGAAACCTCAACTAAGGCATATAGACGGTTAAGTAGGTCTTTGGGATTTAAATACAGGATATACTCACAAAGAACTACGTTCGATATTAGGGCGATAAGAGGTAAAATGGCAAAAAGCTTCATTATTTATTCATCTTTAATTTAAACGTTATCTTCATAAATCGATAAGGTTAATATAACTTCACTGTATATCTTATAGTGTAAACCATAAGTATTATTTCGTATATCTAAAAATGAATGTAGTTGGCTTGACCTAGTTGTGTCAATTTATATTGCTAGTCTTGGGTTCCAGAATGCTTAGCGCTGAGAAAATATCTTTTTCAAAACTGTCTTCGTGTACTTCAACGTAAGACATATTATATTTAGTAGCCTCAGTTTGGATAAACTTACTAAATTTCTGATGATAGACCGCAAATGCCTCAATAGTCTCATCTTCTAAGTTATGCATCCAGTCATTGGGATTTTTACGGGCCGAATCAATCATTGTTTGGACGTGCTGATCCGACTGATTGCCGAGAATAACTGCCTTATACTCATAATCTACTTTACTTAAAAATTCCGGCAAGACTGCTACACCTTCTATTAATACATCCAGATTATCTTCCAGGTTGCTTTTAACAAAATCGTTTACAGACTGCCACACAATAGCCGATTCTTTATTGACCATTTCCATAAATTCGAAGCTATGAGATTTTATATATAATCTTTTGGCAGGGTCGTCGGATACGAAATCCTCTGGGTTAAATAAATCTGGCTGATCTGCGGCCTTTATCACTCTTCTAATTGTGTATCTTATTGCATCTGTTGAAGCGGCAAGTATGGGATTCACTTTTATAAACTCTAAAGATAGAGTTGTTTTGCCGGTTCTTGGAGAACCACCAATAAAGTAAGCTTTTGCCATATTTGGTCATTATAACAAAAAGAAAAAGCCAATTTTTATAGTCAGCGTACAATATTGGTATGGCAGTTTTTACTAAAAGACCGTATTGGGTATATAGTGTCGCAGTATTTGTCTTATGGGGCATCATTTTTTTGGTACATTGGCTGTTGAATAGTCCCCCTCATCCAAAGACACTGGGCCTAGTATTTCTGGGCTACTTAATAGGTTGGCTGGGAGCTACTATTGCCAGAAAATTATATAAATAGTTTCAAAATTCGCGGTTCATTGCTTATATTTTTGAAATTTAATGATCAGTCACTATTGATAAGCTTAAGATTATTTGGTTTTATGTAAGATATATATGCTTCAGAGTTTTAAACAAAGATTTACACATACTAGTCCGTCCGCCAAAGCGTTTTTTATTTTTGCCTTCTTTGTTATTTTAGTCATCCTAGTTCCAGTAAAAAAATCCAATACCGATATTACGGGTATTTTATCGGCAACGGCTATTTTCTATAGTATTCTGCTTGGTTTCTATATCGCGGCGGCAATGGGTAACCTGAGCCGATTAAAAACTTTGGTGGCAATTGAGACCGGTGCTCTAATTTCGATCTATTACATAGTTAAGCTTTCCCTACCAGATAGATTAGATGATACTAGAGACGCTATAGATAAATACATAGTTAAACGATTTGAGTACGAAGTACATAACTATACTGAACCAACAACCAAAGAATTTTTTGCAATATTTGATGTCTTAAAGGGTGCCAAGGGTCAATCCGAAGGTGAAGGTACGGCAATAGATTACATCTCGGAAGCCATGTACTATGTTCCTCAAGCCAGACGAGAGTTAACGATTGTAGGAGCTAAAATTGTCAATCGGGTCTCCTGGATTGTGCTTACGATACTTTCTATTGTTATAGTCTTTTGTCTATTTCTAATGAGGGATGGTTCGTTTGCTTCTTCTGCAATAACTGCTTTGTTATCATCATCGGCAATACTGGCTTTATTCATCTTAAGTGACGTAGATGGTAATCGGTTTGGCGAAGATCAGTTTGCAATAGATACATACCAGGATGTTTTTTCAGCCATTGGGACTCTGCCCTATTATCCGAAACAATATTTGGAAGCCGGCCGCTATACACCACCAGTAAATACGTATAGAACAGGCAGCTATAAATCTTTAAAAATTGTCGAAAACTAATAATAAATCAATAATATTAAAAGTTCCTAGGATCAGAAGCCATATTAATATCATCAGTCATGCCTATATATACTAGAGGTCTCTCAAGCTGCGATATGCTGTCAATGTTAAACCAGATTAAAATGCCCTGTCCCATTAGTTCATCAATAACTTCTTTGGGTGGAATTTCACCACCAGGAAGATTGAAATTTACTGCTACTGCTCTACCTTTTGCAATCTGAACAATGCGCTGAATTATAGAATCTTTTTCTACTGCCAATCTTTCCTTTGTCACTCCCCTAGCCGACATAATTACTGGTACACCTGTAGCTTTTTCCAGATCAATTACTTTGTCATACGATAAATCTTCATATATCCAGTGTGGTTCAACATAGATTTCTATCGGATACGGCTCGAACTTAAAAGCATCAACCCAAGAATGAAACAATACGTTTTCAACACCGAATTGTTCAATAATAGCCTTCACTTTTGGCAAAGCACGGTTATCTTTACAATCAATCACTAAATAAAGGTTGCTCTTCTTCATCTTTTCAAGCACCTCGTCAAGTGGAAGATTATCTGGTAATGGAATTTTTTTTAGCTCAGTATAAAAATTTTCTGGATGCCCCACATATAGCTGGTCATCTTTATCAACAGACATATCAACTTCTAAGCTTTTTCCAGCTTGAATCGCTGATTCTAAAATGGATTCATCAATCACATGAGTGTGAAAATAAACAAAAGGTTCATCTTTTTTAATTGCTTCAAAAGCCGGATTATTCATGCAGAGCTGATTATACTACAATTACACTACTGATTGGATTGTAATGTTACTGATGGAAAAGTTCTTTTATACTTATTCGCTTGTTGTATGACATGGCACCAATACTAAAGGCCCTTATGGCAAATAATATGGCAATGATAGCCGATACAAACAATATAATTATGGCGGCAACTGCCTCTCCATTAGATAATGTTCCAACAGCGTTGCGAAGCAGTACCGTAGATGGTGCTGTAAGCGGGAAATAAGTGAAGACTGTAACAATATGAGCGTGTGGTGAACTTACGATATAGCCAAGCGCGTAAAGAGGCAGAAATGCCCAAATGATGACGAGTGCTAAGTACCGGCTGGCATCCTGAGCACTTGGGAATAGAGAACCAAAACCAACCAGTGCGCCGGTAAACATTACTAGTCCTAGCAATAATACCGATATACCTATAGCAATGGCTTTGGGATCGAGTGGTATATGGCTAAGCGATACCCCGCCCGGCAGTCTTATGTGGTTATGAAATATGGCGTACGCAATAATCAGAGGTACGATTATTACTATAATTTGGATGATACCGAGTAAAAGAATAGATAAAATTTTACCTATTATTAGACTTCGCGATTTAATAGTAGTAAGCAGTATTTCGGCGACACGATTCTCTTTTTCTTCTGTGGTTGCCGCGATCGTGAAATAGGAAATCATTATGGCAAAGAATATAAAGATGGCAAAGAATATTATCGGTGCCACAATACCAGCTAAACTGTTTGTTTCAGCTCCATTCTTATAGGTAGTGGCTGTAATACTGGGAGCATTTTCTATAATTTGCAAAGCTTGGGAGTTATGTGTGGCCGCACTAATTTTGGCAACCGCGCTTTGACTTAATAGCTCCGATGCCAATGCGTTATATGGAGGCGTAAAAGTGATTCCCTGATCTTGGGCATAGACCTGAATGCCAGATTTTGCTACGTCATTGGAGTAATAGAAGAAGGCTGTCAGCTGCCCGTCTTTTACGGCATTGATACCTGCTTGTTTATTGGGTTCAATGGCAATATGCAGTTTTTCTAAATTTTGTTTATTGACCAATCCTGTTTCATCCAGCACCGCCAGCTTAGCTGTTTTAGAATAAGACGTAGTCTGTTGCTGCGAGGTATTAGTTGCATGGTTGCTGGATGCCTGAGTAATGGCAAAAACAGCAATAATAATTACCGGCAAAACAAGTGTTGTATACCAAAAAGTCTTTTTCTTAATATTACGACGGACTTCGAAGCTAATTACGTCAATTAATCTAGACATTACTTACCTGCTTCCTCGTCTTTATAAAGTTCAAGGAAAATATCATTCAGGCTAGGTAGACGCACATCAAAGGTCTTCAAATGTAGTTCGTTATTATTGGCCAAATACTTTAATACTTCATCCGTACTGACGTTTTCGCGCCAGGTAAGCTCGGCATAGTTAGCTGACTTTTTAGTTATTTTATACAGTTTGTCATTTGCCGGCAGTTTGCCGCTGAAATTTAAGACGATAATTTGCGGACCGAACTGTTCTTTAACTTCATCGATTTTACCGTAAAGTGCCGCCGAACCGTTTTTTAGCATTAAAATGCGATCACACAACTGTTCAACCTCATCCATACGGTGTGTAACTAACATGACTGTCGCACCTTTAGACCGTCGTTCGCCGATAATATCCATCAGCAGCGAACGGTTAACCGGATCAAGCGCTTCGGTTGGCTCATCCAAAATCATAAGGCTGGGTTCGTGCAGGATGGTCACACCTAATTGTATTTTTTGTTGCTGACCACCAGAAAGTTTAACTAGACGTTCATATGCTTTGTCAGCCAGGCCGACTCGTTTAAGGTAAGTAAAAGCCCGCTTTCGAGCTACATTCTCATCTAGACCATGCAAGATAGCAAAATATACCATGGTATTGATGACTAGCTCATTGCGATAAAGACCGCGTTCTTCAGGCAAATAGCCGATGGTAGCCGACATTCGGGGATTATATCTTTTGCCATCAATATTCAAAGTACCGCCAGTTGGTTCGTATAAACCTAGAAGCGTCCGAATTGTAGTTGTCTTTCCGGCGCCGTTAGCACCCAAGAAACCAAAGACTTCACCTTTTCTAACATTAAATGAAAGATTATTAATTACTTTTTTACGCCCAAAGTTCATTGCGAAAGATTGGACATCCACTATGTTATTGTTTAGATCTTTATCATTTAGAGTTGGCATTAATGTCAGTATATACCTTGGCTCTTATGTAAAAAACGGCTGGTTATATTAACAGATTCATTTGGTTGAGATAATAATTATCCAGGATAAAGTTTACAAGACTTTAAAGACTATCAACAGACCAACTAACACAAGGATCAAGCCGCTCAGTACTTCGGAATATTCCTCTACTCTAGACCCAAGTTTATTACCCAGTTCCAAGCCGATTAAAGACAGGGTTATGCTGGTTAAGCCGATAACGACTACGGCCAGCAATAATGGAACTTTTCGGGTTCCAAGACTGAAACCAACGATAAGATTATCGATACTCAGGCAAAAACCGGCCATGAGTAACTTCCCCCAGTCTTTAGAAGCCTGCTTGACCTCGGATTTATCGGTCTTTTTAAAGGAGCTGATAACCAGATATATACCTGTCAAGCTCAGCAAGCCTCCACCAATAATATTGGCATTGCCACCAAGAAAGTTTGCCAGCTGTTGACCGATCAATAGACCGACTACCGGCATTACTGTTTCAAATGTGCCAAAAACCAGAGCAATTCTAAGACGCAAAGATTTACTAACTCCGCCGAGACCAATAGCTATTGATGCCGCAAAATTACCCATACCAACCGACAGACCCACAAGTAATAGTGTCAGCAATTGATTCATCTAGACATAATAACAAAATTACTATCAAATACAGGTGTCAAAATTCTTATGTTTGAGGCAGCTTGATTTGTTATGTATATCTTAATAGCACCTTCATTCCAATAATTTAAACGTTAAGTTTGTTGATTGAATATACTACTACGTGATACTATATAGTGGTAATAAGTCGTACTATATACCAGCTTGCTAACGAAAGGAGAATTTATTTGGAAAACATTACAGAAATGTTGAAAGGATCTCTTGAGGGCTGTGTGCTCGAAATTATCGGACGCGGTAAAACCTACGGCTATGAAATAGCCCAGCAACTACGTAAACAAGGTTTTACGGAAGTAGTTGAAGGTACGGTTTATACTATTTTATTGCGCCTTGAAAAAAACAATCTAGTAACTATCGAAAAAAAATCTTCCGATATCGGTCCCCCGCGCAAGTTTTATACACTCACCGAAACTGGTCGTGAAGAACTAGTGAATTTTTGGAGGAAATGGGATTTTGTATCATCAAAAATTAATGGGTTAAAGGAGAGTTAAATGAATGACTTTTTAAAGAAAATATTAGGCGATAAAAAAGAGTGGAAAACAATGGAGGCACGAGCCGACGCCCTGCCGAAAGACTATCAGGTTGTCTATAAAGAAATTAAGCAGTATATCTGGAAAAGTTCCGCAACGGGTTCCATAGAAATATTCAAAGGTTTGCTTGATCTCTTTGAGGAAGGTGCAGCCAACGGCCGAAGCGCGCTCGAAATTACTGGTAAAGATGTTGCCGCTTTTTGTGATGAGCTATCACCAGGTGCAAAAACCTACACCGATAAATGGCGTGAAGACCTGAATCATGACATCGCCAGAAAACTAGGAAAATAACTCTATTTGTTATATTCCGGCTGTTTTGACCAGGCATAAGCATTAAATAAGCTCACTATCAGTCCACCAAGAGCTAGTAGGGCAAATGCTCTGTATTCATGAGCACGTACATGACCAAAATGAAGAACAACGACAGCTACAACTAAATTTAGCCAGCCCCAGCACACATTAACCACTGCAGAAGATGGTTTGCCGAATGGTGTCCGGTGCTTTTGACCTATAACACCTTTAATAAAATGAGGAGCTCCGTTTGCTGCCAGCATACCCGCTAAAAAGCTATATACATATAATTGCCACATATTTGTTTCCTGTTTATATTCCAGATTATGTTACTTAAGCTTAGCCGTTGCAACAGTTGGACATATTGATCAAAAAAATAAATAAATTGATTGATCCGACTACCTTTTATTTACATGCATGAATATAACAAAATGACCTCCGATGAAAGAGGTCAAAATGCTTATGACCGAATAAAACGGTCAAATTAAATTTACTTTATTACTTACTCTGATTTTTTAACTTTATTAAACATTAAGATAATAAATGCAACGACTATTAAAAGTGTAGCCACATAAGCTACCCAAGCTCCGGATTGGATACTTTTAATACCGAAGTTCATTTGCGATAAATCGCTGGCCGTCGAAGATGTCCATAAGATTGTTGTTACTAAGCCGACAAGAGCTGCCAGCCCTGTCCAGATTTTTGATACTAATGCCGCACCAACAAGTGCTAGCACAGCAGCAATCAGCAATACTAGACCAAGCGATACAAATAGGTTACTGGCTGGTATTGCAGCACTGCTTTTACTTACTAGACCGTGTAGCGATATAGTTTTAGCTTTTTGTGAAAGAACCCATGGCAACCAAACGCTTATAGCGAATCCGGCTGCTCCGATAACCGATAGAACTTGAAAGGTTAATTTTTTATTCATAAAAGTATTGTAATACTTGCGTAATCGAAAGTATACATAAGCATTTTGTCAATAATTAACATCCATTTGACTAGCAGATACTTTAAACTAATCTAATTCTTCTTGATACGTGATGCAAACGTAATCGAATATGAAAGTTACTTGTTGCTATACTTTAAACGTGCCCCGCCAAAATAAGAAACATAAAGTCAGTGGATTAAAAAAATTCTTAGCCGTCTTAGCTATTTTGCTTGTATATGCAATGTTCGCAGTTTACAAATTTGGAATTGAACAGGGCTTCTTAATAACTGCCCTGAGCTGGTCATTTTTTGTTTTTTGCACGCCTATAGCAGACGCCGGCTTTTTGGTAGATTTTCCTGTAAGGCTGATAACAGGCTTCAGGATGCTTTATTCAGAAATTATTGTTTGGGTAGTAGCAACTGTATTAAACATTACTGTATTTACGACCAGACCATCTATTTACGGCAAGACTCAGCTATTGCAACTGTTCCATAAAATTATTGTTAATCCTTGGCCATTTTGGTTAATCATATTCTTATCGGCCATCGGTACATTTGCCAATGTCCTTTTAGATGATGATGTCTATGATGTCGCTACAGTAAAAAATAAGAAACAGTTCCTAGGAAGAGGTAAGGTTAAAATAATTTATACTATCGGTACTTTTGTAGTCACTTTCATTTTGTATTTCTTCGTTCTTCATTATTCACACACAAAAGTTAAAGTTTTCTAAACTTTGCAATTTATTACTAGAGATATACTCGTCTATAGCGCTTATGCTTGGCCTGGGCTAGTGTATGTACTTCAAACCATTAACTCTTAAATAGAATTATCTATCTTTAAATAATCAATGCAAATTTTTGCTTAAGGATAGCTTGGAAGCTTCTTTATTCTTCTGTATAAATTGGCTGCTCATTATCAGGATTAAGTCTTATATATCCACAAACGCCATCAACTGCCAGGTCTATGACCAATCTGGCCATTCTACGTTCTATATAAACTCGTCTGGCAACTTCCTTAATAATTTTTTCTGGAAACAATTTTTTAAAATTTTCTTTTCCGCATGCAACAGCAGCCTTTGGTTTAAACCAGCAACTTCGAGGGTGATGGTTGTCAATCATTGTCGAATAAACATCCTCAGCAGTTCCATCCTCGACATATGCTTGTCTACGCCTAGACATTACTTCCATTAATGAACGGTTCATATGATAATCGGCCGACGCATCCTCAGTTTCAGGCAATGGTAAATAATGCGAATATTGAAAACCTAGGTTAAGTGTAGACGGACTATCGAAAGAACCTCTGGCAAAATTAGTTTTCCGCCAGCCTTCGCTTGGGCTGAAGTCTTTGGGATCTAAAACAGATTTGGGTTTTTCGAAATCCCTAGTACGGTGATACTGTAAAAACCATATTTTATTATTATTAACTTGAAATTCCATTATGGGACAATGGTTCTGGTCAAACATAGGTAAATTCCGTACGGCTTCGTAATATGTTATTAATGTCTTTTGTATTTCTGGATGTAGTAAATTTGCAGTTCCGAGTATGGACTTACCGTTTTCGATGACATGCCATTCTTGGTAACGTTGTTCATACGCCAGAAGATGGTATCGGCTTTCAATAGAAGTATCAGCCACTAATGTCGCATTTGTCCCTGGTAAATGTTCCCAAAAAGAATAAGTTAATCCTTCTGCCAGTTCTTCTATGCTTCTTTTGGTTAATTGGGCGTATTGTAAGATATCATGATGCCCACAGGCCCACGTCTTTATCCTTTGCATAGTTATGTCCGGATCAGTGAATAGCGATTTTGCTATTATCAGTTCTTTGGTTTCGATATATCCAGGGGCTGCTCCTGCAGTCCATGCACATCTAGAATGGGAAAGAGGAATCTCTTGATCCAAATCAATATGTTGGAATCGGTTTAGCAATTTACCATTTTCTAAAGTAGATTCTGGAGTGATAACATGAGAAAAAGTCAGACCACTAGGTCCATTGTATTCTTCAGGGTGTTCGCTTCGGATTATTATCTCTCCACCTTGTGAAACGAATTCTAATGCTTCAGCCAAAGAATTAAACCTCCTTGGCACTAAAAAGCCTTGCGATTCTACATAATCGCCGATTTCTTTTTTAGGCATTTTTAAATTGGATTCTGGTGAAAGCCAGTAATCTGTACTGATTTCAGACATTTGTCAATATTCTGAGCCAATATAAATAATTTGCAAGCATGAGCAAAATAAAAAGACCTCAATAACTGAGGTCAAAATGCTTATGGCTGGGGTTAAGGGATTCGAACCCTAAATTTTAATAGGGTTAATGCCCACAACTTGCGGGTATTATTGATACTCGACTAGGTTTTTATCAACAAAATCTTTTATTAACTCATGCATACCACGCCTTAGTTTTGGTGAACTTTTGGCTACAGTAAGCGCCATATCATACATCTCCTCATTGCTTACCGAGAGCCATTTATTGTTTAGCGACAAAAAGACCAATAATGAGGTCACTGCTATACGCTTATTACCGTTTATAAAAGGATGGTTTTTAACTAAAAGATAAAATAATATGGCTGCTTTATCTACTAATGTTGGGTAAAGATCTTTTCGGCCGAATGTTTGGAAAACTGATGCCAGACAACTTTCTAATTTGCCTGGGTAGCGAGTCCCAAATGCCGGTATCGGTTCATCCCAACTCATTTGTTTCTTAGCCAGAGAATGTGCAAGTTTCTCGACTTCTTCAATTGTGATATTTTTCATTATTCTTTTCCGAGTT
>Ga0302320_10005771_pt1 | contig 27626 bp, 25 predicted proteins | sample Bog_T0_3_FD_202130 | JGI IMG/M metagenome (GOLD analysis project Ga0302320, IMG submission 202130) | Peat permafrost microbial communities from Stordalen Mire near Abisko, Sweden - Bog_T0_3 | ecosystem: Environmental > Terrestrial > Soil > Wetlands > Peat | place: Sweden: Abisko, Stordalen Mire...
GCCAAACATGCTAACTTAGATTCCACAATACAAATATTTACACACAGGGATAAAACTCGGCTTTACGATTAACGCATCCCATGGACTTAACCCACCACCAAAACTGCCTTTTGGAGATAACTATGTTTCGCTTGTTAAAAGCCTTTGCCCTGATTTCGGCGCTTGCCCTCTTCGCCATCTCGGCCGCCAGTTGCGGCTCCGGTAATAACGCGTCGGTTCGCGCCGTGAACGCGATCGAAAACTCGGATTCCCAAGGCCTCGATATCGATGTCAATGGCACCAAGTACTTCAGCGCCGTGACCCCGGGCGGAGTCGTTCCTACGCCGCCAGCCTACAACTCTGTGCCCTCCGGAAACGTTTCCATCACTTCCTTCGACACCGGTTCGACGGGGAGTTCGGTCGCCAGCGGCAACGCGACCTTCAGTGCATCCTCGCAGTACACTCTGGTTCTCTTCGGCACCACCGGTGCGTCCCAGATCTCATCATTTCCGGACAACAACACGACTCCAATCACCGGAAATGTTGAATTCCGAGTGATCAACGCTTCGGTCGCCGGGCCTGCCAGCGTCGACGTGTACATCATCCCTAATCCGAGTGTGGGCGACGGTGGCAACCCGTTTCAAATAGGTCTGGCCGCAGGTCAACAAAGCGCCTACTTTAGCAGTATTTTCACCGGAACGACGGTAGGTTACAACGTGATCGTGACGACCAGCGGCAGCAAGAACGAAATCGTCAACCAAAACTATTATCCTGCAACAGGGGGAATCATCACGCTGGTGCTGGTGGATAACCCCACCGAGACCGGTATGTACCCAACGCCGATCCAGTTGAACGATCTCAATTAAATAACCGCAACTCGGCTTAATCTCAGGCTGAGCTAGACGCCGCCCGCCAAAGACTTGAAGACAAGCAGGCCGGGTCTTCACTCTAGGCCCGGCATCTTAACTTGAAGAGCGGTCGTACCAGCGGTTGACAAACCAAGCGTCTCCCCACCAAACTTCCTGTCGGAGAACAAAACTCAAAGATGTCGCGCTTGCTGAAACTTCTGTCTCTGACTCTGGCCCTGACCGTCCTGAATCTCATCACCAGCAGTTGCGCCTCCACGAACACCGGAGCGCAGGTTCGCCTGATCAACGCCATCCCCGACAGCCCCGCCGTTGACGTTTACGTGAACGGCAACAAGGTATTCAACGACGTTTCCTTCGGAGCCGCTCAGCCCAATACCACTCCCGCCCAATATCAGGCCGCCGGAACGGGCAGTGTTGCCATCCAGGGATTTGCCACCGGCACGACTGCCAATCCCATTTCGCCCGAAGGCAGCGTCACCTTCACCGGATCGACTCAGTACACTCTCGTGGCCGTCGGACTCGAACTCAACGATAGCCCACCCATCGTTTTTGCCGATAACAACCTCGTGCCCGTCTCCAACAATTTGGAGATTCGCATCATCAATGTTTCCCCAAGTTCGCCCGTTGCGGGGCTGGACGTTTACTTTGTTGCGCCCGGCACCGACATCACCAGCTTCCATCCGCAAATCACTGCCTTGGGCAATGGACAAGCCAGCCCCTACCTACAACTTCCCTTTCAGTCGACCGGCTACTCCATAATTTTCACCGCCAACCTGAGCAAGATTCCCTTGATCACGCAAACTTCGAGCGCAGCCACGGGATCGATTACAACCATGGTGATCCTGGACAATCCCACCCAGGGCGGCGTTCTGAACGGCATGTCGACGACCCCGCTCATTCTGAACGACCTGGACTAGTTGCTCGCACCACCACCCGAACCGGCCTTCGACCAATAAAATTAAGCCTCCAAAGAGGCCTTGTTTGGTTTGGGAGTCAATTGACACGGCCGAAAGGTGAGAGACAAACGCTTCTCGCCGACCCTGGCAGCGGGCTACGCCACGTTCGCAAAGGAACGCGCCGCCTCTTCTTCACTGTCGAAGACTTCAAAAATCGTGAACAGCTTCGTTACCTGCAGCAAATCTCCCACGCGCTGGCTAAGACTGGCAAGTTTCACGGCCCCGCCAGCATTGCGCGCCGACGTGTAAAGAGAAACCAGCGTTCCGAGCCCGCCGCTGTCGATGTAATTCACCTCGCGCATATTCATCACGACCTTCGGACTCTGCGCCAGCAACTTCTTCACCGTGTCGCGCAGGCTCGCAGACTCTTCCCCAAACACGAGTCGCCCGCTGCAATCCACCACTAATGCTCCTTCTAAAGCTCGCGTACTCATTCTCAATTGCATAACTACTTCTCTCCGATTGCGCAAAGGATTCTCAGTCCATGAGCGTACCCCGTCATCACGCACCCGCGCAAGCGAGTCAACGGCGCGACTCCGCGCCCCGCGGCCGGCAAACCGTCTACCCGCGCCCAGGCGTTGATCCAGCCTTCGCAACGAGACTGTATAATCGAAGTTTCCCGATGAGCTATCAGGTTCTCGCCCGAAAATATCGTCCGCAAAAATTCTCCGAAGTCATCGGCCAGGAACACGTCACTCGCACCCTGCAAAACGCCATCGCACAGGAGCGCATCGCCCACGGCTACATCTTCAGCGGACACCGCGGGATCGGCAAAACCACCGTGGCCCGCATCCTCGCCATGGCCCTGAATTGCCGCGGCATCGACGGGAAGAGCGATAAGCCCGCTGTGGAGCCCTGTGGCGTCTGTGACTCCTGCACCGAAATTCGCAACGGAAACTCGGTCGACGTAATCGAAATCGACGCCGCCACCAACCGCGGCATCGACGAAATTCGTGAATTGCGCGAGGCCGCGCGTTACCGTCCCGCTCGTGATCGCTTCAAGATTTATATCCTGGATGAGGCGCACCAGATCACCGATGCCGCCTTCAACGCCCTGCTGAAAACCTTGGAAGAGCCGCCCAGCCATGTCATTTTCATGATGGCGACTACACAACCGGAAGATATTCCACAAACCATCCGCTCCCGCTGCCAGCATTTCAGCTATCGCGCCATGAGGTTCGAAGCGATCATCGGACAACTGCGCGATATCGTCACCAAAGAGAATATCCCCGCCGACGAAGACGCCCTCGCGCTTCTGGCAGAGGCGGGAGACGGATCCATGCGCGACGCTCTTTCCATCCTCGATCAAGCCATCGCCTCGACCGCCGACCATCTCACTCTCGACGCCGTCCGCAGCCTCATCGGCTCCGCTCCTGCTGGAGCCCTGGAAACGGTCATGCGAGCCGTCTCTGAAAGTGCCAGCGAAAAAATACTGGTCATCGTCGACGAACTCATTGGAGACGGTCACAGCCCAACGCACTTTGCGCGTCAAATGGTGCGTTTTCTCCGCAATGTGACAGTAGCGAAGATCGCAGGAAAGGATTCCGCGCTCCTGCAAATCTCCGCCGATGAACGGGCGCGCGTCGCCCGCATCGCTGAGCTCTTCACCGAAGAGGAACTAGCACGCCATCTGCAAATCGTGCTTCGCACCCATGGAGAACTCGGCTACCGCCAGGAGCAACGCTTCCACCTCGAACTTGGATTATTGAAAATGGCCCACGCTCAGCGCCTGCTTCCTATCGAGCAATTGCTCAGCGACGCCGCAGCTTCCGGTGCAGGCCAACCGCGAACCGCACCACGGCCCGTTTTGGCGTCTTCCCAGCCGCAGCGCCCTCAGGCATCCTTATCGCCAGGAACTCGCAGTAACGACGACACGAGGCGAAACGAGCTGGCGCCTGCGCGATCCAACGCCGTCTCTCCTTTCGCCGCCGATTCCGCACGGAAAGGCACGCTTAAAACTGATGTTTCCACAGAGCCCGCAGCGTTCTCGGACATCGGCGTTCGCATGACATACAACGATGCCCCGGCCAGCGCAAAACCGGTCACAGTGGGATCAACTGCATTGGCTGTCGCTGAACTACCGTCCGAAGCAGAACCGGCGACAATTGATGATGCGGAGCCCCAGGCCGAAAGTAGACTTGAAACCAAGTCGGAAAAATTCGGGGAGGCCCGCCACGACTACCGGGGCGAAACCACCGTCGATTCGTTGCGCGACGCCGTTCTCAGCGCCCTGGGCAATCAGGCCATGCTTGTATCTCTTCTTGAAACCGCGCAATGGACCTTGGCCGGTAATTCCCTGATCGCGAGAGTTTCCGCATCCACCACGATGATCGAGATGTCGTTCACCGCAGACGCGCGCCGCCTAGCAGGCGCGGCCGCCAGCGGTGTTGCGGGCAGGCCCATCAAGATGAACGTCGAGCCCGGCGGCACGGCGCAAGCCAAGTCCGGACCCCGCCCGGCACCCAACGGAAGCGCTCGCAGCCGGGCCGAGCAGGATCCGATCGTGCAACGTATGCAGGAAAAGTTCAAAGCCGAAATTCGCACCGTAATCGATTACCGCGAGAAAGGATGAAACCAATTTGTAATTGCGCAATTTGTAATTCGTAATTGAAAAGCTCCGCATTGTTGGTCTTGCAATTACAAATTACCAATCAGAAATTGCAAATCTTTCCTTATGTCCGGATTCAACCTGCAAGACCTTATGTCGCAAGCCAAGCAGCAGTACGAAACGCTGCAGAAGAAGATGGAGCAGACCGTCATCGAAGCCTCATCCGGCGGAGGCTCGGTCACCGTCAAGATGGACGGCCGCAAACAGGTGATCGCCATCAAGATCGACCCTGAAGCCGTCAAGGCCGGAGACGTCGAAATGCTGCAAGACCTGGTAATCGCCGCCTTGAACGAGGCCGGTCGCAAAGTCGATCAAGCCATGCAATCCAACGTCAGCGGCATGCTCGGCGGACTCGGAAATTTGTAATTTGCCATTTGTAATTGTTAAGTGAAAAGCCAGCTGGGTTTGATTTTCAATTGCAAATTACCAATCACCAATTGCAAGTCCCTATTATGTCTAAATTTGCCGAGCCGATGACCCGACTCATCGATGAACTGAAAAAGCTGCCGGGAATCGGCAGCAAGAGCGCGCAACGGCTCGCCTTCCATATCCTACGGTCGAGCGAAGACGATGCCGAAGCCCTCGCGGCCGCCGTCCGCGACGTCAAAGCGAATCTCCATCTCTGTTCCATCTGCAACAACATTACTGACATTGATCCTTGTGAATATTGCGCCAGTCCGACGCGCAATCAAAAGTTGGTCTGTGTGGTCGAGGAGCCGACCAACATTGCCGCCGTCGAGAAGACGCGCCACTTCAACGGCGTCTATCACGTGCTTCACGGCGCGCTCTCTCCCTTGCACGGCGTCGGCCCCGACCAACTCCGCATCGCTAACCTGCTGACGCGCTTCGCAGATGGAGAAATCGAAGAGATCATCCTCGCCACCAATCCAACGGTTGAAGGGGAGGCTACCGCTACCTACCTCGCCAGCCAACTCAGGCGGCAAGGACTGCGGGTCACCCGTATCGCCATGGGCATTCCAGTCGGCAGCGATATTGAATACACCGACGAAGTCACCATGCTTAAGGCCATGGAAGGGCGCCGCGAGATGTAGATCCTACCTAAACAGGCTTCCGGAGCGCCATTTACGATTTGGTTTCCTCCCGCCCCTCTGTCCCTTCTACTCTTGACGATAGCGGGATGTATCCATAGGATGAAGAAAACCAAGGGCCCCGTCTTTGATGATCGACCAGAGTACTTTGCGCCATCGCATAGAGTCGCATGGTGTGCTTGGCCCTAATTTGGTTGGCCAGGCACATGCGGAGCTGCAATATCTGGCTATTGCAAAGCATTTCCCTCCCCTGGAATTACTCAATCTGCAGTTGCCGTCCGAGCGGTCTGGACACGTTCGCCCGGCAACTGCGGTATTACGTGAGTTGAACTTTTCCCAGCCAGGCATGAATCGCATTCGAGGGAGTGGTCTATGTCCATGAATTTCGAAAATGGCGGAGATTCGTTAGAAGAAGCTGCTGGGCGCACGCGATCGGACACGCCCCAGCGAAAGCCCTACCTCAAGCCCGCTTTCCGCTACGAGCGTGTGTTCGAGACCATGGCCCTGTCCTGCGGGAAGGTAAATTCTACTCAATTTCAGTGCCGCTTCAATCGCAAGAACTCTTAGCCCTTTTGGGTAGAGCAGGGTTACCTAGGTCATCTCGGGTTTCCGTTTTTTTCTGGGGTGCTGATTGGAAAGTTTCTAGAATGTCATCATCCCCACAGACAGTCCTAGGAGTAGCCCCATGTGTGCGCGCGCTTTTCGTCGGTCCTGGGTAGTTTTCGGCCTCCTTCTACTGACCATTTCACCCGTCGGCCGAGCAGCCGATTCAACCCTTGCTGCTGTTCCCAGCAGTGACTTGGGACCATTGGGTTATCCACAAGACTGGAGTTCGCAACACCTGCTGATGCCCGGACTGCGCGACGAGGACGCTGTGGCGGCTGGTCGGCGCGAACCACGCCATGTCTATAACCTCGTGATGCGCCGAGTTGCCGAGGAAAATGCCCGCCAGTTCCGCTTACACGGGCCTGTGCCGCAGCCGATATTTCCGCATCGTACGACGATCGATTGGGCAGTTTCGCTCGAAAATGGATACGTTCCGCAAAACCAATATCCGGCCAAGTACCGCTTTAACCTCGGTACCGAAGATTGCAATGCCGACTACGTCGTGTTTGGGCTAACAGTCACGAGCGGAACTCAAGCTAATCTTGTCGGAATCAATAATCTTTATACAGAGGCGAGTCCAGCCTGCAATAGCGGATCGCCCTGGGTTGCATTCGCCTACAACACGGTCACGCAAACTGGCGGACAGATTAAGACTTCACCCGTCCTCTCCGCCGACGGTACGAAGGTCGCCTTCGTCGAAAGCACCAGCAGCGGCTCGTACTTCCACGTTCTGGTTCTTTCCAATCCCATTCCGACGCCCCCTTCTCAGACGGGAAAGGTCTTAAGTCCGCAGACGCCCACGAGTTGCACCACACCGACAACGGTGAATTGCATGACCTCCCTCACCATCCAGACCTCATCAACCGATTCCAATTCTTCGCCGTGGGTAGACTACAACGCGGATACCGCCTACGTCGGCGCCGACAACGGCTTGCTTTACAAAATCAACCCAGTCTTTGGCGGCGGTGCTCCTGCGCTTGTCTCCGCCGGAGGTTGGCCCGTCACCGTTTCGACCCAATCCAACAAGGTGCTCACCGCTCCCATTGAGGACACGAATGCCGGCAGAATTTTCATTGGCGATGGATATGGATATCTCTACGCCATCGGATTAAGCAATCCCGGTGGCACCTTTGCTGCGCAAGTTGCCGTCGGCTGGGTAGGCAATGGTGCCGGCACCGGAGTCGTTGATCCTCCCATCGTGGTCAATGACCCTGCCAATAGCACCACCGATCAGGTCTTTGCCTTCACCGGATGTAGCAGCGTCGTCGGTATCGGCGGAGCGATCAGCCAGCTTCCTGCAAATTTCACCAGTTCCACCACCCTCACCACAAGTAATACAGTAGACCTTGGCTCAGGTAGCGGAAACGGCGACTGTACGGGCGGCAATCTTCACGCTGGAACTTTCGACAACGCCTTCTGGCTCAATGGATCCGCAAGCGGCCACATGATCGGCTGCGGCTTCGTTTCCGGAACCGCGCAAAAGCCACTGAAGCCCTCGAATCCCCAGATGTTTCTTTTCCCGTTCGCCAGCGGCACGATCACGAGCACAGGGGATGCAAGCTTTGTCGTCAACAACACCAAGGGCGACGAGTGCTCGCCGCTCACCGAGTTCTACGACGGAACGACCGACCGACTTTTCTTCGGAGTCGGCTCGACGGATGGGTACGTTGAGAGCTCAACCATCGGCACCAGTTCGTTGGCAACTCCAAATTGTCAGGCGGCGCCGTCGTCCACCTGTACCACCACTCCGGCCGCTCTCGGAGGAACGAGCGGCATCGTCATCGACAATCAAGTTTCGAATGGCGGAGCTAATATCTACTTCTCCACGCTGGCGGTGGGTTCCGTAAATTCTCAAAAATGTAATGTTTCGGGCGGAAGTTCCAACCCGCATTGCGCGGTGAAACTTACTCAGTCCGCCTTCAAATAATCAACAAAGCGGGGCGGGACGTGCGCGTCTGTAGCTTGCCATCCCGTATAGGCTCATTCCCATCGGAAGGTTTAGGTTAGCAAAAATTCTAAATATCGACCATTTTCGCGAAACTTTCCCAAAACCACCGTGTTTCCACCGTAAATGCTCCTGAAAACAACAGGGTGAGTAAGGAGAACAGCGCCCACCGGTGGCTAACCCGAGCACGCCCCAAGCAAGCAACCGGTGGGCGTAAAATTCAGCCACCCCGCTTGACCACAAGCGCCTCGAAGTTCGACTCTCGTGGAATGCAGGATTTACGAACGCCGGACTACGGATTGACCACCTCAGTAAAAGGCGGAGACTTGCTGTCCGCGGAGGCCGCATCTCCCTCGTAGGTGGCGACGATGACGTGAGTGCCAGTATGTAGGCCGGCAACGGTCACTGTTGCGACCCCATTGACGATCGGCACCAACCCGATATTTGGGAACCGGACGTTCCCGGTCGGAGCGGCGGGTCCTTGGGAGGTAACGGTCGCGGTGAAAGTGATGGGCTGGCCTTTGGCGGCAGGGTTCGGACTCAACACGAGATTTGTACTGGTCCCCCATTTCGACACCACCTGCCTAATCTGTGTGAAAGCGGAATGAAACGTCCCGTCTCCCGGATAATACCCTTGAATCTCGTAAGACCGAGCAGGCAAAGACGACGTTGTGAAGGTCGCAATTCCGTTCAGCGTGCTTCCCGTTCCTATACCGTGATCGGCAGCCTCAAAATAGACGGTTTCGCCGTCTGGTATCGGACCGAATTTACTCGTCAGCATTACTGTGAAAGTTACCGCTTGCCCGACATTGGATTGGTGGTTATCAGACGACGTCATCACAATTTGTGTGTTGTGAAGATGGGTCTTGGGCATGGCACCGTTCGAGTCGTTCGCGCCAAGAACAACAAATCCCGCCACGAGGACCACAAAACAGAGCGCCGACACGATGCGGGGGCAAAGATTACTGGAAGGGCATTTCATGGAGGTCTCCACTGAAGGAATGTTCGTCAAGCGGGGAGTCTTAACGTTCCGGAATTGTACTCTCAATCGCGCAGCAGCGGATCAGGTGGGAAGATTCGAGCGATCAGTTGGAGTCCTTCGTCCTTCACCCGTATCCTTGATAGGCGAATGTTTTACGAAAGCATAATTTCTCGCTACAATCTTCCCCATGCCTCCCGTAGTCTCCCCTTCGCTTTCCTGGGCTCATCCCCTCGTGCAGGAGTGGTTCACCGCCCGCTTCTCCACGCCCACCGAGCCGCAGGAACAAGGTTGGCCGCACATCCTTGCCGGACACACGACCCTGATCTCGGCTCCTACCGGCTCCGGCAAAACGCTGGCCGCCTTTCTCGCCTGCATCAATCGTCTGGTCTGCAAGGCCCTCGCCGGAGATCTTCACGACCGCACCGAAGTGCTCTATATTTCGCCGCTCAAAGCCCTGGGCAATGACATCCAGAAAAATCTAGAGCTCCCGCTCGGAGAGATTTTGCAAATGGCCAGCGACCGCGGGCTGCTCATGCCCACGATTCGCACCGCCGTCCGTACCGGCGATACCTTAATGAAAGACCGCCGCGCGATGCTCAAGCGTCCGCCGCACATTCTGGTCACAACTCCCGAGTCTTTCTACATCCTCCTGACCGCCGAGAAAAGTCGCACTATCCTCCGGGACGTCGAAACGGTGATCGTCGACGAAATTCATGCCGTGGCTGATGACAAACGTGGAGTCCATCTTGCACTTTCGCTCGAGCGCCTCGAAGCCCTAACCGGACGCCCCCCTATGCGCATCGGCCTTTCTGCGACGCAGAAGCCGATCGAAGAAGTAGCACGCTTTCTCGGCGGCAATTCCGACCCGCACAACCCGCTCTCGGAGCCGGTTATCGTCAACATAGGACACAAGCGCATTCTCGATCTCGGCGTCGAAGTTCCGAAGTCCGAGCTTGGTCCCGTCGCCTCCAACGAAATGTGGGCCGAGATTTACGAGCGCATCGTGGAACTCGTCAACACGCACCGCTCTACGCTCGTTTTCGTCAACACCCGCCGCCTCGCCGAACGCATAGCCCACCAACTCGGTGAGGTCCTCGGCGAAGAAAATGTCGCCGCCCATCACGGAAGCCTTTCTCGCAAGCTCCGCCTCGAAGCCGAACGCAAACTAAAAGTAGGACAAATCAAGGTTCTGGTCGCGACCGCTTCTCTAGAGCTCGGCATCGACGTCGGAACCGTCGATCTCGTCTGCCACATCAGTTCTCCGCGCTCCATCGCAGTCGCTCTGCAACGCGTCGGCCGCTCCGGCCACTGGCGCGGCGCCGTCCCTAGGGGACGCTTCTTCGTCACCACCCGCGACGATCTTGCCGAATGCGCCGTCCTCGTTCGAGCCATCCACAAAGGTGAACTCGACCGTCTCATTTTCCCCGAAGCCTCAATCGACGTACTCGCCCAGCAAATCGTCGCCTGTTGTGCCGCTCGCGGAACCGTCGTCGATGAACACTCCGGCGAACGCATCAACGATTCCTGGGACGAAGACGATCTTTTCGCTCTCATCAAGCGCGCCTACCCCTATCGCAATCTCTCGCGCCAAACGTACGACGAAGTCCTGACCATGCTCTCCGAGGGCATCGCCTCCCAACGTGGACGCTACGGTGCCTACCTCCATCATGACCGCGTGAATCGCAAACTCCGTGCTCGGCGCGGTGCCCGCCTCGCCGCCATCACCAGCGGCGGCGCCATCCCTGACAATGCCCTGTTCACGGTTGTATCCGAGCCCGATGGAGGAACCGTTGGTACCCTGGACGAAGATTTCGCCGTCGAAAGCATGGCCGGAGACGTCATGCTCCTCGGCAACACCTCTTGGCGCATCCGCCGCGTCGAAGCGAAGACTTCCCGCGTGCTAGTCGAAGACGCCCGCGGCGCTCCGCCCAGCGTGCCCTTCTGGCGCGGAGAAGCGCCCGCCCGCACCGAAGAACTCTCGCAGCAATTAGGCGAACTTCGTAAAGACATCAGCGACCGCCTGCCGAACGTGCTTCCCGTCGAAGGATGGCGCAACCTACCCGAAGTGGCCCACACCATCTCCTGGCTTGGCGAAGAGTGCGGTCTCGACTTCTCCGGCGCCGAGCAGTTGATTCAATACATTCTCGAAGGCCGCGTGGTCTTAGGCGACGTCCCTACGCAAACGACCATCATCGCCGAGCGGTTTTTCGACGAAGGCGGAGGCATGCAACTCATCATCCACGCCCCCTTCGGCGGACGCATCAACAAGGCCTGGGGACTGGCGTTGCGCAAGCGTTTCTGCCGCGGCTTCAACTTCGAACTCCAAGCCGCCGCCACCGACAATGGCCTCAACATCGCTTTAGCCGAACAGCATAGCTTCCCTCTTGCCGACGTCTTCCAATTCCTCCACTCCGAGACGATGCCTCCCATTCTCGAACAAGCGGCGCTCGCCTCGCCCATCTTTCAAACGCGCTGGCGCTGGGATGCTACGCGCTCTCTGGCTCTCCTGCGCTTTCAAAACGGCAAGAAAGTTCCGCCACAGATTCAGCGCATGCGCTCGGACGACCTGCTCGCCTCCGTCTTTCCCGATGTAGCGGCTTGCCAGGAAAATATCGAAGGCGATATAAAGATTCCCGACCATCCCCTGGTTCGTGAAGTCATGAAAGATGTTTTGACCGAAGCCCTCGACATCGACGGGCTCGCCGATGTTTTGCGCGGTCTCGAGCAGGGACGCATTCGCTTCCTCGCTGTCGATACACCCGTTCCATCACAGTTCTCGCACGAGATCTTGAACGCCAATCCTTATGCCTACCTCGACGATGCGCCCCTCGAAGAACGCCGCGCCAGGGCGGTCGAGATGCGTCGCGTCTTGCCCGCCTCCGTCTTGGAAGAGGTAGGAACCCTAGATCCCTCCGCCATCGCGCAAGTCCGACAGGAAGCTTGGCCCGACGTCCGCGACGCCGATGAACTTCACGACGTTCTCCACACGCTCGTAGCGCTGCGCGTTCCGGACGAAGTGGATTATTCGATGCCGGCTCCGAACTCGCGGCCAGCCAGGCCGCAATCAACCGCCCACTGGACTCCCTTCTTCCGTCGCTTGCAAATTGAGAACCGAGCAGCAGTAATCGACGCCGAAGGCGAACAATTTTGGGTGGCCGCGGAACGTGAAGAACATTTCGTCTCGCTCCACCCCAATGCGCTGATGGAACTCGGCTCTGTTCCCGCGGAACAAAGCTCAAGCACGTCACACACGGAAACCAGAGAAACCCGCAGTTCACCGGCCACTTTCGACGACGCGATGCTTGTCGCCGTCCAGGGATGGATGCCTCATCTTGGACCAACAACGGCCTCCGAGATCGGCGCCCGACTGGCTCTACCGGCAACCGATGTAGAAAAGGCGCTCCTCCGCATGGAGGCCAATGGCTCCATCCTTCGCGGTAGGTTTCGGGCTTCCGAAAAAAATTCCGCGCCAGCCACGGCCGCACGAATCGCTTCGCCTGCCGCCGCTCCAGAAACCGAATGGTGCGAGCGCCGTCTTCTCGCTCGCATACATCGCATGACGGTCGCCACGTTGCGCAAGCAAATTGCCCCCGTCACCGCTTCGCAATTCATGGCCTGGCTCCTGCGCTGGCAGCACATCGCTCCCGGCACACAACTCCGCGGCGAACACGGCACCCTCGAAATCATCCGCCAGTTGCAGGGCTTCGAAATTCCAGCGAGTTGCTGGGAACGTCATATCCTCGCCCCAAGAATCTCCGGATACGATCCCGCCTATCTTGATCAACTGTGCCTGACAGGCACCGCCGGATGGGGCCGTCTTTCTCCTCATCCCGCGACCCTCGACGCCAGCGGGAACGACTCGGCTCGCCGCCGCGTCATCCCCACCAAAGTCGCGCCTATCGCCTTCTTCATACGCGAGGACGCCGACTGGTTACGCCCCCATCACCCCGCATCCGAGGATTCCAACACCTCCTACCTGAGTCCGGTGGCCAAAGAGGTTCTAGATCTTTTGAAACATCGCGGAGCTCTCTTCTTTCCCGACATGGTCCGCGCCACCAACCGCCTCAAGTCAGAAGTAGAAACTGGACTCTGGGAACTGGTAGCCGCTGGCATTGTGACTGCCGACGCCTTCGAAAATCTCCGCGCCCTCGTCACTCCGAAAAGCACTTCGGCAATCGCCGCCACCGGTTGGCCCGGCAAAGCCATCGCAAAAGTCCGCCGTCCGCGGCACACTCCTGGTCGTTGGTCGATCTTGCAAGCCGATGGCGCCGCGCGCGACCGCTGCGTTGAATCCTCTTGCTGGATGCTTCTCCGGCGCTACGGAGTCGTCTTCCGCGATCTCCTCGCGCGCGAAACCAATTTGCCAGCGTGGCGTGAGTTGCAAATCGGATTCCGCCGCCTCGAAGATCGCGGCGAGATACGCGGCGGACGCTTCGTCGACGGATTTCTAGGCGAACAATTCGCCCTCCCCGTGGCCGTAGACTCGCTGCGCGCCCACCGCAAGCAGCCGGCGAATCCCGCTTATCAACAAGAAGACAACGTAGTGATTGCAGCCGCTGATCCTCTGAACTTGGTAGGAATTATCGTTCCCGGCGAGCGCATCCCTGCCATCAGTGGAAGGACCGTGACCTTCCGCAACGGAGTCCACGTTCCCGAAGAGCAAGCCCTAGCCGCCAGCTATTAGGAAATCACGGCAACGTCAACTTCAACAACTCCTCCGGATTCAAATAGACTCCCTGCCATCGCACCGCCAAATGCAGATGCGGACCCGTAGCCCGGCCCGTTCCCCCGCTCAGCCCGATCTCCTGACCCTTTTTTACCGCGTTGCCCTCTTTCACCACAAACTTCGAAAGATGCAAATACAAAGTCAGCAACCCTTGCCCGTGATCGATCACGATGCAATTTCCCTCAAAAAACAAAGGTCGCGCCAAGATCACGGTCCCATCATTGACTGCCGCAACCGCGGTTCCAGAAGGCACACGAAAATCCAATCCCTGATGCGTGCTTTGTACTGACCCGTTGAAAACCCGTTCCACGCCGAACACATCCGAAATCTCCGCCTTCACCGGAGCCCCAAACGATCCTCGCCACTGCCGAGCCGTCGTTTCCGTCTTGAATGCTTCCGTCTTGATATCTTTGTCGGCCGCAATTTCCTTCTGGTCTTCCGGACTCGGCGCCGTATATCTTCCCGGCACCTTCAACAGCACACGCGGATATCGCTCGCGCGCAACCAGGATCTTCTTCTCAAACGTTAGCGGCCGACCCGCTGTCGAAACAGCAGATGGTGGTGACGAAGTACTGGGCGCTGTCGGCGTAGGCGTCTCGCCGATCAACTCCAGCGAATAGCTTCCTGGCTTCGTCTCTTGGCTCACACCGGCCAACACAAACCAGTCTTTACGTTCCGCGTCGAAGGTAAACACAATTTCGTGCCCCAGCCACTTCCCCGAAAGAGCTCGCACGGCTCGTGGCGCAGCCACCCGAAAGAGCAACGGGCTTCCATTTACCAGCCGTGCCGGAGTTTGCGCGACACTCCAGCTTGCGGATGATTTTGCTGGAGAAGAAGACGACGGAGCCGAAGCCGACCGCGCCTCAACCACAACGTGTAGGAAGAAACACACCACCAGAACGACGAAGAACAAATGTTTGGAGAACGAGAAAAGAAGCCCGCGCGTCACACAATTAGGCTAGCATCTTGCGCCGTAGAAGACACACGGAGCGCCGCGCCGGGCAGTGTATCACCTTACGAATTTGAATAGATGGCGTTACTTCAGCCCCATCCTGCCATCGAAGTTCTGGATCACTCCGTAACATTCGCACGCCACTTCTGCCAGTCCCTTGCGATTCAGAATCTTCACTGAGCCGCGTCCATTCTCAATCAGCCCCGCGTTCGCCAGCGACGCGACAGCCAAACTCACACTCGGACGGCCAGTTCCCAGCATTTGCGACAGGAATTCATGCGTCAGAAAAAGCGATCCCGATTCCACGTGGTCCTGGCACATCAGCAGCCACCGCGCCAACCGCTGTTCTACCTCATGCAAACGATTGCAAGCCGTCAGTTGCGCCACCTGCATGCCGTGCAACAATCCAAACCGGCTAAGTTTCGTGCGCAACGTAGATCCGTACAACAACACATCATGGAATATGTCCGAACGCACGCGCACGCCGTTCCCCGCAATCTGCATAATCGCGCGGAACGCACTCCGCCTCAACCCGATCGTCAGCGCCATGCCAACCATGCCCTCTTTGCCTACGATCCCGACCTCCACGCTTCTCCCGTCGCCGCTCAGCGCCACGATCGACGTCATTCCCTCATTTAGGAAATAGACAAACTCAATCTTCGCCCCCGGTTCGTGCAAAATCTCATGTTGTGGCAGGTCCACACGTTCTAAGTGAGGACGCAGCGCGTTGTACTCCTCATCCGGAATGGACAACAGAATCAGGTTGTGCACTGCTTTCCTGTCGGGATCGGTCCATTCGCGAGGACGCATCATACTGCCTCGAGCGGTCTGTCGGGTCGTTTTGACGACCATCGTTCCTTGCTCCAAAATTCCCATGCGTTTACTTCGATGCGTTGATTTTGGACGTTTCATAGGGGTGTACGCTGTAGCAGTTCTTCTAAAGAAACGGAGACTCGATAGGAGCAACCGGAGAAAATAAGGCGAAACCCGATCCCCAAAACAGTTCCGTAAAACGAACCCTGTATTCCCGCCCAACTACTAGATGGACTGTGTACTTCAGAGAGGTATTTCCCCAGGCTCAGTGGCACTGTTTTGTTTTAGCCGTGTTTTCCCGGTTCAGGATCGGATTTCTCATTGAGAATCGGCAGTATCGCAATCCTTAACGCGTTTGGTATGTTCGATGTCGAACGCTTCTAGACGTTCTTCCACAGGCCCTCCACTCCACGCAATGTATTTTTTGCCCACCAAATCTAATTCACTACCTCGCATTTGCACTCTCGTTCAAAACTGCCTAAGATATGCGTCGGGCCCTGCTGCAATCTCCGTTGAAGGAGGCCCCGATGAAAACCATCGCGCGGCGCTGTGGACTCAATTTCTTGGTTTTGTTGTCATCCGTGTCAACCTGCGTACCAGCTCTCCTCGCGCAGACTAATCCTCCACCGTTCGATCCCCGGGAGATGGTCACGCGGCAGCCGCACACTCTGACCAGGCAGTCGGATCGCTCCGCTGCACTCGATCTTCTCGATCGCGCCCGTCAGAATTTCAATCTCTACGACATCAAGACTCCCTACACCCTCAAGGCCTCTTTCGAGACCAGTGGCACGGCTCAATATGAAGGGGATTGGACGATGGAGGAATATTCCGACGGCGGATCACACTGGCGGTGGTCAGCGCAGTTGCGCGATCTCAAGGTGACTCGGATCGGCGTCGATGATCGTGTCTATGGCAACAACGCCTCAGAACCGATCCCACTCCGTGTGCAGCTAGTACGGTCCGCTCTGCACTCCCCATTCGCCCGTCACGCCGGAGGAATGGCCATACGTGCCGCCGACGTCGATCGAGACGGTAAAGAAATGGACTGCCTGTTGCTGAGCGGCGCCATCCCGCCCAACCCCGCTCCGCGTTCGTGGTACGAGAGCGAGTATTGCATCGATCCCGCCACCGCTCTTTTACGGATGTGGTCCGAAGCACCAGGAATTTACGCCGTCTACGATTACACCGGCGCAACTCCATTTCATGGCCATACGCTTCCCCGCCAAATTACGATCTTCGAAGACGGCAATCTCGTTGTTCAGGCGCGCGTCGAGAGCCTCGAAGACAAAGTCAACCTCGACGCGAATCTCTTCAAACCAGCTCCTGACATGGAAAACGCCGAAGAATCTTTCACTTTGGCCTCGCCGAATCGCCTACCAATGCGCGTCGACCCCTCCGACGCCCCGACCTCTACATATTTCCAACCCGTCATTATCCATGCGATTTTGGATGCGCAAGACGGAACTGTGCTCGACGCCGAGTCTCTGCAAAATTCCGATCACGATTTATCTCGCCAGGCGATCGATCTGGTGAAGAGCACGTCCTTTCCTGCCTCGGGCTTTCAACAGGAAGTTTTCATCAACGTACAGTTTCATTTTCCCGCGGCACGGTATGGCGGGCCGCCCATGTTTCATACTCCCGTCCGTTGGGTCATCCTCGACCACCATGGCCCTCCACTCCGCCGCAAGCCGCGCTCCGGACCTCGTGCTATCGCTGAGCCTTCCGCTCGCACGCCCGCAACTTTGCCCGATTAACCTGGTCTTAGGATTTAGCAGGTAGCAAAAACAATTAGGGCTAGCCCTGCTCTAAAGTTGCTGGGGCAGCGTGCGTTTGAAGAGTGATTTGTTTTTTGAAATTTCAACCCGGGGAATACGTCTGGAAGCTTTAGTCAGGCAGGCGCACAGTTTTTGCATCGCCGCGCCATAACACGGGCTCAAGCGATTCGCAGATTTCTTGAATGGTGGACGTTACGATCGGCATGCTGTAGGCAGGATGGTGAAATTCCAGCCGCATGCCTCGGCCGATAAAACGCATCTTGATCATGGATCCGCCCCACGTCGAACCTGCAATCGTGACCTGCACCGGTTGCGGACAGTATTGTGGATGTCCGGAAATCAGCGCCGCTCCTTCCTTCAGAATCTGAGCGGTATAGAAGTGATTTTGCGTGCGGATTTGCAACACGGTATCGGGAGGCAAGCTTTCCAGAAAGACGCCGCCCTCAACTTCGGACTGGACGATGTTACTGTTCACTTCGTCCGCCAGATTGGCATGAGGCATGTACATGATTTGCCGCTACCGATACCCCACAATACTCAAACCTTTCCCTAACTGTACCGGGCTTACGTTCTCCTCACAACCCCAAAATGACGTAGAACGCTAACAGCAATTCGTGTCCTTTCGTCATCTCACTTGTTGGAGCGGCGCCCGACCCGTCCGAGGCGATCCCTCTATCCCTTCGCATCCGACATCGCCTGCCGCAACTCTTCTACTTCCGAAGAGTTCGGTTTGAGCCGTACCAGCCGGTCGAGCTGCTGCTTTGCCAATCCCGCCTGTCCACTCTTAGCGTAAGCCAATCCCAGGTGATAGTTGAACAGAGCGTTGTCGGGTTCTTTCTTCACCGCTTCTTTAAACAGGGTGATCGCTGACGTGTAGACCTGTTTGTGATAGAAAGCCCAGCCGAGAGTGTCCGCCGAATTTGGATTATCCGGTAACTGCCGTCGTGCCGTCTGCGCCATCGCAAAAGCCACGTCCACATTGCCCCCCTGCTGCAGCATGACGTAGGCCAGATTGTTCGAAGCAATTGGATTATCCGATTGCAAAGCCAATACCTTCTGGTATTGCTGCTTGGCGCTCTCCCAATCCTTCCGATTCTCGTAAATTCCACCCGATAGCAGGTAGAAAGCAATCTCCTTTGGGTTCTTCTTCGTCCCCTCGAGATAAGTTTGCAGAGCTTGATCTGTGGCTCCGCGCGCATCCTGGACCAAACCGAGTTTCACCAGCGCCTCAGCATTGTTTGGGTCGATTTCGGCCGCTTGTCGAAATTCCGCCTCCGCAGCCGCGAGGTCTTTCTTCTGTTCCATCAACAGAACGCCCAACATGATATGGAAACCAGCATTTTTCGGATAGCGCGAAATCTGCGTCTTGATCGTCGCAATCGCCCGGTCCGGCTGCTTCTCCGCCAGATCCACGTTTAGCACGCCGCCCAGCGCATCAGTCGAGTTGGGATCCTGATCGAGCGCCTGCTGGTACGCCTTCTGCGCCTCCGCATTCTGGTTTTGCGCCACCCGCAAATTTCCCAACTGCACGTAGGCGGCAGGATTATTGGGCTCTTTCTCCAGCGACCGCCTAATGAATTCCTCTGCCGACGTGTACTGCTTGCGGTCGATGTCCGCAATCGCCCGCAGCAAATATCCATCGGGAGCCGCTGGTTGCACCGCAATGATTTGGTCAGCTTCCTGCGCCAGCGCTGTCGCGTCGCTATGGCGAATCGCAATTCCGGCCAGCGCGCGATGCGCCTCCACCAGTTCAGGACGAAGTCGAACAGCATCCCGCCATTCCGACTCCGATCCTCGATTGTTGCCCAGTTGGTCATACGCCAGTCCCAGTTGATAATGCGCCACCGCATTGTCTGGATCGTTTTTCAACACAACCTGTAAAGTGTTGACCGCATCGCTTCCCTTCCCGCTTCGAATCTCGATCTCACCCTTGTAGATCTGCGCATCCGGATCGTCCGCCTTGTCCTTTAATACCTCGTCATTCAACTTCCGTGCTTCCTCCAAATGGTCTTTCAGAATCAGCAGCTGAATGTAGTTTTTCTTAACGAGTGCGTCCTTCGGATGGTCGGAATAAAGCGACGCATATTCCGTCAATGCCTTGTCCAGCTGATTTGTACCGTAGTAAAAGTTGCCCAACATCCGATACCCGTCCGAGTTGTTCGGAAAATCTTTCTTCGACTCGCGAAGAAACTCTTCCGCCTCGCCAGGCTTGTTCTCCGCCAAATACAAACCGGCTAGAGAGAGCCGTGGGTTGGGGTCATCCGGGGCCGACTGATATCCCATCTTGAACCACTGTTCCGCCTCAGGAAAGCGTCCTCGCGTTTGATAGAAATTTCCCATCGTTACCAGGGCACTCGTGGACTTGGGGTTGAGATCGACCGCTTTCTTTAGATTCGCTTCTGCGGCATCCCACTGTTGTCCCCTCACCTGCAAAATGGCCAAATTTAAATACGAGTCTGAGCGGTTTGGATCCAACTGCAGGGCTTTTTGCAGGTCTGCTAAAGCGGCGCCCGTATTGTTCGTTCCCGCGTCATAATTGGCGCGTGCCAGGTAAACGTCAGGATTATTCGGCTGCTTTTGGACCAATAGATCGAGATGTTCCTTCGCCTGAGTGAACTCGCGTGCCAGAATCATCAGATTCGCCAAATCCAGTCGCGCGGCATATTGATCGGGATCGATTTGGACGGTGGTAATTAGTTCACGAACGGCTGTCGCTCCATCCCCCAGTCTCATCGCCGCTTGCGCCATCTTGTAGTGCGCAGCAGTGAAACGCGAATCCACCTGGATCGCGTTCTGGAACTGAATCTCTGCTTCCCGGTACTGCCCCTTATCGAAATAGCGCTGCCCGCTTTCCAGATATTTCTGTTTCTTCTCGTTCGGATTTCTCGAACAGCCCGTCAGCGAGATCCCCAGCAAGCAAACCACTGCGATCGCAGACTGTAGTCCCAACCCCTTAGCAATGTGCATATCTCTCCACGCCTCAACACTCTAAATACAGCCCTTTCAATCCTGTCGCCACCAAAGGTACTCCGCCCCCGCTTGGTCAGGAAAGTTACCGCTGTCATTATCGCAAATTTGAATCGGCTTCCCGGACCAAGGTGCCAACCACCTAGCATACGCCCGTGTACAGGTGCTTTCGTAATCTGCCCGAACCCGCCCCGGCATGGCATAGTCCATCCGTATGACTCACTTCCCCCAAAGCAATGTCAGCCGACGTTCACCCCGTGTAAAACTCAATGGATCAGTCGCGGCCGCCGTCATGGCCGAAGGTGGCCAACGGTCGCGCGCAAAACTTCAATCGATCTCTATCACCGGTGGAATGTTGCAATTGCAACATGAGCTTTCCGCTGGAGATTTTGTCGAAATCGCCTTCCATACGCGTGCCGGCGCCATCTGCGGCATGGCCGAAATGCTCCATCCCACCCGCAAGTTTCAAAGCGCGTGTTTGCAACCGTTCCGCTTCATAGCCCTCGGTGACGACGATCACCGTAAGTTACGGATGGCAGTCGATTCCGCTATGGATCGCAGTTTCCTCGATCCCGTCTCGGAAAAGCTACAAACACCACCCGGTTTCTGATTGGCGAGACGGGACGCGGGAGCGCTCCGTGGCCTGGCCTGCTACAAATCGCACGCTAGCGGCTAGAAACCAGCAACTGCTCACGCTATATACTGTTTTCGTCGGATGACAACCGAAACCACCACTCATTCGGCCGACGAGACAGTCGCCTTCGGACGAAAGCTCGCTCTTGATCTGGCGCCGCCTCTGGTGGTGCTTCTCAGCGGCGATCTCGGAGCCGGGAAAACGACCTTGGTCAAGGGAATTGCCGAAGGCTTCCAAGCCGCTGCTGCGGAAGACGTGACGAGTCCCACTTTCACCCTGATCCACGAATACCGGGGTCCCCGCGTTACGCTCTATCACATTGACCTCTACCGCGTTGACGCCGAGCGCGAACTGGAAACGCTCGCCCTCGATGACCTGCTCGCCCCCAACAGCATCCTGCTCATCGAGTGGGGAGACAAATTCCCCCGCCTGCGGCGCGATTGGAAGGCACAAATCACCCTCCAGCAGGTGGATGAAAGGGTTCGTACTATCCATCTTACGACCCGCTGAAGCCTCGGTTTTCGCCGCCTCATTTGCTGAAATAGATCGTCAAACAGTAAACTCATCTTATCCCTCGGAACTCACTTCGGTCCGCTGAATTTGGAGCTAAACCTAACTTGAAATTTCCTAACTTCTCCTTCGTATGCTCATTCATCGCCTCGCTTTCGCTTGCAACAGGACTCTGCTTCGCCCAAACTCCCGATTCCTCGAACCAGAACCCTCCCACGACCGGGACTTCTCAGCCCTCTGACCAAACCGCTCCTACCGCCAAACCGGCACCCAATCAAGGACAGTCTCAGCCAGCAGACAAAGGCGCTAAAGGCGACACCGCCGAAACCTCCGGAACATCCAAAGACCGCCTCTTTTTTGCGCTACCCAACTTCTTAACCGTCGATGCCAACGGAAAGATCATTCCTCTGACAGCGGGGCAGAAATTTAAGGTCGTTGCTCAAGGGTCGTTCGACCCGGTCCAGATTGTCTGGTACGCAGCTCTCTCAGGCGTCAGCCAGGCCGAGAACAGCGAACCCGGTTATGGACAAGGCGCCGTCGGTTACGGCAAGCGGTATGGTGCCTACGCTGCGGACGGCACCATTGAAAACTTTTTTGTCGGCGCGATCCTTCCGTCCATTCTCCACCAGGATCCACGATTTTTCCCGAAGGCGGAAGGTAGTTTCATCTCGCGTGCCAGCTACGCCGCCAGCCGCATCGTCATCACTCGCGGCGATTCTAGCAAGCGGCAGTTTAACTATTCCGAGGTGTTTGGCAGCGCCATCGCTTCCGCGATCTCGACTTACAGCTACCATCCCCGCCGCACATTCAATCGCTTTAACAGTGCTGGCGTTGCGGAGTACTATCCCAGCGACCGCACCTTGGGCAATACTGCCAGCGTCTGGGGTTCGCAGATGGGCTACGACGCGATTACTCTCGTCGTCAAGGAATTCTGGCCCGATCTCCGCCGCAAGATGAAGAAACAGTAAGACGTTGCAGACGTTGCGCGCTGATATCGCTTTTAGTTCTTGGGACTAATCCACGCGACGGGACTCATGCGTGATCATGGGCCGCCGAGGACAGCCGACCGGCGCACTCCACTCCCGGATCACCGAGAACAATATGGCCGCGGCAAAGAAGGCGAAGACCAACTTGCGAGAATGCATCCCTTGATGATGCCCGATCAACCCCAATCCCGCCACCATTTCCCTTTTCGACAAAATGACTCCCGCGGAGACTTTCATATGGCTTTCCGCAGATTCCTCCACGGCTCTGCGGTCATCGAACAAACGGTATGGCTCTAAAAACCGAAACCAACGTCAAGAAAGCGGCAGAAGCTGACCTCCAAGTCGGTTTGATCTGCGCCGATCGCGACGGCAACCGCATCCGTCTTGACCGCCTCGATCGCGACTCGCAAACTCTCTCTTACCACTTCCTCAACGACGAACTTCGTGTTCAGGAAGGTATTCAGGATCGCTCTATATCCCAATTCCTAGCCGAAGGCTGGTACGTCGCCGCCCCCGGCAAATCTCTGTAGATACCTGGGCCAGGTCCGTTCAGTTTCCCACAGGCGAACCGTCCTATGTCGCCGAAACCCAGTTTCGCCGCTCCAGAAATGTAGGCGGCTCGTAGGTCCGCCCCGCCGCCAGTCGCCGTTCCTCTCGCCGCGTCGTCCACAACAGCACCGGACCCAGCGATGCCGCCGTCAGCCGAGCTACGAACGGAAACTCTTTTTCGACCTCCCGCCGCAGTTTGTGGATCCGGTCGCTCACGCCGCGATTCACTCTCTTGAATTCCTTTTCCATCGCCCACAGCGCCGCGTTGTAAGCGCTGCTCAGCTTCTTCATCTCTCGTTCGAAGCGCTCCCGTACCCTCGCGTCCGGATGATCCTTGTAGCGCTGCCATCCCTGCAGCATCGTTTGACACATGCGATAGAGACTCGGCCCATTATTTTCAAAATCACGCCAGAACGCCCAGTCCAGGAATCGCTTCGAATCATCGCGCGAGATGGCCGCGTGCCTGAAATTAAACTTGTGCTGCCCGTGGATATCCGCGAAATCGATGTCCGGCAACATTCTTCCCTGGTCTACCATTTCCTTGTACAGCGGCGTTCCCGGAACCGGCGTATACAACATGAACTGGTGAAAGTCCGTTTGATAGCTGACCGCCGATTCGATCTCGTCAACAATATTGTCGGGTGTATGGTGTTCCAGCCCGACAATCGTCGAACCCTGCACCCGTATCCCGTGCTGTCGCATCTCGCGAGTCAGGTCTCGAACATCCTTCCCCTCCAGCTTGCTATAACTCGACCGCGGAGATTCCAATCCCATCCATACCCATGAAACACCCAGTTCAACCAGTTCCAGCATCGTGTATTTGCGGATAGCGTTCGCCGAAGCAAACACCGAAAGCTCCCAGCTTTTTCCGGCTGCCTTCATCAGTTCGAGCAGGCGCATCGCTCGCGTGCGATGCAGCAGAAAGTTCTCATCCATCACAAAAAAGGAGTTCACCTTGAGCTCAGCCTCGATGCCGCACATCACGTCAAACAACTCACCGCCTGTCTCGTAAAAGTTGTAAAACTTCCCCTTCCCTCCAAAAAATGCCGACGTCGTGCAGAAATTGCACCCCATCGGGCATCCGACTGACGGAATAATCGTCGCCGCCGTCCCTCCCTTTCGATTCGGCAGCCGAATCCCCATGATTCGCGTCTCTAGCCCCGACACAATCATGGGATGCTTGATCTTCGCGCCCTCGTCTTCTCCCAGGTACCGGCGCATCCACGAAATTCCCTCGCCCTTCACAATGTGATCGGCATCAATCAGCTTCTCGATGCCCGGAGTCGCCGTCACATGGCCGCCCACAATAATCACCGAATCCGGAGACAGCTCCCGCACCATCCGGCACATCTCCCGCACCTTGCCCACGTTGACGATGATCGAAGAAATTCCCACCACGTCGTATTGGTTCGCGAGCAGTTCCTCGGCGAATCGTTGGCGGGTAGGAAAATCCAGCACACTACATGGTGCCGAAATATTTTCTTGAATCATCATGATGCCCCATGACCGGTGAAACATCCGCAGCGAGAAACTCCCCTGCGCTCGCGTTACCTGGTTGTGATACAGCTCCATCGGATTGATCGCGCGGCTGCCGAAATCATCATCCTGCGCATACGGTCCAAACACCGAGCTCAACAAAATGCGAGCCTTACTTCCCTTGGGGTGAACAGCCATTGGGTGAACTGGCATGGCATGAACTGCCATTTCGCTGGTTTTCATAGGCATGCCTGAAGACTAGCCGCGCAGGTGTGCGCTTCACCGTGATCCCAGCCACATTACAAAACTATTACGGACAGGGGAAATCACCGCCGAAGAATTGGCGGTCGATGTCTTTGCAAAGAAAATCGGCGTTAAACAAAAAACAGATTGTCAACTGAAGCAGGCTCTACGCAGCTTTCTCTCCCACAATCTCTCGAACGGCCCGTAGCCCCTGGTCGATCGCGGTATTCGTATACGCATGCCCATCCGCGTCCGAGTTGGCGACCTTGATTCGTCCAAACGGTTGCCGCCCAATTACACAAGGACGCTCCGACTCAGGCCGATCCAGCGGCTCGAACAACACGTTGTATTCGTAAGAGTATCCATGAGGCCACCGGTTCACCGTAATCGCCTCGATGTCGCGCGCCGGATCGAATCCTCCTGCCCCGAGCATCCTGCCCAGTTGACTCCGTATCTCCATCTCAAACTTTTCAAACTTCGTATTCACCAACTCAAACCTTCCTGCTCGGTACTGATCCTTGCAATCCGAACCCGGTTCGCAAGGAGTTCGCAACAAATGTAGCAGGCAAGATTCATCGGGCGATGCGGGATACTTGTACCCTCCCATCGATACCGGAAAATCTAGCGTCACATTACTGAAATACGAGCCCGGAGCATAAATCGCACTGATCCCCAGCTTCTGAAACGCACGCCAGTTCTTGATCTGCACATTCGTATACACCAACGGCATCTTCACGGCGTAAGCCAGCGCGTCCTTTTGCTTCTGCGGCATCTCCGGACACAAATACGGAATCACCATGTTGTAGCAAGCCAGCACACAATTCTTCCCGCGCACCCGCCGCGCCTTGCCGTCCCGCACATACGTCACTTCCACTTCCTTCGCCTGCGCCGGATCGCCCACATGCCCAACCTTCACCGCCGTACTATTCAGCCGTATCCGCACCGGCGAGCCATCCTCATCCAGCCGCGAATAGTCTGCCCGCGCCGTTACCACGTCCTCCATCGTGTGTCCCGCCAGCGCCGCAGGAATCAACGCCCGCACCAGCATCCGTGCAATCGACGCATTTCCATCTGGAAAATGAAAGATGTAAGGCTCGTCCTGCTCTGGATTCTCCTGATGGTCCTTCGGCAATGTGATCCCCTTAAACCCTGGATACCCCTCCCGCGCGCAATCAAACGCCGACACCGCATCGATTCCCACGCAATACAAATCGTGCGTCGAGGTCTGAAATACCTTCACCACGTCGGGATGCACCTTCACGTCTCGCAAGAGAAAATCCTTATAGCTGGTCTTCACCAACCGGGCTTTCTTCTGCGCCGGCGTCAGTCCCGCAAGATAATCGACGTGGGAATGTTGCAACCGCAACAAATCCTTGCGCGCCGCTTCGGCAATCGGAATCTGATCCACGTTCTCCATCCCGAATTCCACTCCGAAATAATGCAGCCCCTTCTCCGGCACCAACCGGTCCGTCCCGAATGTCTCCTTGTCGAAGAAAACCGCTTCCTTCAACCGCATCGAATCAAACAGTTTTTGGTCGTAGTATTGGAAGAACTTCTCCACATCGATTCCCAACTCCTGCAGCAGTCCCATCGAATCCTTGCTGTAATTCCCTGGAGCCTCGATCGACTGCGTCCCCCCATACCCCAGCAGCAGGCGGTTTCCCGCTTGAAATTCGTTCCTCTTCGCATGCCCGCCAAAATCATCGTGATTGTCCAGCAACAAGATCCGCGCCTGCGGACCCAAATACTTTCGATAAAAATAGGCTGCAGCCAGCCCGCTGATCCCCGCGCCCACCACAATCAGATCGTAGGATTCACCATCCGCCACCGGATTCGGCCACGTCGCCCCGTCGCGCATCTCATGCGCTACCTCCCACGACCCGTCATGGCTCCCGCGCATTCCGGTCTTCGCCGGCGGATAGTACCCCGCCTCCATGGCCGGGTCTGAAACTGGCCCCGGCACTCCAAACGCCTGCACCCAAGTCGAACTCCCAACCAGCGAGGCGCCCACGCCGATGCTCACTCCATTCAGGAAATCGCGTCGCGTAATCTCCTGCCCCATCCCCAACTTGCGATTCTTGTCGTCCATGCGCAAAAACTCCCGATTTCCGTACCGCCAAAATCCTACACCCGCCCTAGTGCAGCGCGCACACGCGTCCAATAGCCGCCCACTCGGGCGGTCCAAAACCATTAAAATGGGTGCGGAATTCGGTGGACCCGGCAAGCCACAAAGACACGGGGTGGCTTTTTCTAGGACTGGCCCGAGATGGACGATGAAGTCTGCGACTTTAGTGTCTTGAGCGAGAAATGGGTCGCTCGCCCTCGTCGGCTCGGAACACGTGGAGCCGCGTTCTTTCACTCAATTTGAACCTATAGGGTTTTTTAGGCTGGCAAGGGCAAACGAGTCGCTGCCAGTCGGGACAGCCCGCAAGGTTCTCGATGTAAGCCCCGTTGCTGTAGGTGAGGCCGAAGTCCTTCCGGAGGTACTGCATTCCACAGCTCGGGTATTCCACGTAAAGTCGAGTCTCCAACATGATTGGCCTCAACGCCTATTCAAATGATGAGACTGGACGATTAGAGCAGACGCCAGCGGTTAAAAACATGGCTCTAACGATTGATTATCGAAGTAACGTTACCAACTCCAGGCGGAAACTCGTTCGAGCCTCAGTTCGAGAACTTGGATGCAACCCGAGGTTTCCGGTAGAAGCGGTTACGACCGGGAGGATCGTTTCCTACCGGGCACGTCCAAGCTCAAAAAGCGGGGTATCTTCCAGAAGTTGTAAATTTGGAGGTAGTTGTAAATTTGGTGGACCTGGTCGGGATCGAACCGACGACCTCTTCCATGCCATGGAACTACAAAAAGTGTAAGTTGTTGACGGCAAAAGGTCAAAAAATCGACTGAGTCGGAAAAAACCGGTAAACTCGCCGGTTTTGACACCAAGTCTGACACCAAATTGGGCCGGGGTTGATAGTGGCGGATCAGCCCTCTTTTTTTCTTCTC
>Ga0302320_10005772_pt1 | contig 27625 bp, 16 predicted proteins | sample Bog_T0_3_FD_202130 | JGI IMG/M metagenome (GOLD analysis project Ga0302320, IMG submission 202130) | Peat permafrost microbial communities from Stordalen Mire near Abisko, Sweden - Bog_T0_3 | ecosystem: Environmental > Terrestrial > Soil > Wetlands > Peat | place: Sweden: Abisko, Stordalen Mire...
ACGAAGTCTGGTAGGTCGCCGACTGCATGATGGTGCGGATCAAGTAGTCCACATCGAAATTGTGCGCGACGAAATCCTTGACCAGGGCGTTGAGCAGTTCGTCGTTGGTGGCCGGATTGGTGTCGCGCAGATCGTCCACGGATTCAATCAGGCCTCGGCCCATAAAGTTGCGCCAGACGCGGTTGACGATGTTGCGCGCGAAGAAGGGATTCTCCGGCGCGGTGAGCCACTTGGCGAAGTACAGACGCGTGTCGCCGGGTGCTTCGCTGGAGAGCTCCGTCGCGCCCAGCGGTTTGGGAGGCAGCGGAATCATCAGGCGGTCGTCCATGAATTCGCCGGTGGGCGCGGAGTAGACGGTTACGTCGTTGAAGAGCGGGCCCACGGCGGGACGCTGGCCGGTGGGCGCGAAGGTCTTGAGCCGCACACGGGCAAAAAGATTGGCCATGCCGTAGTAGTCCTTCTGGGTCCACTTGGCCAGAGGATGATTGTGGCAATGGGCGCAACTGATGTTGATGCCCATGAAGGCCTGGGTCATGTTCTCGGAGATATCGAGCGGGTCGCGATGAATGAGCCAATAATTGGCCGCGCCGTTTTCCAACGTGTTGCCGGTCGCGGTGATCACTTGATAAGCAAACTGATTCCACGGCTTGTTCTGCGCCACGCTGTCGTGGATCCAGTTGTAATAGCTCCACATTTCGTCATTGGCGAGATGATTGCTTGAAACCAGCAGCAGATCGGACCACTTGTAGGCCCAGTAGTCGACAAACTCGGGACGCTGCATGAGACTTTCGATCAGCTTGTTGCGCTTACCGGGCGATTTGTCGCTTAGGAATTGCTCAACCTCAGCGGGCTTGGGCAGAATGCCCGCCGCATCCAGGTACGCGCGGCGCATGAACTCCGCATCGCTGGCCGCGGGCGATGGAGGCAGGTGCAGCGCCTGAAGATGCTTGAGGATGTAGCCGTCAATATAGTTGTAGCTCGGAGCCTTGGTGAAGACCGCTGCTTCCAGCTTGTAAGGGAATGGAATGCGCAGGCGGGAAAATGTGACATGGCTCTGATACCACACCGTGACCGGAGCTTCACCGTAGTTATGCATGGTGACGCGGCCATTGTTGTCGACCGTGGCCACGCCCTCATCGCCGCTGTCGTACTTGGCCCAGCGGGTAACGTCCGCGGTGTGGCCGTCGGAAAACTTCGCCGTCACGATCAATTGCTGTTGCGCGCCAGGCTGGAGCGAAGCTTCATGCGGCAGCACCTCGACGGCGGTGACCTGCGCATCGGACTCGCGCGGCGCCGGCATGCCCTGGGCAAGCCATCCGGAGATTACCTTGTATTCCGGGGAATCGACATCGAATCGCCGGCCTCCGCCGTGGGAGACCGCGAGGGTGGGCTTCATGAGGATGAGGCTTTTCGCGGGCTCGAGGCGATCGGTGCGGCGGCCGAGCGCCTGGTGGGTGAGCGTGTAGTAGTCCGCGACGGGATCGTAACCACGCAGGGTCAGCTTGAAACCGTTCTTGCCTGCCGCCGCGCCGTGGCATGGACCCGAGTTACAACCCATCTTGGTCATCACCGGCAACACATCGTTGCGAAAACTCCATGCCAGCGCATCCGCGTAGCGATCAACGCTCAGCGATGCGGTGGCGCGATGACCCTCGATGGTTGCGGCCACCGTTGCCTGCCCGTCGCCCTGGGGCAGCACAAAGTCGTTCTTGTCAACCTGCGCGACCGAAACGTCGGAGACGGCGACCTTGGCGCGCTCGGTCAGATCTTCCTGGTGCCCGTCGACGAATGTGCCCTCGACCACGAGCCGCTGGCTATAGCGCGGGCCCAGGATGGAGATTGTGGAAGGCAGGATTTCAATTTTGGTGAGCGAGGCCAGCGATGGAGCTTGCGTGCGGGCCGTGGCGCGCGCTGCTGCCTGCGGCTGCTTAGAAGCTGACGCAGGATGGCTGGAACCGCCCGCAGCTTGTGCGGCCGGATGCGCGGGACTCTGCCCGTTGAGCAAGCCGGAAAAAACGCAGGAAACGGCCAGGCTACCGGCCAACGCAGCGAACCATAAGTAGTTACGACGTTGCATAGCTTCTCCGTCGCGCAAAATCGATCGCCTTCAAACTTGCTTCTAACAAAGTGGACCCCGCAGGCTTGCGCCCTCGCTTAAGAAAATAACTCGTCGATCGGATCGAAGCCGTGGTCCACAAGCCGCACGATGCGCCCCTGCGGTGTTTTCAATTCCGTATCAATGGGAATGCCGAGGCACTTATAGACGGTGGCGGCAAGATGGGCCGGTGTCACGGGACGGTCCTGCGGCGCGCCACTGATCGAGTCGGACGCGCCCACAACCTGCCCGCCCTTGACGCCGCCGCCGGCCATGACGACAGTCCAGCATTGGGGCCAGTGGTCGCGGCCTCCGGCAGGATTGATGCGCGGCGTGCGCCCGAATTCGCCGGTCGCCAACACCAGCGTGGTGTCGAGCAGGCCGATCCGGCTCAGATCCTCGAGCAGCGAACTGTAGGCGTTGTCGAACATGGGGCCAACCTGATCGCTGTAGCAGGTGATGGGACTGAAGGGCGCGGAGCCATGAATGTCCCAGGTGATCTCGTTGAAGACGGTTTCAAACATGTTGAGGGTGACAAAGCGCACGCCCCGTTCGACCAGCCGGCGAGCCAGCAGGCAGCCCTGGCCAAAGCGATTCAGGCCATAGCGCTTGCGCACCTCCATCGGCTCCTGCGTCAGCTCGAAGGCCTCGCGCGCCTTGGCCGAAGTCATGAGCGTGTATGCCTGGTTGAAGGTATCGTCCATTAACTTCGTATCTTGATTGGTCTCTTCGAAGTATTGAACGGACTTATCCACTTCCGCCCGCCAGCTTCTGCGCCGGTCAACGCGCACCGCGGAGATGTAGTCGGGCGGCAGCATGTCAGGGACTTTGAAGTTGGGATCGGCGGGATCGGCGTTCAAGACAAAGGGATCGTAGCCCTTGCCGAGAAATCCGGCGGTGTCGCCGTGGGGCAGATTGCCGCCGAGCTGGCCAATCATGTAAGGGAGCAGCACGTTGGGTGGCATGTCGCCGCGCGCGCCTTTTTCATAGCGCAGCACGGAGCCGTAATTCGGCGACTCGAGGCCGCCCTGGAAGAGCCTTCCGGTCTGCATCATTTGGCAGCCGGTGTCGTGCACGGCTGCGGCGGTGTGATAGACAGACCGAATCAAGGCGAACTTGTCGGCATGTTTTGCCATGCGGGGAAAGATCTCGGAGATCCGGATGCCGGACACGTTGGTGTCGATAGGCTTGAACGGCCCGCGAATGGAAGCCGGCGCGTCGGGCTTCATATCCCAGGTGTCGAGCTGGCTGGGACCGCCGACCAGCATCAGTTGGATGCAGTTGACATCCTTCTGCGGCTTCACGTCGGCCATGGCCTTGAGGCGCAAAAACTGCGGCATCGACAGGCCAAGAAAAGCCAGCGATCCGGCATGGAGAAAGTCGCGGCGCGTCACGCCGTCACAGAAATGCACTCGCTTATCAGCGTCAAGCCGAAACATGGAAAATTCCTCGCGACGGCAGGAAGCCGGCCGTCAACCACTTGCACTATGTGCAACGCCGGAAGACCTTGCCGTGGCGCTGCCCTGGGAGAAGAACCTGGCGAAGAGTTGACATCCGACCCTCGGACCTCCTGCCTGTCTTGCCATCCTGCTGCCTGGGTGACCGTCCAGCCGCGCAAAGCGAAACTTTGCCACGGCTCCCCAGGTGCAAGCCTGTTGGCACGAATTGTAATGGCGCTTGACATTCGCCGTCCAGAAGATTCGAGGGATGCCGATTGGAGGCCGCGAGCCTGCCAAAATTAAGGGCGCGGCCGAAGCCGCGCCCTGTGCAAGCACTGAGCCGATCCGCGCTCTAAGCCATGGCGTGGTGACGCTCGGCCAGCTTGGGAGCTTTGCCGGCCAGATAGCGATCGACCGCCGCGGCGGCCTTGCGGCCCTCCGCGATGGCCCACACGACGAGGGATTGTCCGCGCCGCATGTCGCCGGCGGCGAAGATTCCGTCCACCGAAGACATGTAGTCGGCATTGGTGGCGATGTTGCCGCGATTGTCGAGCGCCACGCCGAACTGCTCGACCATGCCGTTTTTCACGGGGCCGAGGAATCCCATGGCGAGCAGGACCAGTTCCACATCCAGCGTGAACTCCGAGCCGGCGATGGGCTCGAACTTGGGCGGCGGGCCGACGCGCACGGCTTGCACCTGCTTGACGTTGCCCTGCTCGTCGCCGGTGAATTGGAGACTATTCACGCTCCAATCGCGAATGCCGCCCTCTTCATGCGAGCTCTCGGTGCGCAGTTGCAGGGGCCACAAGGGCCACGGAGTGGAGGCAGCGCGCAGCTCGGGCGGCTTGGGCATGATCTCGATCTGGTGAACGCTCTTAGCGCCCTGGCGCAGGCTGGTGCCCAGGCAATCGGCGCCGGTGTCGCCGCCGCCGATAATCAGCACGCGCTTGCCTGCGGCGATGATGGCCTGAGAAGGATCGCGAAGAAATGTCTCGTCGGGGTCGCCTTCGCAGCGATGATTCTGCTGCGGCAAGAACTCCATGGCAAAGTGAACGCCCTTCAACTCGCGGCCAGGGATGTTGAGGTTCCGCGGCTGTTCCGCGCCGCCGCAGAGCAGGATGGCGTCGTAGTGCTCGGTCATGGTTTCAATGGGCACATTCACGCCCACATGCGCGTTGGTCTCGAAGACGACGCCCTCGGCGCGCATCTGGCCGATGCGGCGATCGATGACGTGCTTCTCGAGTTTGAAGTTGGGAATGCCGTAGCGGAGCAGACCGCCGACGCGATCGTTTTTCTCATAGACGATGACGGAGTGGCCGGCGCGGCGCAACTGCTGGGCCGCGGCCAGGCCGGAGGGACCGCTGCCCACCACGGCCACGCGCTTGCCGGTGTTGTGCTCGGGCGGCTCGGGATGAATCCAGCCCTCCTGCCAGGCGCGCTCCACAATGCTGCGCTCGATTACTTTAATCGAGACGGGCGGCTGATCGATACCCAGCACGCAGGCGGCTTCGCAAGGCGCGGGACAGATGCGGCCGGTGAACTCGGGGAAATTGTTGGTGGCGTGCAAGCGCCGGATCGCGTACTCCCAGCGATTGTTATAGACCAGGTCGTTCCAGTCGGGAATCAGGTTGTTGACCGGACAGCCGGTGTGGCAGAAAGGCACACCGCAATCCATGCAGCGAGCGCCCTGCTCGCGCTGCTTCTCTTCAGGGAACGGCTCGTAAATCTCAAACCAATCCTTGACCCGCTCATCGACCTGGCGGCGTGTGGGTTGTTCGCGCTGAATCTCCAGGAAACCTGTGACCTTACCCATGCTGCACCTCTGCGGTAGCCGTCACCAGAGGCGACGAATTTGTGGAAGAAACATAAAACTCTTCGACGCGCGGAATGCCGAGGACGCGTTTGTATTCGTGCGGGAAGACCTTGATGAAGCGCGGCTGCGCGTCGGACCAATGCTCCAGAATCCACGCCGCGCGCGGGCTGCCGGTCAGGTCGCGGTGACGCTCAAGGAGGCTCCGGACCTCTGCAACATCTTCCGGCGTGCCCAGCGGCTCCAGGTCCACGCTGGCCTTGTTGCAGCGGCGCGTGGTGAAGTCGCCCTGGTCGTCGTAGACAAAGGCGCGGCCGCCGCTCATGCCGGCGGCAAAGTTGCGGCCCGTGAGTCCCAGCACGATGACGGTGCCGTTGGTCATGTATTCGCAGCCGTGATCGCCCACGCCCTCCACGACCGCTGTTGCGCCGGAGTTGCGAACAGCAAAGCGCTCGCCGGCGATGCCGTTGAGAAAGACTTCGCCGCTGGTTGCACCGTAGAGCACCACGTTGCCCACGAGGATACTTTCCTCGGGCAGGAAGCTGGAGGTCTTGGGCGGATACGCGATGATGCGGCCGCCGGAGAGGCCCTTGCCCAGGTAGTCGTTGGTGTCGCCTTCCAGTTCGAGGGTGACGCCGTTGGGAACGAATGCGCCAAAGCTCTGCCCGGCCGAGCCCTGGAAGCGGAAGTGAATGGTGCCTTCCGGCAATCCGGCCGAGCCGTAGCGGCGCGCGATCTCGCCGCCCAGCATAGCGCCCACGGTGCGATGCACATTGCGGATGGCAAAGCTGCCGGTAACCGGCGTCTTGGATTTGAGCGCTGGAGCGGCCTGCGCAATCAGCGCGTGATCGAGAGCCGCATCGAGTCCGTGATCCTGGGCCTGCACCTTGCGCCTGGCAACACGCGAGGGCAGCGTGGGCGCATAGAGAATCGACGAGAGATCGATGCCCTTGGCCTTCCAATGCGCGTCGGCGAGGGATGCATCGAGCTTCTCCACGCGGCCCACCATTTCATCGACGGTGCGGAAGCCCAGCTTCGCCATGTGCTGGCGCATCTGCTCGGCGATGAAGAAGAAAAAGTTGATGACGTGTTCCGGCTGACCCTTGAACCGCTCGCGCAGCACCGGGTCTTGCGTGGCGATGCCCACCGAGCAGGTGTTCAGGTGGCACTTGCGCATCATGATGCAGCCCATGGCGATCAGCGGCATGGTGGCAAAGCCGAACTCTTCCGCGCCCAGCAGCGCGGCGATAACGACGTCGCGGCCGGTTTGCAGCTTGCCGTCGGTTTGCACCTTGATGCGCGAGCGCAGATCGTTGAGCAACAGGACTTGTTGCGTCTCCGCCAGGCCCAGTTCCCACGGCAGCCCCGCATGCTTGATGGAGCTGAGCGGCGAAGCGCCGGTGCCGCCGTTGTCGCCGGAGATGAGCACCACGTCGGCATGCGCCTTGGAGACGCCCGCAGCCACCGTGCCCACGCCGACCTCGGAGACCAGCTTGACGGCGATGCGGGCCTTGGGATTGACGTTCTTCAAGTCGTAGATCAACTGCGCCAAATCTTCGATGGAGTAGATGTCGTGATGCGGCGGCGGCGAGATCAGTCCCACGCCGGGGATGGAGTGGCGCACCTTGGCGATGACTTCGTCCACCTTGTGGCCGGGTAGCTGTCCGCCTTCTCCTGGCTTTGCGCCCTGCGCCATCTTGATCTGGAGTTCGTCGGCGTTCACAAGATAATTCGTCGTCACGCCGAAGCGGCCGCTGGCTACCTGCTTGACGGCCGAGCGGCGCAGATCGCCGTTGGCGTCGGGCGTAAAGCGCTCCTCGTCTTCCCCGCCCTCGCCGGTATTGGACATGCCACCGAGGCGGTTCATGGCGATGGCCAGCGTCTCGTGCGCTTCCTTACTAATCGACCCATAGCTCATGGCGCCGGTCGTGAAGCGCTTGACGATCTCCTTGGCCGGCTCGACCTGTTCAATCGCCAGAGGCTTGTCGGCGTACTTCAGTTTCAGCAGGCCGCGCAACGTACACAGATGACGGTTCTGATCGTCCAGCAGGTCGGTGTATTCCTGGAAGGTTGCCGCGTTGTTCGCCCGCACCGCGTGCTGCACCTTGCTGATGGTCAGCGGATTGAGCAGGTGGTATTCGCCGCCTTCACGGTATTGGTAATGCCCGCCGACAACCAGTTCCGTTTCTGAATCTGTGAGCGGTTGGAAGGCGAAGCTGTGTTTCATCTGCGCCTCGCGCGCCAGCACACCCAGGCCCACGCCCTCAATGCGCGAAGCGGTGCCGGAGAAGTAGGAGTCAATTAGCGACCGGTTCAAGCCGACGGCCTCAAACACTTGTGCGCCGCGATAGCTTTGCAGGGTACTGATGCCCATCTTGGAGAAAGTTTTGAGCAGGCCCTTGTTGATGGCCTTGATGAAGTTCTTCTCCGCCTGGTTGGCGGTGACGTTGTGGGGCAACAGGCCCAGCCGCTTTAGGTCGTGCAGCGTTTCAAAGGCCAGGTAAGGATTGATGGCGCTGGCGCCGTAGCCGATGAGCAGCGCAAAGTGCATGACTTCGCGCGGCTCGCCGCTCTCGATGATGAGCGCCACCTGGGTGCGGGTCTTCTCGCGCACCAGGCGGTTGTGTACGGCGGCCATGGCCAGCAGGCTGGGAATGGGCGCATAGGTGGCGTCCACGCCGCGGTCGGAGAGGATGAGCAGGGTGTAGCCGGAGTTGACGGCCAGCGAGGCGCGCGCGCCCAGGTCGTCGAGCGAGTGCTTCAGGCCGTCCTCGCCATCCGAGGCGCGGAACAGAGCCGGCAGCGTGGTGGCCAGCAAATCCCCAGAGGACACGCGGCGCAACTTTTCCAAATCGCGGTTGGTCAGAATCGGATGCGGCAGCTTGAGCGTGTGACAGTTCTCCGGCGCCTCTTCCAGGATGTTGCGCTCCGTGCCGATGTAGCTGATCAGCGACATCACCAGCTCTTCGCGGATGGGATCGATGGGCGGATTGGTGACCTGGGCGAAGAGCTGCTTGAAGTAGTTGAACAGCGGCTGCGGACGGTCGGAGAGGCAGGCCAGCGGCACATCGGTGCCCATGGAGCCGATCGGCTCCTCGCCCTTGGCGCCCATGGGCCCCAACAGCACGCGCAAATCTTCTTCCGTGTAGCCGTAGGCCCGCTGGCGGCGCAGCAGCGTCTCCGGATTCGACGCGATCACGCGCGACGGCTCGGGCAACTGGTCCATGGTGACCTGCTGCTGCTTGAGCCAGTCAGCGTAAGGCTGGCGGCCGGCCAATTGCTTCTTGATCTCGGCGTCGGAGACGATGCGCTTCTGTACCGTATCCACAAGGAACATGCGGCCGGGCTGCAAGCGGCCCTTTTTGCGCACATCCTTGGCGGGCACATCGAGCACGCCGGCCTCGGAGGCCAACACCACCAGATCGTCCTTCGTGACCAGGTAGCGGCCGGGACGCAGGCCGTTGCGGTCCAGCGTGGCGCCAATCACCTTGCCGTCGGTAAAGGCAATCGCCGCCGGCCCGTCCCACGGCTCCATCAGCGAAGCGTGATACTCGTAGAAGGCGCGCTTGTCCTCGTCCATGTCCGGGTTGCCGGACCACGCCTCGGGGATCAGCATCGCCATTACATGCGGCAGCGAGCGGCCACTCTGGTAGAGGAACTCCGCCGCGTTGTCCAGAGCAGCGGAATCGCTCCCCTCCGGCGTGATCACCGGGTAAAGATCGTCGATCTTGCCGTCGTAGAGGGGGCTGCCCAGCAGCGACTGGCGGGCGTTCATCCAGCTCACGTTGCCGCGCACGGTGTTGATTTCGCCGTTGTGCGCGATGTACCGGTAGGGGTGGGCAAGCTTCCAACTCGGAAAAGTATTAGTCGAAAAGCGCTGGTGGACCAAACACAGCGCGCTGGTGACCAGCGGATTGGCCAGCTCGAAGTAGAACTTCTCAATCTGCGGAGCCAGCATCAGGCCTTTGTAGATGATGGTTCGACAGGAAAACGAGGGGATGTAAAACATCTCCTTGCCCTCGATCTCCGATGCCGCAATCTCGTTCTCCGTGCGGCGCCGCACGCGGTAGAGCAGGCGCTCGAAGTTGTCCTCGTCCAGCCCCGAGGGACAGCCTACGAAAAGCTGTTCAATATATGGTTGCGAGGCGCGCGCTTCGCGGCCGATCGCGTCGCCGTTGACCGGCGTGTCGCGCCAGCCGAAGAGGGCCAGACCCTCCTCCTGCGCGATGCGTTCGAAGATACCCTCGCATTGCAGGCGGCTGTGCTTCTCCACCGGCAAAAAACACATGGCCACGCCATAAGCGCCCGGCGCCGGCAACTGCATTCCCAGTTCGCCGCACTCGCGCACAAAAAACAGATGTGGAATCTGGATGAGAATGCCGGCGCCGTCGCCTGTCTCCGGATCGCATCCCGCCGCGCCGCGGTGGGTGAGGTTGATCAGCACCTCGAGTCCCTTGCGGATGATCTCGTGACTCTTTTCGCCGCGAATGCTGGCAACCAACCCCATGCCGCAGGCATCGTGCTCATTCCGCGGGTGATAGAGACCCTGTGCTGGAGGAGTGCCGGGAGGAATATGCGATGGTTTCATGGCAACCTTCTGAATGAGTTTTCCGTACAGAATGCATTGCTGGTGTGAAAGACACCTATGCGGCGCGACTCCCCGGAGGGATATCGCCCTATGTCTTTCATAAAAGAGGTCCGCCGAAGCAGGCCAAGCCATGCTGGGGCTATGCTGAAGTCTTTAATATATCGAAAAAATCGTGTGGCGGCAGAACTTCCTTGCGGCTGAGGCTGGCCGGCGCACCCGCTTTTTCCACAAATTCCTTCTTTTCCCAGCGCTTACAGGAATCCCGGAGCCCGGCCGGTGAAGCCGGAAAGCCGGGATACACTCCCGCCTGGGAGCCTCATGGCCCGCGAACAGGAGGGGGTGCACCAGCCGGATAAGGCAAGCGCACCACCCCTCGAAATGTTACCGGAGCCCTGCTCCGGCCATGCAGCCCCGGTCTACGGGTAGATGCTGCGCAGTTGCACAGCCTCTGCCACGCGCCCGATGCCCAGCATGTTGGCGGCGATGCGCATGGGCACATTCTGCTCCATGTGGATCTTCAGAACATCGCGGAACGACGTCTTCATCACGCGTTCCAAACGGTCGTAGACATCCTGCGCCTCCCAGAACAGGTGCTGCTCGTCCTGCACCCATTCAAAGTAGGAGACGGTGACGCCGCCGGCATTGCACAGAATGTCGGGAATGATGAACACTCCCTTGTTCTGCAAAATCCTGTCGGCCGCGGGCGTCAGCGGACCGTTTGCCGCCTCGGCCACAATCTTGGCGCCGACGGCCGCGGCATTGTCCTCGCGGACGGTGTTCTCCAGCGCCGCCGGCACCAGGATGTCGCATTTGAGAGCCAGCAACTCGGCGGGCGAGATGGGCTCGCTCTCCGGGAACCCTTCCACATGGCCCACCAGCAGCTTCATGTGGATCAGCTCGGGGATGTTGAGTCCCTTGGGGTTGTAGACGCAGCCGGTGGAGTCGCTGACCGCGATCACCTTGGCTCCCGCTTCATGGAGCAGCTGCGCCGTGATGGAACCGGCATTGCCAAAGCCCTGCACGGCGACGGTGGCGCCGCTCAACGGCATGTGCAGGTGTTCGCAGGCGCACTGGATGGTGTAAAAGACGCCGCGGCCCGTGGCCTCGTTGCGTCCCAGCGACCCGCCCAGGCTGATCGGCTTGCCGGTCACCACGCCGGGAATCGGATAGCCCTTGGTCATGCTGTAGGTGTCCATGATCCAGGCCATGGTCTGCGAGTTGGTGTAGACATCGGGCGCGGGAATGTCCCGCTCCGGCCCAATCAGCGGCAGAATCGCGCTGGTGTAGCGCCGCGTCATCCGCTCCAGTTCGCCTTGCGACATATGCTTCGGATCGCAGGTGATGCCGCCCTTGCCGCCGCCAAACGGAATGTTGACCACGGCGCACTTCCAGGTCATCCAGGTGGCCAACGCCTTCACCTCGTCCAGCGTCACCTGCGGGTGGTAGCGGATGCCGCCCTTGGCCGGCCCGCGCACCATGCTGTGCTGCACGCGGTAGCCCTCAAAACGGTGAATGTGGCCGTTGTCCATGCGCACCGGCACGGTCACGGTCAGAATGCGTTCGGGATACTTGATCATCTCCCGAACATCGTTGTCCAGGTTCAATGCGTCGGCTGCTGTGTCAAAGTTCTCCAGGGCCACGTCATACGCGTTCCCTGTCATTGTGGTTGTGAGCATCGTCTTTCCTCCGTGCTCTTGCCCGGTCCGCCGCGCGGCAAATCCGCAGGCAGGCGTTTAACTCACTGGGGTAGGTTCCGGTGAGCGCGCGTCTTGCCTTTGCGTCTGCCGCGATTCATAGACCGGCATGAGCCACTTCCTGTAAAACTCCAAATGTCCGCGCGTCGCATCGAAATACAACTGCCGTATTGCGCGCGTGATGGAGCCGATGGCCGCGTCCTTGACCGGCCGGTGATCGACTCGGACGACCGGCATGACTCCGACCGCCGTTCCCGTGAAGAACAACTCGTCGCAGATGTAAAGTTCGCTGCGGTCGATGGGCCGCTCCACAACCTCAAGGCCGAGTTCCCGCCGCGCCAGTTCCATCACCGTGTCGCGGGTGATGCCCTCGAGCACGTTCTCGGTCACCGACGGCGTAATCAGTTGGCGCTTGCGCACCATGAAGAGGTTGCAAGTGGCGCCTTCGGCCACGTGACCGCTCTCGTTGAGGAAGATGGCTTCGTCGAACCCGCAGCGCCGCGCCTCGTCGCTGGCCAGCGCGCTATTCACATAAGCGCCGCAGATCTTGGCCCGCGCCGGAATCGCGTTGTCTTCAATGCGCCGCCACGAGCTGACGCCCGCATGAAGTCCCAGGTCATTGTGCAGGTAGTCGCCAAAGGGGAGGGCCACCACGGCAAAGGCGTCCTGATCGTCGGGGCTTACGCCCACGCGCTCGGCGCTCTTGTAGGCCAGCGGCCGGACGTAGACATTGGTCCGTAGTCGATTTCTGCGCAAGAGCTCCAGGGTAATCGCGCACAACTCTTCCGGCGAGGGCGGAACGGCGATGCGCAGAATGCCGCAGTTCTGCTTCCAACGCTGGTAGTGCTCCAGGGGCCGCAGCAGGAACAGCTCTTGTTGAGCCTCATCCCAATGGGCGCGAATGCCTTCAAAGACCCCGGTTCCGTAATGCAGCGCGTGGGTCAGAATGCCCACCTTCGCCTCGCGCAACGGCATATACTGCCCGTCGAAATAGCAGATCAGATTCGGATCGGCTTCAGCCTTCATCTCACACCTCGGCCAGCGACTCCCTCAGGAGCGCGCGGCCCCGCGCCAGCGCGCGCTCGTCCAGTTCAACCCAGCGCGGATTCTTCAGCAGCCGCCGCAGCGCGGCGTCGATGCTTGCATCCGGCAGCACGCCGGTAATTTCAAGCAGCGCTCCGAGCATCACCATGTTGGCCGCGCGCTGGTCGCCCAGTTCGTCGGCAACCTGCGTAAACGGCAGCGCCAGCACATGCACGTCGTCCCGCTTGCAATCTTCCGGGAAGGTTTCCCCGTTATAGATGACCCAACCGCCGGGGCGCACGTTGGCGTCAAACTTGCGCAGCGAGGGCTCGTTCATGGCCACCAGAACGTCGGGCAATGTGACCAGCGGCGAATCGATGGTCCGATTGGAGAGCCGCACATGGCAGTTGGACGTGCCCGAGCGCATTTCGGGGCCGTAGGAGGGCAGCCACGAGACTTCAAGCCCCGCGTCAAGGCCGGCCTCGGCCAGTACCTCGCCCAGCAGCAGTACGCCCTGGCCGCCGAAACCCGCCACGCGCACGCGCACATCCAGATCTTTCCCAGTCTGCTCCATCCGGTGGGAGTTCCCTTCCGGCAAACTCTCATTGTCCACGCCGAGAATGCGCGGAATCGCTTCAAGCTCCGGCCCAGGAGCCGGCATCTGCCTGGGGTGCCTGTCCTTGGTCCGGTCGCAGAAAACGCCCAGCGGAAAGGTCTTTTCCATCACGTCGCGAACCCAGTGCTGCGCATCGACCGGGGGCATCTTCCAGATCGTCGGGCAGGGCGAAAGCACCTCGATCAGCGAGAAGCCGATGCCGCGCACCTGGTTTTCCACCGCGCGCTTGATGGCGCGGGAGGCCTGCATGATCTGCTTGTTGTCTCCCAGTCCCACACGCTCGATATAGACAGGCGCCTCCAGCGTGGCCAGCATCTCGCTCATGTGCAGCGGGTAGCCTTCTGTCTCTGCGTGCCGCCCTTCCGGCGTGGTGGTGCTCTTCATTCCCAGCAGCGTGGTGGGCGCGGCCTGGCCGCCGGTCATGCTGTAAATTCCGTTATTGACGAAGATCACCGTGATGGCTTCGCCGCGATTAGCCGCGTGCAGAATCTCCGCCGAACCTATGGCCGACAGGTCTCCGTCGCCCTGGTAGCTGACCACGATGCTGCCCGGCCGGCTGCGCTTGGCCGCCGTGGCCACGGCAGGCGCGCGCCCGTGCGCGGCCTGGATGTTGCCCACGTCGAAGTAGTAATAGGTGAAGACCGAGCAGCCCACAGGCGCGATCAGAATGGTCCGGTCCTGGATGCCCAGCTCGTCAATGGCCCGCGCCAGCATCTTGTGCACCTGGCCGTGTCCGCAGCCGGGGCAGTAGTGCGTGGAGTGTTGCAGGTCCTCTTTCCGTTCGTAGCGCTCGTAGAACGACTTTGCTCTGCCTTGCGCAACCTCGTATTCGGTAATCGTCTCGCTAGACATTGGCCAACCGCTCTTCCTCCGGCTCCAGGGCCGGCAGATAACGCAACGCTTGCTCGCGAACAAAACGGAGCACCTCATCGTGCGACGGCACGTTGCCGCCCATGCGGCCGAGGAACTCCACCGGCCGCGCCCCGTTCACCGCCAGGCGCACATCTTCCACCATCTGGCCGTTGCTCATCTCCACCGCCACAAAGACGCGCGCCTTTTTCGCCAGTTGCTGGAGATGCAATTTCGGGAACGGGTAAAGGGTGATGGGCCGCAGCAGGCCCACCTTGAGGCCGCCGGCGCGGGCCTCCACCGTGACCGCCTTCAAAATGCGGGCCACGATGCCGTAGGCCACCAGGACAATTTCCGCATCCTCGGTCTGCCACTCTTCGGCGCGGGTTTCAAGCTGCTCGGCGCGCTGGTATTTACTTTCCAGATGGCGATTGTGCTTCTCCAACTCGTCGCAATCCAGATGCAGCGAGTTGACGACATTGCCGCGCGACTCCGCCGTGCCGGCCACGGCCCAATCCGGCAGCCGCGGCGCAATCGCCGTCTGCGGAAACTCGACCGGCTCCATCATCTGCCCGATAAAGCCATCGGCCAGCACCACCACGGGGTTGCGGTACCTGTCCGCAAGCTCGAACGCGAGCGCGGTCAGGTCGGCCATCTCCTGCACCGAGTGCGGCGCCAGAACGATGGTGCGGTAGTTGCCGTGTCCGCCGCCTTTCACCACCTGGTGATAGTCGCTCTGCTCGGCCACGATGTTGCCCAGTCCCGGGCCCCCGCGGGTGATGTCCGCGATCACGCAGGGCAGCTCGGCGCCCGCCAGGTAGCTCATGCCTTCCTGCATCAGGCTGATGCCGGGGCCGCTCGACGCGGTCATGGCCCGCACGCCCGCCGAAGCCGCGCCGTAAAGCATATTGATGGCCGCCACTTCGCTCTCGGCCTGCAGGAACACCCCGCCGGTCTGCGACATATATTTCGCGGCCGCTTCGGTAATCTCGCTGGCCGGGGTGATGGGATACCCATAGAACGCGCGGCATCCGGCCAGAATGGCGCTCTTCACAATGGCTTCGTTGCCCTTCATCAGTTGCTTGCGCATTGCACAACTCCCTGAACGCTTCGATCCAATCCAGCTTCTGTTGCAGCCATGCTCCCCGTCGTCCTATTAGTCAGGCGCATCACGGTCAGCGCCCCCGGCTCCGGGCACGCCATGAAGCAGATGCCGCATCCCGTGCAGCCCTTGCCCGCATACAACGCGGTCCGGTAGCCGGAGTGATTCAGCCGCTCGCTCAGGCGAATCACCTTGGGCGGGCACGCTTCCACACAGAGCCCGCACCCCTTGCACTCGTCCTCATTGACCCGCAACTGACCGCGGTCTCGCTTTTCGGTATCGCTCATCGCGCACTCCTCTTCAAGCCGTCACGCATACTGCACCACCGCTTTGCGCTCCATGTAATGGGCGCGCACGGCAAAATCCTCAAGCTCTGCCTGAAAGCGCGGATCGGCAATCGCGATCAGCGCTTCAGCCCGCTCCCGCAAGTTCTTTCCATGCAGATAGGCAACTCCATACTCGGTCACCACATAATGCACATCGGCGCGCGAGGTAACCACCCCCGCGCCGGGCTCCAGCACCGTCACAATGCGCGAGATCTCTCCGCGCCGCGCCGTCGCGGGCAACGCGATGATCGGCACGCCGCCCTTGGAGCGCGCGGCTCCGCGAATGAAATCGATCTGCCCGCCAAAGCCACTAAAAGGTCTTGTCCCCAGCGAGTCCGCGCAGACCTGCCCCGTCATGTCCACCTGCAACGCGGAGTTGATGGCCACCATCCTGTCGTTCTGCGCCACCACGTAGGGATCGTTGGTGTACGAGATCGACCGGAACTCGAAGCTCGGATTCTGGTGCACAAAATCAAACAGCCGTTTTGACCCCAGCGCGAACGAGAGCACGGCCTTGCCCCGGTGCAGCGACTTGCGCTCCCCGTTCAGCACGCCCGCCTCCATCAACTCGATCACGCCGTCCGAGCACATCTCGGTGTGGATGCCCAAATCGCGCTTGTCCGTCAGACAGGAAAGCACCGCGTCGGGAATGCCGCCAATGCCCGTCTGCAGCGTTGCCCCGTCGGGAATCAGCGAGGCCACATGCTCCCCAATCCTGCGTTGGATCTCGGTAAACGGCTCCGCCTCCAGTTCCAGCAGCGGCCGCGCCGTTTCCACCACCGCGGAGATGTGGCTGACGTGGATCATGGTCTCGCCATGGGTGCGCGGCATCCGCTGGTTCACTTCGGCGATCACCGTTTTCGCGCAGCGGGCCGCGGTCATGGTGCAATCCACGGTGGTTCCCAGGCTCACAAATCCGTGCTCGTCCGGCGGCGAAACCTGCATCAGCACCACGTCCAGCGGTAACTGGCCGGTGACAAACAGGTTCTCGATTTCGCTGAGAAAGATGGGCGTGTAGTCGGCGCGCCCGGCGGCCACGGCCTCGCGCACATTTTCTCCCAGAAACAATCCGCGATGGCGAAAGACACCCGCGTATTCCGGCCGGGTATAGACCGCTTCGCCAAGGGTTTTCATGTGAACGATTTCGACATCGCGCAGCTGGGGAGCCCGAGCGACCAGCGCGTCAACCAATACGGAAGGAGTGCCGCATCCTGACTGGATCCAGATACGATTTCCGGAGCGAATGGTATCGAGCGCCGCCGCCGCGCTCATGCACTTGCTGCGATATTCTGTGCGCCAGTTCATGCCCGATTGCCTCTGCTTGCGTGCAACAACCTGCTCCGCGAAGCAGCCCTTCTCCCTGTCCAGCTCACTGCAATCGAACCGCTCAGCCCTGCTTTCGCTCTCGCAAAGCTGCCTTCCAAGGGCCCTGGGGTAAACTCTCAAAGCCCATGTGAATCTACGCCCTGGCAATGGGCGCGGCTGTGATGTCTGTCACCTCGCCCGCTGGGAAGTCCCTGGCCGGAAACCCTTGAATTCTTTGGACTTTTCCGTGACCTTCCGCTTGCCCGGCTGCTGGTTTGGGGCGGGGTCGAATCTGTGCATAACCTCAACCAAATCAATGAGGCTTCCTGAGCATTCTCACCGTGGGCGTTCGGTCAGAAGGCGGGCGGGAAGATTTCCCGCCGCGAATCAAGGCGCAAACCGGAGACCGAGGCCGATGTTGCATCTTGGCTGCCGGCTGATTTCTAATTTTGCTCCTGTGAGCGCGCTGCCAAAACCCGTCGCAGGGAACGTCGAGAGAGAACCGGCACTGGCTGCCAAGGCAGCGCTGATTCTCACCGGATTCAGCGCCGTGGTGGGACAGATTGTTCTCCTGCGCGAGCTGATCGTGGTCTTCAACGGCAACGAAATGTCGGTGGGGATCATGCTGGCCACCTGGCTCCTGTGGACCGCGGCAGGCAGCAGCGTGGCCAGTCGCATTGCGCTCAGCGAAGCCAACACGCGCCGCGCAGTGGCCGCGCTCAACTGCGGGATGGCCTTGAGCCTGCCCTTGACCATCTTCGCCCTGCGCGCCTCAAGAAGCTGGTTCCAAACCGTGCCGGGAGAACTGATTTCGCCTCTCTCCATGATGCTTTCCTCGCTGGTCTGCCTGAGCGTCTTCTGCGGGTCCACGGGCGCGCTGTTTGGGTCCGCGGCACGCATGGTCAAACTGGAATGCGCTGTCTCTGCCCGCCATGCCGCCGGCTCGGCGTACATGTTCGAGGCGGTTGGCTCCTCCATCGGCGGCATCGTGGCCAGCATTCTGTTGCTGCGCTTGCTTGCGCCGTTTCAGATCGCCGCGATTGTTGCTCTGCTCAACCTGTGCATGGCGGCGGTGTTGCTGCTGCGGCCAACCCGCGCGCAGTTTGCGGCGATAGCCGGCGTCGCCGTCCTCGCCGCGTTTCCCCTGCTCACCACGCTCGCGCCCAGGTCGCAACGCGCCGCCCAGGCGCAATTGTGGCGCGGGTTTCATCTGCTCGGTTCGCGCGATTCCATCTACGGCAACCTGGCCGTCACCGAGACCGGCGAGATCCGCAGCATCTACTCCAACGGTGTTCTGCTGGCCAATGTGCCGGACCTGAGCGTTGCAGAGGAGAGCGTGCACTATGCGCTGCTGGAGCACCCCGCGCCGCGCCGCGTCTTGCTCATCGGCGGCGGCATCAACGGCAGCATCGCCGAGGCGCTCAAGCATCCAACCGTCGAACGCATCGACTACGTCGAGCTGGACCCGGCGCTGATCGCCATGGCGCGGCAGTACCTCCCCGCGCAGTCCATTTCCGCGCTTGCAGACCCTCGTGTGCATGTTCATTTCAAAGATGGCCGAAGCTATCTGCGCGCCACGGAAGAAAGGTTCGACGCCATCCTGGTCAACGTGCCCGATCCGCAGACCGCGCAGTTGAACCGCTTCTACACCGTCGAGTTCTTTCGCTCCGCGCGCAATCACCTTCTGCCCGGCGGCGTGCTGGCTCTCGAACTCCGCTCGTCGGAAGAGACCATGAGCCCGGACCTCCAGGATTTTCTCCGCTGCATGGAACGCACCTTGCAGCAGGTCTTTCCCAACATCTCGGTCATCCCCGGCGACACCATTCACTTCTTCGCCGCAATGGAGCCCGGCATTCTCTCCGAAGATCCCCACACGCTGATGTCGCGCCTGGGGGAGCGAAAGATCGCAACACAATATGTGGGGAATTTTATTCCCTTCCGCATGATGCCCGACCGCATGGACCAGGTGCACGCGCAACTGGCGCCGCTTGCCGCCACACCCGTCAATCGCGACTTCAAGCCCATCGCCTACTACCTCGACATGGCGCTGTGGAGTACGCAATTCCATGCCGGTTGGTCGCGCTGGTTCCGCGCCGCGGCGCAGATTCGCTTTGCGCGGCTCATGGCCGCGCTGCTGGCTGCTTCGATTCTGCTTGCGGCGCTGGCCGGGCTTATTCCCGCGCGCGCCAGGCGCGCTCCCGCGGCGGCGGCATTCTCGGTGACGGCTACCGGCTTTACGCTGATGGCGCTGCAAGTGTTGTTGCTGCTCGCGTTCCAGTCCATCTTCGGCTACGTCTACCACCAGCTTGCGATCCTCATCGGTCTGGGCATGGCGGGCATCGCGCTGGGAAGCTGGCTGGGCATGCGCCGCTCCGCCGTGAGCCGCTCCTCTTCGTGCGGCAGGCTGGCATTCACCCAGTTCCTGCTGGCGGTCTCCGCTCCGGCGCTGATCGGCGCAATCAGCCTGCTGGCCCTGCTCTCCGCGCCAGTGTCCACATGGATCGCCGCGCAGTGCGTCTTCCCTGCCCTGGCCGCGGTCTCAGGCATGCTGGGCGGCTATCAATTTCCACTGGCCAGCGCAATCTATCTGGAGGAAGGCAACAAACGGCGCAGCCTGGGCACGCTCTACGCATTGGATTTGCTCGGCGGCTGCGCGGGCGCGCTGCTGCTGAGCACCTGGCTGATTCCGGTCTTCGGATTCTGGAGAACCACATGGCTTTGCGCAACGGTGAACCTTGCGCCTACGCTGCTGGCTGCGTGCGCGAGCCTCGCTGACCAACACTCCTGAACGCTTACGGCTTGTGCTCCTCGAACACCACGGCCGTGAACGCAAAGATGTCGGTATCCGGATCTTTCCAGCAATCGGCGCGCATCCCGGCCTTGACGCACGTCTGCTCAAGGAACTTCTGCCGGTCCCACTTTTGCTCTACCGGAACCTGCGGCAGCAGCAGGCCCTCCTGGTCGCCATTCTTCATCAGCAGTCCGTGCTGGCCCACCTTGATCTCCTCCATGTCCGTAACGCGCCGCAGCGGCGACAGCACCGATATCTCATAGGTGAGGCGCGGCAGCTCGAAGGCCGACACCGGCTGAAAGCGCGGATCGCGCGTGGCGGCAAAGGTGGCCGTGTCGCGCACCGTCAGGTAGAGCGGCTTCTCCGCGGAGGTGTAACCGATGCAGCCGCGCAGGTCGCCGGCGATGCGCAGCGTCACAAACGCGCCGCGCTCCTGGTTCAGCGCCAGGCTCAGCGTGGGCGCGGGCATGTAGGGCTTGCCCTGCTCCACCACGTGCTCCACCGAGGTCCGCGCCAGGGCCAGCAATTCGTTCTTCTCGGCGTCGGTCAGGGAAAACGGCGTCTCGGTTGCCTTGGCGTTGTGCGCCTTCACAAAGACGTCGGCGCTATAGCCCACCACGCGCGAGTGGTCGCCCGAGGTATCGCCTGAGTTCAGATACTTCAGCACCCGCGCCTGGTTGGCGCCCATGCGCTCGGCGGCAATCATCGCGGCCACAATCGGCGCGCCGCCGCAGGCCTCCCACACGCGCGTCTGAAAGTTGCGCGACATGCTGAAGTAGTCCCATGCTTCCAGAGCGCTGAGCGTCTTGTGGTCGATCTTCTCGGCGTCGTCGTAGGGGTGATAGTGGGAGAGATCGGAGCTGGCGACAATGAGCGTGTCGCCGCCGTGAATCAGCTTGGCCAGCGCCACGCCCAGCGCGCGGCTGTTCTCATAGCTCTGATCTCCCATCACGATGGGCACCAGCGTGAAGTCGCCCAGCACGTGCTGCAACCACGGCAACTGCACCTCCAGCGCGTGCTCTGCGCCGGCCGAGGTGGCATCGTGGCCCTGGTGAGAGAGCCGCATGGTGCGGCTCATGCCGGCCAGTTCGCGGGCAAAGGCCTTGTCCACCTGCACTGTTCCCAGCGGCGTCGCGTAGGCGTCGCCGTCATAGATCGAGGTGAAATCGAAGGACTCATAGTGCGACGGCGCAATCACCACCACGCGCGAGAATTTGTGGCCCTTGAGCGCCGCATACGTGTACGCGGCCACCGGGCCGGAGTACTGATAACCGGCGTGCGGCGCAACCACGGCAAGAATGGGGTCGGTAATCGGCGGCTCCACTGCCTGGGCCAGCATCTCGTCCATCATGGCGGTGAGCGCCTTGGGATCGGCCGGATAAAAACGGCCGGCCACGCCTGCCTGCCGTACCTTCTGCTCGCCGGCGGCGCGCACATGCCGCACCGGCGCCAGCACCGCCAGCGCGATCAATTGAACCATTGCGCAATACATGGGGTAACTCCTTTTCAGGTTCATGAGGCCAATCTCCTCTGCGCCTTCAAACGTGCCAGATGCCGGGGATAGGATGTTTGCAGAACGGGCAGGCATTCTTCTCGATCAGCATCCGGCTTTCGGTAAATCCTACGCGCTCCACCAAGAGTTTTTTGCATCGGGGGCAATACGTGTTCTGTGCCGAATGGCCGGGCACGTTGCCGATGTAGACGTAATGCAAGCCCTCGGCGTCGGCAATGGCCTTGGCGCGTTCCAGCGTGGGCACCGGCGTGATGGGCAGATTCTTCATCAGGTACTGCGGATGAAACTGCGTGAAGTGCAGCGGCACGTCCACGCCCAGGTTGGCCTTGACCCACTGCGCCAGCCCAGTGAACTCGGCATCGCCGTCGTTGAGCGTGGGCACCACGAGATACACAATCTCCAGCCACTTGCCCATCTTGCGCAGCGTCACCAGCGATTCCAGCACCTGCTTCAACTGCCCCGTGACCACATCGCGATAGTACTTTTCCGAGAAAGCCTTCAGATCGATCTTCACCGCGTCCATCTTGCCGTAGGCCTGGCGCAGCGCGTCTTCCTGCATGTAGCCGTTGGAGACCACGATCGAGCGCACCCCGGCTGCGTGCCCGGCGTCGGCCGTGTCCATCAAAAACTCGCTGAAGATCACCGGCTCGCTGTAGGTGTAAGCGATGGTTGGGCAGTCGTAGTGGCGCGCCAACTCGGCAACACGTTGCGGGGGAATGTACTCGGCGGGAAGCTGCTCGGGCCGCGATTGCGAGATGTCCCAGTTCTGGCAGAATTTGCAGTTCACATTGCACCCAGCCGTGGCCAGCGAGAAAGCCAACGAGCCGGGAAGGTAGTGGAAGAGCGGCTTCTTCTCTACCGGATCGACGTGCGCCGCGCAGACCCGCGAATGAACCAGCGTGTAGTAGGTGCCGCCGCGATTCTCGCGCACGCCGCAGTAGCCGCGCTCCTTGTCGCCCACCACGCATCCGCGCGGACAGAGCTTGCACTTGATTTTGAGGTTGGCGGCCTTCTCATAAAACTTTGCTTCCACAACAAAACGCGCATCGTCCGGCTGTTGCACGGCCGCCGCGGGCATTCCTGTGGCCGCATGCGCAAACTCACCCACGCCCAAAGCGCCGCCTGAAACAACCGCGCACTTCAAGAACGCGCGGCGATTGATCGCGCCACTCGGCAAGCCGCAACTGCCTGCGCAACTCTCGCTCTCCGTACTCATCTCTCGCAACATATGTGACCTCTCATTCGCGCGGTCCTGCTAAATCTCGATGGTCGAGATTCTCTTTGGATCGCAGTTGCCCAGCCGGTGTTCGCCGTCAGCTGCCGTGGCAATGTAAGCCGGCGGACGGCCATCGGCTTCCAGCGTCTTCAATCCATGCGCGGCGCGCTTGCGCTCGACAATCTGCCAGCCTGTGTAGTCCAACGCCACCGGATCCTGGGAAACGATCAGCCCATTCATCTGCCAACTGTGTTCGGGCTTGTACGCCGGTCCGCCTTCGTACAGCGCGGTCGTGGCATCGCAGATCGTCAGCCGCAGCCGCGTCCTGATCTCGGACAGCATGTTCAGGTCCGCGATGTACGGGTTGCATCCGTTGGGGTGGTACTTGTTGGGGTTGTGAATCGCGCCGTACATGTTCTTCAGGCCCAGGGTAACGCCCGCGCCGTCGTGGTCCTTGAGCACCGGAAGATTGATCAGCACGTTGGTGCGCTGGGTCAGAATCTTCGACACCCGGCTGCCCACGCTGCCCCACGCGGACAACTCCGGCTCGTAATCCACCTGGTCGGTGCCGAAGCACTGCACGCGGTTGCCGCCGATGGCAATCTGAAACCCGGTGCGCTCCAACTCCTCCGTGCCGCGGTCCCACACCACAATGTCGCCGGCCTTGATGCCGGCCTGTTGCAGGCGCTCGCAGATCGCTTCGACCAGCACGCGATTCGTTGAAATACCGCGCCCGCCGAGCGTATTCACCTTTAATCCCACCACCTCGCCGGGGCGGACGATTCTTTTCCACGCGTCCATCGTGCGGTCGCTGTCGAAGGCCGCCTGCATGGCGCGATCCAGAAGACTCTGCATCCGGATTGGATCGACCGCGGAGCCCGTTCCGCGCAGTTGTGGGTCGCGCGCGACCACCACGCGGGAGTTTGCCGGCAAGGCGCCCGGCTCCTGCGCGGCAGCCAGTTGCGGCCCGCCGCAGACACCAAGAGCCGCGGCGCCGGTGAGCGCGCCTCTCAAAAAACTTCGGCGGCTGGTGCTGAGTGTGAACTTCATTCGTTATCTCTGCCAATCCCTGGCGCCATAAGCCTGGCGCCATGAATAGAAGCACCCCTAACAACGACTACCGCAATCCACGCGCCTTTGCAGTGATGCCCGGCACCTCTACTGCAAATGGGGATGCGTGGACTTGATCGCAATGGTCAGCACATGCCCCACGGCCGCCGACGGCTGATTGATGCCCACCAGCGACGCAAACGTAGCCGCCAGGTCCACAGGCGCCACACGCTCGTGGTACTCCCCAGGCAGAAACGGCTCCCCATAAAATGCCAGCGGCACATGGCGGTCGTACGACCAGGGACTGAAGTGCGTCGTCCCGCCCCAGTTGTGAATGTCTTCCATCTGATAGCCGCCCAGAACCAGCATCACGAACCAGTTGCCGTGATCCACATAGCTGTGAGCCAGCAGGCGTCCCCATTCCGAGGGCGGCAACTGGCCATGGGCCAATTCCAGCCGCGTAGTTACGCCCGCCACCTGCGCCGTAGGCGGCAGACGATGCTGCGCGGGAAGCGCCTCAGCCGTGTGCGGCGCCGCGCCGGCCACAGCCGCGGGCAACAGCTCCGCCACCGCGTCCTCCGCCGCCTGTTCCGTGACGCCTGCCGCCTGAAACGCCTGCCGATTGAGCACGATGTACGGCAATTCCGGCCCCGACATCAGGTAATCCGCGGTCTTTCCGGCCGAGAAACGCGCGTTCAACCCGCGGTTCAGGCTGGCGTAGACCGCCTTCAAATCCACCACCGCCGCATCGATGCCGAGCTTGGCAGCTTCGCTCGGAACCGGCGCAACGCCGTGGTCGGCCGAAAGCGCGAGCCAGACGTTCTTCAGCCCAATACCCTGGTCGAGCCAGGCGAAGAAGCTATTCAGATCGCGATCGAGGCTGAGGATCATCTGCTCTTCGGAGTCGGAATCGGGACCGAATTGATGGCCCTGAATGTCGTTGGCCGAAAGCGAAACAACCACCAGGTCGGTGACGCCCCGCTGGCCCAGCTTTTCGCCGTCGATGAGCGCCTTGACAAAGTCCAGCTCGTAGCGGTTCGCCGCCGGCGTCTTTGCCACCTGCGCGAAAGACTGCGCCGCACCCGCAACGCCTGCTTCCCGCGCAGCCTGAGCAAGGCGGCCGCCGGCATTGAAGGCCCGCGCCCACTCCGGCAGGTGCTCCATGTAATAGGTCGAGGTGGTGAATTGGCCGCTAGCCGTGTCAATCCAGAAAGCGCCGTTGGCCGCCTGCCCAGCAGGCAAAATGGCGGCGCGGTCCTTGAGCGAAATCCCATACACTCTTGCCCGTCCCTGCGTGGCCAGCCGCAGTTCGTCGCCCAGTGTGGTGGCGCGCAAGTTGCGCGGTGACGCGCCAATCACAAACTTCGCCGCGTCCGCGGCAGCGCCGGGCCGATTGGCCGGGATCGACGACGCCGGCAGGTCAACCAACTGATACCGCTCGTCCTCGACCGAGCTCACTTTATGCTCGTTCGACCGCGACGCATCCCAGAACTCGTTGCCCTCAATGCCGTGGCCGTCCGAATACGCTCCCGTGCCCAGCGTCGCGTGGCCCGGCGCGGTCTTGGTGTTGGCGTAGTCGTAGTAGCAGTCGGTAAACCACGCGCCTTCGTCCATGAACAGCCGAAAGCCGCGATCCTTGAATTTTGCGGAATCGCGGTTCAAATAGTCGCCGCGAAACTGATCGATCACCACGATCACAATCAGCTTGGGGCGGCCCACATAAGCCTGCGCCGGGGCGGGGACCGGAAGAATGAGGATGAGGAGAAGGGCAGCGAAGAGAGCGAGCTGGAAAGCTAACCATCGGGGGTGCGGTTTCATGCAAACATGATAAACATCGCAGCGTTACAAAGCCGTCAACCGGAGGACGCTTTTCCCGCGTTGCTTCACACAATGCCGTCGTTGAAGCAGCGGCGCGCAAGCCCACACAACTCAATTCTGCGCGAAAGCGCTGCAATCCTCCGCAAAAACACGGCGGGCGGCCTTGAGAGGACCGCCCGCCGCACCTCATCCCGCAGTACCCTACGCCGGAACCGCCTCCGTGGCGTTCACCTTCACCGGCGTCAGCCAGCCGAAGCGGTCCGGTTTCAGTCCGTTCGCGATGCCGAAAAACTCGTCGGCAATCTGCTTGGTGATCTCGCCCGGAGTTCCGTCGCCAATCAAAATGCGGTCAATCGACCGGATGGGCGAAACCTCGGCCGCCGTGCCGGTAAAGAAGACCTCGTCGGCAATGTAGAGCAGTTCGCGCGGCAGCGCCTGCTCGGTCACCGTCAGGCCCAGGTGCCGCGCGATGGTCAGCACGGAGTCCCGCGTGATGCCCGAAAGCGCCGAGTTGGCCAGCGGCGGCGTATACAGCACGCCGTTGCGCACGATGAAGATGTTCTCGCCCGACCCCTCGCTCACCAGCCCATTCACGTCCAGGCCGATGCCCTCCTGGTAGCCATTGATCTCCGCTTCCATGCGGATCAGTTGCGAATTCATATAGTTAGCCCCGGCCTTGGCAAGCGCGGGCATGGTGTTGGGCGCCAGCCGGTTCCAACTGGAGATGCACACGTCCACGCCGTTCGCCCCCGGCATGTACTTGCCCCAGGGGAAGTTGGCAATGTAGACCTCGATCGGCGAACCCTTGGGGCTGACCCCAATCTCCCCGTAGCCGCGCAGCGCGATGGGCCGGATGTAGCAGGGCGCAACCCCATTGGCCTCAATCACATCCACCACGCCGGCGCAAAGCTCGTCCAGCGAGTACGGCAACACCATCCTGTAGATCTTGGCCGAGTCCAGCAGCCGCTGCATGTGCTCGGGAAGCCGGAAAACCGCCGACCCGTGCGGCTGCCCGTAGCAGCGAATGCCCTCGAAAACGCTTGAGCCGTAATGGATGACGTGGCTCATCACGTGAATATTGGCCTGCTCCCAGGGAATCAGGTTGCCGTTGTGCCAGATCTTCGAGGTGGTTTGGATAGGCATGGGGGTAGATGTGCTCCTTCGTCGCGAACCGCGCGAACATTTCTCAGGGTAACGCGGATGGGGGTTTTGTGTCACGGCAGCGGGCCGAGCGGGGCGCGGCAGGTTCCCGAGATGACACTAGAGCCAGGGGTTAAAGGGCAGGCAAACGTGCGCAAAGAAAGTTATGCCGAGGGGCCAAACGTATGCAAAGAAGGTTAGGCCGAGGCGCGAAACGTATGCAAAGAAGGTTGGGAAAACTGTCAATCCGAACGTTAACATTGACCCCGTTTCGATTTTTTTAACCGTAGAAGGTTGTGAAAAACCGGGGGTGGTTTGCATTTAATTTCACCGGTTTTTGCGAAACTAGGGATATTCAGGCCAATTCCGACGGTATGACGTTGATTTTTCACGGGATGCGGGCCTGTGTGTGCGCACTTTGAAATGGGCTTAAGGAGTTGCGATGCGGAGAGCAATGCAGGAGAAGGCGCGGGTGGAGATGGAGAGGCGGCTGCGGCCGTTCCGGCGGGCGCGGCAGGCGCGGAAGCCATCGGAGGGGTGGCTGCGGGCAATGCGGCAGGCGATGGGGATTCCGGTGCGGGAGATCGCCGAGTTCATGAGAGTGACGGACAAGATGGTGTTCCAGATGGAGCGGTCAGAGCAGAAGAGCAGCATCTGCCTGCGGCGGCTGGAGGATATGGCGCGGGCGATGCAGTGCGACCTGGTGTATGGGCTGGTGCCGTGGCAGCGGTCGCTGGAGGACCGGGCGCTGGAGCTTGTGGAGCGGGAGTTGTGGAGGAAGCGGTTTGCGCGGGAGGGGAGGGACTGAAAGGCAGGGAACAGGGATTAGGGAATGGGGAAAGGCCCGGCGGCGGAGGGGCGCTTCCGATCGACCGTTGCGGGCGGCGCCGATCCGACCGCCCTGAAAGGGGAAAGCCCGGCAGCGAGGGCCCCTTCCGATCCCCAGGGGGCCTGGAAGGATGTGGTAATCTTTTCTCCCGTGAACTTTCCAAGACGGCGGGTGACAAAGACTGTGCCAACCACGGAATTGCTTTCACACTCCGATTTTTCCCTCGCCCACAGCGTCTGTGAGGCGCGGTACGATATGGCGTTCCTGATCTTCGACCGAACGGGCGCAATCTGCCAGGAAAGCCAACAGCGCTATCCGGACTTAAAACTCATTCAGGCTTCCCCGTCGGTAACCTCCTTTATCTCAGAACCGCACACCTTTTCGGTTGAACAAACAATGTCGCGTGCGATCTGCGCGGAAT
>Ga0302320_10005773_pt1 | contig 27624 bp, 25 predicted proteins | sample Bog_T0_3_FD_202130 | JGI IMG/M metagenome (GOLD analysis project Ga0302320, IMG submission 202130) | Peat permafrost microbial communities from Stordalen Mire near Abisko, Sweden - Bog_T0_3 | ecosystem: Environmental > Terrestrial > Soil > Wetlands > Peat | place: Sweden: Abisko, Stordalen Mire...
AGAATCGCACTACGCGGGGCACCCGCGTGCGATTCTGCGTCTGCTCGCCAGGTTACGGGCGAGGGGGCAGCACCGAAAGCCAGCCATCAGCAAGCAGTTCCAGCAGTTGCCCGTCGGGATCCCGGACCATCGCCGAGCGCGCGGACGTCGTCCCGTCGACCACCGCTCCCCCGAAACCGTCAACCTGGGACAAGACGCCAGCGAGGTCGGCTACCGAGAGCGAGATATGAGTCAGCCCAACCTGATCCATCACTCGCTCGGAACCGGCATGGACTGCACGCGCCGAGTAGTCGAGAAGTTCGAGCACGAACCCGTCGCGAACCAGATACGTCGCATGCAGTCCGACGGGCTCTTCCAACTGCAGAAGCTCGGCGGTGCCTTCGTCGGGCGCATCGAGTTCCCACCAGAACTGGAATCCCAGCAGCCCCTCGTAGAACCGACGTGACCGTTCGCGATCGGCGACACACAATCCAACGTGATTGAAAACTGATTGGTTGCTTGTCATTACAGCCTTCCGTAGCGAGTCAGTGGCAACGCGCCCCCCCCTTTCGATCACGACCGTGGCGCGTTCCAGGCATCCCCCGGTTCCTGGAGCGGCCACCCAGGATTGAACGCTCAACACCATGCCTTCCTCAAGCGTGGCATCGCCTCCCCTGCCCAGACCAATCACTGGCGGCTCAGCACCGAGCCCGAGCCCATGAGCCAACGGCACCGGCGACGCTGGGTTGCCGGCGTCCTCCCACGCCCGATACAGATCGGCACCCGTGTTGCCCGGCCGGCAGACCGCCAGCAGCGCATCGATTCCCCGAGCACACCGCGATGCCAGATCCGCCGCCCCCGGCGGAGCCGAGGCCCCGGCCACCCTGGTGCGGGCCAACCCCGACTCGTATCCGGCATACAGGGCGCCCGGTGCCAGCACCACCAATTCGCCGTCTCCGACCGGGCGGTCGGACGCCAGATGCCGAAACCTCACCGGGCCGTGGAAAGGGGTAGCGAAGCAGACACTTTCGGACGGTGGATTCGGCGCTCCGAGCGTGGCCACCTGCTCGTGGTAGATACCAAGCAGCTCACGCTCGGTGATCCCCGGCTGCAGGGCAGCTTCCATTGCGCTCAATGCCGATTCCGCAATCGCCGACGCCACATCCAGGCAGGTGATTTCACCGGCGGTCTTGATCCGGCGCGCGGCCGCCGTCACCGGGGCGGCATCCACCAGCTGGGCGCCGTCAACCAGCCCCGAAATGAGACCCGCGAACATCGGCGTCAACCCGTCGGTGCCCACCCGCCGCGACTCACGCAAGCCGGGGATGGCCCCCAGGGCGGCCACCAAGTTGGCAGGATTCCAGCTCAGCCCGTACAGGTCCTCGCGGGCGATCTCGGGTGGCACCCCTTCGTCCCACGTCGAAAGCAGGTGCACCCGCCGGGTCGACCCCACCACGACAGCGACGGGAGCAAAAGAAAGCACACCGGCCCGCCCGAGTTGCCGCGCTCCTGACACATACCGCACGTCACCGGAACCCCCGAGCATCAGCGCGTCGATACCGTGAGTCTCCATTCCGGAGAAGATCTTTGCGCGCCGCCCCGCACGCAGCTCAGAGAAGTCGACCCGCGAGCCGTCTTCGAGGCTCATCATTCCGACGAGCACACCGCGGTCACGAGGAGCGGGGCTCATGCGGCGAAGCCGTACGGGTCGTAGGTGGAGCCGCTCAGCTTGATGAAGCCGGTATCTGTGACGGCAACAATGTCTTCCGCGCGATAGCCGGCCGCACCTTCTTCCCAGATGATCGGCTCGAAGACCGCTACCATCCCCGGCGCCAAAATCAGTTTCTCGTCGAACTGCTCGCCGAAGTCTGTTCCAATCAAAGGCATTTCGGCGCTGTCGGTGCCCACTCCGTGGGCCAGATAAAAATGCTCAATCCAGGGCCGGACCCCGTCGTTGGCCTCGATGGCAACCCGGCCCAGCTGCAAAGCCGACACCCCCGGTTTGAGAATTTCCAGGCAAGCATCCACCACCGCCCGCCAACGCCGAAACTGGCTCATCTGGGCCGCATTTGGATCCGCGCCAACAACCCAGGTGCGGCCATAGTCAGAGGCGTACCCCTGCCACATGATTCCGGCGTCCACCCAGATGACGTCATCGTGACGCAGGAACCGGTCGGTGGTCACGGTCGGGTAGGCCAGATCGCCGTGCGACGTCCACGGCCCCAGCTCGCGGTAAGGCGCCATTACCTGCCAGATCGGATCGATCCCGCCCGCGGACGCCCCCAGTTCGAAGACCCGACGAAGAAAGACTGCGCTCAAATCCGTCTGCCGCACCCCGGGACGCAAAACGTTCAGCGCGTCGAGCATTGCGAGCTCATTGACACGTTGCGCATGCCGGATACACGCCACCTCATCGGGCGTTTTCAGAATCTTGGCGGCCCCAAGAACCCCGGAAGCGTCCACCCAGTCATATCCAGAAAGCCCACGCAGCATCGCATGCGACTGGTGGTCCACGCCGATGCGCGCACCCGCCCCGAAGTGCTCGGCAACCGCCTTCGCGAAGACGTCCATGCCGTCGTCAAGGTCGGGAAACAGCGGCCCATGCAGCTGGACTTCGGGCGGCGCGCCGTCGGCGTGCAGGGTGTAAAGGTGCGGCGCCGATTCCCCCCTGACCACAATCGCCACCGCGCGGAACAGCGCGGCGCGGTCGCCGTCTTCGGCCGGCATGGCCGCACCCGTCGCATAAACGACCGAGCTGGTAGCGAGCAGCACCAGCCCGTCGATCTCGCGCGCCTCGAGCTGATCCTGCAATCGCTCGAAGCGCTCTCGGCGCATGCGAGCGAGATCGGGTAGATCCGGGATCACCACTCCGCCGATCGTGGCTTCTGCCGACCAATGTTCGATGGTGTTACCTAACTTCTCCGCGGGCCTCAAAGGCGTAATATTACAAAGATAGCGTAATTAGCCGACGGCGGGTCGGCTGGTAACCCAGATATCGTTGTGTTGGAGGACTTTTCGATGGCTACACGCCCCGACGTCAGCGCCGACGCGGTTGTCGACTTCGATCACCATTCCGACCAGTTCAACCTCAACCAGTCCGTGATCAACGCCGAGCTTCGGCAGAAGTGTCCGGTCGCCTGGAACGAGAATTACGGCGGTTTCTGGTTCCTGAGCAGCTATGACGCCGTGTCCCACACCGCCCGAGACGACACCACTTTCTCGCACAAATACGAACCGAACGCCGCCGACGGCGTGGACTACCAAGGCGAGATGGGCGTTCCCCGCCCCGAAGGCCAGCCCGCCCTGGGCATCGGCGAGGTCGACGGTCCCTATCACCTGGCCCTACGGCACGCCCTTGCCCCGTTCTTCTCCCCTGGGGCCGTCCAGAAGATGCAGCCGTTCATGGAGCAGTCCGCGCACTGGTTCCTCGATAAACGCATCGGCGGCGGGCAGATGGACCTGGTACTCGACTACGCCAGCCCGGTTCCGGCCATCCTCACCATGAAACTGATGGGCCTGCCCCACGACAACTGGCAGCTCTACGCCAACCTCTTCCATTCGGTGATGGCCGTGCCGCAGAACAGCGACGAGTACGCGACCGCAGTCGCCGCGGTCCCCGCCATGATGGCGGACGTCATCGAATTCGCCTCGACCCGACGGGCCGAGGCTCGCGACGACCTGACCAGCTTCCTCATTCAGTTCGAATTCGACGGCAGGCGCCTCGACGACGCCCAGCTGCTCAACATCCTCTGGAATCTCATCGCCGGCGGCGTCGACACCACCACGTCGCAGACCGCGCTGACCCTGCTGCACCTGGGTACCCATCCGAAGCTGCGGCAACAGCTCATCGACCACCCTGAGCTCTACCGCACCGCCACCGACGAATTTCTGCGCTACTTCTCGGTCAACAAGTCACTGAGCCGCACGGTGACCCGCGACGTCGTCGTCGGCGGCCAACAGCTGAGGCGCAACGACCAGGTCATCATCAGCTGGCTGGCCGCCAACCACGACGAGCGGGAGTTCGAGCGAGCCGACGAAGTCGTGCTGGATCGCGCACCCAACCGCCACCTGGCCTTCGGGCTAGGGCCGCATCGCTGCATCGGATCGCATCTGGCCCGTCTGATGTCGGAGGTCATGGTCAGGGCGGTGCTCGACCGGATTCCCGACTATCAGGTCGACCTCAGCGGTGTCGATCAATACCAGTGCAACCCGAGCATGACCGGGTTGGGCAAGCTGCCCGTCAGCTTCAGCCCCGGAATGAGCCGCGAAACGTCACGTCCGTGGTGATCGGCATTAATTAGCCCAGCCCGTTGCCTATTGCACCGTCACATTGGCCGTATAGGTGCACGTTGGTTTTGGATCGTGGCCGACGAAACTCGCGTAGTTGGTGGATATCGTTGTCGCCCCGGTCTTTAGAGCCGTGAACGTCCACACCTCGGTTCCAGGCGCTCCAAGAGTGTCGGACGTCGGTTGCACAAACTCGTGACCGGTTTGCTTCACGATCCCTGAGTCGCCGACCTTGGTGTTCGGCGCCCACCGGTACGGGGTGCTGTAATTCGAGGCCAACTGCACTTTGAGCGTGTTGCCGACCGCCAGCGTGACGTTCTGCGCGATGGAGCGCTGCTTCAACACATCATCGAACGGGACCTGGAGGGTCTTGATCGGCGAGGGATTCCTGCCTTCAAGAGTGCAGCCCAACACCGTCGATGAAACGAGGATCGCGACGCCCACCAAGGGCCTGATCTTCATGAGAATCATTTCCTCCATTGTCGCTCAGGGCCATATTCGCCGTGAGCATTGCGGCCGCTGTTTGCAGTTGCCGCGCTGCAATGCTGACTGGTACGGGAAGATGGGCAGGTGTTTGGGCTTGTCGTCGTCGTTGTGCTGGTTTCCACGGTCATCGTGGGCACGATCCTGGGCCGCCGCTATCGCGTGGGTCCCCCGGTTCTGCTCATCCTGCTCGGCGGCCTGCTCGGTCTGAATCCCACCTTCGGCGGGATTCGGATCGATGGCGAGATCGTGTTGCTGCTGTTTCTACCAGCAATCCTCTACTGGGAGAGCATGAACACCAGCTTTCGCGAGATCCGCGCGAACGCACGTGTCATCGTCTTTCTCAGTGTCGGCCTGGTGATCGCCACCTCGGTGGCGGTCTCGTGGACGGCGCGAGCGCTCGGCATGGAATCACACGCCGCGGCCGTCCTCGGTGCCGTGCTCTCCCCGACCGACGCCGCCGCCGTGGCCGGCCTGGCGAAAAAGCTGCCGCGCCGCGCGCTCACCGTGCTACGCGGCGAGAGCATCATCAACGACGGCACCGCGCTCGTCCTGTTCGCCGTCAGCGTCTCGGTCGCCGTCGGCGGAAACCCGGTCAGCCCGGCGGCTCTGACCGGCCGCTTCATCGGCTCGTACCTGGGCGGCATTGTCGCCGGATTGCTGGTCGGCTGGCTGGTGACGCTGATTCGGCGCAACATCGACTCACCGCTAGAAGAAGGGGCGCTGAGCCTGCTGACGCCGTTTGCCGCGTTTCTGCTCGCCCAGTCCTTCGATTGCAGCGGCGTGGTTGCGGTCCTGATGTCCGCGTTCATGCTCACGTACTTCGGTCCGACGGTGATCCGGGCCCGTTCGCGGCTTCAGGCGTTTGCCTTCTGGGACATCACCACCTTTCTGCTCAACGGGTCACTGTGGGTGTTCGTCGGAGTCCAAATCCCTGGCTCCATACGGCGTATCGGTCAGGATCACGTCGATGGTGGACTTCGGCACGCCGTATTCATCGCTCTCGCCGTCACCGGCGTCGTCGTCGCGTCTCGGTTCTTCTGGGGAGAAGCCACCACCGCGTTGCTTCGCGTCATCGACCGCCGCGAGGTGCAGCGCAGCCGTCGCGTCACCTGGCGTCAGCGGATGGTGACCGCGTGGGCGGGATTCCGCGGCGCGGTATCGCTGGCCGCGGCATTGGCTATCCCGCTGACGACCCACGACGGGCGGGCTTTTCCCGACCGGAGCCTCATCATCTTCGTGGTGGTCGTCGTCATTCTCTTGACCGTCATCGTCCAAGGGACCACGCTGCCCGCCGTCGTCCGCTGGGCCCGGATGCCCGAGGACGTTACCCACGCTGAAGAACTTCAACTGGCCCGCACTCGGGGCACTCAAGCCGCCCTGGACGCCCTGCCCTCGGTCGCCAGCGCGCTGGGCGCCGACCAGGACTTGCTGCTCCGTATCCAACAAGAATACGAAAAACACGCCGCGCTCGTCGCAGCCGAAGAGTGTCCAGACGGTCAGTTGGCCGACCGCAAGGATCTGGTTCGGCGGGTACATCTGGGCGTGCTCGACCACAAGCGCCGGGAAATCACCGCGCTGCGCAACCAAAACCTCATCGACGACATCGTGCTGCGCGAACTGCAGGAGGAGATGGACTTCGAGGAAGTGCAACTTCTCGACCCTTCGGACGATTAGTGTGACACGACTGACGAACACGCCCCAGTCGTCATCGCCGGCGCGAAGGCCAACGGCCCTGTCAGGCAGGTCGTTCGGCTGTTGGACATGCAGGGCCTTTATCAGGGGTTCACCGGCGACGACGAGCCGCCCCAACCCGTCGACGCATGGTTATTCGCGGCCATGCCGCTGAACTTCTCAGGCCTGTCCGACAACCCGATCTACGCGCTGCGCATCCCACAACCCCGGCCTGCGGGCCGCGCTGCTTCGCTGGTTCGGGGGCGAATCGCGGGGATAGCGGATGGCCGCGCAAGCGACCAGACTGGGCGACATGGAGTCCGCCAATCGCGTTGCACCCGCGCGGAGCGCGCAGAAGGTCGTCGACGTGTTGACGGCGCAAGGTGTCGAATACATCTTCGGGGTGCCCGGCGCGAAGATCGACGCCGTGTACGACGCGCTTGTCCATGACGGTCCGCAGGACCGCCCGCAGCTGGTGGTGTGCCGTCACGAACAGAACGCGGCGTTCATGGCCGGGGCGATCGGCCGGCTGACCGGTATTCCCGGGGTCGTGCTCGTGACGTCGGGTCCCGGCACCACCAACCTGGCCACCGGCCTGCTGACCGCCAACACCGAACAAGATCCGGTGGTCGCACTGTGCGGCGCGGTAAGCCGGATGGACAGGCTCAAGCGCACCCATCAGTCGATGGACGCGGCCGCGTTGCTCAAAACGGTCACGAAGTACACCGGAGAGGTGAGCGACCCCGACAACGTCACTGAGGCCGTCGTCGGCGCATTCCGCGCCGCGGTCAGCGAGCCCCGAGGGGCGGCAGCCGTGGTGCTGCCCGCCGACGTGCTCGCCGCGCCGACCGCGGCATGCATCACGGCGCGAATGTCGGTCCCTCCGTTGGCGGCTGCCCCGACGGCGGCACTCAATCGAGCGCGTGAGCTGATCCGCGGCGCGCAGCGCCCGGCGGTCCTGGTGGGAATGCGCGGCGCCGACCCGGACAGCTGCCGGGCACTGCGAGCCCTGGTCGCCGCGACGAAGCTACCCGTCGTCGAGACTTTCCAGGCCGCCGGCGTGATATCCCGCGAGTTGGAAGACAACTTCTTGGGCCGGGTGGGCCTGTTCCGCAACCAGCCCGGCGATGTCATCATCGACCACGCCGACGTGCTGATCGCGATTGGATACGACGCCGTCGAGTACGACCCGGTGCTGTGGAACCACACCGCTCATTGGAAAAACGATGTACAACGCACCATCGTGCACATCGACTCGATTCCCGCGCAAATCGACAATCATTATCAGCCGACCGTCGAGCTGATCGGCAATATCGGAGCCACCCTAAGCGCATTGACTGACGGTCTGGCCGGCCTCACGCTGACGGCCAGCTATCAGGCCGAGATCGCCACCCAGCGAAATGAATTGGCCGACATAGATATCGCCGCCCAGAGTCATCAGCCAGCTGGCCACGGGCTTGACCCCGTCGCGGTCGTCTTGAGACTTCGCGAGGAACTCGACGACGACGCCACCATCGCCTGCGACGTCGGCTCGAACTACATCTACATGGCCCGGCACTTCAGGGTCTACGAACCCAGACGACTGCTGTTCTCCAACGGCCAACAGACCCTGGGCGTCGCCCTACCCTGGGCCATGGCCGCCTGCCTGGTGCGACCGGGCACACCTGTCGTATCCGTCTCCGGTGACGGCGGATTCCTGTTCTCCGCACAAGAACTCGAGACCGCAACCCGGCTGGGCTTGACGTTCACCCACATCATCTTTCGGGACAACAGCTACGACATGGTGGCCTTTCAGGAAATGCTGAAGTACGGGCGCACGTCCGGCGTGCAGCTCGCCGACTACGACATCGTCTCTTACGCGGCAGCATTCGGTGCCCGCGGTTACCGGGTGAAGACCCTGGACGAGTTCGGTGTCACGCTGCGGCAAGCGCTGGCCGAGGACGGGCCGTCGCTGATCGATGTCCCTGTCGATTACAGCCGCAACGTCGACTTGGCCGCACACCTGCACGAAGACTCCTTCGAATAGCCGAGAATCCGCCATGAGCAACAGATCCGCCGCGTACGAACACTTCCGCCATTGGGCCGCATCGCTTCTCGCGCATCATGACACCGAGGTTTATCAGTTCTCCACCATCAGCGCCCTTCTGGACGGCGTCTACGACGGAGATGCCACCATCGCCGACATCCTGCGGCATGGCGACTTCGGCCTGGGCACTTTCAACCACCTGGATGGCGAGATGGTCATCTTCGACGGCGTCTGCTATCGGTTGCGGGCGGACGGCAGCGCTACTCGCGCCGCACTGACCGATCGCACCCCATTCGCGGCGGTCACCCGGTTCCACACCGACTTCGAGATCGCGATCGAAACCCGTACTGAACAGGCCGAAGTGACCGGCGCGATCGACCGCCGGATCGAAAGCTCCAACTTGATCTACGCGATTCGGATCACCGGGCACTTCGCCGAGCTGCATACCCGCACGGTGATGGAGCAGGAAAAGCCGTATACAACGTTGACGCAGGCCACTGAAGGGCAGGCCGAAACGCGATTCAGTGATGTGACCGGCGTGGTGGTCGGCTTCCGCACCCCCGACTACCAACAGGGCATCTCCGTCGCGGGATACCACCTGCACTTCCTCAACAGCGACCGCACCAGCGGGGGTCATGTGCTCGATTTCAGCCTCGAGCGCGGTCAGGTCGCGGTCAGTGGCGCGTCGCAGCTGCATCTGAGCCTGCCCACTTCTGGCGCGTTCCTCAAAGCGCAACTGTCCGGACCCGACCTCGCCGAGCGGGTCAGCAAAGCCGAAGGCCCGAAGGGCGAGTAGGCACGTTGGTCACACAGGACACATCAGCCTCTAGCGGAGTTGGTGGGCTCTTTGACCGCCTCTCAGCGACAACTTTTTTCGCCACTCAAGCAAGGGCACAGTCGCTGAGAGGCGGACATTTAGGGTGTCGTCTGCGCCAAGGAAACTGTGCGACACATGAGGCCGCTGTGAATTCGGCGGAATTCATGGACTGTTCAGGCACGCGTTCAGCCCACATTGTTGAGTGCACACGAGCGCCGCGTCTTCTCACGGTATGCGTGTTGTACAGGTCGCCAACTTCTACGGCCCTCGCTCTGGCGGCCTTCGCACCGCGATCGACCGGCTGGGCGCGGAATACAGCGCGCTGGGCCACGAGGTGTTCCTGCTGGTGCCGGGTCCGCACGCCGACCGCATCCCGTTGCACACCGGTGTGGTGCGAATCACATTGCCAGCCAAATTAATTCCCTTCACCGGTGGCTACCGCGCGGTGATGCCGGGTCCGGTCAAGGCAATGCTGAAGGCTCTGCGACCCGACGCACTGGAGGTTTCGGACCGGCTTACGTTGCGGTCAATGGGACGATGGGGACGCGAGCACGGCGCCACCACAGTGATGATCTCCCATGAACGCCTGGATCGCCTTGTCGGCCAAATACTTCCGCCGGGGCCCGCGCAGAGGTTCGCCGATCTCGCCAATGCACGCACCGCCGCCAATTACGACGCCGTCGTGTGTACCACCGGGTTCGCGCGCGAAGAATTCGACCGCATCGGCGCGACGAACGTCGTCACCGTCCCACTGGGTGTGGACCTGCAGACGTTCCATCCGCGCCGACACTCTTCGCTGGTGCGGCAGCGATGGGCCACACCGAAGCAGCTTCTGCTGGTGCACTGCGGGCGGTTGTCGGTGGAAAAGCGCGCCGATCGCAGTATCGACGCCCTGGCCGCGTTGTGTGATGCCGGCGTCGACGCCCGGCTGGTGGTCGTGGGTGAGGGCCCAATGCGGGCCAGGCTGGAACGGCAGGCTGCGCGGCTGCCGATCGACTTCACCGGTTTCGTCTCCGATCGGCACACCGTCGCCGGCCTGCTGGCCTCGGCCGACGTCACGCTGGCACCCGGACCGCATGAGACCTTCGGCCTGGCCGCACTGGAATCGCTGGCGTGCGGGACGCCGGCCGTGGTATCGCGCACATCGGCGCTGACCGAGATCGTCACACCGGAGAGCGGCGCATTGGCCGACAACGACCCGGCGGCCATCGCGAATGCCGTCAGCTCCATCGTCAGCCGACCGGAGTGCCACCGCCGCAGCTCAGCAAGGCGCCGCGCCGAGAAGTTCACCTGGCAGCGGGCAGCGGCCGGCATGATGGCCACGATGGGATCCGGGGGTTAGACCCCTATCCGGGACCTGGGGGGCTGGGCTGGTGCTTGCCCGGGCAGTAGTCCGCGGTGGCCGCGCCGACGAAGAACTCGGCTTCGTCCTGGGTCAATTTGTGGGAATTCGTCAGCTCCGCGACCTCGTCCTTTTGGGTGTTGCCGCCCTCGAGATCCTGGCACAGGGTGCGCGCGAGACTCACGACATGAGAGGGCGACCCAAGGTTCACGCCGTGCGCCTGCAGGTAGGTGGCGAATTCAGCGTCCGTTTCATCGGCCGACGCGACGCCGGCGGGTGCCAGCATGACGGCCAGTGCCGCGGCGAACGCGCAGGCATACATCTTCTTGGTCTTGGTCATTTCACTCATCACTCTCGAAGTGCTCATATCAAAGCTCGGATTACCATTGAGTCCGACTGACACGTCGAAATGGCTCCGGTTAACTAATTTTGGCGCGCGAGAGGGTTACCGGTCAATAGCGCACTCGCTGTGGTGGCGCGGAGATTCAAACTTCAACCCTTCGTTCATTTTTAATTCGGATAGAGTTTAATTCCGTGAAAGTCCGCGATCGGGTGCTGATCACCGCCATCGAGTTGGCCGCGCTCATCCAGGCCGACGATCCGGTGACTGTCCTTGATGTGCGCTGGCGCCTCGATCAACCCGACGGGCGTGCCGCCTACCTGCAAGGCCACCTTCCGGGCGCGGTGTACGTGTCGCTCGATGACGACCTCAGCGATCACACGATCTCCGGCCGTGGCCGTCACCCGCTGCCGTCAGGGCGCAGCCTGGAGGCAGCCGCGCGCCGATGGGGAATCCGGCAGGACGTGCCGGTGGTGGTCTACGACGACTGGAATCGCGCGGGTTCGGCGCGAGCGTGGTGGGTGCTAACCGCGGCCGGGCTGGCGGATGTCCGCATTCTCGACGGTGGCCTGTCGGCGTGGCGGTCAGGCGGATGCAGTCTCGAGACGGGCCAGGTCACGCCGCAGCCCGGGAATCTGACTGTGCTGCAACATGATTTGTATGCCGGAAGCCGGCCAACGTTGACGGCACAGCAATGCGGCGCGGGCAACGTCACACTGCTCGATGCTCGGGCGCCCGAACGGTTCCGCGGCGAGGTCGAACCTGTCGATCCCATCGCCGGGCACATCCCAGGCGCAAAGAACCTGCCGAGCGGGGCTCTGCTGACCGATGACGGCGCATTTCGCGGCGAGGACGAATTAGCCCAACTGTTGTCCGGTATCGATCCTGACGGCCCTTTGGCCGCGTACTGCGGCTCGGGTGTTACCGCTAGCATCACGATCGCGGCGCTGGCCGCGATGGGCCGCGAGGCAGCGCTGTTTCCCGGGTCATGGTCGGAATGGAGTTCGGATCCCACCCGCGCCGTCGCCCGCGGTCCGGAATAGCTCGCAGATGGAGGGGTATTGATGGGTGTGTTCCGAATTGCCTTGGCCGTCATCGGGACCGGGCTTGCGGTAGCCGCGTGCGCGTCCACCACGACCGACACCTCGAAAGGATCCACCAGCGCGACGTCGAGCACGTCGACGACGACCACCAGCGGAGCGCTCGCGGGGGTATCCGTACCCGACGCGTTCACCCCATTGACCATCCAGCCGATCAGCCGGCCGACCTTCCCCGTCCCCGGCAGCGACGGCAAAACCCACTTGGCCTTCGACGTGCAGATCACCAACGCCACCGGGGTGCCGGCCACCCTCGATGCCGTCGACGTGGTCGACGCCCAGGATCCGACGAAGGTGCTGGTCTCGTTCTCTGGCAAGCAATTGGTGGATCCCGCCTGCAACTACGGCGACTGCAATCGGCTGCGACTGCTCACTCAAGCGCCCTCCCCGGACAATTTCATCCCCCCGCAAACCTCGCGGGCGCTGCTGCTCGATTTCGCGCTCGACACGCCGGCGCAATTCCCGAAAGCGGTGATGCTGCGCCTGCACGGCACCGGCGCGACCAATCCCGGCGCAACGACACCACCGAGCCCGATCGACACGTTGGGCGCACCCTTTGATATTTCGGCGGGCACGCCGCGGGTGATCGGTCCGCCGCTTCGGGGCAGCAACTGGGTCGCGCTGAACGGCTGCTGCGATCCGGGGTGGCCGCACCGCGACGCCATCCTTCCAGCGAACATGCGGCTCAACAACTCCCAGCGCTTCGCGATTGACTGGAAGCGCACCACCGAACAAGGCGACTTCTACACCGGCGACAGGACCTTCAACGAGAGCTACGCCGACTACGGGACGCCGGTATACGCGGTAGCCGACGGCACCGTCACCTCGACGGAGGACGACATGGACGCCAATGTGCCGGGCATCCTGCCCGCATCCGATCCGGTCCTCGCCGCGAAGCTGACGGTAGAAAACATCGACGGCAACCACATCATCATGGACATCGGCGACGGTGTGTATGCCATGTACGCCCACTTCGTCAGGGGCTCGCTGCTGGTGAAACCCGGTGACAAGGTCAAGAAGGGCCAGCAGATCGCGCAGCTGGGCAACACCGGCAACTCCAATGCCCCGCACCTGCACTTCCAGCTGATGAATGGCCCGTCATTGCTCGAGGCCGACGGCATCCCCTACGTGCTGGACGCTTTCGGATACCAGGGCCAGCTGGACCCCGCATTGATCTGGGACGCCGACAATTACCTCAGCGGCTCGTATTTCGGCCCTGGCCGGCTACCGGTAGCGCAAGGACGGACGAATCAACTGCCCGTTTCGTTGGCGCTGGTGAATTTCCCGAACTAATTAGCCGGTGCTGCATGGCAGTCGTTTGATGCCGTGGAAGAACGAGGAGCGCAGCCGGTCGGGTGGCCCGACGACCGTCAGGCCGGGCACCTTCGCGTACAGCTCTTCGAGCATCACCCGCAATTCGAGCCGGGCCAGCTGCGCCCCGAGACAGAAGTGCACGCCCCCGCCCCCGAATGCCACATGTCCGGCGCCCAAACCGGCATCAGTGCGGGTGACGTCGAACTCGTCGGCCCGCTCGAACACCTCCTCGTCGCGGTTGGCCGACAGGTAATGCAGCAGAACCCAGTCGCCGGCGGGGATCTGTTGGCCGCCGATTTCGACGTCGCGGGTCGTGGTGCGACGGAAGTGCATCACCGGGGTCGACCAGCGCAGCAATTCCTCCACTGCGGGCTTGACCGCTTCGGGGTCACGCGCCAGCAGGGCTTGTTGTTCGGGGTGCTGGGCCAGCGCCAATATGCCGTGGCTGAGCGTATTGCGGGTGGTTTCGTTGCCGGCGATCGCCAGCAGTAAGAAGAACTCGTTGAGCTGGTCACGGTTGAGCTTTTCACCGTCGACCTCCGCGGCCAGCAGGGCCGACAAGATGTCGTCGGTGAGGCCGTGCTTGCGCCGATGCGCGACCAGTTCGCCACAGTAGGAGAACATTTCGGCAGCAGCCTGTCCCAGAGCCTCCGGACCCGGAGCGTAGTCGGGATCCTCGATACCGAGGCTGCCGATGGCGTTGCTCCATCGGAACACCTCCATGCGGTCCTCGGCGGGAACACCGAGCACGTCGGCGATCACCTGCAACGACATTTCCGCGGAAATGTCTGGTACCGCGTCGAATTCACCCTTGGCAGTGATGTCGGCGACGATGTTGCGGGCAACCTGGCGCATATGCGGTTCGAGACGCTGCACATTTCGGACGGTGAAGCCCTGGTTGATCAGCTTGCGGTAGTGCGCATGGCGAGGTGGGTCGATGCCGGGCAGCAGCGCCGAAGTCGGCGCCGCCTCCACCTCTACCAGGGTGTTGCCCTTGCTGCTGGTGAAAGTGTCCGTGTCTCGGCTGACCAACCGCACGTCGGCGTGCTTCGTCAACAGCCACGCTCTCGGCAACCCGGGCAACTGCACCGGATGCACGGGCGCGTTGGCTCGCAGCCGGGTCAACGCCGCGAAAGGGGCGCCGGCAACAAAGGTGTCCGGGTCCAGCACCGCCGCTGCGTCGCGGTCGGCCACGCTGTCCTGATTCTCCGGGACCAACGATCCGACCAGCCCCGGCTTCGGAATGTTCGGGGTTTGCGGTGTTTGCGGGGTTTTCACTGATCCGCTGATCCTTCCTGCAAGGATGCCTTGATCCCGGCAATGATCACGTCGAGTCCGGCGCGAAAATGTTTGACGCCGGGATTGTTGCCGCGCTGGTCCTCGGTGAGCTGACGTGATTCCTGCAGACTTATCGATCCCAGTAGGTAGGTGTACAAGACCGAGTGTGCAGCGGCTGCAATGGGATTCGCCAGTCCGGCCTCAGCCAGCAGGGAGCGGCTCAGCCCGTCGAGACGGCGGGCGGCTGCACCGCCGCTGCCGGTCTGCACTATGCCGGCGATGCCAGGCACGGTAAGGACCACTTCGCGTGCGGCGCAGAAGAGCTCGATGAGCCGGGTATCCCACGGGCCGCTCTCCGGCGTGGGGATTTCAGCGAGCATGGACTCGGCGAGCAAGTCCAGAGCGGCTTGCTTCCCCTGGACGTGGTAGTACACCGAGGGCACAGCGGCGCCCAGTTCGGCGGCGAGGTCGCGCATGGTCACGCCCTGCACCCCGACGCGGCGAGCCAGGTTGTGCAGAGATTCCACCACCTGGGCGCGGTCAAGTTCACCGTAGGGGCGCCGGGCCTCGGCCGTCATTGCGGAGATTCTACCCTTGTTCGAATCTCCTCGTGAGATGCTGACATCTTGGACATCTTTCAAGAGTGGAAAAGCGGCGGCACGGAACTTCGCTGGCGGTCGACAACCGCAGCCAACGAAGGACGGGAACTCACGATCTTCAGCCGCCGCTGCGGCACACCCGGAGCGCCCGCGCTGGTGCTGGTGCATGGTTTTCCGACGTCGAGCATCGACTATTTCGCTTTGGCGCGTGAACTCAGCTCCGAGTTCGACATCTACCTGCTCGACTTTCCCGGCCACGGATTGTCCGACAAGCCACCGGAACCGTACGTCTATTCGTTGTACGACGACGCGCGTCTGCTCGTGAACGCGATAACTCGGGTCTGGCGGCTGAGCGAGTTCCGGATGCTCACCCACGACCGCGGCAGCAGTGTCGGCATGATCGCGGTGGGCATGCTGGCGGCCCAAGATCCCCCGGTCGCACCCGTTGACCTCATCCTGACAAATGGCAACATCTACCTTCCGCTCTCGAATCTCACCGCGTTCCAAACCGCGCTGCTGGACCCGGCAACGGCCCGGGCCACCGCGGCGGCGACGACGCCAGAGATGCTGGCGGCCGGGATGGGAATGAGCACCTTCATGCCGCGGCGGACGCTGCAAGACCCCGAGATCGCGGCGTTGGCCCAGTGCTTCGCCCACAACGACGGAATCCGCGTGCTGCCGGACGTCATTCAATATTTGAACGAGCGCGCGGCCGACGAAACCGGTTGGCTTGAAGCGCTTTCCCAGAGCGACGTGAACACCACGGTGGTCTGGGGAGTGCATGACAACGTCGCGCCGGTTCGCGTCCCCAACTATGTCTGGGAGACGTATCTGAAGAACAAGCCCGGCCGAAACCGCTACTGGTTGGTGCCGGGCGCCGATCACTATCTGCAGTGCGACGCCCCCGAGCAGTTGGCGCAGATCGTCCGCCTCACGGCCCGGGGCGAGGACGTCTCGCTGCAGACTCTCGGGAACCAGCCCAACGGCGCGGTGCTGGTGGACTTCAGCGACCCCGACACCCCCGACGCGCCGAACGTCACGCCAGCGTGACGCTCAAGTCCGGGCGCCACGCTGGCGTGACGCTCGCGGACTGCGCGGCTTCTGCGCGCGGGTCGCAGGACCTATCCGGTGAATACGGGCAGCTTCGCCCATCCCCGCACGCTGGCAGTGTGCGCCTTGCTGGCGTTGGCGTAGTCGACGTCCCACTCCGGCCAGCGCTGGATGACCTCCTCGAACGCCACCCGCGTCTGCATCCGCGCCAAGGCCGAGCCCAGGCAGAAGTGCAGACCGTGTCCAAAGCTGAGATGGGCGGCGCCGCGATGGATGTCGAACCGTTCGCCGTCGGCAAACTTGCGCTCGTCGCGATTGGCCGATCCGTTGAGCAACAACATGACCGACCCCTGCGGGATGGTCGTGCCCCGGCATTCGGTGTCGTGGGCGACATACCGCGCCTGCACCGGTGAGGGCGCTTCGTAGCGCAGCACCTCCTCGATCGCCCCGGGAAGCAGCGCCGGGTTGTCCACGATCTCGCGGCGCTGATCGGGGTGTTCGGCCAGAAGTTGCCCGGTGAAGCCGATCAGACGGGTCGTGGTCTCGTTTCCCGCACCGGCGATCGTGCTGCAGTAGAGCAGCACTTCGTTGCGTGTCAGCCGCCGAGTGGTCCCGCCTTCCTCGATCTCGGCGTTGAGCAGCTGCGTCATCAGATCGTCGGAGGGATGGTCCGCCCGCCAATCGATGTACTCGCTAAACAACTCAAGTTGTCGCGCGAATAAGTCTTCCGTGACGACTTGCAGGGACCCCTCTGTGAGGGTGAGGTTGTCGTCGGTGCTGGCGCGGATCGTTGCCTGGTTTTCTTCCGGGATGCCCAGCAGGTAGCCGATGGTGCGCATCGGAACCAACGCGCCGAGATTCTCGATGAAGTCGAACCCACCGGAGCCCACCAGTGGGTCGAGGGCCCGCGCGCAGAACGCCCGCGTCAGCGACTCGATCGACTCCATCCGCCGCGGCGTGAAAACCCTTGAGAGCAAACGGCGATGCAGATCGTGAATCGGCGGGTCCTCAAAGAGGATGATGCCCGGCGGAACCTCGACACCGCTTTTGATGATGTCAATGGTGGTGCCGCGGCCCGACCGATAGGTCTCCCAGTTCGTCAGCTCGGGGGCGACGTCCTCGTAGCGGCTCAGCGCGTAGAACTCGTACTTCTCGTTGTAGTACAACGGCGCCTCGTCGCGCAGCCTCTTCCAGATGGGGTACGGATCGTCATCGATATCGAAATCGAATGGGTCGTAATAAACCTCGGTAGTGCTCGCCCCGGTCACGGTCACGCCTTCCGCTGCGCGAGCGCCTCGGGCAGCACGACCTCGCCCACGCGCTTGAGGTACGGCCAGGCGACTTCTGGCGGCAACCCACCGCACAACGGCGACAAGTTGAGCACCTGGCCGGCGCGCACCTGCGAGATCGCTTCCGGAACAGAGATAATCACATGCGATGCGGGTTTGGCGCGCAATTCTTCAACGGTGTTGACGTGGGTGAAGCCCGCCGTCGTCTCGTCCCCGGGATTCCACGCGGCATACGTTCGCACGTCGTGCAGTAGATGCTCGCCAAGCTCCGCCCACGCCTGGTCCACGTTGTCGGCGACGAAGGTGACCGAGGGAGTGTCACGACCGGGAAACATCGTCGGGCCGGGCTGGTGGCCGTGCTGGCGGCACGCTTCCTCATAGGCCTCCTGCATGCCGGGGGTATTGGCGTTGCCCAGCATGCCGAGGCCGTAGCGGCCGGCGCGGCGCGCCGCCGCCAACGTTCCACCACCCCACATCAGTCCCGGCCCGCCCGGGGTTAGCGGTTGCGGCGTCACCGTGATCCGGCGTCCGTCCTCAACGACCGTCTCTCCGGCGAGCAATCGGCGCAGCAGTGCGATCTTCTCGTCGACAAGCCGGCCACGATCGCCGAGTTTCAGGCCGAAGTGGTCGAACTCCTCGGGCCGATAGCCCAGCGCCAGGGTGTAGGACGCGCGCCCGGCACTGAGGATGTCGAGGACCGCCATGTCCTCGGCCAGCCGAACGGGTTCATAGAACGGCAGGATCAGGATCAGGTTCATGGCCAGCCGCCGCGTGCGCGCGGCAATCGCCGGCGCCAGGATCAGCGGCGACGGCAGATACCCGTCCTCGGAACCGTGGTGTTCGCACAACACGGCGGCGAGCGCGCCATGCTCTTCGCCCCAGGCACAGATCTCGGGCACCGCGGCGTACAGCGCAGCGGGGGGCGCCCCCCACGACGGGGCACGCATGTCGAAGCGCAGGGTGAACACGGCGACTCCTAGCCAACCTAATCTTTGTTTGACGTACGCTACGTGCGGCCCGCGAGCCGCGTCAACGCAGGGTCGAAGACGTGGTGCGGCAGCGTCATCGGGATGTCGAGTATCCGAAAGTTCGGTGCTGGCCGCCACCGCATAATCTGGCGGAGTGATGTTTAATCCCCTCGAGGAACTCACGCTGCCGCAGCTGCAAACCCGCACCAGCATGAAGTGGCGTGCCCACCCGGCCGATGTGTTGCCGTTGTGGGTCGCGGAGATGGATGTCAATCTCGCGCCGACGGTCGCCGAGGCCCTTCACGCGGCTATCGATAACGGTGACACCGGCTATCCCTCGGGTACCGCTTTAGCAGAGGCGGTCAGCGAATTCGCTTCGCGGCGTTGGGAATGGCACGACCTGGAGGTCGGCCGCACGGCGATCGTCCCGGACGTGATGCTGGGCGCGGTGGAGACGCTACGCATGGTCACCGATCGCGGTGACACCGTCATCGTCAATCCGCCCGTGTACGCGCCGTTCTATGCCTTCGTCTCACACGACGGGCGCCGAGTGATCGAAGCGCCGCTTGGCGTGGATGGCCGAATTGACTTGGACGCGTTGGCGGAAGCGTTCGCACGTGCACGTGCTTCGAGTGGCAAGGTCGCCTACCTGTTGTGCAATCCGCACAATCCGACGGGTTCGGTGCACACCGTCGACGAACTGCAGGGGGTTGCCCAGCTTGCCCGCCGCTTCGGTGTCCGGGTGGTATCCGACGAGATTCACGCGCCGGTCATCTTGTCGGGGTCGCGATTCACCCCGTATTTGACGGTGCCCGGCGCGGAGGACGCATTCGCCCTGATCTCGGCGTCCAAGGCGTGGAACCTTTCGGGGTTGAAGGCGGCCTTGGCTATCGCCGGTCCTGAAGCGGCCGCCGATCTTCGCCGGATGCCCGAGGAGGTCAGCCACGGCCCCAGCCACCTCGGCCTGATCGCGCACGCCGAGGCCTTCAGGACCGGTGGCGACTGGCTCGATCAGCTGCTGCGGGGTCTGGACGAGAACCGAACGTTGCTGGGCGATCTGGTCGCCGAGCACCTGCCCGCGGCGAGTTATCTGCGACCCCAGGGCACCTACCTGGCGTGGCTGGATTGCCGGCGACTCGGCCTTCAAGACGAGGCGGCCGACGTGGCCCAAGACGGGCTCGCGGTGGTATCCGATCTGTCCGGGCCGGCCCGCTGGTTCCTCGACCACGCCCGCGTCGCGCTCAGCTCAGGCCATGTCTTCGGAACCGGTGGGGCCGGGCACGTACGGTTGAACTTCGCTACCTCGCAAGCCATTGTGACCGAAGCGGTGTCGCGAATGGGCCGGGCGCTCGCCGACTCCTACCCCGGCAGCTGATCCTCGTTTCGGCGGCCCAGGTTGCGGAAGCCCTCGGCGGGTTTTTTGACGCCTACCAGAAACGGCAGCGAACTCGACCCGAGTTTCACCTTCAGCCATAGCCGGCCGGCGGAACTGCGCTCGGGTACCTGCACAGGTGTCACATCAGACGTGGCGAGGTCGATGTAGTGCGTCGACGTTTCTCCGATGCCCTCGAAGTCGTGCATCAAGGGCTTCGACCGCAGCCGCATCGCCTCGTCGAGGGAATGCGCTACCGGGTCGGTCATCAGCACGTATTCCGGCACCGGCACCGTGTTCTTCAGCATCCGGTGCACCAGGATGACGTCGATGCCGGCCAACTCGACGTTGCGTTTCACCTTCTGCTCCGCCACTTCGCCCTCGTGCGCGACGAACTTGAGCGACAGAGCGTCCAGCTGTGAGCAACTGGCGCATCCGCAGGAGTGGTCTTTTTTGATCCGCTCCTTGCGCGCGAGGAAAGACTGGCGCATCCGCGATAGCCGCTCGGGCACCAGCACATTGGGATTGCCGTCGGGTGCCCAGAAGAAGGCTGCGTCACCTTCCAGTTTCGCCAGCTTGAGCCCTTTGCCAGCGTCGATGACCGATTCCAGCAGCTGCGCCACCGTCAGCTGCGCGTGTGTCAGGTGGGCCCGGTTCCAGTTCATGTAACGCGTGTATCCGCCGATGTCGGCAATGAGGAGTACCGCGCGCCGGATGGCCATCAATTCGTTAGTTTAGTTGCCTGTCGGGCTCTACCTCAATGGAATCTCACACTGAACTAATGTGGCACCTCAGATAATCTCAGCGAGAGGCTAGCGGGGGCGGCCGCCCACCGGAGGAGCTGAATTGATGGATGTGCTGCGAACCCCAGACTCCCGATTCGAAAACCTGGAGGGTTACCCGTTCGTAGCGAACTACCTCGACGTGACCGCGAGCGGCACTCCGCCGGTGCGCATGCACTTCCTCGACGAGGGGCCCGTCGATGGCCCGCCGATCGTGCTGCTGCACGGCGAGCCCACGTGGAGTTACCTGTACCGCACCATGATTCCGCCGCTGACCGAAGCCGGGAACCGCGTGTTCGCGCCCGACCTGATCGGCTTCGGCCGTTCCGACAAGCCCAGCCGCATCGAGGATTACACCTACCAGCGGCATGTCGACTGGGTGACCTCGTGGTTTGAGCGGCTGAAACTGAAGGACGTCACGCTGTTCGTGCAGGACTGGGGATCACTCATCGGCCTGCGCATCGCCGCCGAGCAGGATGCCCGGGTGGCCCGGCTGGTGGTGGCGAACGGTTTCCTACCCGCGGGCCAGCGGCGCCCCTCTCCCGCCTTCCTGGCGTGGCGGGCCTTCGCCCGCTACTCCCCCGTGCTGCCGGCCGGCCACATCGTCTCGGTCGGCACCGTCCGCCGAGTTTCCCCCAAGGTGCGAGCCGGCTACGACGCACCTTTCCCGAACAAGACCTATCAGGCCGGGGCCCGCGCGTTTCCACAGTTGGTGCCGACCTCGCCGGACGATCCGGCGATTCCGGCCAATCGGGCGGCTTGGGACGCCCTGGGCCGATGGGAGAAACCGTTCCTCGCGGTCTTCGGACGTCGCGACCCGATCCTCGGGCAAGCGGACCGTCCGCTGATCAAGCACATCCCAGGGGCGACGGGCCAACCGCACGCCCGCATCAACGCGAGCCACTTCATTCAGGAAGACAGCGGACCAGAACTCGCCGAACGCGTCCTGTCTTGGCAGAAGGCTCTGGGCCAATAGCCCCTGCGGGTGCAACGATCGAACGATGGACATGGCAATGATGGGCCTGATGGGAACGGTCGTCGGCGCTTCGGCCGTCGGCATCGCCGGCATTGCCCGGTCTGCCACCGACACCTTGCTCCCGGGGATGGTGGAAAAGACCAACCACCGGCATCAGATGAAGTTCCACCTGCATTCGCAGCGCCACGAAGCAGTCAAATGCTGGCGGACCGGCTTGGCGGAAGCGCGGGACGTTTACCGGCAGTGGGCGGCTGGCCCGCGCACCGGTGATCCCCCCAACGTGGTCGGCGACGAGTGGTTCGAGGGCTTACGGCCGCACCTGCCGACCACCGGGGAGGCGGCGAAGTTCCGCACCGCCCACGAAGTCCACTGCGACAATCCGACGGTCATGTTGCTCTCGCTGGAGATCGGACGCATCGAGCACGAGTGGACCGAAGAAGCGAAGGGCCGTCGGCGCAAGCGGACGAAGTAGCTGGATTAATTTGACACCACTACACTCGCCGTATGATCAGCGTTAGGTCCGCTCGTCATGGGTAGAAAAGGTTGGGGCGGAGCGCCACCGGCCGACGATGAAGAGGCGCGCAAGCGCATCGTCGATGCGGCCCTTCGGAGCATGGAGCGACGCGGTCCGCAAGGCACGAGTCTCTCCGTCATTGCGGGCGATCTTGGGATCACCCGCCCCACCGTCTACCGCTACTTCGCGACCATCGACGAGCTCATCACGGCAGCAGGCGATGTCGCGCTCGGCGGGTGGACCACCCGGATCAGTGATCTCACGTCGGGCATTAGCGATCCGGTCGATCTGCTGGTGGAGGCCGTCGCCTATCTCGTCGAGCGGCTACCAGAAGAACCACTGTTGATGATGCTGCTGGAAACCGATCGAACGCGTTTCATGAGCCAGCAGATGGTAGGGGGCGAATCCACCGCGCGATCGCGAGTGCTGTTGGAGCACACGGACATCGACTGGGGCGCCCTGGGATATCGGGGCAAGGATTTCGACGACCTGGTCGAGTACCTGCTTCGCATCATCCAGTCCATGGTGCTGGTGCCGCCGAATCCGCCACGGTCCGCGCGCGAGTTGCGGGCCGTGCTGCGGCATTGGATCGGGCCGGTGGTGACCACCCCACCCCGCCCCGCGAGCAGACGCAAAATCGCACGCACGCGCGGCGTGTCGTGAGATTTTGCGTCTGCTCGCGGGGTTAGGACACCTCTCGGGGCGCTTCGCCGGCCGCGACAACCACCGTGGCCGGCTGTTCGGGGAGCTCGTCGGCGTGGAACCAGCGAAATGACATCAAACCTTCCGGGTGGTCTTTGGTGGAGATCGCGTTGGGATGGTCGAGTTGCTTTCGACTGATCACAATGGTGACGGTCCCGTCGCTATTAGCAACCGCCGAACCGGAATTGATGCCGCCTCGACCGTATTCGAGATCGGGCGCAGCCATATATTGGTTCCACAACGTCAGATTCCAGAACCGGCATTTCGGATGGCGCGAGGTGATCACCAACGCCTCACCGGGCTGCAAGGCGTACGCACCGAGGCTGTAGACGGCGTTCTGCATCGAGTAGCCGTGGGTAGCGGCGCCGGCGCGGTAGGGTGGTGCCAAGACATTGTGGGACAGGTTTTGGCCGTCGGCGAGCTCGGTGGGCTTGCGCTCCTGCAGCACCAGCGGCACCAGGGCGAACATGTCCTGCGCGTAACGCAGCGCCGCTCGCAACGACTTCGCCACCGCCTCATCGGTTTTCAGCGGCGCCGAAGGCTGACCGCCGTGGTCGATGACCTCGATCGCCCAGTCCACCCGCCGACTGCGGGCAGGATCCTCGTGATAGTCACGGGTCAGCACTCCGTGTGCGTCATCGTCGAGGGCGATGAAAGGCCCGTCATATCCCGTCGGCCGGACCGGGCCCAGGACGCAGGAGAACTGACCGTCATCGTCGAGCGCCATGTCGTCGTCGTAGAGCACGCCGATGGTGCGATTGGGCCACGCTCCAGGTTCGGGTTCGTTGTACACCGCAACCGAGTACATCGAGCTGCCATTCGGGGTGCCGCTGATGCGATACGTCCGGCGCGGGTCGACGACGACGTAGCTGTAGTACGCGTCGGTGTTGTCGCCGCCCCAGCGACGATCGTGCCGAGTCGGTGTCAGCAGATCGTGGAATCGCGGCGCCACCGGGTCGGCGAAAAGGGTCACGTCCAGCGACAAACCCAGCATGGTGGCAAGGAACTGATAACCCTCGGCGACGGCCAACTCACCGCGCACCGCCTTCGGGCCCTCCAGGAACTGCTTCTCGAAATCAGTGAAGGCGCTGAGTAGTTCGCGCCACGCCTTGGAGCTATCGGGGCTTTCCGGGTTGACCACGAGCAGCATCATAAACCGCACTAAGATACAGCACAACGTCTCTTGTAAAATGCGTAACGCCGTAGGTATGGTCCGTTTGTGACCGACACGATCCGCCTGACCGACCTCGCCAAGCCGACGTTCACGCCCGAGGCGCAGATGATCATCGACGGCATGGCCGCGATGGCCGACTACTGCCCGCTGACCACCGAGGCCCTGCACGAGCAGGCGACAGCGCAGACCGGGTTGAGCGATTTCGGCGATCAGGATTACCGCGAGCGGATGGCGGTGCTGCTCGAGGCGTTCCACGAGTTGCCACGATTCACAGCGTTCGGTCGCACCTACGCGTTCTCCCTGATGTTGACCTTCCTCAAAGGCAGGCTCCGCGTCATCGACCATCTCAAGAACCACCCCGAAATCTTCGATATCAACATCGAGGCGCCGCTGGTCATCGCCGGCCTGCCGCGAACCGGAACGACGCACCTGCACAGCCTGCTCGCGGCCGACCCTGCCCTGCGGTCACTTCCGTATTGGGAGGCGCAAGAACCGCTGCCCGCGCCCGGAGAAGAAGGCACCATCGAACCCCGGCGTCAGCGCACCGGCGACGCCCTGAACATCTCCAACACCCTGATGCCGTACTTCACCCTGATGCATGAGATGACGACCGACCACATCCACGAAGACATCGGGCTGATGGTCCAGGATTTCGCCAGCGGATTCTTTACCACGCTCACCCATCTCCCCCGGTGGTCGGACTACCTGCGCGACAACGACCAGACTCCCGGTTATCAGTTCCTCCGGATGATGCTGCAGGTGCTGCAGCATCAAGACGGCTATCACCGCCGCTGGGTGCTCAAGTCGCCGCAGCATCTCGAGCAATTCATCCCAATTCTCAAGGTATTCCCCGACGCGACATTCATCGTGACGCACCGCGACCCCGTCGACGTCGCGGTGTCGATGGCGACGATGATGACCTACACCATGCGCATGAGCGTCGACGAAGTCGACGTGCACACGGTGGCCGAGTACTGGATCAGCCGGATCCACGAGATGCTCAGTGCGTGCATGCGCGACCACGATCGGCTACCGGCCGAGCGCACCATCGACGTCCGCTTCGACGAATTCATGGCCGACGACCTCGCGATGGCGCAACGCGTCTGGGACGTGGCCAGTTACTCGCCGTCGCCGGAATCCAGAAAGGCCGTCGCCTCCTACGTGGCCGACCACGAACGCGGGCGACTCGGCCGCGTCGAGTATCACCCCGAGGATCTGGGGCTGGACAAGGCCGAACTGCGCAACCGGTTCGCCCCGTATGTGGAGCGGTTCGTCAACCAGACCAACAGTGCCGCCGCCACCAGGCACACTAAGGCGTAGAACACGTTCCCGGTGGGCGTTCCGTCGCCGGTGACGCCGCCTTTTGCCGAGAAGTACTCGGGAAGCGCAGTGAGCCAGAGGAATCCGAGCACCGCCAAGTAGACCGATCCGAAGATCAGGACGAACCTGTTCGGCGATGCGTCGGCGCCGCCGTTGATCAAGGCCGGAACTGCGATGAGCGCGAATGCCGCGAGTTCGATGACGAACACGACGGCCTGGGCGGTGGTGTTCGGGTGGCTGCCACCGAAGATCGACGACGGAATGCTCAAGATCGCAACCCCGACCGGCACGAGCACACCGGCGACAACCGTGCGCCATACCAGACCCGCGGCACTCAGACGCGCGCCGGCTTCGGCTTTGCGGCCGACCAACAGCATCACCAGCAGCGTGAGCACAGCCGGTCCGAGGGTGGCGAAGATGACCATGCTCGTCATTGGCACCGAGGCGAACATCGGGCGGTTGAGCGGGTTCTGGGTGTTCCAGGCCCACCAACGCAGCTGCGGGCCCAACTGGTCGAACACCTCATAGCAGCAGTGGTGCACGAAGCCGACGCACACCGAGCCGATCAATATTCCTCGCACCCGGAAAACCCCTATTGCGCGGACGATCTCGAACGCCAGTGTGGTGACGGCCGGATACAGTGCGACGATGTAGAGCGGCAGCCGTTCATACATGAATTGAACGGTGAAGACGTTGTGGTCGAAGACCACACCGATCTGATCCTCGACCATGAAGATGTTCGGGAAGTACAGCGGGATCTCGGTGACGAGCAGATAGACGATGGACGCGAACCGCAGCACCAGGTTGGTCGGATCGCCGTCGCGACGCAGCCGCCGTACCGCCCACCAAAGGGCGAACACCGCACCGCTGACCATCAGCAGTTCCAACACCGGCAGGGTCCAGTTGGACAGCATCAACGGGTTACGGATGTGCACGAACCCGGGAGCATCCATGCACGTGAAATCGCCTAATCTTGCTGCGATCTCGTCGAATGTCACGTTGCACTGAGACATTGAAGAAAGCGACGACACCGAAGACACCGAATCCCGTTCCTCTCGTCAGCCGGCTGCGTTGGCGGTGTACCAGCGGGTGACGTCATCGCCGCGGTCCCAGCGCCGGAACCACTGGTCCGCGAATTGTGGCAGCGGTTCGTGCTCGGGATTGTGAAATGGGGTTTGACTCAGCAACACCCGGCCTGCCGCGACCAGGATCTGCTTTCGCGGCACGCCTTTAAAGGGCGGCGGCACCGTCCGATCGCGACCCAGCAGCTTGTGCTTCAGATTCTGTCGGGCTCCGTAGCCGGGCAGCAGTGTTCGTGCGTCAACCTCGCGATCGGCCAGCGGCACATGGGCGTTGACGCCGTCGGCGATCACCGACATGACTTGCAGCAGATGCCTGACTACTGCGGGAAGGATCCGGATGCGATACCAGCTGTCGCCGACCACGGCATCGTAGACCAGCAATGCCGAGCTGCGGTGCTCGACTTCTTCGACGAAGTGCCACAAGAACAGTGACGCCACGCGGTCATCTCCGGGGCGAAACAGGGTCGCCTCGTTGTCGAGCATCAGCTTGAACGACGGCGTGAAGCTGGCCTCCAGGTCGGCGACGTAGGCCAGCCGGAACTCAACCGATCTGGTGGCGGTGAGCCTGTCGAAACAGGCCATCGCGTTGTCCAAGGTCTGCTGCAGGCCCGGATAATGCCTGATCAGCGCGTTGACATGCTTGCGATGCGAGCTGGAATGCTGAGCCTCCTGGCGTAGGAAGGCCGTGGCTTCTGCGGCCACATCGGGGTCCGTCATGCGCGGCTTGGCTTCCTGCACCGCCGCGACGATCATCTGCTCGAAGCAGATCGCGATGATCGACGTCGCGTTCATCAAGAACGAGAAAGCGGGGTTCTGCGGATGCCAAATCCACGGAACGTCGTCCGCGAAGTCGAACTTCGGCCGCCGAACCTGCAGTTCGGTCAATGATCCACTCCCAAGCCGAGTGATAATACAGCGCTACATCAGATGTAAATTCTGATTGTTGCCGCCTCAGCGGTATGAGTCAAGGCCTCACCCCGCCCCGCGAGCAGACGCAAAATCGCACGGACGCGTGGCGTGTCGTGCGATTTTACGTCTGCTCGCGGGGGTTACGCGGTTACGGCGAGTACGGCCCGGGCCAGCTCGGGACGGCAGACCACCAGGTCTGGCAGCTTCGGGTCCGGCTGGTTGTAGGCCAACGTCGACCCGTCGATGCGGG
>Ga0302320_10005774_pt1 | contig 27622 bp, 15 predicted proteins | sample Bog_T0_3_FD_202130 | JGI IMG/M metagenome (GOLD analysis project Ga0302320, IMG submission 202130) | Peat permafrost microbial communities from Stordalen Mire near Abisko, Sweden - Bog_T0_3 | ecosystem: Environmental > Terrestrial > Soil > Wetlands > Peat | place: Sweden: Abisko, Stordalen Mire...
AATTAACGCAGGCGATGGAAGGAGCGGAGTTGGTGATCCATTTTGCCGCCAACGCCGACGTGCGTTTCGGAACCGATCATCCGCGTAAAGATCTCGACCAGAACACCATCGCGACCTGGAATGTGCTCGAAGCTATGCGCGAACAGGGCTGCAAGCGCATCGTATTTTCTTCGACGGGATCGGTCTACGGCGAGCCGGAAATATTCCCTACGCCTGAGACCTGCGCTTTTCCGGTGCAGACTTCTTTGTACGGAGCTTCCAAACTGGCCGCGGAGGGCCTGATTCAGGCCTATTGCGAAGGGTTTGGAATGCAGGGGTACATTTTTCGCTTTGTCTCGATTTTAGGGGAGCGCTACACCCACGGGCATGTGTTTGATTTTTACCAGCAGCTTGCCGCGCATCCCGATCATCTTCACGTGCTGGGCAATGGACATCAGAAAAAGTCTTACTTATACGTTCAGGATTGCATCGATGCGATTCTGCTTGCGCTCGACCGCGTTGGCGGCAAGGTGAATATTTTCAATCTTGGCACGGACGAATACTGTGAGGTCAACGATTCCATCGGTTGGATCTGCGAGCATCTCGGCCTTCATCCTAAGCTGACTTACTCCGGCGGAGAGCGCGGGTGGATCGGAGACAGTCCTTTTATTCTGCTGGATTGCTCGCGCATTCGCGCGCTGGGATGGCGGCCGCGGCTCACGATCAAGCAAGCGGTGCTGGCGACGATTCAGTATGTGAGTTCGGCTACGTCTAACGTCCGGCATTAGGGTGGTGGCGCGGTTGCGAACCATTAACCACGAAGTTGTCCATGAGCGTACCCGCTCACCACGGGCAATGAAAAACCATAAACACGGGGGACACGGAGTCTCACAGGATAGTGCTATTTAGGCTGCGAGTCCGCCTACTATTTTCGAGAGAGGACACGAAGTTACACGAAGGGGAGTCCGTGCAAGACTAGGTCCGTCGTGCCATCACCAGAGTTGGGCAACATATTCTGTCACGCAGCTATTGCAGTTTGCCGTACTCGGCTCTGGCTTGTTTTAGGATTGGGATATCCGTATCGGCATCTTTCCAGAGCGCGAAGAAATCCTGGTAGGCGGTGCGCGCACCGGTGGAGTCATGCAAAAGAGCGCGGGCCCGACCCAGCCCGAGATGCGACAAGGAACTCAAGGGAAAATTTACGATCACGCCGGGATGATCGAGAATCTTTTGGAATTCAGCCGCCGCGAGCGCAGCCTTCCCCGCGTTCAAGTAAGCCACGCCACGCAGATATACCGGATACATGGTTCCCGAGGAGAACGGCGGCGGATCGGCGAGTTCATACGGAGTGGTCGCGCGCAGGAGCTCGATGGCCTTCGGCGGATCATGACGCTGCAATGCAATCGCGGCTTGCATTGTGGGAATCCAATAATTCTGCATCAACGTATCGAGAGGAAATTCCTGATTGAGGGCGGCGATTAATTTCTGTGCCGAGGCTGTGTCTCCGCCGCGCGCGAATGCCAGAGCGGTTTGCACTTTTACATCGCGGCCCGGGGCCATCGCTAAAGCTTCGCGAGCTTGCTTAAGACCCTCGGATGCGTTGCCAAATTCAACTTCGCGCAGCGCTTCATTTCCCTGCCAGAATGCCGCGGTTTCTTTGGAGTCGTTGCGCTTGGCCGATTCTTCCGCCCGCAAAGAGAGTTGGCGAGACTTCTGCAAATGTCCGTGATCGGCCTGCGTGTCTGATTCCGCGGAGAGCAAAATATCTTCGGCTCCGGCCTTGCCGATTGCCCACTCGAACTGCTGCTTCATGCCTTCCGTATCGTTGCGCAGGAAGTCGAAATAATAAATCGATTGCCGCAAGTAAGGGCCGTCCAGCTTGCGGGCCAGGGCTTCATCGAAGGCAGACTTGGCTTCGTCCAACCGGTTCATGGAAAAATACGCGACGCCGAGATTGTTGTAGCCCAGAATCGAATTCGGTTCGAGAGCCAGGGCCTGGCGAGTTACGACGGCCGCGCGTTCGAACTGCCCCATGGTGAAATAGTTGACGCCAAGATTGGTTTGGGCCACGTAGTCTCGCGGATAATCGCGAATCCACAATTCGTATTGCTGAATCGCTTTTTCCAATTCGCCCGTAACCAGGGTGAAGTAAGTACAGGCGATGTAGTATTTTTCGCGCTCGCTGACGCGGTCGCGCAGCTCATAGGCTTTGCGCACGTTCTCAATCGCAAGACTGGCCTGGCCCAGATTGTTATAGCGCACGCCCAGGGAGGCGTAGGCCCGGGCAAAATTGGGATCCAGTTCAACGGCGCGCTTGAGTAAGGGAAGCGCGTCGGTATCGCCTTTCTCGCGGGCCAGCCGGTCGCCTTCGGTATAGGCCTGCAGGGCTTCGAGGGAAAAAGTGGTCGCCTCATCCAGCGGCTTATCGAACTTTTGCACGGAAGCCAGCGACTCGCCTAGCTTTTCCCGTAATGTTGCGGCGGCCTCGCCGAGAGCCTGCAGAATTTTCTCGCGGCTCTCGGCTTCAACTTGAGTGGCCCCCAGAATATCGCCATTGCGGCAGTTCACCGCTTTCAGTGCAATCGCATAATGACTGCCCAGGCTCGCAATGGATCCGGCCAGCAAGGCTTTGCTCGCGGTGCGCATGCATACATCGCGGCCTACGTCGCGAGTGACGCGCTGGTCAGGGTTCCGTCCCATGAGCTTGAGGGTGTCGCTCATTTTTCGATCGGAGAGAACGTTCAGAAAAGGAGATTGTTCCAGATCGACCGCGAGTGCCTCTTTGAGGGTGCTGTCGAAGACGGGGTCTCCCGTAGTGTTGGCGAAGTCGGCGAGGACGATGACGTCTTTCTCCGTGAGCCGGGTGGGTGGGCGGAAATAAAAATAAAAGAAAGCGGCGATCGCGGTCACTATCAATGCGACAAGGGCAAATACTTTCAGTCGTGGTGCTGCTCGACTTGAATCGACAGAAGTCTGCGCTGACTTTGCCGGAGCCGAAGCCGCATCCGCGCGAGGGCTGCTCGCCGACGGACCACTAACTCGAACCGGAATTCTCGATCCGCTCGGGCGGACGGGCTGAACTTCGGTTGCCAGCGGATCTTCCGTCAACGCAATCCGCCGCAAATCGCTGCTGTCCCGCTTGAGTCGCTGCAAGTCGCTGCGGACATCGGAAGCATGCTGATAGCGCAGAGAGCGATCTTTTTCGAGGGCCTTGTTGATGATGCGTTCGAGTTCGGCGGGAACGTCGGGACTGAGTCGCACGGGCGCGACCGGCGCGCGATGCAGAATCGAATCAAAGACGGCAGCCGAGGTATCGCCGCGAAAGGGCGGAGATCCCGTGACCATTTCATAGATCACGGCGCCGAAGGAAAAAAGATCGGTGCGCTCGTCGAGTTCCTTGCCCAGCGCCTGTTCCGGGGACATGAAGGCGATGGTGCCGAGGGCCGAGCCGGCGTTGGTCAGGTCCTGCGTGGCGGCAAGTCCCGAAGTCACGGATGCGCCGGAGGAAGAAGAAAAGCGCGCGGAAATCTTGGCCAAGCCGAAATCGAGAATTTTCGCCTGACCGCGTTCGGTCACAAAAATATTTGCCGGCTTGATGTCGCGATGAATAATTCCCTTCGCGTGGGCAGCGTCGAGTGCGTCCGCCAGTTGGATCGCCAGTTCGATTGCGAATTCTGCTTCGAGCGGCCGGCCGGCAATGCGGTGGGCGAGCGTCAAACCTTCCAGATACTGCATGGCGATGAAGGGCTTGCCTTCGTGTTCGCCGATTTCATAGGTCGTGCAAATGTTGGGATGGTCGAGCGCAGAGGCGGTGCGCGCTTCGCGCTGAAAACGCTCCAGCCGCATGGGATCGCTGGCGAATTCATCGGGCAGGAATTTCAGAGCGACAAAGCGGCCGAGTTTCAGGTCTTCCGCCTGATACACAATTCCCATGCCGCCGCTGCCCAGTTTTTGGACGATCTTATAATGCGAAATGATCTGGCCGATCATGAGAGGCACTGAGGCTCATGGTAGGAGCGCGGCCGAGGCGAAGTCAACGGGCGCGCGAAATTCGCAGCGCTGTCCTAAAGTTCATCAACCACGAAGGACACAAAGTTACGCTAAGGCGTGGACCACAGATTTCCATTGTGCTTCCACGTTGGTGGAAATGCGGCCCCCCCCACTATTTACGTCACTGATAACCCCGATAAGAAATATGAATTGGACTCACCGCGAAGGCTGCAATTATCGTTTTGGCGGAACAGGGAGAGGACTGCGAATTGAAGGCAATGGCGCTCAGGGTTGGCTCAGCTTTCCGGGTCGTCCTTCGCGTGCCGGGCGCTCTCGCCATCTTCTTATTGGCTGCTTGTTTGTTGGCCGCGCTGGCCGCACCGTGTTTCGCCGACGATCAACCCAAGCCCGATCCTTCGGGAACCGCCACCGGCGATAAGACTTCGGTGGTGGATGCAGCGGGAAATCCTTTTATCCCCGTTGAACCGACGGACAAGAACGCTCCGGATTACGCGGCGAACAAAAAAGCCTTCGATGAATACCAGGCTCAGGCGGCGAAAGAGCCGCTGGCGGTAAAGTTGGCGGATGGCGTAGGTCACGTTCGCATCGCCACAAATTTTGCCTGGACGCTGAACACCGGCTACCTGGTTCTGTTCATGCAGGCGGGCTTCGCATTGCTGACCTGCGGCCTGGTGCAAAAGAAAAATGCCGCGCATTTGATGATGCTGAACTTTGCGGCCTACGTCTTCGCCTTTCTGGCTTATTACGCGGTGGGATACGCGTTTCAGTTCGGGGCTGTCGCCATCAACGCCGCGCCCACGAATTTGGGCGGGATTCCTACGCTGAATCATTTCCTGATCGGCAGCGGGCAATGGGGCTTCGTTGGCGGCAAAGGATTTTTTCTTACCGGCCCGGCGTATGACAGCGCCAGCAACGTGCTGACGCTCTTCGAAGTCGTGTTCATGGAGACGGCCGGCTACATTATCGTGGGCGCCATCTGTGAGCGCATTACGTTCTGGGCATTTCTTCTGTGCGAACTTTTTATTGGAGCGATTCTCTATCCCATCTCCGGTTGCTGGACCTGGGGAGGCGGCTGGCTGTCGCAAGTGGGATCGACGATGAACCTGGGACACGGCTATGTCGATTTCGCGGGATCGACTGTTGTACACGCGGTGGGTGGATTCTGCGCCATGGCGCTCGCCATCATTCTCGGCCCGCGCCTGGGAAAGTATGGACCGGGAGGAAAGATTCGGGTTTTTCCGGCGCACAACATTGTCTATGTGGTGACGGGAACGTTCCTGCTGCTTTTTGGCTGGATGGGATTTAATCCGGGATCGACGCTGGGGGCAACCGACCTGCGAATTGCGGTGGTCGCGGTGAACACGAATCTGGCGGCGGTGGCGGGATCGGCAGCGGCGATGTTGATCTGGTATTTCGTTTTCGGCAAGCCCGACATCACCATGGCCTGCAACGGAATGCTCGCGGGCTTGGTGGCGATCACCGCGCCCTGCGCGTTTGTGACTCCGACATCGGCAACGATTATCGGAATACTCGCCGGGTCGCTGGTTTGCGGCGGAGTTCTCTTTAATGAGCGTGTTCTAAAGATTGACGATCCCTGCGGGGCGATTTCGGTGCATGGCTACTGTGGTTGGCTCGGCGCGGTCTGTGTCGGCATCTTTGCCGACGGAGCGTATGGTGCTGGATGGAACAACGTGGGGGCGTCCTCGTATTTGGGACATGCGGGCCAAGGCGTGACCGGCCTGATCCACGGGGACACGCGTCAATTTCTGTGCCAGTTAATGGGAGCGACTTTGTACGCCGTCTGGGCCTTCGGCGCGACTTTCGTTGTCTTCTGGGTCGTGAACAAAGTGAAAAGCATGCGAGTAACGCCGGAAGTGGAAGAAGAAGGTCTCGACGTCCCGGAATTTGGCATGCCCGGATATCCGGAAGATGCGGTGGTTCCGGCTCCGTACTGAGTGGGGAAAACTTTTCCGCGCTCAATGTTTCTGAGCTTGGTGAAGGAAGCTACGGAAGACTAGTCGCGAAAAGGCAATTGCCCGCTTTGTGGCACAAAAGGATCGGGGACTGGCCTGATAAATTCTCGCCGCAACTTATCGGACAGTGCCCTTATTTGCGGAGAACCAACGTAGACCCTTCCTCTTCGCTCACCGTCGGGTATGAGCAATCCTGCATCGACCGCCGCCTTCAAATCGCGACTTGCCATAATGTCGTTTAATTTTGCCAAATTGCGGTAACTGGAATTCCTAACTCTGTAACCGATTGCTCCATCGGCAACGGCATAAAGTAACCGTTCTGGCAAACCGTGGCGGCGAAGTTCAAGCTCTAATTCTTGCCATAAAGTGTCTATCGTTTTAGTTCTCATGACCAGGGTTGTTGCTTGTCGAAAATGAGCCGTCAGGTTGAACCGAATCCACTCTCGCGTACTGTTTCGGGGATTCCAGGATCCCTCGCCAGTCTTTGCCAGGACGCTGTAATAGTCCTGTGTATTACGGCCTAGATACTCTTCAATGGAGGAGAACTCCGGTTCTAGAATTCCTTCTTGACCGAGAACCAGGGTTTGCAAACACCGCGCCATTCTCCCGTTCCCGTCAGAGAAAGGGTGAATCATAACCAAATTCAGGTGTGCCATCGCTCCCTTCACGAGAGCATGTGGGGATGTATCGTTGTCATTAAGGTACTCGATCATTTCCTCAACCAGGCCGGGAACCATTTCAACATCGGGGCCCTCGTACACTATTTCGTTTTTAGATTCGTCTCTCACGTAGACTGTTCCGGGCCTCCAAATGCCAGGATTTTTTGACAGATCATGCTGCACCATCATGAAGTGAAGGCTACGAATGAATCCTTCGTTGTAAGTAAAATTTGGATCTTTAGTGAGTTGGAGCACAAACGTCATCGCCGTGCGGTATCCGGTAACGGCAAGCCACGCCTCGCGATCCGCGTCTAACGGCTGTTCCCCTTCGACGGCGGCGATTGCGTCTTCCGCCGTGACGTTGTAGCCCTCAATACTGTTGGACCCCCGCACTGCCCGAGCAAGTGTGTTACGCCGAAGCAGTCCCCGCCATCGTCTGGGAGTTGCCAAGTTGTACTTCAATGCTTTCTTGGCTTCCTCTATCCTTGAGATCACATCCCGCTCAACCTGAGTAAGCTTCTCGGCTTTGTAGAGCACTGAAAGATAGTATGTTACATTTTGCGTTGTGTCAAATATCAATTACCATTAGTGCATTAATATTATATATTTTTCTGGGTGTGACTCCCCGAATCATGTGGGCGCAGCCCCCGAATAGGGGTGGTCCTGCCGCCTCAAAGGCAGCCGCCGCCTGCCGTTGCCGCGCTAATCAAAATCTGCCGCCAGTCGATAGAGCAAGAGATGGCGTCCGGCGGCGTGCTCCCCAAAACCTAAAACTTGGTTTCCGGCGGACGAATACGCCCCGAGCGGCGCAAAAGGAACAGCGGCGATGAGTGAGAACGACAGCGATATTGTCAAAGATTTTCTGATCGAGAGTTACGAGAATCTTGACCGTCTGGATCGGGAACTGGTCGGCCTGGAGAAGGACCCGGAAGATCGTGACGCCTTAAGCAGCGTCTTCCGCACCATTCACACGATTAAAGGAACGTGCGGGTTTCTCGGGTTCGGCAAACTGGAAGCGGTGGCGCACGTAGGCGAGAATTTGCTGACGCGCCTGCGCGACCGCCAGCTGACGCTGACGCCGGAGATCACTACTGCACTCCTGACGATGGTGGATGTGATCCGCCAGATGCTGACCCAGATTGAGAAGGACGGGCAGGAAGGGGAGCGCGACGATTCGGTTTTGATTGCCACGCTGACGCGCTTGCAGCAAGTTCCGGCAGCGCCGGCCCCCGAAGCACCGGTATTGGCGCCGGTTCCGGTATTGCCCCAGACCGACATTGTGAAAGCGGCGCCGGCAATCGTTCCCGTTCCAGATGCTGAAAGAGATCCGGAATCCATCCCCTCAGCCCCCAACATCGGAGACATCCTAAAGGAGCGTGCTGGGGTCACGGAAGCGGCCATTGAGCTGGCAACCGAAAAACAAAGAGAAGGCGATCCGCGGCGGCTGGGCGAAATCCTGGTGGAACAGGGCTCGGCCCGGCCCGCCGACGTGGTCGATGCGTTGCGAATTCAGCAGTCCAACCGCGCCTCGGCAGCGCCGGCCGCGGACAGTACGATTCGGGTGGATGTAGGACTGCTCGACAAGGTCATGAACCTGGTGGGCGAGCTGGTATTGGCACGGAACCAAGTGCTGCAGTTTGCCAACCGCATGAAAGACACAAGTTTTCTGGCTGCCTCGCAGCGCTTGAATCTGATTACCACCGAACTGCAGGCGGGAGTGATGAAGACGCGGATGCAGCCCATCGGAAATATATGGAGCCAGTTTCCCCGCACGGTGCGCGATGTCGCTTTGGGATGCGGCAAAGAAGTGAAGATCGAGATGGAAGGAAAAGAAACCGAACTGGATAAGACCATCATTGAAGCCATCAAAGATCCGCTCACGCATCTGGTCCGCAATTCAGTCGATCATGGCATCGAACTTCCGAATGCCCGGGTGAAAGCCGGGAAAGACCGCATTGGACGTCTGATTCTGCGCGCCTTTCATGAAGGCGGACAGGTGATCATCGAAATCTCGGACGACGGGGCGGGATTGAACGTGGAACGCATCCGGCAAAAGGCGCAGGAACGCAATCTCATTACCGCCGAGCAGGCGGGCCGGATGAGCGAACGGGAAATCTTTAACCTGATTTTTCTGCCAGGATTCTCGACCGCGGAGAAGGTAACCAACGTTTCCGGCCGCGGCGTGGGCATGGACGTGGTGAAGACGAACGTCGAAAAAATCGGTGGCACCGTAGATATTCAATCGGCTCTGGGCCGGGGCACCACGGTACGGGTAAAAATTCCTCTCACTCTGGCGATCATTCCGGCGCTGATTGTGACCTGCAGCGGCGATCGCTACGCCATTCCGCAGGTGAGTTTGCTCGAACTGGTGCGGCTGGGCGCGGAAGATGTCAGCAAAGGCATTGAGTTGGTGCACGGAGCGCCGATCTACCGGCTGCGTGGCCGGCTGCTTCCTCTGGTGTATCTGAACCGCGAACTGAAACTGACCGGCGATGGCCGTCCCGCGAAAGACAGTGCAGTCAACATTGTCGTGCTGCAAGCCGACGAGCGCCAATTCGGGTTGGTGGTGGACCAGATCAACGATACGGAAGAAATCGTGGTGAAGCCGCTGCGCAAACAATTGAAGACGGTCAAGATTTTTGCCGGATCGAGCATTATGGGCGATGGCCGGGTGGCGCTCATTCTGGACGTCCTCGGCCTGGCGCAATATGCCGGGGTGGTCACCGAGACCCGCGCCCACGCGATCGCGGACAAAGTTACTGCAAGCGCTGGCGCGGCCTCCGATAAGCGGACGTTTCTGTTGTTTGCCGGGCCGGGCGATTCCCGCATGGCGATACCGCTGAGCACGCTGGCGCGCCTCGAAGAATTTCCCGTGGCCCAGGTAGAAATGTCGGGCAGCCAGTGGGTGACGCAGTATCGCGGAAAAATTCTGCCGCTGATTCGGCTGAACGTTGTCCTCGAGGAGCGCCGCAACCGCCTGCGGGCTTTGCAAGTGCCGCCCACCCTCGATTCCCCGCCGATTCAGGTGCTGGTGCTCAACCACGAGGGACATTCGTACGGGCTTGTCGTCGACCGGATTTTGGACATTGTCGAAGACGTGGCCGACGTTCGGTCCGAGGCGAATCGCGCCTCGGTGCTGTATTCGGTGGTGATCGGAAACCGGGTCACGGAATTGCTGGACATACCAGCCATCCTCAGGGGCGCGGTGACAACCAAAGCCCTGCCCAACGCAGTGAGTCAATCGGTGGAGGCGGCAAACTAGTTATGGCGCAAACTTCGCAGTTTTGCACGTTTTATTTGGACAAGTTGCTGTTTGGCGTGGAATTAAAAGGGGTCCAGGAAGTGATCCGGTCGCTCGAAATGACCAAGGTCCCGCTGGCGCCCCAGGTGGTGAGCGGCCTGATTAATTTGCGCGGGCAAATTGTCACGGCGGTCGATCTGCGGCGAAGGTTGGAGCTTGAGCCCAGTCCGCCGGGGATGCTGGCCATGAACGTCGTGGTCCGCTCCGAGGATGGTTCGGTCAGCCTTCTGGTGGATGAAATCGGCGACGTGGTCGAAGTGGAGGAATCCACCTTCGAGCCGCCTCCAGAGACGTTGCGGGGATCGGTGCGCAGCATGATTCTGGGAGTCCATAAACTGAACGACCGGCTGATGCATGTGCTGGATATCGAAAAGGCCTGCCAGATGTCGGATGCCCTCGAGGCGGCGGCCGCCACGCGTTAAAGTCTGCGCTTTCTGCGCCGATAAAAAACCTGTGAGGATGGCGCCGTTCGCGTAGTTCGCCTCGCGGTTGCGAATCGCCAGCCCCAAGAGCTTCAGGAGAATTGCAGCCCATGAAAAAAAAGTCTGCGGAAAGCAACGCCGCCCCCCGGGGCCAAAACAATATTTTCGAGCGCATGGTGGAAACCAGTCCGCTGAATTTCATTCAAGCGGATCTTGACATGGTCATTCGCTACATCAACCCGGCGTCGCGGGCCACGCTGGCCAAGCTGGCCCATCTGCTGCCCTGCAAAATCGAGGACATCGTCGGCAGCAGCATGGACATTTTCCATAAGCATCCGGAGCATCCGCGGCGCATGATGTCCGATCCCAAGAACCTGCCGCACCGGGCCGAGATCCGCCTGGGTCCGGAAACGCTGGCCTTGAATGCCAGCGCCATTTACGACGGCGCCCAGAAATATATTGGCGCCATGGTGGCCTGGGAAATTATTACGGAACGGGTCAAGCTTGCAGCCGAAGCCGCGGGACAGATTGCCGCGATCGGCAAATCGCAGGCCGTGATCGAGTTCGAAATGGACGGAACGGTCATTACCGCCAACGATAATTTCCTGAAAGCTTTGGGCTATACGCTTGACGAAATCAAAGGCAAACATCACAGCATGTTTGTGGACGAAGCCTTCCGCCAGAGTTTCGATTACAAGGAATTCTGGGCCAAGCTGAACCGCGGAGAATATCAGGCGGCGGAATATAAGCGCATCGGAAAGGGCGGGAAGGAAGTATGGATTCAGGCTTCTTACAACCCCATTTTGGATGCTGCCGGAAAACCCATCAAAGTGGTGAAGTATGCCACCGACGTGACCGCGCAGAAACTGATCAGCGCCGACTACTCGGGCCAGATTGCGGCCATCGGTAAGTCGCAGGCCGTGATCGAGTTCAAGATGGATGGAACGGTCGTCACCGCCAACGACAATTTTCTCAACGTGCTGGGCTACTCGCTCGACGAAATCAAGGGCCGGCATCACAGCATGTTCGTCGACGAAGCCTACCGGCAAAGCTCCGATTACCGGAATTTCTGGGCGAACTTAAACCGCGGCGAGTACCAGACCGGAGAATTCAAACGCATCGGCAAAGCGGGAAAGGAAGTTTGGATTCAAGCTTCCTACAACCCCATCCTGGATTTGAATGGGAAACCGGTCAAAGTGGTGAAGTATGCCACGGACGTGACGGCGCAGAAACTGATGAATTCGGATTCCGCCAGCCAGATTGCGGCCATCAGCAAGGCGCAGGCCGTGATCGAGTTCAAGATGGATGGAACGATCGTCACTGCGAACGACAATTTCCTGAACACGCTGGGTTATAGCCTGGACGAAGTGAAGGGCAGAAACCACAGCATGTTTGTCGAGTCGGGATACCGGCAGAGTTCCGATTACCGCGAGTTCTGGGCCAAACTGAACCGCGGCGAATATCACGCGGGCGAATTCCAGCGGCTGGGCAAGGGCGGCCGGGAAATCTGGTTGCAGGCTTCCTACAACCCCATCATGGATTTGAATGGCAAGCCCTGCAAAGTGGTGAAGTACGCCAACGAAATCACGGCGCAAGTCACCACCATGCACCAGGTGGCGGAGACGGCGGTGAACATCGCTTCGGCGGCGGAGGAGTTGACGGCTGTGAGCCAGCAGATGAGCGCCAACGCGGAAGAGACCGCGGCGCAAACCAAAGTGGTGGCCTCGGCCACACTTTCGGTCAGCCAGAACCTGCAAACCGTGGCGACGGGCGCCGAAGAGATGGGGGCCAGCATCAAGGAGATCGCCAAGAACGCCACGGAGGCTGCGCGAGTCGCGACTTCCGCGGTGAAAGTCGCCGAAACGGCCAACACGACGGTAACGAAACTTGGGGATTCTTCTACCGAGATTGGCCAGGTCATCAAAGTCATCACATCCATCGCGCAGCAAACCAATCTGCTGGCGCTGAATGCGACCATTGAAGCGGCCCGCGCCGGAGAAGCCGGCAAAGGCTTTGCCGTGGTGGCCAATGAGGTGAAAGAGCTGGCCAAGGAAACCGCCAAGGCGACCGAAGACATCAGCCGCAAAATCGAAGCCATTCAGACGGACACAAAAGCGGCGGTGGATGCAATCGGAACCATCAGCGAAGTGATCAACCAGATCAATGGCATTTCGAGCACGATCGCTACGGCCGTGGAAGAGCAGAACGCTACGACGAACGAGATGTCGCGCAACGTCAGCGAAGCGGCGCGCGGCAGTGGAGAGATTACCAGCAACATCAGCGGAGTCAGCGAAGCCGCGGCCAGCACCACCCGGGGGGCGAACGACACCCAAAAAGCGGCGGAGCAACTGGTGGAGACGGCGCGCGTCCTCAAGGAACTGGTCAGCAAGTTCAACGTAGGCGCCCACAGCGATGCAACCGGCGGGGGGGCATCGCCGAGCAGCAAGTCCGCGCACGCCTGAGTCCAAGTTCGACGCAATGCGTCCCGCAATGAGGACTTGCGCCGGAACTCGGTTCGGGAGAAAAGCTGAAGCGTTACGGAGCGCGCAGCCACACGAGAGGAATGTTTCCAGTTGGACAAAGCGCCCATACGCGTGCTGGTGGTCGACGACTCGGTGGTGATTCGGAAGCTGCTCTCCGACACCTTGTCGGCCGATCCCGCCATCGTGGTGGCGGGCGCAGCCAGCGACGGACGCATCGCTCTGGCAAAAATCTCGCAGCTGAAGCCGGACCTGATTACTCTCGACATTGAAATGCCGGTGATGAATGGCCTGGAGACGCTGGCGGCGCTGCGCAAGCTGTATCCCAAGCTGCCGGTGATTATGTTCAGCACGCTCACCGAGCGTGGGGCGGCCGCGACGCTCGATGCGCTTACTCTGGGAGCCTCCGATTACGCCACCAAACCCAGCAATACCGGCAGTCCGGAAGTTGCCATCGAGCGCATACGCAAGGAACTGATCCCCAAGATCAAGGCGCTTTGCGGCAGCGCTGCGGCGCTGACTCTGGTCCCGATTCCCGCGTGCCGCCCCGTGGCCCGGCCCCGGCCGCGAACCAATCCCCGCATTGAAATCGTCGCCATCGGCACTTCCACCGGTGGGCCCAACGCGTTGGCGGAGGTGCTGCCGCACATCCCCGCAGACTTTCCCGTTCCCATCGTCGTGGTGCAACATATGCCTCCGATTTTTACCCGCTTGCTGGCGGAGCGGCTGGCCAGCCGCTCCGCGATTGCCGTGGAAGAAGGAGCCGCCGGGGTCACTCTTTCTGCCGGCCATGCCTGGATTGCGCCGGGGAATTTCCATATGACGGTAAAGCGCGCGGGGTTGAACTGGCGTCTGGACATGAACCAGGATGCGCCGGAAAACTCCTGCCGCCCGGCGGTTGATGTGTTATTCCGCTCGGTGGCGGCCTGTTGCGGATCGAATGTGCTCGCCGTGGTCATGACCGGGATGGGTGCCGACGGCGTGCTGGGCGCCCAGGATATTCGGGATGCCGGCGGCAACGTAATTATTCAGGATGAAGCGACTTCGGTGGTCTGGGGAATGCCCGGATTAGTGCATGCATCCGGGCTGGACGATGCTGTCTATCCTCTCGATCAGCTGGCGATGGAGATTACGCGCCGGGTACAGAACAGCCGCGAAGCGAACGCACATTTTGCTCACAAAAGTCACGCTGCCGAGGAGCGACCATCGAAATGACGAATGTTTCCCAGTCCACCGCCGCGGCGCCGGCGCTCATCAAACCCGCCGAGATCAGGTCCCCCGAAATCGTCGATCCGGTGTACCGGCAGATTCGCGATCTGGTCTACAAGGTTTCCGGCATCTACAAAGCCGACGAAAAACTTTATCTGCTGGTGGATGGCTGCGGCCGGCGTTTGAAAGCGCTGAGCCTGAAGACGTCGAAAGAATATTGGGACCAGCTCACGGCCCAGCCCGGGCGCGATGGCGAACTCCGCCACCTGCTCAACGAGATCACCATCGGCGAGACTTGCCTGTTTCGCAGCCAGCCGCAACTCGACGCCTTGCGCAAGGTGATACTGCCGCAAATCGTCGCCGAAAAAACCAAGCAGGTCACCAAGCGTTTGCGCATTTGGAGCGCGGGCTGCTCCACCGGAGAAGAGCCCTATACCCTGGCCATGAACATGCTTGAAGAAAGCGAAGGCCTGCTCAAGGGCTGGACGGTCGAGATTCTGGCCACGGATTTGAACGATCGCTCCATCGAAACCGCCAAGGCTGGAGTGTACGGCGACTATGCCACGCGCAGTACGACGGAGTATTTCAAACGCAAGTATTTTGTCGCCGACGACAAAAAACTTCAGGTGCGCCCGGAAGTGAAAAAGCTGATCAATTTCAACCGGCTGAATCTGCAGGACGACTCCCGGATGCTGTTCATGAAAGGCATGGACCTGATCTTCTGTTGCAACGTGCTGATTTATTTTGACGGCGCATCGAAGTCCAAAGTGATCAACCATTTTTTTACCAATCTGAATTTCGGCGGATATTTTTTTCTGGGCACCTCGGAGTCTCTGATGAAGCTGAACGACCAGTTTCACCTGGTCCATTTTCCCGGAACCATCGCGTACTGGAAACCATCCCTCAGCAGTGGCAAATTATGACAACCCCCATCGCCGCAACCATTCAGGAACGGGTGCAGCATATCGAAACCATGCCGGCCATCCCGGCGGTGTTTCTGCCGCTGCTGAAAATGCTGGGCAACTCCAGCGAAGAAGTGAAAGTGGATGAAGTGGTGCGTCTGGTTTCCTACGACAACACCATCGCGGCGCAGTGCCTGCGGGTGGCCAGTTCTCCGTTGTTCGGCCTGGCGCAACTGCCCAAATCCATCAAGAGCGCAGTCATTAGCCTGGGGCTGCGGCGGGTCGAAACCATTCTTCTTACCTGTTGTCTGGGGCAGGCTTTCCCGGCGGAGAAGTGGGCGCTCGATCCCGAGGCCTTCTGGCGCCATTCGCTGGGCTGTGCCATGGTTTGCCGTAAATTCAGCGAAAGACTATCCGGCGTGGACGGCGAAAAAGCGTACATGGCAGGGCTGCTGCACGATATCGGATTTATGGTGAACTGCCTGGTTTTTCCCAAAGAGTTTGCCGCCGTCATGAAACGGGCCTGCGATGAGGAAGTTTCGCTATACGAGACGGAATTTCAGGGCATGGGTTTCACGCATTGTGAAACCGGGCGCGCTCTCGCGGAAAAGTGGAAGCTGGCGGATGAGATTGTCGAAGTGATCGCCTGCCATCATTCCGTCGAACTGAGCCAGAAGGCTCAGCCCCTGGTCGCGGTGGTGCATCTGAGCGACCTGCTGTGCCGCATGCGAGGCCTGGGATACGGATACTACGAGCGTCAAATGGTCGATCTAATGTCCGACCCGGCATGGACTGTATTGCTGAAAGAACACCGCGAACTCGAAGGCGTAGACCTGGCCCGCTTCACCTTCGAGTTGGATGAGTCGGTCGAGGAAATCCACACTCTGGTGGCAACCGTGTTCGGCGCAAAACCAGGAAAAACTCAGACCGCAGCGGTCTGAGATCCCGTTCGTCCGAGATCCCCATTTACCTGAGATCTCATCCGTCTGAGAACCCATCGGTCTGAGATCTGGGCAGGAATTTATTGACGCAATTCAGAGCTGAATTTGCGCTGGCATCGGTCCGGAATTTACCCGAAACAAATCCGCAAGTAGGCGCAGTAATTCTGGCCGGGGATTTGAGGCGTAATGCTAGCTGTGAATCTCGAGGGTGATGAGGACGGGATGGCCTTCAAACAGAAGCGATACTTCAAGTCCCGGAGAATCCGCCAGGGAATGGAGATTGTAGTCGCTCCCTGTGATTACCGTGGGTGGCGAGAGCATACATCCGTCGCCCAGGCCGGAAATCTTGTTCTTGAAGTTGCCGGCGACCATGTTGCTGATTTCGCCGAGCGCATCCGAAACTTCGGGGCCGACATTGTCGAGCGGAACGCCGAGCATCTTGGATGTCATGAGCGCAGCTCCCTTTTCGGTGCAGCGGACGCTCAACACTCCGCACAGTTGCCCGGCCAGCCCTACCATCGACGTTACGTCATACGGCGGTCCTTGGTCCTCAGGTTCGGGAAGGGTCAACTGGCTGCTCAACATCAGCTCGAAAACTTCCCGCGCCGCCACTTCAATGAGGGGAAGCCAACTCTCGTGATTGCCGTTCGCCGCAACCGCTGATTTCATGGTTTTCATGATTTGCCTGCCAGTACAGGAATGACGTGCTCTTTGACCTGCTCCGCCGTGAAGGGCTTGCGAATATAGCCTTTGGCCCCGCAGGAGATGGCCTGCACCACGTGAGCTTCGCTGCCCTCGGTCGTAATCATGACCACCGGGACGCCTTTCGCGTTGGGAATGCCGGCCAGCTGTTTTACGAACTCAAGCCCGTCCATCACGGGCATATTGATGTCGCAAAGTATGAGGTCGACCGGATTCTCGTTCAGCGAGCTGATGGCCTCGGCTCCGTTGCCGGCCTCGAAAACTTGTTTGAGGTCGATTCCGGCCTGGCGCAGGCAACGCTCGACAATTTTTCGCATGACCGAGGAATCGTCCACGATAAGGGCACGTATGCTATCCATGAAGCGGCACTCGTTTCTTCGAAGGAAGGTAGGTCTGATTTCTTGTTGCTGTCACCTTTTTGTATATCGGCGGGGAAGAAAAGAACTTCACTGGCAGGCAGGCTTAAGGTTTTTTAATCAACATGGCGACAACGGAACGTTTCGCGCCGACTCACCGCGCAACTCGTCGAGTCAACCGGGCTAAGAATGGAAGAAAATATCGCCGAGCAACAGGATTACTTCGTTAGCGTCTTTATTTCGTTAACGTCAAGAATGCGACCCCGTAACCGTTGAGCGAAATCGTGATCGGGGAAGTGGCAGTAACCGAGGAAGCCACTGGGCCTGTACTCACGCTGGTTCCGGCATCCATCGTCAGCAGGCTCGCCGATGAAAAATTTCCCAGCGCCGAGAAATCTACGCTCGCCGTTTGAGGAGCGCCCGGGCCGTTGTTGTCCGTCTGAGAGGCGACATCGTGGTTGGCCAGCATGATCACCACGCTGCCATCCGTATTTTGCGCCGCCAGCACTTCGACATTCGCGTCATCGTTGGTGAGCTGCAGGATGTTTGCGCCGCTCGCGGCTGGAAACATGCGGGCCAGCCAGTAATCGACCCAGTAGCTGAGTTGCAGATTGCCGTTGTTGTAATCGACTTCGCCATATTGCGCGTCGGCGCCGAAATCCCAGTGGTAGAGCGCCTGAACTCCCACCTTGGCGAATTGCGAAAAAACGTAGGGACGCCACGCGGCGAAGAAGGCGCTCGACCCGCGCTGATCGAGGACAAAAGTATTTCCGTTGCAGGCGCTGATGCCACCACCTTTGTCGTAATCGGCGTTCACGTTGTTTTCGGTGATCCACACTGGAACCGAAGCCAGGTTGGGGTTGGTCTGCATTCGCGCCTGGATATTTTGTACTTCAGTAGCAAACCCCGGCACCGTCAAGAAAATTGTAGCGTCCGAATCGGATTGATCGCAGGTGGAATAAAAGTGAGTCGCGAGAACGTCGACGTGAGCGGTAACGCCGCTGACGAACGCGGGCAAGTACGATTGCGCCAAGCCGGAATAGTCGCCCAACTCGACGGCCGCGAATTTGATGTCAGGGCCTGCAGCCTGCATCATGGGGACGACCGCGTTGTAGAGATTCGTGTATTGGGTGGAGTCGAGGTTGTTGAAGTTGGGTTCGTTGTAGATGCCCCACCAGGTAATGACATTGGAACTGGGCGAGACGTGCATGCCGTCGGCGGCCGTGAAGCCGCCAGTGTCGTAGTAGCGCACAAGATTCTGGGCATAGGCGCCAAAGGTCTGGTAAGTGGTATCGAGAAAATTATGTTCTGAGTCGTACATGAAAGCGGGGGCTACTGCGATTTGAAATTCCGGACTATGGTCTCCGACCCCGAGTACTGGCTGTGTGATGTCGTCCAGAACGGAAAAGTCCCACGTGGCCGAGCTGGTTTGCGGCACGCCTTCAGAGACTCCCTGCAAGCGGATGTGCTGCGGCAGCAGGTTGCCCAGGGTCGTTGTCCCATTGGGCGCGAGTGTAAAAAACGCGTCGTCCCACTCCGCCGGCTGAAACGATGTGGACATCGCCAGGTTCAGCGGGGCCGTGACGGTGTTTGAAATAACCAGGTGCGCATTGATGGTTGGGGGAGGCGTTGTGGTTAGCGTTGCCATGCTTCCACCTCCGCACGCGAGAGAGAACGAAAGCCCAAACAAAAGCGCAGCCAGAAAAGAGAAACGAGAAAAATTGCTCATAAACGCGGAGCCACCCGGGCGCAAGTATAAACTGCAATTCCACGGGAAGCGTTCAACTTAAATTCTGAGCTATTGTTGAACAGGATTCAGCGATCCTTATTTGTTCGCAACTTTGTTTGCAGCCCGGTTCGCAGCGACCTGCGCCTTCCCACTCTCGTTCGGCGAGCCCGCTGTCACGTTCGCCGGAGGCGCCGTCATCTCCATCGCCCAAATTCCCGCCGGACGCATGTACATGGAAGCGCGGAAATTTCCCGTGATGTCGTAGGCTTCCGGCGTGCGGAACCAGTATCCCTTGGTTTCGTACACGACGTGGTAAACGCCCCAGGCGGTGCGATAGCCTTCCTCTTTCATGCCATCGCTCAGCATTAATGCGGCGACGCTGAAGGTGGCGCCGGTCCAGACTTCGCCGACTTGTTCGTTGTCTTTTTTCTGGATGATGCTGCCATCGGCTGCCATTCCGCTGACCGCGCCCATCTCGCCTTTGCCGAATTTCATGACATTGAAATCAAAAACTTTCTTCAGCGCCTTCTTTTGCATTTCCATGGGAACCAGGTTTCCCAGACCGGTCATGTTCGCATACCACTGTCCGGCAAGCTGCTCCGCCTGAATGTCGTCCTTGTATTCGCTCTGCGTGTCGTAAAGGAAATATTCTCCGTTCCACAGTTTTTTGATGTAACTGGCTTGCCCGCGAGTAAACAGTTCGCGATATTTTGCGGCGCTCGGCTTGTCTCCCAGGATGCCGGCCATCTCTTCAGCCGCTCGCAGTGCGGCCAGCCATAAGCCGCCGCAGTAGGCGCTTTCCCCCCGCACCACCCACTCGTCATAGGTCTGGTCGGGATATCCATCGTTCTGCGGAATGCCATCGCCGGCCGTGGCGAACCGCTCCAGATAGGTCATCGATTCTTTGATCGAAGGCCAGGTGTCACGCAGGAAGGCTGTATCTTTTTTGCCGGTGAAAACATAGTCGCGGTAAATCATCAGCACGAATTTCGGATTCAGATCTTTCCATCCGTTCGTATTCTGCCAACTGAACTGATTGACCTGAAGGAACGGATCTTCGTTCGGAACTCCAAGATCGTGCGGCACAGCCCCTTTGGCTTTGCGGGTCCGGAATTGCGCGGTCCCCGTTTGTTCTGACTTCCAAACCCACATGTATTTATCCGAGTCCTCCATGGGCACAGTGGCGGCAAATTGCCGCATGACATCTTTATCCAAGTCCGGCCAGAGCTTGGCCAGCGGCATGGATCCGTAAAACAACACGTCGAGCGTGTTGTAATAGGGATAATCGAAGCACTCCATAAATCCGAAAGTAGACGGCGAGTCCTTCTTCGAATCCACAGGACGGCCCCAAAGCGAGCCTCCGTCCGCGATGGCGTACAACTCGTTGAACAGCGCGCCGCGATACCAGAGCGGCTTACTCTCGTCATTCACATAGGGAGCCTGCCACGAGTCGATGGCGTCACTCCATTTCGCGGCGTTCGCGAGTCCATCGGCGGCAATCTTCCAGGCGTTGGTGCCGCTGGTTCCGTAGAAATCCGTGTAATGCCGGTGCCATTTGCGTCCCGCGCCAAACTCCACTACTGGAAGGTCCCACGAGATCACCATGGGGATGACGCGCTTCTCGCCGGGTTGCAGCGTGAAACGCACTGCGATCGCTCCGGCAAGATTTTCGCCGCTGCTGATCCATTGACGGTCGCTGTTGGCGAGCCTTCCGTCTTTTGAAAACGGAGCCCATACTTCCGCTCCATCGCCTTCGGGCGAGTACGTGGTCTGATAGCTAACCTCGACGCCCGGAGACTCCATGGTCGCAATCGCCATCTGGCCATCCCAGTCATCGGTGACGGGCGCTCCGCCGCGATGGCGGTCGAACACGATGCCTTTCACGGTTGCGCCGTCGCGCTGCTCGGTGGTGAAGCGGTTCGTATCGCCTTCACTAAGATGTTCGCTGAAGTTGCCGGAGAAGCCGCGTGCCCAGCCCACCATATTGCTCCACGAGAGCATCACCGAAACGTGCACGACCTTATTGGTAGGATTTTCCGCGTGCCAACGATAGACCGCGACGGGATAACTGGTCTCGCGATAATTATCGGGAAGAATGGGAGAGAATTGTTCAAGCGTTACATGCGCGGGAAACTTGTCCCAGCGATAGTCGTACCAGGATTTCGGATACAACGAGTAATAATCGCCCGCCCCCACCGGATAGTCCCATTTCCAACCGCTCAACGCAGGAGACTTAGGATGGTCCGTGGTTAAAACCTGCGCGACACCTTCAGCTCCCTCAGCCTGCTGAAACATGGCGAACTGATTGGCGTAAATGGTTTCGTATTTGTGGACGCCGGTCTTAAGGTGCCAGCGGGAAAAATTTCCGGCGTAGGTTCGGGAGAAGGTGCCCGCGCCGAAACCACCCACCGGCGCACCCTGCCAGTAGCCGTCATCAATGACCTGGAGATTCGGCTTCTTGGTGCCCGCGTCCTCCAGGGGCTGGCCGATCCCCCGCTTCCACGAAGATTTCGGAATGGAGTCACCGGCATAGGCAGGGCCAAGCAGCAAAAAGAAAGACAGGCAAACTCCTCCTACGACTCGAACCATTTTTTGCCGCACTGTTTCCTCCGGCCCCAGATTTATCGAAAAGCTGTAATGGCAAATCTCTTTTACAAAATCGTTATTCTATGTATTACATACTCCAATCATTCGTAACATGTCGAGAACTATTATGGAAAAGCGCAATAAATCTACGGGCCGGTCTTTAATTCCAGACCAATTTTCAGACCAATTTCAGACCAATTTCAGACCAATTTCAGGCCAAGGTTTTGCCCTGTCAGAGCCGGCATCTGATATAACCATCGTTTGCGCTTGTCAGGTATTTGCGTTCATCCGATTCATCGGAGCCATCTTCATCATGGGGCAAATCAGGAAGTCCCGGCCGAAGTCGGGAGTGGTTACCCTCAAAGTTGTCGCACAACATGTGGGCTTGACGCCGGGAACGGTTTCGGCAGTTCTTAACGATGCTCCTTCCGCCCGTTCCATTCCGCAGGAGACGAAGAATCGCATTCACGCCGCCGCCAAGGAGCTCGACTACCGTCCCAATTTCTTTGCCCGCACCTTGCGCAGCAAGCGCACTTATACGATCGGGGTCATCGCGGAAGAGATCGGCGACTCCTATGGTTCCCTCGTTATCAGCGGCATTGAAGAATTTCTGCGGGAAAAGAATTACTTTTTCTTCACCGTCGTACACCGCCACAACCGTGAACTCCTGGAACGTTATTCGCAGCTTCTGCTGCAACGCGGCGTCGAAGGTTTCATCACCGTGGATTTGCAATTAATCGAGGCGCTGCAATTGCCCACCGTGGCCGTCCCCGGGCACAAAGTTCTGCCCGGCGTCACCAACATTGTGTTGGACCATCATCACGCCGCACGGGTGGCCTTGAAGCATTTGGTGGAGTTGGGGCACAAAGACATCGCCTTCCTGAAAGGGCAACCGTTCAGTTCCGACTCCGAATATCGCTGGCGCGCGATCTGCGATGTTGCCGAGGAATTAAAGATCCAAATCAAGCCCGAACTGACCGTGCAAATCGATATTGCCGATTCCACGCCTTCGCTGGGCTATCCCTTTGGCAAGGTTCTGCTGGAGCGAAAAGTTCCATTCACCGCGCTCTTCGCCTACAACGATATTTCCGCGTTGGGAGCGATTCGGGCCTTCCAGGAAGCCGGCCTGCGCGTGCCGGAGGATATTTCCGTGGTCGGATTCGACGACATTCAAAGCGCCGCCTATAGCACTCCGAGCCTGACCACCGTGCGCCAGCCGCTGGCGGATATGGGGCGCCTGGCGGCGGAAACCTTGCTGGCCCGGATCGAGGATACGAAAGAATATCTTCCGCAGATCTCGATCGAGCCGGAATTGGTCGTGCGGAAATCCACCGCCGCGCCCCCTCAATCCGCCAAAGCGGCCCTGGGAAACTAAGTTTCAGATCCGCAATTGGTTTGCGGGTGCATACTTTTTGCGGTCCAAACTTTTGTGAAGCATGCTTTTGCCAAAGAGTTCCCATAGCCGCGCCAGAGGCTGGCACAATTGGGCCGCGCATGCTGCGTTCCTGCCCATTGGCGTGGTCACAGTTCTTCTGGGACCGCTGCTGCCGATACTCTCGGCCCGCTGGTCGCTAAATTACGCTCAGGCCGGGTCGCTCTTCACCGCGCAATTTCTCGGTTCAACTTTCGGGGTCTTCGCCTCCGGATTTCTCGTCTCCCGCCGCGGATTTCGATTCGCCACCGACGCAGGACTTCTCGCCATGGCGGCAGGAGTTGGCGCTCTGCTCTTCGGTTCGCGGCCCACGGGGCTGGTTTGTATTCTGGTTTACGGATTCGGTCTTGGCCTGGCAATTCCGGCCATCAACTTGTACGTAGCGGCCGCGAACCCGGCGCGCCGCAGCGCCGCTCTAAACCTGCTTAATTTTTCCTGGAGCATAGGGGCTGTGGCTTGCCCTTTTGTTGTGGCCGCAGCTGCCAGGGCGGATAAAGTTGAAGTCTTCCTCGTTGCGCTGGCGGGATTCCTGCTGCTTGTGTTTTTCGGGATAGCGGCTCTGCCCAGGTCTTTTGACCCGTCGGTCTCCAGCCCATCGGTCGCCAGCGGAGTTGCGAAAGTCGACAAGGGCGCTGAGCCACTGCACTTGCCCCTGCACACGTCCCTTCACGCGCTCCTTCACACCCGGCGGCACATGCTGATTCTGCTGGCGGCGTTATTTTTTCTCTACGTAGGAGCCGAGAACGGCTTTGGCGGATGGATCGCCTCTTATGCCAAAACTTTGAAGAGCCCCTCGCTGGCATTGCCGGTGCTGATGCCCTCCTTCTTTTACGCAGCCCTGATGCTTGGCCGATGGATAGCGCCTTTGTTGTTGCCCGGTAGCGCCGAAACAGGCACCGTTGAAACGCCGATCCGCGAAATGGCCACTGTTAAAACGGCGCTCCCCGAAACCAAGCTGGCCCGCTTCGGCCTGCTGCTCGGCTCCTGCGGAATGGCCGGACTTCTTCTTTCTCGCACCTTGCCGCTCGTTGCCGCCAGCGCAGCCGTGGCTGGCCTCGGACTCGCCGCCGTGTATCCCATCACGATCGCGCGGCTGGCCCGGGAGTTCGGGCCGCATGCCGCCCGAGTCGGCTCCATTATGTTCACCATGGCAAATCTGGGAGGGGCTTTTGTGCCTTGGGCCGTAGGTTTCGCCGCCCACCAATTCGACGACTTAAGGTTCGGCCTGGCGCTACCCCTTGCCGCCGCGCTTGCCATGTTTGCGTTCTATCCCGCGGATTCAGTTTCGCCGTCCCGAGGGTAGCGCGGTCCATAAGGCAAGTCCGGGCCAGATTACTTTGGTCATACATAAAAGTTGCATTTCCCCACAATTGCGCCCCGGGGTGACGGTATTCACCAAATAAGTTCAGAAAATCGATTTTCCGCTTGACAAAGGCCAGCCCTGTGCCGCTTAATGGCCAACGGCGAATGTCTAGTATAAAAACGTTATTCTCACACCGAATAAGCCAGACGTACTCAAGGCGGAGGCGAACTATGCGCAGAAGCTCACTTTTCTTGCTGTTCATCTGTTTGTGCGTTGCAGTGTCGGCAATGGCGCAAAACGTAACGGGAACCATTGAAGGCACGGTAACCGATCCCCAGGGCGCAGCCGTTCCCAACGCATCGGTCACCATCCGGAACGTCGCAACCGACGAGAGCCGTACCGTGACGACCAGCAGCCAGGGCTTCTTCACCGCCACCGAATTGCAGGTGGGCACCTACGACGTCACCGTCAAGCAGCCGAACTTTAAGACCTACGTCAGCAAGCACGTCGAACTGGACGCCTCCAGTACGGCGACCATCAACGCCCAGTTGACGGTTGGCAGTGTGAACGAGCAAGTCTCGGTGGAAGCCAGCGCGGTCGCGGTGGAAACCACGAGCGGCGAACTCTCCAGCACGGTGGAAGGCAACGAAGTCCGCGAACTGCCACTGAATGGCCGCAGCTTCGTAGAACTCACGCAGCTCACCCCCGGCGTCTCGCCGCAGGATTCTTTCAGCACGGTCCACAAGGGCCTTGAAGCCGGCGTCGATTTCTCGATCAACGGCAATAACACCACCGGCAACCTGTTCCTGGTGGATGGCGTCAACAACAACGACATCGGGTCGAACCGCACCATTCTGATCTACCCCTCCCTCCAGGCGATCGATGAAATGAAGATCCTGACCAACAGCTACGGCGCTGAATACGGTCAGGCGTCAGGCGGCGTCATTTCGATCATCACCCGCGGTGGCACCAACCAGTTCCACGGCGGCGTGTTTTACGACGGCCGCAATACGGCGCTGGATGCGAACGACTACTTCAGCAATCTGCACAACGCTCCCCGCGCCGTTCTGCACCGTAATGACTATGGATTCAACGTAGGCGGCCCGATCATCAAAGACAAGTTGTTCTTCTTTGAATCGGAAGAGTGGAACAAAGAAGTGCGTGGCGCAGGGCGATTTGCCGAAGTGCCTTCGCTCGCGGAACTGAACGGAGATTTCAGCACGCTACGTACGAACAGCGATGGATCACCTTGCGAAAACGCTCCCACGATCAACGGAAATGTGGTTACGAATATTTCCCAGGTCCCGGATGGCGGCTTGTCCATCGCCGGCCAGACGATTGCGAAAGACACCTACCCCGCGCCCAACCTAACCAACGTGGTCAATTGCGACAACTGGGGATTTACCCAGAGCACGTCGGTTCCGTGGCGCGAAGATAACATCCGCGTCGACTTCAACGCCACCAAGACCTTCACGGTTTTTGGGCGCTATACCAACGATTCCTGGTCAAATCCAGCTCCGAACACGCTGGGTTACTGGGGTGACGACATTTATCCCGCTGTGGAAGGCAACTGGACGCAGCCCGGCCGGCAGGCAACCATCAAGCTCACTAAACTTCTCGGTGGCAATTCGGTCAACGATTTCCAGCTCTCCTACGCTGCCAACAAGATTACCGTTGGGCAGGGTGGCACTGGCCAAAATGGCTTATCGCCTTCAGGATTGGTGGCTGCGATTGATGCCGCGTCTCCGTCCTACTTTCCGTACGGAACCAAGCTCGGCGGTCAGACGGGAACGGGCCAACCTTTGTTCTGGAGCGCTATCGTTGGTACCGGAAACTATCAGGGCGGCGGTGGCGCAGTCGGCGGTATTTCAGACATGGGGCCGTGGCAGAACAACGAGCAACTTCTGATCTTGAAGGATGACTTTTCCAAAGTTGTGGGAGCGCACACTTTCAAGGTCGGCTTTATCGCCACCAATAATCAGAAGAACGAAGAAAACGACAACTCCTCAGGTCAGAATTCGCAATATTGGAGCACCGCCAGTGCGGGGAACATTGTTTCTGGCCATCCCGGCAGCAGCGGCAACGGCATATTCGATCTCCTGTGGAATGACCAGACCTGGGGTGGTTCGGAAACTAATACCGCGGTTTACGCGCAGATGCGCTGGCATGACTATGAAGGATACTTCCAGGACAGCTGGAAGGCCCGCCGAAATCTGACGATCGACTACGGCGTGCGCTATTCTTTCCTGCGCCAGCCGTTCACCGGGAACGATCAGTATTCGACGTTTAACCCCTCGATCTACAATGCCGCCGACGGCAGCTCTCCGTGCAACGGTATGTGGGTGCTTAAACCGGGCTTGGCAGCGTGCGCAGCCGACGGATTCGCGGGAGCGCAGTTGGGACCAGATCGCTCTCTGCTGCCCAACAACAATCACTTGATTGCTCCCCGATTCGGTGTCGCCTGGGATCCGTTCGGAGACGGCAAGACCTCCATTCGCGCCGGTTTTGGGCAGTTCTTCCAGCGCGATCGCGTAGCCATTCGCGAAGCGGGAGCGGGCAATACGCCGTTCTCTCTGAGTGCCAATTTCACACGTCAGCTTGACGTCGCGCCCACAAATCTGAGCGCTTCGGGCACCCCGAGCCGGTCTTATCAACAGACCACCGCTATTCCGAATACCCTGCAATACAATTTGACCTTTGAGCGCGAGGTTGCGCGCAACACGAAACTGCAACTCGGTTACGTCGGCAACCGCGGCTACCACCTGCTCGATTTCCAGGACGCCAATCCCATACCAGCGGGTGCAGACCGCGTGGCATTCTCGCTCACCAACAGCGGCAATCTCCGTCCTTATGGTGGGGGCAATTGGGGATTCATTCCGCAGCAGCAATACGAAGCCGAAGCCAACTACAACGCTCTGCAGGCCCTGTTCCGTTCGAGAGTAAAGAACCTGGACGCGCAGTTTGCCTATACCTGGTCGAAGTCGATCGCGAACACCGATATTGGCGATTCCAGCGGTGGTAATGATGCCGGAAACACCTTTACCGACCCTTCCAACCACCACAATGACTATGGCCCAACCACTCTGAACCGGCCGCAAGTCTTCACCGGCAATATCGTCTACAATCTGCCTTTGCTCGACGGGCACAGCGGCATCGTGCGCGGCGTGGCTGGCGGATGGCAGGCCAGCACGATTCTTACCTATGCCAGCGGGCCGTCATTGACTGCCCTGGCTGGAGGCGCAGGTGGCGGCCCGATCGCGTCTTTCCTCGACCCATCGGGATTTGCCACCGGGCCCGGGCCCGCAGGTGGCCTGATCGGAACAGGAAATACGGCGACCGAGCGGCCTAATCTGGTGAGCGGTGTTAGCTGCGGAGGCTCAGGGTTACAGTGGGTCAACCCGGCGCACTTCACCCTGGACGGCTATGTCCTGGGAAGCGATCCGACCTCGCCGCGCGGTATTTGTTCAGGCCCCGGAATCGCCGACACTGACTTCTCTCTTCGCAAGAACTTCAAAATCACGGAGAGAGTCAGAATGCAACTGGAGTTTGACTTCTTCAACTTCTTCAACAAAACTCAATTTAACTCGAACGGCATGAATCTCTCGCTGTCAAACTACGGCACGGTGTGCGCGGTGGG
>Ga0302320_10005775_pt1 | contig 27621 bp, 16 predicted proteins | sample Bog_T0_3_FD_202130 | JGI IMG/M metagenome (GOLD analysis project Ga0302320, IMG submission 202130) | Peat permafrost microbial communities from Stordalen Mire near Abisko, Sweden - Bog_T0_3 | ecosystem: Environmental > Terrestrial > Soil > Wetlands > Peat | place: Sweden: Abisko, Stordalen Mire...
TGAGCAACCGGCTCAACGTGGCCTCGGAGTAATAACTGAGTCCCTGCGCATCGGCGACGGTGACCAGCACCAGATAGAGGGCCCAGGCGGCGGGATCGGCCTGGCGCAGGAAGTTGTCCCGCACCAGGCGTTGATCCACCCAGCTAAACTGCGCCGGCACTTGCCGCAGGCGATCCGGACGCAGGATCTTTTTGTTCATCATACAATGTGTTTCCTTTCGTGGACCTGCTGGCAGGTTGAGCCAGAATGTCCTGCCCCTTTGCTATCAGGCGCCGGACGAAAAGGACGATGTCGTCTTGTAACGTACAGTCGGTGAACTTGGAGATAAGCCCCACCAGCAGAGGAGTTTGCACCCGGCAGACATCTTGTAACGTACTGGGGCAGAGGGCTGGTAACGCAACCGGTGCAATCTCCTTGCTGGCAGCAGGTTGCGCCGAGCAGGCGTCTTGTAACGTACGAACGGCCTGCCGTGGGGAACGCTTCCAATAACCTGGATGGGCCGCCCGCCACTGCCGCACCCGCTGCACGTTGTCGGCGCCGCGGAAGTAATCTTGGTTATCAGATTTGCCCAACCAACGCTGTTGCCGGGCGCGCTTGCTGGCCTCCTGGCACGCCGGCTTGGAACAATACTTCTGGCGACCGCGATTCCGGTAATCGGGCACAAACAGCAGCTTACAATGCAGACACTTGCAACGGCGCGTCTCGGGCTTCATCGGAATAAAAGCCGCCTCCCATAAAACCTCGGCGTGAAGCCCGCAAGCGCGAAGAAAATTGGGCCGGAAAGAAAACGAAAAAAGAAGAGAACAAGAGTTTTATGAGAACCTTGGGAAGAAGACGGAACGGGAAGAAGACAACAATTTCAAACCGGCGGATTTACCTCATTTTCAGACCGCCGCCGACAAGGAGCAGATTGTGCCCTGTTTTCGGGGTGGCAGCGGAGATTGAACGGAGCCCGAGGGATATTTTTGGCCCTGCCGGGCTGAGAAGGAAGTCCTCGAAGATCACCGGTGCTGACAGCTTGAATTTGCGTTGGCAAACTCTGCTGGCCTGTGAATCTCCACGGAGCATCATGGACACCATCTTGCGCTGGCGGTCACTCAACTGCGCCTCAATGCCAGGAGTGATAATGTCGGTTGCGCCTTCGGGCAGTTTTAGTCGCTCGTAATCGCCCTTCGGGCCGTGGAAGGTGACGACAAAATAGCCGTCCTGTTGGGCGTAGAGAGGAGCGTCCAATCCGTGGTCGAGCATCGTGTCGCGCATTCGGGCGAAGCCGCTGCCGCGCTGTTCCATGAGGTGCATCGTCGCAAGGGCTTGGGCAATCACGGAATTGCGAGAGCAAGGACGGTAGTTGCCGCGATGGAGTTTTGCCAGCGTCAGGTGCGATGGCGGATAACCGGGGCTGGCCACTACAATTCGGTCGGAAAAGATTTGAACGGCGATTTTGCGGCTGGCGTCCTCGTAATTGCGATGTGCGACCGCATTGATGAGGGCTTCGCGGAGCGTCCGCTGCGGGTATTCATCCAACGCGATATTGTTGATGCCGACGACACGAGTCGGGTGAAACGTATGTTTGTCCACAAACTCGAGAATTGGGTCAATGGCCCTGGGCATGGCGGCATTGATGTTGGCCTGTCCGCGGGGTTTGCCGGATATTTTTGTATCTGCGTAGGCATCCATGAGGATTTCGCATTGGGGGTAACGGTCGCCCGGGCGGATGCCAAAGAGCAGGAAGCCGGCGGCGGTGGCATAGTGGTCGCCCATTTCGCTTTTCCGCCACAACAGACCCCGCATATGGAGTGCCTGACAAACCGGTTCATCGAAGACACGCAAGCCTGGACTCTCCACCACTTTGGCCGCAAAGGCTCCAACCAGCTGCTCGTCCAGTGATTTCCAATGGACGTCACTCAGCGGTGTGGATTCAAAAGCGGACGCGGCCTCGATGAGTTCCTTGCCGCCTGCGGCTTCCTTGCTGGAAGGCTCGATTTGAAAATCATCCTTATTCTTAACGCAATTGTTGCCTGCCTGACCCTTGGCTGTAGCAAAGACCCGGTAATCTCGTTCGAAAGTGAGCAAGCAGTTTAATACATGAATATCTTCGCACGATATGCAGCCGGGCTTTTGCTGGCGACCGGCGTGACCACCGCTGTCCTGGCCGTTGATTTGCCTGGCTACCGGCCTGATGGCTCGATCCTTCTTCCTAACCAATGGTCCCTGCGTCCGGCGGGACGGCAGATTGAATTGGGCAATTTCCCGGTCAATATCGCCGTGCATCCCGCCGGCCGGTTCGCGGCGGTGATGCATTCCGGGCATGGACGCCACGAGATCGCGGTGGTGGATTTGAATCAGGAGAAAGTGGTTTCGCGCGCGCCGGTGAGGGAGTCGTTTTATGGCATTGTGTTCTCGCCCGATGGACGCGCTCTTTATTGCAGCGGGGCCGGCGACGAGGTTGTCCATGTGTTTGACTTTAAGGATGGCAGACTGACTATTCAGCCGGACATCCGGGTGCGGGATTCGAGCGAGCGCGGCATTCCCTGCGGCCTGGCGGTGTCCCAGGATGGATGCGAACTGTTTGTGGCCAATGTGTGGGGGCAGTCCGTATCGCAACTGGATTTAACGGCGCGAACCAATAAGGGCGACATTTTTTTCACGCCGCCGGCGGGAGCTTCCGGCAAATTGTTCGCCGCCGCCAAGCCTGATGAGACGGAGCAGGAGCAGACCAAACGGACCGAGGCGGCGCTGGATCCCGCCGGGCCGGACGCGCCTTTTCCTTACGCCTGTGTGGTGGATTCCAAGCGCCGCTGTCTTTACGTGAGTCAGTGGGCGCAATCCTGCGTGGCGGTCGTGGATTTGAAATCGCTCAAAGTCCTGGCGCGATGGGCGACGGAGGAACATCCCAATGAAATGGCGCTCGCGAAATCCGGCCGCTGGCTCTTCGTGGCCAATGCGAACCGCAACACGGTTACAGTTATTGACACGTCTAGCGGTCGCGCCACCGAAACCCTGGATGCCTCGTTGTCGCCCGCGGCGCTGCCAGGCTCCACGCCCAACAGCCTGGCGCTGTCGCCGGACGGCGAGAAGCTGTTCGTCGCCAATGCGTGCAACAATAATGTCGCGGTATTTGATGTCAGCAATATCGGCCATTCCCGCGCGCTGGGTTTTATCCCAGTGGGCTGGTATCCGACTTCAGTGCGGGTGACGCCGGACGGACGGCATTTGCTCGTGGCCAACGGCAACGGGTTGACGTCACTGGCCAATCCAAAGGGCCCGCAGGCGGGGGTGCGGGGTAATGCCGGCACTCAGTACATCACGGAATTGTTCCCCGGCGCGCTCAGTATTATTGACTTGCCGGGGAGCGGGGACTGGCAACAGGCGCTCGCGGCTTACACCGCCCAGTGTTACAAGTGCTCGCCCCGGGCCGGCGCGGAGCCGGGCGGAATGCCGACAAACTGTCCGGTGCCCGCCGAACCGGGACTGCCCAGCCCCATCAAGTATTGCATCTACATCATCAAGGAAAACCGCACTTATGACCAGTTTCTCGGCGACCTTCCCCAGGGCAACGGCGACCCGCGACTGTGCCTCTTTCCCGAGAACGTCACCCCCAACCACCACAAATTGGCCGGCGATTTCGTGCTGCTGGACAATTTCTATGTGGATGCCGAGGTCAGCGCCGACGGCCACGAATGGTCCATGGGCGCCTATGCCAGCGATTTTGTGGACAAGACCTGGCCGCTGAACTACGGGCACAACCGCAGCCAGAAATTTCCCTATCCTTCGGAAGGGGCCTTTCCAATTGCGGCGCCGGCCAACGGCTATCTTTGGGATCGCGCGCGCGAGGCCGGCGTGACCTACCGCAACTATGGCGAATTTATCGTGGCCGGCAAGAAAGCCGGGGAACCGAATTGGACGAAATTGGCCGCGCTGCAGGGGCATTTCGATCCGGAGTATCATGTGTTTGACTTGGAGTATCCCGACCAAAAGCGGGCGGACCGGTTCATCGCGGAACTGAAGCGTTTTGAAACCGAGGGAGAAATGCCCCGGCTGCAAATCGTCAAATTGCCCAACGACCACACCGAGGGAACCAGAGCGGGCGCGCTGACGCCGACGGCTTACATGGCGGACAACGATCTGGCGCTGGGCCGGGTGGTGGAGGCGGTGAGCCATTCCAAATTCTGGCCGCGGACGGCGATCTTCGTGCTGGAAGACGACGCGCAAAACGGGCCGGACCATGTGGATGCCCATCGCAGCCCGGCCTTCATCATCAGCCCCTACATCCGGCGCGGCGCGGTGGATTCCACGATGTATTCCACCAGCAGCATGTTGCGGACGATGGAACTGATCCTCGGTCTCAAGCCGATGACCCAGTTCGACGCCGCCGCGATGCCGATGTTTCGGGCGTTCTTGGCGGCCCCGGATTTGCGGCCCTACGACGCGCTGCCCGCGCGGGTGAGTTTGGAAACGCGCAACACAGCGTTAAGCTGGGGCAGCGGCGCTTCCAAGAAGATGGATTTCAGCCGGGAGGACGCGATGGATGAGACGGCGCTCAACGAAATCATCTGGCGCTCGGTGCGCGGGGAATCCGCAACCATGCCCGCGCCCGTCCATGCGGCGTTTGTCTTTGACCACCCGAAAGCGGACGACGATGACTAATAGTGTTGGAACACCACATGCGCGCCGCCAGTGGTGGATTGCCGTGGCCCTAGCCGTCATCACCCTGGCGTTGTTTTCGCCTTTGTGCCACTACGATTTCCTCGACTTTGACGATCAAGCTTATGTCACCGAAAATCCTTATGTTCGGTCCGGCCTGAATTGCAACAGTCTGGCCTGGGCCTTCACAACCAGCACGGCGGGCAATTGGCATCCGCTGACCTGGCTCTCCCATATCCTGGATGTCCAATTCTTTGGCTTGAAGGCGGGCCTGCATCATCTCACGAACGTCCTCTTGCACACCGCCAATGTGGTGCTGCTCTTTTTCCTCTTGCAAAAAATGACCGGGGCCGTTTGGCGAAGCGCGCTGGTGGCGGCGCTTTTTGCGTGGCATCCCGCGCATGTGGAATCGGTCGCCTGGATCGCGGAACGCAAGGACGTGTTGAGCGCGTTGCTTTTTGTCCTCACCCTGTTCGCTTACGTATGGCACGCGGTCAAACCGGGTTGGGGCCGCTACACCGTGACACTGGCCCTCTTTGCCCTGGCGCTCATGGCCAAACCGATGGTGGTCACCCTCCCTTTTGTCCTGTTGCTGCTGGATTTTTGGCCGTTGCGCAGAGTTTCCGCCGACCTGGCTCCACTGGCGGAAAGCAAACCGGCCAACACCTCCTCTTTTCCCCCTTTGCCACTGTCCCGGGCGGTGGCGGAAAAAATTCCCCTGCTGGCGATGAGCGCCATTGGCTGCGCATTGACGCTCTGGGCGCAGCAACGGAGCAACGCCGTCGCCTCGGTGCAGGAAATTTCCCTGTCGCATCGAGTAACGCACGCTTTGGTTTCCTATCTCGATTACTTCGCCATCCTGATATTTCCGCGTCACCTCGCCATTTTTTATCCCTACCCTCTCCATGAAGAAACGGCCAACGCCATCGGCGGGGCGGCCATGCTGGCGGTCGCTTCCGTTCCGGCCGTTATTTTGGCGCGGCGGCGACCCTGGCTGGCCGTCGGATGGTTCTGGTTTCTGGGCATGTTGGTGCCGGTCATAGGATTGGTGCAGGTGGGGAATCAGGCCTTCGCCGACCGTTACACCTATTTGCCGGCCATTGGATTGTTTATCTGCGTCGTGTGGGCAGGGGCGGATCTGGCGTTGCGAATTCCGACCGCAAAACTCTTGGCACCCGCTGTGGGCGTAGCCATGCTGGCGGCCACTTCGTGTCAAATCCCGGTCTGGAAGAATACACGCGCCGTTTTTGAACACGCCGCCTACGTCACGCAAAATAATTATCTGGCCCTCACGCTGCTCGGCAGCCTTCGCGCGACCGACGGCGACTGGAATGGAGCGATTGCCCTTTATCGTGAGGAGTTGCGTGACAAGCAGAATTATGCCGAAGCTCATTTCTTCCTGGCCCGCGCACTGGAGCACCAGGGCAAAGCGGATCAGGCCGTCCGGGAATACGACCTGGCTTTGAGCATAAATCCATCGTTTGAACAGGCCCGGATTTCTCTGGGTCTCCGGCTGGCCGGGGAAAAGGAATACGACCTTGCCGCCGCGCAATATGAGGCCGTGCTCAAGACCAACCCGCGATCCGCCGTGGCGCACAACGACCTCGCGCGTCTCTTGCAAACTGAAGGGCGCCTGGACGAAAGCGTCCAGCATTACATCGCCGCGTTGCAATTCGATTCGAGCCTGGCCGAAGCCCATAACAATCTTGGCATTTTATATTTGCAGAATGGCCAACTGGCCGACGGCACAACCCAGTTGCGGGAAGCCCTCCGGCTGCATCCTGGCAATGGGGAAACCGAGTATAATCTGGCCCAAGCCTTGAACCAGCAGGGGCAATGGAAGGAGGCCCTGGCCCTTTGGCCGCGCCTCGCCTCGGCCCGTCCGCAAGATGCCTCCGCCCAGTTCCAGTATGGATACGCGCTGGCCCATCAAGGAAAAACCCGCGATGCCATGAGCCAGTTCGCCAAGGCGCTATTGTTGACCCCGGATTACCCGGAAGCCCTCGACGCACTGGCCTGGATTCTCTCCACCGATCCTCATCCTGAGTTCCGCAACGGCATCGAAGCGGTGGCGATGGGGGAAAAGGCCTGCCAATTGGCCGGCCGGCAACGGGCCGCCCTTCTTCTCACCTTGGCGGCTGCTTACGCCGAGGCCGGCCGTTTCACGGAAGCTGTCGCCACCGCGCGGGATGGCCGGGAATTGGCCGCGTCCCAGGGCCAAAAAGAGATTGAAACCAAGGCCGGCCGCCTCCTCGCCGATTTGCAAGCGGGGCATCCATTCCGGGAGCCACTGGACACGCTATGAAAATACCTTTTAATGTGCGGTTTTTAGGTGGGAGTGAGACACCATGGGAATCATGCTGGAGCGTCATGAAGTGCCATCACTCTCTGCAAACTTTGCCGCTGGCAGTTCTACTGGCAGCATCGCTGGTTCTTACCTCCTGCAAATCAACTTCGGTCCCGGCCTTCTCGCGCGAAAATCCCGTGGGCGACAAAAACACCTCGTCGGACCGGGGCATTGCCGTCTTGTGGTTTCAGCGCGCGGCGGAAGCGCGGGCTCTTTATTTCCAAGCCTACAATATTGCCCGGGAACGACTCGACGCCGCGCTTGCATGGCGGCAAGGAGAGGAAAAGCTGGCGGTCATCATGGACATTGACGAAACCGTCCTGGACAACAGCCCATTGGAGGCGGATCTGATAAAAACCGGCAAGACATTCAGCGAAAAATCGTGGAAAGAATGGGTCTCACAGTGCCAGGCCCGGGCGCTGCCGGGGGCGCAACCTTTTCTCGCCTACGCGGCGTCCAACAAAGTGGAGGTTTTTTATGTCTCCAACCGAAACTCCAATGACTTCGACGACACGGCGCGAAACCTGCGGGCGCAACATTTTCCCATGGTGGACGCAGAGCATCTTCTTTTGCAGCAAGCCCATGAAGGCAAGGAGCCAAGACGGCAAGAGATTGGCCGCAAGTATAAGATCGTGCTTTTGATGGGGGACAACCTCGGTGATTTCACCGACATATTCGACAAGCAAACGTCGGAGGTTCGTTCCGGTCTGGCGGATGAAAACCGCGATAAGTTCGGGAGCCTCTTCATCGTGCTTCCCAATCCGATGTACGGAACCTGGGAAGATTGCCTTTACCCGCCGGGCATTCAGACCGATCAGCAGAAATCCGACTTGAGGTGGGAGCTTCTGAAATCATGGCGCTGAACGGTGCCATGGGTTTGGAAGCGGTGGCAGCGTCATCTTGGCGGCGTGCTGGAGTTGGTCGCGCGACGCTGCTCCAATTGTCGCCGCAGAAACAGGTCCTCCGGCGCCTCAAGCCATGCGGTCAGCCAGATGTTGCCGAGCATTTGGCCGGCTTTGACCAGTTGATTTTCCAGAAAAAGCCGGCCGGCCAATCCTTGTTCACCCTCTCCGGAAAGCTTGCCTTCCTTCTCCAGTTGGTAAAGAGGTTCCACCAACTTGTTTTGCTCCACCAGGTAAGCCACCGCCGCGCGAAACAGGCCGTCCGCGCGGCCCGGCTCGCCGACACGTTCGGCCGGATGAATTTTGCCCGCCAGCGTTTCAAACTTTGGCTCCCCGGTCTTGCGAAAATAACCGCCGTCAATCCAGGCATGAAAAGTGTGGTTGGTCGTGTAACCGTGCGGATTTTCCCCAACCCAGCCATTGAAATATATCGTCGTGTGGAGTGGCTGCGAGCCGTCACCGACAAAGTGTCCCATGACGCCCATGACGTAAATTACATCCGCCTGGGCGTTGGCGATTTCCACCGGAGTGCCGCCCGCTTTCTCGAAGGCTTTCAAATAGCTGAAACAGGACTCCAGTTTCTCTGCGTATTCAATGATGGTCCACGGTAGAAAACCGGTCAACTCGCGGGTTTGGTCCTCGTCTGAATCCGGGTTGATGGGCGCGAACCGATCCGGATGCGCGGCACGGGCCTGGGCGAACTGGTTGGCAAAAGTGTAGCGTAGCGGCGGCAGTTGGCTCGGCGTCATGTCGGCCAGTTTCAATTCCTCCATATCCATGTAGTGATCCGGCCCGTTGGCATGACGCAGGGACAGGTTCGCATTATTGCGCCAGCGGTCCGGTTCTCCGGACAGAAAGGCGATCCGTTCCCGTTGGGCCGGAGCCAGGGCAAAGGCGGGGAAGTTGGTGGGCAGAGAAGCCAGCGCCAACTGATTGATGACATAATGGCTGCTGTAATCCCAGGCTCCGGCGCTGCACGCGCCCAGCAATACTAGCGCGCACAAACCCGGCAAAAGAGCGTCAATTCTATTTCTCATATTGTGGCATGGCATCATTGGCCAAGATAGCTCCGATAGGCGGGATTCCATATAACATCCGGCACCGGGCCTTCCAGCTTTTCGCTGAAATTGGCGCCGTTAGTCAAATAGGAATCCTTGTAATATGCGGCGTGGCCGTCGCAAAAATTAAGCACGGCTCCCGCGAAATGACGCGTAGCCAGACTCTTGAAACGAAGGCCCGGAAGCTGGTTGTTGTATATCGGACTCCCGTTTTCGGTTTCGGTGTACGGGTTGAAGGCCGCGTCGAACAACAGAACCGTGGCGGATGGCTTGGGCAGGGCTCCTATCTTCGGCATTCCGCCGTAGGGAGAGTAGGCTGAACCCATCGGATCTGAAGCATCGGACGTTCCGATGACCTTATTCAGATCGAGGGACTGGCAATAGCCGAAGTAGCCGACAGAAGGGGCCTCTTCCGGGGCTGCCGCGAGCTGCGATGCCGCCTCAGACGTGCTCATTCGTATGGCTGGACAGAACCATAATGGGCTGCCAGCTCCTCCCGGAAATGGCATATAATCATATATTATGCTGGTGGGCGTTCCAGTGAGATAATTGACTTTATTCGTAACATAGGACGATAATGGTTTTCCCTGCCAATAAGGGGGCAGCACATTAAACCATGCCGTCGGATCCTCTGCGGTTCCATACGGGAAAGTCCCCTCATATTCCTCGCTGTCACCCATGCCATCCGTCGGCAGCATATCCTTGTAATCGCCGGCGTACATCTGCTCGGAAAGCCCCCACTGTTTGAGATTCGAGAGGCAGCCGGCCTTTTGGGCTTCTTGCTTGGCGTGCGCCAATGCTGGAAGAAGCAAGGCAGCCAGAATGGCAATGATGGCAATCACCACCAACAGCTCGATCAGGGTAAACGCCCGCGATCCCCTATTCTTCATCATATTCTTTGTCATAACATAAATCGTAAAGTGCGCCCCCGGCGCAAGGCTCGGGGGCGCACGCTGACGTCACGTCAGCTTGGGTTTCTTATGTTTGTCTTACGGGACGGTGATCTGATAAAACTTCGCCGTGTTGGTCATGCCGACATCGGTGTAGGTTCCGTTTGCCGTGTTGAACCAAAGTCCCGAGGCCAGCTTGGTCCAAGGATCCGACAGATTGGTTGTAGCCGAGACGGAGTAGGTATAAGCGTAAGGAACGGCTGTCCACGTCAGGGTGAAGTTGGTCCCGCCAAGGCCGGTCATCGCCATCCCTGTAGTATTGAAGGACGGAGGGAACGCTGAAACCAGGTTGGAATAGACCGTGAACGATATGCCAACAGTCAAATCGTCCTGGATGAGCGGACCGGCGATGCTGTAGGCAAACTGGGGTATCGGTTGTCCTGTGACATAATTTGTATCCTGGTCGCTCACGAATACCGTGTAGGACTGACCGGCCGCATTCGTGACAACGTAGTCGGTTCCCGAGGCAAACACGGCGCCAGGCTTGTAGGCTTCGAAGTAGAGGTTGGTCAGCACCACAACGGATCCTTCGACATTCGTGGCAATATTGCCGGGGAGCGGCGCGGTATATCCCCACGGCAGGAGAATCGGCGACGGCAGCGGACTGTTGTGGCTCAGAATGGTATCAACGTACCCTGGGAGGTTTTGAGACACGTCAGTCACGTCCAGTTCATAATTGTCCACGTAAGAGGAGAGAGTTCCTGTGGCCGTCACCACATCGCCCAATTGCGGACGGAAGTCTGAGCCAAAGGTGACAAAGAGGTTGATCCCGCCGGTGCTGTCTTGCAGATAATACGAGGCGGTGTCGCCCGAGGTTTGGTTCGTCGCCGTCGTGATAACGCCGGTCACATTGAACAGAGTCGTGCCGTCGGAAGGTTGGTAGGTCGTCGGATTGAGCAAGCTGCGCAGGTAGCCGATAGTCACTGACTCCGGTCCGGTGACCGTCAAAACCGCAGGGCTGCTTTGTGTTTGCAACGCTGTTCCGCCGGTTGCAACCACGTAATAAGTGCCGGATTGATTGGTGGAAAGGCCGCTTAGGGTGAGGTTCGGGGTTGTCACACCAGTCGAAACGGTCGAAATACCGTTGTTAAAATACCAAAGATAGGCGATGGGGCCGGTGCCGGCGGCCAGAGCCGTGAAGGTGACCCTGCCGCCTTCAGAATTGGTGGTGTTCGCCGTGGGCTGCACGCTGAAGACAGGCGCCGTTGGCGTGGTATTCACCGAAACAACGGCATTTGAACTTTGCACCGGGCCGCCCGCCGCTCCTTGGACAACGATGTAATACGTGCCGCTGCTGGTGGAGTCGAGGCTGCTGATCGTTAGTGTGGGCGTGGCAGAGCCCGTGATGGCGCCGCCATCACTCAACGGCACGCCATTTTGATACCAAGCGTAGGTCAGGCCGCTGCCTGGGGCGCCGATGCCCGATGCGGCCACTTCCATCGCGTAGGGATTTCCCGAGTAGTTTGTGGTTCCAAGCGGTTGCAAGCCAATTACGGGATTGGAAGCGGTGATGCCCCCGGTCACGGCGGCGTAGCCGGAGCCGGCACCGTTCCAGTCGAAGGAAACCTCCAGATTGTCCAACTGCATAATACCCTCGCCCTGGCGTTGCCGCAGGCCAAAGGCGGCCATGTTGTTGGTCAGATGGAGGAATGAATCCGTCGCGGCTCCGGAACTGACTCCGCCCGGACTATTTGCCATGACATCGCTCAACGACGCCGGGTTCACGGCCATCCCGGAATACTGGTTAATCAAGTCCACAAAATAGACCACCTGATAGTCAATACCCGGTGCCAGGTCCAAAGGCACCACGGCGTTCGGACCGGTTGTCGCTGTGCCGGAAGAGTCGTTTTGGTTATCGGCGATGCCCAGGCGGTAAGTTCCAGGGAAAGCTGCGGGCGACAGTCCCGGAGTGAAGCTGGCTTGATTGGTCGTCAAAGTGAAGATTCTCCCATAGAAATTGAAATTGTTGTCTTCGATGTTGGCAAAATAGGTCCCTCCCGCGTTGGTGGGGAGCGTGGTCAAGTTGATAATGAAACTCGCCCACACCACCGAGTTCCCGACAGGCTGGGTGAAGAATCTTTGCGCGTCGGTAGTGGCGTTGGTTTGGGCGATCTGAAGCCGCCCATTGATGACGAGTTCGGGGTTGCTGCCGTTGATGTCCGTCCACAGGGAGCCGGGATCGCCGAAGAGATTGCCATTGGCATAGCTAAACGTGTCGTTGAGCAGGAAAGGTGTGAAGGAAACCACCGTCGGGGCGCTCGTGATGGAATTGCCCAAATTATTCGAGACGATCACAGAGTAAGACCCCGCCGTCGTATTGCCAAGGTTGGCGAGACTGAGCGAACTGCTCCTGGCGCCGGCCATGGCCACGCCGTTGGAAAGCCATTGATAGGTGAGAGGGGGCGCGCCTGCCGCCGTGACCGAGAGGCTTGAGGAAGTATTCGGCAGGTTGGTTGTTCCCACTGGCTGGACGAGGATCACCGGATCAATCACGGTCAGCGTCGCGGAATTATTGGCGGGAACGACTCCGAAACTGTTGCTGGCAATCACCGTGTAGGTGCCATTGTAGGTGGCGTAAGCCGGGCTGATGGTTAGATTGGCCGTGCTCGAACCGCTGACCGAACCTCCCTCGGAAAGCTGCAAGCCGTTCAACTTCCAAATGAAGGTCAGTGAGGTGCCGACAGCCGAGACATTGAAGCTGGCCAAAGAACCCGCGTTCACGGTCTGGCTGGAAGGCGAGGTGATGTTCACGTTGAGCGGAGCGCCCGGCGGCTGGACGGTCAGCAGCGCGCCGGTGCTGGTGGCCGTGCCGTAGCCGTTGGTGACGACGGCCGAGACCAGGGTTCCATTTTGATTGGTGGTCAAGGAGGCCAAGGTGAGAGAGGAATTAGTGGCCCCGGAAACCGCGACGCTGTTGGTATACCATTGATAGCCGAGAACCGGAGTCCCGCTGGCGCCGACCGTGAAGCTCACGCTTCCGCCGGCGTCTTGCGTGAAGGGCGCCGGTTGATTGGTAATCGTCGGCGGCACGCCAGGCACGAACCGGACTCCGCGGTAAATGGTGCCGGCAGGCGCGTTTGCAAGAAGGGTGGCGGTGGAAGACGCGCCGTTATCCACCATCTGGATGAGCCGGTTGGCCGTTGATTCCCCGGTCGTCGCATAAATCACGGGCGGGTTCTGCGCAAAGTTGGCGGTGATGCCTTCGGCGTTGGTTCCAGACGCCGCCGCTCCTGCGGTGAGCGCCGAGATGGTGTAATTGGAAACCCAGAGACCGCCGGCCAAACCTGAATTGGTGAACTTGATGATGCCGCCCAGGTTGTCCTCCGCCACGTAGGCCACGGTGCCCGCCGCATTAATCACAAAATCATACGGGCCGCTGGTGGAACCGGTTTGCATGATATTGGTGTTATTCACCAGTGAGCCGGTGTTGGTGGGGATGCCACCGGACAGGGCGTTGGAAACCATGTAGATGCCGCGCCCATACGTGCCGGAACCCGACCCGGTGGACAAATACAGCGTGTTGTTGTAGATGTTAAGACAGCGCTCGTTCCCGGTCCCGGTTTCTGTCACTGTGACATTGGTTTCCAAGAGCGGATTTCCCACATAGATGATCCCGATTTCCCCATTGGCAATGGTCGCTCCCGTCCCGCCGCTGCCAGACACCCAGAAGTTGCCCAACCCGTCAGAGGCCGCGCCGCGGATGTTGAAGGTGCTGTAGATGTTTCCGTTGGTGATCGGCAGCGCGTAATTCCCATAGCCGTCTATGGTCGCCACCGCCCGCAAGACATTGGTGGATGTGAATGCCGCCAGAGAGCTGGTTTGTATGTTGGTGTTATACCCTCCCAGCACCAGATACTGGCCATTCGGGGTAAGCGACATGAACCCTTCGGTGGCGGAATTATCCAGAACGAAGGCATTGGCGCCTGTGCTGGGCAGAGGCAGGGTCCCAACTTGCGCCCCGGCGGTCGTGAACTGGACGATGCTGACCGGTTCGCCACTGCTGCCCGCCGGCTGGATGGCAGTGCCCATTTGCACAACCGCCAGGTTGCCGGGGATGAAGTAATTGGGGTTGACGGTCAACGTCACGTTCGAACTGGTTGTCATCCCATACGCGTTGCTTACGACCACATGAACAGCCGTTCCATTCTGGAACGTCGTCAAGGTGCTCAACGTGAAAGAAGAATTGGTGGCGCCGCTCACCGCGACGCCGTTGGTGTACCACTGATAGGAAAGCGTTGGCGTCCCGAGGGTGGAGGCGGTAAATATGGCGGTCCCATCCGCGCTCTGCACCACGCCGGCCGGCTGGCTTGCGATCTGGGGAGCGGATCCCGGCACAAAGCGCACACCGCGGAGAGTATTGGTGCCGTTTGCTGAAATGGAACCCGTTGCGAGGATGGCAATGGTGGCGTTCGCCCCTGCACTCGTGCCTGTGTCTTGCAGGCTCACAAGCCGGTTGGTCAGAGCCTCTGTCGTTGTCGCATAGAGCACGACGGGGTTTTGGGCGAAGTCGGCCGTCACGCTAAATGCCGCCTTGCTGGAGGATCCTGTGTAGTTTCCATTCGTAAGGAGAATCGTATAGTTGGAAATCCATAGATCTCCCGGCAACCCGCTGTTGGTGAACTTAATGATGCCGAGCGAGCTGTCCGCCAGATAGGCGAGCGTGCCGGCCGGATTGATCACAAGATCTGAACCTGTTTGAGAGGACGTTCCATCCGGCAACAGATTGGTATAAACGGAGGCGGTGGTCGGAAGAGCGCCTAAAACAGTGTTGGAAATCATATAGGCCCCGGAGCCATACATCGTGGATTTGAATACTCCATTGCTCGTGTATCCGCAGGCATACAGCGCATTGTTGTAGATATTGAGACCGCGGCCGCCCCCAAAAAGCCCCGGCGCGACCGGGTTGGTGGCTCCCGCCAGCGCGGTTCCGACATAAACAAGACCAGAGGTTCCAGGAGAGGTTGCCCCGGTGCCGAGCGTCCAGAAATTGCTCCCGTCGGAGGCCGCGCATGTAATCGTGTAAGTGTTGTAAATGTTCGAGTTCACAATGGGCAGGGAATAATTGCCGTAGCCATCAATGGTGGCTACAACTCTCGGAACGTTGGTCGAGAACGAATAGGCGACGTTTTGAACAACGCCGTTCGACGTGTAGGGTGCGCTCGTGTTGAACCCTCCGATCACCAAGTGCGTGCCGTCCGGGGTGCTCGTAAGAAATCCTCCATAGGAAACGCCATTGAGAATGAGCGCATTGGCGCCACTCGAAGGGATGGGGAGCGAGTTTGCCAGTGTTCCGCTGGTTGTGTATTGATCAATCCAGACCGGATTACCGCCGCCGGTGGTGGTCACGGACTGGTTGGCGCCGCCGATCCTCACGACCGCGAGGTTGCCGTTGGTAAAGTACTGGGCTTGGGCCGCCGAGAGCGAGGCTATCAGGGCCAGGGTGGGAAGAAGGAGCTTTTTCATGGCGATCTTGTCTGCTGGTTTCATAAACGATCTCAAAATTGTTAATGTCAATATCAGTTTCTCTATTTGCTTTAATCACATTTCTTCTAATCGCCAGCGATGCTACACACCCATTATTGCGATCATACGAAGCTTCGGTTACATTCCTGCCAATAGGGCGTGACACCAGGGTTACACGGAAGCGGCTTTTCTGTGACGATGAGGATGTGAAGGCCGTTGAAGGTTATTCACACAACGACCGTCGTCGCCGGACTGATCGTCGCGGATCATGGGAGAATTAGACTTGAAATGGGCCAGCTTCGTGCTCACGCGGTCGAGGGATTCCTTCGGCGCAATATCCGGCAGACAAAGGCGTTGGACAACAACCCGTAAATTTCCTGTCAGGGAAGAGAATGCAGATCTGTTTTACGCTTAACTCGCCACTTTCTGCTGAGGCGGAGAAAGCTGGTCCTGCGCCTGAAGCCGCCGGCTCAATGACCATTTGTGGCTCAAGGTTTCGCACAATTGGATCACCTCGATGTTGTCGAAGGGCTTCTTGAGCACGGCAAGGTTGTTGCGATTGCCCAGTTGGCGCAATATCTCCCCCCACGAATGATCAGAATGAGCGGTGCAGATGACTATCTGGAGGTCCGGATCGGCTTCCCAGAGCCGCGTTATCGTCTCCACCCCGTCCCAGCCCGGGGGCATGCGCATATCCACGAAAGCCACCGCGTAGGGACAGCCATGTTCCATGGTGTGCTGCACTTTGGCCAATCCTTCCTCACCCTGAAAGGCCGAATCAATTTCAAATCCTTCGGGAGTATCCGACGGGTTTTTCGCCTCGAAAATGGCCGATTCCAGATCATCAAACCGGTTGTGACCTGTGGGTGTCTTCGACAGAATCTTCCGAAAATCCTCATGGATGGTCGGATTGTCGTCCACCGCCAACACGCGGCGGTTGATCAAGGGATTGGATAGGCTCATGTCGCGGCGCGAGGGGGTGCGACTGGCAATTCAAGGGTAAAGAGCGCGCCGTGGCCCAGACCGTCGCTGTGGGCGTGCAACGCCCCGCCCATTTCTTTGGCGGCAAGGGCGGAAGTGTGGAGGCCGAAACCATGACCATCTTGCTTGGTGGTGAAGCCGTGGGCGAAGATGCGGTTGAGGTTTTCCGGGGCGATGCCGATACCATTGTCCTGAATCTGAATCTGAACCCGTTTGTCGGTGGAAGCCAAAATGGACACGATTACCCGCTTGATCGGGCTGGGGCTGTGGTTCACGGCGTATTTGGCATTGCGGATGAGGTTGACCAGGATTTGCAACACCTTGTGCTTGTCCGCCACGACCGGGGGCACGGGCGCAAAGCGGCGCTCCAGGCTCACTCCGTGCCGCGCCAGCGCCTCGGCGTTGATTTGCAATCCGTCCTCGACCAGTTCTTCCACCGGCACCAGTTCCAGAATCCCGGAGACCTTGGCATAGCGCTGTTGCATGGAGATAATATTCTTGATGTGGCCAATGTGTTTGACCAGCGATTCCAGTTCGCGGAGTTGGCCGGCCTGCTCGTCCCGCAGCCGGCCCGTCAACTGAATGAGAAACTCCGGCACCAGCTTGCCTTTGGGGTCCGCCGAGAGATAGTCGGCCAACTGACCCCGATTCTGTTCCAGAATGGCCGCCAATTTCTCCAAGCTCGATAATTTGGAGTTCCGCACCATCTCCACGGTCAAGCCGGCGGAGACGTTGACGCTATTGAGCACGTTGCCGACGTTGTGCAAGATGCCGGTGGCCACTTCGGCCATACCTGCCTGGCGCGAGACGGTCAGGAGGCGGCGGTGCATTGTCTCTTGAATCCGAAAGCGCTCCTCCACCAGAGCAGACTGAAGCTGCACCAGAGCCGGCACAGGGATGATGCCCAGGTATTGGTCTTCGGCCCCGAGCAAGATGACATCATCGTTGAACGTCTTGCCTTGGCGACCCAGCGCCGTTTCGAGAGCCTGACGCACCGGCGTGCCCCGGCGCAGCATCAACGGGTTTTCCACCAAGTGCTGTCGCACCGGGTCCTTGCTGTAGATGGCGAATCCGTAGCGGTGGCCCATGAGAAAACCCAAATGTCCGCGCGAGCACAGCCCCGCCACCTTGCCCGCCTCCATCACGGCGCAATAGTCCTGCTGATGCGTTTGAAACTGTTGATACACCTGTCCCAGCGAAGCGCCCGCGTCGGCCTGTTCCTGATGTTTCACCAGACTGAGCAGGTCGGTTTGCTCAATGCCAGGCGCCTCCTTCTCGTGTCCGGGATGTTCTGATTCCAGCAAATTCACATTCATGCCGTCTGTTTATCGGCGGATATCTTGGCGTTCCTGTTACAGGAGCGCCACAATTGTGGAACAATGTCCGAACTTGTTTGGAGCATGGTCGCAACCCAATTCACCATAGCGGCCCTTCCGGGGCTATTTGTGTCTTTTTGCGCAGCAGGATGTGGCGCTGGTTGCAGGTGGCTGGCTTTATCTTGGCGGAATCAAGCTTCTCTTTGGCGGCGCGTCGTGTCCCAAGCTGGGCCGGAGGGTCCCAAAAGGCTCGCCGCGCTCAAAACTCTGACGGCCATTTGCCGGTTTCCAGAACTTTGGCCGCGATTTGTTGGGCATCGGTGTCGTCCATGTCATAGGGCGCAAAGGTCGCGCACGCTTTCAATTCATCGAGCATCGGCTTTTTCTGGCCGGTGATTTTATAGACATGCGCCAGTTGCAGATGATGAATGATGCGGTTGGGGGCCAGCTCGATGGCTTTCTTGAAATTCTGGATGGCCATTTCATTGCTGGCTTTCGGCAGGCCGCCATAGACAACTTTCACCAAGCCCATGAGGAGGAGATTCATGTTGGCCACTTCACAATTCCAGCGGCCGAGCATGTGGTAGGAAAGATCGAATTTCGGATCCAGCGTCACAGCCTTTTCCGCCTCGGCCCTGATCTGGCGCGAATAGATGACCTTGGTTTGATTATCGGAGTAGGGGAAGTTCTTGGCATAGCAGACCGAGATGCAGAGGTGGGCTTTGGCGCATTTGGGATCGTCCGCCCCGGCGCGCAGTCCGCAAGTCAGGGCCTGCGCGGCCAGGGTCTTTTGCTCCGTCTTGGATTTGGTCAGATGCATCAAGTCGCAATACGCCGCGGCCATTTTGATTTGGATTTCCGCGTTGCTGGGGAACAGCTTCTCCGCCCGGAGATAGATTTGCAGGGCTGCGCGGGTTTCATGCTTTTGGCCGAGAAGATCGCCCTGCGCGATGAGGTTGGTCAGCGACAAATCCTCGCCCCGGACCACCGCAGGTTGAAAGAACAGGCAGCAAAGCAGCAGGCGCGTGCCGGGGAAAAGGCGCGCGGCAATGGTCAGCTTGGCCACAGCAGCGAACATGCGCGAAAAATAGTCAAGCCTGGTACCGATAGCCAACGAAAAACCCGGACTTTTCCTCAAATCTTCCTCGACGTTCCGGCGTCTATGTTCGTTGGGGATGTCCTCGTGCCGTCCGAATACTCCAACCTCTGCGTCGTCATGCGGTATCCTGCCAAGCTGCCTTCTAACGCCCTGCAAACGTAACCTCTTTGTTGCCGTGCCGTCGTTGCCCAACCGCGTTTTGTGCGGCTATCGTTCCGCATATGAAATCGCGCCTGTTATTAGTGGCTTGCGCCACAGACCTTCTCCCATCGCTCTCAACCAATTTGGCGGCGACCGGCTGCCGCGTTCGATTCGCCACCTCCGGCTTGGAACTGCTAAAAAAAGCCCGCCGGCGCCTGCCGGACTTAATCGTTCTCGACGCCACCCTTCCGGACATGGACGTCACGACGGTCTGCGAAATCCTCAGCCGCCTCCCCTCCACCGCCGCCGTCCCGCGCCTGCTGCTCGCCGCGCGCAAGGGTGCTTTTTCCGAAGCGGTTCCCATCAGCGGCGCGCCTGGTGACCGGCCTGCGCCACCCTTCAATTCCGAAGAACTCAGAAACCGAGTTAACGAAATGCTCGGTGTTGTGGCGCACCCTCCCGGCGAGATGGCTGATCGGGATGCGGCTTAAGAACCAGGCTCGCAACATGGTCTATCTTCGGCCCTAACTCGGAAAATCAACCTGCTCGATTCCGACGAAAAGTGGTGGCAGCTTAATGAGTTTGAAGTTACAATGTGATCGCGAATGGGCAACAAGAACATGGCGGTAAAGAACCGTGAGCGGCAAACTGCCGTGAACAGCGGACGAACGATGATCTCGCAGGCATTGGCCATGACAACTGGGGAAGCATTTCAACGTCACGCCGTCATGGATGTCGGCACCAATTCAGTGAAACTCCTCGTGGCCGACATGGGCCAGTCCCTGAAGCCGTTGCTCGAGTTGAGCCGGCAAACTTGGCTTGGTCAAGGGGCATTCCGCACGGGACGATTGCAGCCGGAAGCAATGGCTCGCACGGTGACTGCGGTAGCCGAATTCGCCTCAAAGGCCATTGAGCTGCGTCCTGCGTCGCTCCGCATCCTGGCCACCAGCGCCACGCGGGAGTCCACCAACGGCCAGGAACTTGTCCAAGCCATCTTCCGTGCCACGGGCTTGACCGTGGAGATACTCTCTGGCGACCAAGAAGCCGACTACGTGTTGCAGGGTGTGACCAGTGACCCGGCAATCGGGGTGCGCCCGGTTCTTGTGGTTGATGTGGGTGGCGGAAGCACCGAATGGGTTGTGGGCAACGGCGGTCTTACCCAATTCCGTCAAAGCACGAAGCTCGGCACGAGCCGGCTGCTGGAAATGTGTCCGCCGAGCGACCCTCCAACGCGCGGCGACCTTGCGCGTTGTCGCCGAGTCGTTGCTAATTTTCTCCGCCGCGAGGTTTGCCCGAGGCTCGGGCCAGTGTTGGCCTCCTTCTGCCGTCGGCGAGCCTGCCTGATCGGCTTGGGCGGCACGCCCAAAACCATCGCTTGGCTGGCGTCGGGACAGAAGCCGGAAGCCGAGCCGCCTACGCTGCTCCGCCGGGGACAGATGGGCGAACAAATCGAGCGGCTCTGGGGCCTTTCCTCGCGGGATCGCCGGAATCTCTCCGGACTCAACCCAGAGAAGGCGGACGTGATTCTCACCGGAGCCGTTATTTACGAGGCGGTCATGAGCCAGTTCAAGTTCACCGAACTGTTGATCAGCAAGCATGAACTGAGCAGAGGCGCAGTGATGTCCCGGGCGACAAAAGTCGGGACACCCAGCCTCTCCATTGCACAACAAGCACGAGCTCCCTTGCTGATCGGTATGCGGTCGGAACAAAACCCTGCCCCAGCTGTCGCGCCTCCTCAGACTTGGACGCCAGCTTCGTCCGCACATGCCGCAAGACAAGCCAGATGATCCAGAAACAATGAAACTCGAAGCACTCGAAAAAGCGGTCGCGGCTGCGCGCGAGCAGACGCGAATTCTTGATGACAAAGCCCGGAAATCCGGCCAAGCCGCCCGTGTCGCCAAGGACAAAGCCCGCAAAGCCAAAGCCGGGATCAAACTGGCCAAACGCGAGGCCAAGAAGTTGCGGCAGGCCGCCAAAGCAGCCAAGCGTGATTTCTCCGAAGCGCTGCTTGCTGCCCATAGGGCCGCGACCCAAGCCGCCTCGTTCGAGAAGAAGATCAAGAAGTTGCGCAAGAAAAGCCCCAAAGGGCACGCGAATGGGGGGAAGCCCAATCGCGCCCTCTCTCACAAACGCTTTGCCGTCAGGACGCCCGCCACCGCAGCTGCGACAGCCTTTGTGGAATAATCTGGGATTCAATGGTCGCCAGGCGCAACCCGCAATCGGCGAAGAGTTCAGTATTCTCCGACCTCGACTGGACACTCCTTCTCGATTCCGCGCAAGCGTGATGCCCAGGCATTTAGGGTGGCCTGCCGTTGTTCATCGGAAACGCGGACCGGCGCACAGACGATGTTGGGTTTCAGGAGGTCCCAGCCGGTAAAGCGCAGAATCCCGTGCTGGATCGGGTGCAGAATGGCGTGAATGTCCCGGTTCCATCCCGCCCTCTTGATAGACAGTTTCCGGTCCACCCGTCATCAGCGACAGGAGGGCGCGCTTTCCATCGAACACGCCGTTCCCAGAACATGCTCATTCAGTTCGGTTGGTTTCACGACACGTTTTCCTCCATGGAAACCCTGAATCACACTCCGTCCCACTATTGGTGGGCTTGGACGCTGGGACTCATTTACCAGTATTTTTTTCATCGGACACGCAATCGTTTCAGGAACGTTGCTTTTCTGCTTCGAGTCTGGTGATAAAGTCCGGGCAAGTTTGCGAATCCGTGACAGGTCTTGGCCTTGGACCCTCAGTTGGCCCCCGGTTTTGGCCTGACGCCCTTATGGCCCACGAGGTGGTATCCACCACTGGGCCAGCAGGAGAGATTCAAGGTGAAATTGGTTTTCTGAGACGACGCGCGTCGCGAAAATGTATGAATTTGTTTAGCTCAAATCAGTCCAATCACGCGAGAATTGAAGATCACTTCAACCGTGCCTCGCAGTGGCGGGATCCCTCGTGGAAGCGGTTCTTTGATTGCACACTGGTCATCGTAGCCGCCCCAGTTTGGTTGGTATTGGGAGCACTCGTCGCGAGTTGGGTTAAACTGGTCTCTCCCGGGCCCGCGCTGTTCCGCCAGGAGCGCATCGGCCGCATGGGAGCGCGCTTTCTCTGCCTCAAATTCCGCACCATGGCGGTCAATGCCGATCCCAGGGTGCATCGGGAACACCTGATTAACCTGATGACCTCGAACCGGCCGATGAACAAACTGGATGCGGTCGGCGATTCCCGGTTGATTCCGGGCGGGCTGTGGCTACGAATGCTCGGATTGGATGAGTTGCCGCAAGTCCTCAATGTGCTGCGCGGAGAAATGAGCTTGGTCGGGCCGCGTCCCTGTACTGCCTACGAGTTTGAGATGTACCAGGCCTGGCAACGCCGGCGTTGCGAGACGCTGCCCGGCTTGACGGGCCTCTGGCAGGTAAATGGAAAAAACCGGACCACTTTCGAGAAGATGATGGAACTCGACATTGCTTACGTCGAAAACAAATCCTTCTTCTTGGATGCCAAGATTTTGGCTGCAACGTTGCCAGCGATCGTCCTGCAAGTGCGGGATATCGGAGCCGGGCGAAGAACGGAGTCGAAGGCGGGGTCGGCGGAAATTATTGAGCGCGTTTTACCGCGCATCAGTCCCCGGGAATAGTACTCAGGCGCGATAGTCACGCCTGGGTTGGCACGGGGTTGGGCAATAACCCGGCTCTAGGAACGCTGTCCGGACCTTCGATAGATATCTGAAATTGTTTAAAATGAAACCTCGCGGTAGGGATCGGGGGTTCGCCCGGCCATGAGTGCCGCTTTGAGCAGGCAGCATTGCGCTTTTCCTGTCAATAACACCGGACTGCTATGATTGGAAAAACCAATGCCATTTCAACTGATCAGCAGGTTTTCAATACGGTTGCGGCAAGATCTGCGAATAAAAATAACTATTCACCCAATCGTTGCCTTCGCGACCTTTGAGCGTAACAGATTTCGTGTAAAGTCGCCCGCACGTGAGAACACGAATTGAGCAAGAGATTGAAATTTTCCGCTTTGGGTGCGCGGCATGGATAGTCGTTTCCCAGTTTGAGGCGTCAGCGGCGGCTTTCATGAATCAGCTCGGAGTTTCTTACGCTCTCAGGCCAATACTGCAAAACCATCCGTTTTAATATCAAACCCAGCAAAACCATGAAATTCCCCTCTGTGAAAAAACTCGTAATAGCGGCCCTGTTATTCGCAGGCGCGCTAGAAATGACGACCGCGCAGGCCCAGATCAATTCCACCAACTTCACAGGTTCCTATTCGGAGAACTTCGATGAGATCGGCGCAACCGGCACGGCCCTGCCCGGAGGCTTCCTTTCGATGGTGATAGCGGGGGGCAACAGCGATTACGAAGCCGCCAATCCTGAAGGGCCGGCCGCGATCGCTTCCGCGACGGCTGACACCCAGACTTTGATCATTTGGAACGCCGGGGCTGCGGCTACGAAGTCGGGCACGCAAACGTATAATATCGGCTGTTGGGACGGTTTGAGCGACCGTGCGCTCGGCACGGACCCGACCGGCACCGCCGCACAGGTGATACAGTTGAGCATGACGAACGGAACCGGCGGCCCCCTCTACGGTGTGAATTTCAGTTATGACTGCAAGTGCCTGACCAATGGCAGCGCCGGGACGGAGGAAAGCGAGTTGCCCGGATATATTTTCTTTTACAGTCTGACCGGCAGCACGAAAGCATCTGATTGGGTGCAAGTTGGAGTGGCGGGAAGCGCCGCCTACGTGGGCGGGGTCATGCCGCCGCTTCAGAACGGGCTTTGCACACCCAACTACACGCAAGGCACGACGATGCACAGCGGCATCGTAATGCTCCAGTTTGCAACGCCGCTGCCAGCGGGTGGTATCATGTATTTTCGCTGGTGCGACGACAACAATGTTGCGAGCAGCCCGGACCAGATGATTGCAATTGATAACATCAACATCACGACCTACACCCCGACAGGGCCGCAGGTCAGCATCACTACCCCAGCGAACAACGCAACGATCACCCCCGGCTCCAGCATCCCGATCACTGCCAGCGCCTCTGAGACAGGCGGCACCATTACCAATGTCGCCTTCTATTCGGGTTCCACTCTGCTTGGCAATGCAACAACTTCTCCCTATGGCTACACTTGGACAGGTGTCCCAGCCGGCGCTTATGCCCTGACCGTCGTGGCCAGCGACTCGTTGGGTCTTAAGACAACTTCCTCCGTGGTGAATATCTCTGTAGCCTTTGGGCTCCCAACGGTGAGCCTTACCGCCCCGGCGAGCGGGGCAAGCTTCAGCGCTCCCGCCAGCATCTCCCTCGCCGCAACGGCATCCGACAGCTATGGCACGCTTACGAGCGTGTCATTCTACGAGGGGTCGAGCCTCTTGAGCACCGTTACCTCCGCGCCTTACACCTACACTTGGGCGAATGTTCCCGCCGGAAGCTACACACTGACCGCGCAGGCGACGGATAACAACAATTCGACGGGCACTTCGACAGCGGTCACGGTGACGGTGACGAATTCGCCCGTGGGATCGTTCACAGGTTCCTACTCGGAGAACTTTGACACGGACCTGGCCGGCGGCACGACGGTCATGCCCGTCGGCTTTGAGGCGATGTATCTGCCCGGTTCCCATTTTACTTACACAAACGGCACTCCTATTGACAGCAACGCCATTGTCACCTCAACGCTTGGCACGCAGACCTTGGTCGTTTGGAATGTCCCCAGCGCTGTGTCCGACGCCGAATATCAATTGTTCAACATTGGTTGCTGGGGCAGCCTGACCGACCGGGCGCTCGGCACCGATCCAACCGGAACCGCTGGCACGGTCATCCAACTGGCTTTGACGAACAACACGGGAGGCCCTTTGTCGAGCGTGACGTTCAGTTATACTGAGAAGTGCCTGACGAATGGCTCCACTTCGAATGGCTCCTACACGGACGACGGCACCGAACGTCTTGAGTTGCCTGGGTACGCGTTCTTTTACAGCATTACCGGAGATAACACGGCGGCCAATTGGTATCCCTCGCAGGCGCTTTCCCTGACCAATTGGGTTGAGGGAACGCAAAGCAACAGCGGCCCGGTGATGCTCACATTTCCCGCGCCGCTGCCGGTCGGCGGCGTGATGTATTTCCGCTGGGCGGACGACAACTGCGTGGCCTCCAGCCCGGACCAGATGTACGCCATTGACAACATCAGCATCAGCTCGACGGCGCTGCCAGTGACGAGCATCATTTCACCCGCCAACGGCGCCAATCTTCTTTCCGGCAACGCGCTCAACATTGTTGCCTCTGCGTCCGAGACGGGAGGCACCATTGCCAGCGTGGGGTTCTATATTGCCGGGTACGGGCTTGTTTATACCGCTAACGCCCCCAATTATGGTCCTTACTACGCCCTCCAATTGCCGGCAGCTGATGTTGTGCCCGGCACATACGGGCTGACTGTAGTGGCCACCGATGGTTCTGGAAATTCCACAACTTCTTCCCTTGTCACAGTCACGGTGACCACCGCTCCCGTGCCGTCGGTGAGCATTACGTCGCCAGCCAACAACGCGAATTTTACACCCGGCTCCAGCATTCCGATTGCGGCCAGCGCCTCTGAATCGAGCGGCTCCATTGCCAGCGTGGCTTTCTATGCTGGTTCCACCCTGCTTGGCACGGCGACCACCGTTCCCTACAGCTACACCTGGCCAAGTGTTCCGGCGGCTAATTACGCTCTCAAGGCCGTGGCTACCGATGCTCTGGGCGCCTCGGTAACGTCCTCCGTGGTGAACATCAGCGTGGGTGTGCCTTATTTGCCGCCCACCGTCAGCCTTGCCACTCCGACCAACTACACCGTTGTCAATGTGCCGGGAAACGTGACCCTCTCCGCCGCGGCGGCGGCCTCCGCCCCTGCAACCATCACGAATGTGGCCTTCTACCAAGGCGCCACTCTATTGGGAAACGTGGCCAGCTCGCCTTTCAACTTCATCTGGTCCAATCCCGCCGCCAATTCCTATCTCCTGACCGCCGTAGCCACCGATAGCACCGGCGCTTCGACCACTTCCAGCACGGTGCATCTCACCATCGTCAATGTTTTCGCCACCTCGGTTTTGCAGCAGATCAAGACGATCTTTGTCATCCCACTGGAAAATCATGACTTGACGCAGTCAGTTCCGACCGGCAGTCCGCAGCAGCTTCTCGGCAATCCGGCCTGTCCCTACTTCAACAGCCTGATTACGCCGGGCAACCCAAACTCGGCGCAAACTTCCTATGCGGTCAAGTATTACAGCACCGCCATGGGCGAGCATCCGTCCGAGCCGAACTACATCTGGGCCGAAGCCGGGACGGAGTTTGGGACCCATACCGACAACGATCCCAGCACAGGCTCAGGCAATCTTTTCAGTGGCGTAACGCATCTCTCCGGGCAGTTGACGGGCGCGGGCATTGCCTGGAAGGACTACCAGGAAGACGTGCAATACTCCTCCTCCGCGGCCGTGAGCGCCTCCGGCGGTAACGGCAGCGTCAACCTCTACAATGGCACCACCGAATACAGCTATGCCGTGAAGCACAACCCGATGGAGTTCTTCACCGACACCCAGAATAAAAACGTCTATCCGCTGGCGCAATTTTTCACCGACCTCGGTGCCGGCGCTGTTGGCCGTTACAACTGGATCACCCCCGACCAATACAACGAAATGCACAGTTCCCTGCCCAGCGGTTACACTTACCACGGCACACTTTACACTGGCGACCAGGCGGCGATAGCCGAAGGCGACAACTTTCTGTCCATTGTCATCCCGCAGATCATGGCCACGGCGGCATATCAGAACAACGGGGTCATCATCATCTGGACCGACGAAACCGAAAGCACCGATGACACCCACACCACCCTGCCTTATGTCGTCATCTCGCCACTGTGCAAGGGGAACGCCTACGCCAGCTCGGTGGTTTACAGCCATTCCTCCGATCTGAAGACGATGGACGAACTCTTTGGCTTGGCCTTCCAGACCAACCCAATTCCTGCCGCTTCCGTTGACGCAACCGGCACCGGCTCCAACTATGTATTCGCCGCCAACGACATCAGCGACATGTTCCAAGGTGTCGGCATCACCTCGTCAGAAAACCCCGGTGGGTCCTCGGATAATATCACCTTCACCGCGATGGTGGTTGGCAACAGCACCCCGGGCGGCACGGTGCAATTCCTCACCAATGGTGTCGTCGCTGGCGCGCCCGTGGCTTTGGTCGGCAGCGCCGCCAACTTCAGCACCGCCACGTTGCCGATTGGAGCCAACCTGATCACAGTCCAATACTCCGGCGATGCGAACAATCAGCCCAGCACCAACAGCATGACGCAGACCATCACAAATTATCCGCCAGCCGTCAGCATCTCTTCACCGGCCAATAACGCGAATTACAACGTCGGCGATTCCATCTACATCACTGCCAATGCCTCTGAGGTGGGAGGCTCCATCGCCGGCGTGGCCTTCTATTCCGGTTCCACCCTCCTTGGAACATCGGTTAGTTCTCCGTATAGCTACGCATGGACCGGCGCTGGTTTTGGCACGGACGCGCTGACGGCCGTTGCGACCGATGCCTTGGGCAATTCCGTAACATCCTCTGTCGTGAATATTACTGTCGCTGCGCATCTGCTTCCGACGGTGGCGCTGACGGGGCCGGCTGGCGGGTCCAGTTATGCGGCCCCGGCCAACCTGGCACTGACGGCGACGGCATCGGACACGGATGGGAACGTGACCAA
>Ga0302320_10005776_pt1 | contig 27619 bp, 35 predicted proteins | sample Bog_T0_3_FD_202130 | JGI IMG/M metagenome (GOLD analysis project Ga0302320, IMG submission 202130) | Peat permafrost microbial communities from Stordalen Mire near Abisko, Sweden - Bog_T0_3 | ecosystem: Environmental > Terrestrial > Soil > Wetlands > Peat | place: Sweden: Abisko, Stordalen Mire...
CGGGGTCAATATGCAGATTTTTCTCTTCGAAATAATCATTAAAGTTTTTCTTCATTTCCATTTCTTTTATTTCCTTCATTTGATTATTTGAATTTTTCGGCTTTTTCATTAATAAATCTCGCAATTCAAACACTGACAATCTCTTCATCGGATCTTTGTCTAATAAGTCTCTTAATATTTTCTCAGATTCATCGCTTATATTATTTATTTCTCTTGGGAAATTTAGGACATAATTATTTTTTAATTTCTCGACCAATTCTTCAATGTTCTTCGCTTCAAAAGGAGCCATTCCAAACAACATTTCATAAAATATCACTCCGACAGCATAAACGTCGCTTTTTTCAGAGGTTTCACTATTTTCAAAAAGTTCTGGGGACATATAAATTGGTGAACCTATAAAATATTTCGAGAGGTCTATCTTTTTTTGCTCATTTTGAGTGAATTTGCAAAATCCGAAATCCACAATTTTCAAAACTTTATCTTTAAATAACAAGTTGCTTGGCTTCAGATCTCCATGGACAATTTTGTTGGAATGAATTATGGAAAGTCCTTCCACCAACTGGCCTAATATTTCCAAAGCGTCACTTTCATTTAAAATTTTGTTTTTTTCTTCAAAATCTTGCAGAGTGCCTCCCTCGCAAAATTCGTATACCAAGTATACATTGTTTTTCGTTTTTAAGAGCTTGGTGAATTTGATTATATGAGCAGAATTTTCAAGGGCTTTGAGAGCGTGCAATTCGTTGCTCAATTGCTCTTGATATTTTGGGTTGGTGGAGAATTTTTCAAAAGAGACAACTTTTATTGCAAAAAACTCATTGGTCAGTTTATGCTTGCATTTGAAGACGTCTGAAAATTCAGAAGCTGAGATCCGGTCTAATAAAATGAAATTTTCGATTAATTTATTCATTCAATTGATTTTAAAAATAAAAACAAGAAATTTTTTTGTTTTATAAAAATTTATTTTTTTCAAAATATATTCAAAAATGAAATATCACGGAATTATCTTTTATAATTACATAAACCTTCTTTTTAAAATGGTATTAAAATTTATTTTCATGTTGATCACAAAAATAAATAAAAAAAATATTATCGATTTTTTTTTATTTTGTAATAAATTAAAAAAATGCAAAAACGTTCCAATATTAACCCGAAAACTTTATATTATACTTCTGATGGAACTGGTTAACTACCCTTAAATCATTATGTTAATTTAGATTCTTGTAGGAAGAGACTCCTATATAGTTGTGAACAGTGGTGGAATATGCAATCAACGACCCTATACAGCATATACAACAGAAAGAAAGGATCTAAAATTTGGAGATTTTTCAAAAAGAACCCAAATAAATATAATTCCCAAAACTGTGCATTATAGTTCAGATGGCACTGGAAGAGACAATTATATCATGTACAATTAAAAAAAAAACTTCATCAATTTATAAATTTCAGAATAGATGAGGGTGGATTGACCATGAATGGAAAAGGCAAATTCAGCTTTATTAATGAATTGAGAAGCTATAATCAAATGAATCGAACAACACCCTCTCATCTTCAAAAAGACTATTTTAATGATGGTCAGAAACTTTTACCCAAATTGGAATGTGATAAAATTCGAAAAATTAAAAGAAATCAAATTTCTTCAACCATCAAATTGGCACAGCCAAGAATCTATCCTAATCCTTATGAGGGCGTGTTTTATAGACCTAAGACTCCTTCCATGTTAAGGACAGAGTCTTTACAAAAAAACAGAACAATAGGATTTTATTAATATTAAAGAAAACTATATTTAAGAATATGTTTCTTTTTATTTTTCATTATTATTTTTTTTTTTTTTGAATGTTGAGATTTTTATTGTTTATTGAATATTTTTTCTTTTTTTAATGGGTTTTTTGTTCATTTTTAAAAAAAAAAATTTATGTGAAATGAGAGCATTAATTAATTTCAAAAAAATAAAATTTTCAACTGTATTTATACAATATGCATCCGAATGAAGGTGAAAATAATCATATTGAAGTCACATCTTTAGTTAATTCTGACTTTTTATCATCCTCAACACTCCAATCTTCGAATAATTCAAATATAAATCAGTCATTTCAAAATGAGTCTTTCATCTCACAATTTAGTGAAAATAGCGGAAAGAGGAAGAAAAATCAAGAAAACTCAAAAGACAAAGAGATTGCAACGAATGAAACAAATAAAGAAAATTCCAAAATGTCGCAAAATCAAAATTTTGAAAAGCAATTCGCCCATTTTCACTCAGAGTTTTATCGAGAGATTTTTGATCTCTTCAATACTCTCCTTGAAAACTCTGATCATGATAAATGCCTAATATATAGGAAAGATGTTCAAAAATTAATGAAATATTTCAACGGTTTCAAAGACTATCAAATTAATTACCAATCTTTAAAAAAATCATATGAACAACTCAAAGAACAACAATTTGAATTCGAAAAGAAAATAAGCATTCTTTTGACAGAAAACAGAGATCTTAAAACCAAAGTAAAAGAAAATATGCCCGACTTTAAGTATTGATAAAAAAATGAGTTATGAATAAAAAAAAATTATAAATCAGAAAAACCGTGTCTAATTCATCAGAAAAAGAAAAAAACTACGAATCTACTAAGGTGAGGTTTGAAATAAATTTGGCAAACAAATGGTTAATATAAATAAATCAACATTTACAAATAAAATTCATTTATTTTGTAGTTTCAATAACCCTTTTCAAATTGAAATGCTGTTTAGAGAACTGTTGGAAACAACATCAAATGGAGAAAGGATTGATAATCCTTGGCACACAATGGTATTATATATAATTTTTGCAATATTGTTTTTTATCAGGTGTTATAGTTAGAAGATTTTGTGAAATTTTACGATGATAAAAAACTCCAAGATTTACATTATTTCACAATTGGACTTGACTTCAAAGAATGCAAAAGATCTTTCTTTATCGTTCAAAAGGATGGAAGCAAAAGGGTTCTTTGAAAAAATTATATGGAATTAATTTTGCAAATTTAGTCAATGAACACTTTAAAATGGCTGTTCAAAATCTTAATGAAATCGGATTGTTATTTTTAAAGACATTTATAATTTTAAAAATTGTTGTTAAAGAAAAATAAAGACATTTATAATTTTAAAAATTGTTGTTAAAGAAATTTTTTTCATAATCCAAATTCTATATGAAAGCATGAAATATTTTGAAATAATAAATAATAATTATTAAGAGAGTAGGTTTACTATCAAAAGAAAAAATTCCTAATTTAATAATTTCAAAAACTTTTTCTCGAAAAATAATGAAGGGATTTATCAATAAAATTTCCAACCCTCAGAATAAAACTTCCCAGAATGCTTCCTTCCTGGATCCACGCTTTTTAGAAGAAATTATCAAAAAGCAATTAATCGAAAAAAACCCAAAGCTATTAGAAAATAGAGCACTTCTGGAGGAAACCATTCGAAAAGCCTTAAAAGAGCATAATCTGTTTCCTAAACCCAACATCTCTCCAAATAATTCTAGTTTTTCCCCCCCTGTGAACAAACCAGAAATAACAACAATGGATTTACTTGATATAGGGTTGGAAAAAAATGAAATTAAAAATCAGGAAAATTCAGATTTTAACAATGAAGAGAAGGAAATCCAAGGAGAAAACCAAAATTTTGATAAGAAAAATGAAGAAATGGTTGAAAAAAATGAAAAAATTGAAGAGTTTAAAATCAAAAGAGTTGAGAAATGCGAAAAAATCGACAAGAAGCAGATAAATGAAGAAATTAAAACAAAATATAATTACATAGCTCAAGAACATCAATTTAAATTTGAGACCAGTCAGGAAATTGCAAATATTTTGCATACAAAAATTTGTGAAAGCATTGAAACAGAAACAATAATGATTGAAAAAGCATTTATTTTAAAGGTTTTGGAAAATTTCGATTATTTGAGGAAATGCCAAATAGAAAATAGAGAGTTAGAAGAAAAATACCATTCGACAATTGTGAACTACAATAAGATGCAGGAGCGCTTAATTAATCAGGAAAACGTTTTGAAGACTATTGAATTTACCTATCAGGAGAAAATTAATAACATAGACTATACAAATCAAGAAAAAATGAATCTTTTGGTCATTGAAAACAAAAGTTTAAAAAATTTGATTGAAAGCAATGAAAGGAACATTTCACTTCAAACGGAAAATTTCAAAGAGGAAATTTCACAATTCCAAGAAACAATAAAAAAATCACAAAATGTAAAAAAAAAATTTAAAATGTTTAAAATTTAGAGGGAAAAAAAAATCAAAAGGAATTTGAAGTGGAAAGAAAGAAAAATGAAAATAATGAGAAAGAAATAAAATATTTGCTGGACCAAATCAATCATTTGCAACGAGATATTGAAAATTATAAGAAAATCAAAAGAAACGAAAAACTCGATTGCTATTATCAATCTCAGGATTTGATTTCGCAGGAAACTCAAAGTCTGAAACTTGAAAACTTCATTCCAACCAAAATTATTTATAATATTATGGAGTTCCTACCGCATCATGATATTATTTCCTTCAGAAGCCTTAACAAATTATCATATAATTGCATGTCCTTCGACTATAGATTTTATTCTTTGTTGTTGAAAAAAATAAGAACACAACAAAAAAATGAGATCATTTCCTTACAAAATAAATTAGATTACTTCAAAAATCTCGCGGAAAAAATTCCTGATGAATATTTGAAAGCATCATTAATAAAATTTATCAGCTTGCAAGAAAAATTTGGAGATTACATCCCTCCAATTCTACATAAATCAAAAAAAGTGTTTGACTTTGATGAAAAAATTGATAATAACAATAACAATCAAGCGTTGAATCAAAAGCCTCAAATGGCTTTAAACAATGAAGAAGATTTAAAAAGAAAGACCTCAACAAGCAGTTTTGGGGGAAACTTATTCAAAAAGATGATGGGATTTAATAAAAATCCCAATGTTCCCGAAGAAAAGCAGAAAATTGAGAAAAACAACATTCAGGATATCAATATTTTAGTTGGCAAGCTTTTGCCTCAGAGTGATATAAGCGTGGATTTCGAGTTTCTGAAACAAATAGAGCATGACAGAAACCTCATAATAAAACAAGTGATTATCAATTTTATTTTCATTTTTAATCTAAAAAATTGAAGGCCTATGAAAAAGTTGAAGAATTCATTAAAATACTTTTAAATAAAGGAATTCAATTATGTAAGAATAATAAGAATAATAGAAATTTTTGGAAATTTGGTAATTTAATATTTTATATAGCAAATAATATGCAAAAAATGGGATTGTTCATTGAGAATTTGCAAAAGAACTTTTGCTTTTTGTTTGTTTTCTGTTCTGTTTTGCTTCAGGAAGGAAAAGTTTAATCTATTCTGAAAAACGACATAATTATAAAAAAACTTTGAGAATAGGAAATTGAAAACCTCAAAAATTTTCTGATGAGTCATATACTTCAAATAAACAACGAATTAAAGTTCCTCAAAAACCAAAATGATGATAGCAAAGAGTTGTTTGCTTCTCAGAAAAAAGTTGTTTTTTTATAAATTTGTTTGAAAAATTAATTAATTTTTTAAAGATGAAAGAGTTTTTGGCTGGAAAAACAAAAGAATTAGAAAAAAGAATGCATGAAGATGATTCTGATATTTTAAAAAGCAAAGAAGAAATAATAGTATTGATTATAAAATTTTGAGAGAGATATAAAAGTAAAAAATAAAGAATTTATCAGCCAGCTTGAAATCAACAAAAGAATTATGCCAGAGTTTAACAAAGGAAAAAAGTGATATTGAAAATAAAATTAAATTGCTTTCAAAAGAGGTTTTTCATTAAATTAGTTCAACATCTTTTCATATCAATTTTTTTTTTATTCATTTAGCTAAAAATTTATCGAGCCAAAAATCATGATTTACAAACAGATTTGAAAAGAGTTGTGGATAATTGTGTGGATATCAAGTTTTTGTTTGAAAATCTTCGATTGGATGTTTAAAAAAAATAAAGATCCATAATTAATAAAAAAAAATAGAATCTTTTGAAAATTAAAATGTTTTAGGCTATAAAAAGAATCATGAAACTAATAAATTTCAACTAAGACAATTAAAATAATATTGTGTTTTTAATGATTTTGCAAAAAAACAAACTTAATAAAACTGACTTTTTCTATTGTTTGACATTACTTATAGATAATTTAAAGAATAATAATATTGTATGAAATTAATAGAAGATTAATCGTCCTGTTTAAAGTAATAAAATTTGCTGAATTTCTGCCCCTTTTTAGGCCAAACTATCCCCAGAGCTGCAGCCAAATCATTAGAGAAAACTCCAAAAGGATCGAAATCTTCAACAAACTCCTGATATTTCTCCACAACATAACTGTATCTCTCATGGACTTCTGGAGAAGACCAAATATCATTCAAATTTTTCCCAGTATGCAGCTTACCCTTATAATTTTTCACCAAATATTTTATCATTGTCTCAACATTTTCGTCATAAGCTTGATATTGATCTGGAGTAAAACCGAAAGGATAATAGCTTTCAAATTCGAAATAATAAATTCGTTTTCCTAGCAAATTTTTTTCTTCTCCAATAGCACTTTCTCCCAACCAAGAATCATCATTATATCTCCCTACACGCATCAAAACTCCTAAAATCGGGAAAATGATATTATTTTCAGTCATATAGGATTTCATATAAGTTATTGCCTCGTCTACCATAGTCTCTGGAATACCAACTTCAAATTCTCTAATCGGAAAAATACGAGGGATTCCATTTGTGATGAAATCATCTAAAGTCACTTCCAGCATCCTATAAGCATAACCAACACCAGTATTTGTTGTCACAACTTGACCGTTTAATGTGTATTGGACCCAATTCAGAAAATCCAATTGTGCAACTCTTTCAGCTTCTATCAATTGGTTAATAGAATTATTACAAGCTGCTTCTTGCGAAATTTCCAAAAATTGTTCTAATTGGCTGGGATCAAGATCAGGGATTATTAAACGATTCCAAGCATCTGGAGCACTAACATCTTTAGTGGTTTCAGTCCCACATGTAACGAAAAATGCTCCCTGGCCTAGAAACCAATCAACAAACATAAAATTTGTGCAATTATCGGCAATGGCCTGGATTCCACCAGGTTTGAAAACGTCATCATTAGTTAGTTTGAAAATCTGAATTTCTATATTAAAGAGATCTCTTATCTTAATGCGAAGACCCACAGTGATGCCTAACATGCCTTGATCACTCATCAATGCTTTCCAGAGAGACTTTTCGGTGCAATACTTGGAGTAAGTAGTGACACGATTTCTTTGATCCATCTTATCAATGGATCGAATTGATGTTACTATGTCTGATCCTTCCTCTGCCGCATTAGATCCATGACCATCATTAGCAAGGAAACCAGCTAATGTCATACCGCCGTACTCTGGCAAAGCATAACTCAAACTTTTTTGATTATTAAACAAATAAAGGGTTAAGTCCGAAAATATTACACCTGCATCCACTTTTACTACTTCTTCATCATGAAAATTTTCAATACCGTGGATAGTGTTAAAGCCTATCAACACCATATAGTTTCCATCACTGCAAAGCTCAAAAGAGTCTGAGTGACCAGCACCCCATACTTTGACGTCTTCGTTGCGTAAGATTGATTCCTTCAAATCAGCTTTTATTTCATCCAAACTAGTTGGGTAATATACGAAGGAATTTTCACATGACTCGGTGTTTTGAGTCCATGATATTGGAAGAGTAGAAGGATCTTGGCAATCATAGGGGCAATTAATTGGTGTTTCTCCAAACTGAGACTCACACGTTCCATCTCCACATAATAAGAGAAGAGGATTTTCTGCTGGACAACATGTTCCTGCCAAGAATATGTTGGAGGGACATTGTGTCCAGATAGGAAAGAGAAGAAGAGAAAGAAAAATTAAAATTTTGAACATTTACTGAATTAACAAAAGGAAATTGCAAGAAATTTATACCTCTATGCATTTATACTGACCATTTCCTTTCCATTGTTTTGAGCCAATTAAATTCTTGCAAAATGTGCTTTTAAATTTGATTTTTGAACTGGAAATGCTGAAATCTGTTTAATAAATTATTATGACAGTCAATAAAGGAGTTTTCAAGTATTGCATAAGTATTATCTATTTTTCCTTTTTTTTAATTATACTATTTTTTGAGTGATGTTGTAGAAAAACTTACTTAAAATTTAGTATCACAGCTATAGTTTTATCAATAGATTTATATTCTTGCTCATGTGGAAACAATCCTGAATTTTCTTTTTGTTAGTTTTATTTTTGGAAATATTTAATTTATGAATTTTAAAAAAATTTTGATTTTTTTTAAAATTAATTTTGATCTTTTAAAAAAAACCAAAATAAATTATTCGTTCATAAAGGAACACTATCCAAAGCAGTTTTTTTTTTTGGATGAGTGACATTTTCAGGATGTTCAACAGTTTTTATGGTCTCTGGTTGAATTTCCTTGTTCTCATTTTGGGCTTGTGCTTGCTCATTTTCTGTTTTTTCGGTTTTGCCTTGGAAATTCGGATTATTTATTCTCATCTATTTTAATTAAAATTCAACTTGGTTTTTTGTCCCAATAACTATCAAGGTCATCATTTAAGATCTTCGCTCCTAACAAACAGTTGAATGCAAGTTGCGAATTAGCTTTTTACTTGTTTCTTGGTGGTCTTTGTGATCTCTGCCCCAATATTTATCCAAATCTCTATCTAAATTGTCAGTTTTAAACTTGCCATTATTCTTCTTTGGCGCCCCTCCTCTGACATTAGTGTCATCATTTCTCTTAAAGAATTTGGATTTTGGAATTTAAGATTGGACAAAGTCATATATAATTTTTTTATTTACTCTCCTGCCTCTTTGAGATCTTTTATTAAGAGGTCTATTGGTTGCCCTTAAAGGCTTTTGGGAAAAGTCTTGATTTTTTCTGATGCCACCTGGTCGATTTGAATTGGTTCTGAAAATTTTGTTTGGGTTTCTGCTGTTGAAATTTTTGCCACCACGACCTCTGCCGCCACCACCTCTTCTGTTAAAGAAAGCCATTTTAGATAGGAGAGAAACTTCTTGTAATTTTTAAATTTGAGATTATTTGAATATGGAAGATTTCTTAAAAAAAATTATTTCATAGAAAAAATATCAAAATTTCAAAAATTTTTTTTTTTGATTTTTCACTTTTTTTTTTTTTTTTTTTTCAAAAAATGAATTTTTTCCAAATTTTTCTATGATTTTATGAGTTTAATGAAATTTAAATTTTTCATTTTTTATTTTCTAAAACCTATTTAATGTCCACCTCCTGATTTTAAGGATTTTTGGTAATACTGCAACATTTTTTGATCTTCATCGGACATCCAAGTATCCAAACCTTTTTGTATGTCCATATTAACATCCATGCCAGCATTATAAGAGACGAAATCGGCTAATTGATCCAAAGTAGCTGACCCAGCCAAAAAGATCAATAAATCATCTAGGTTTCGGTGGGGTCTTGAAGGGGCACCGAATCTGTTGAAGAACAATTTCTGCTTGGCTTCCTCATCCTTTGCTAAAATAAAAAATGCTATTAATTCTATCCTTTCATAGTAGTTCACCTTCTAATTCTTTTTTTGCTTTCTCAACTTTTGGTTTAACGAAAATTTCATCGTAGTAGGATTTTTTCAAAAACGACAAAATTGAAATCAAAGATAAGGAAACGAAAAAGTTCGAGCCTCTCAACTAAATAAATAATATATTAAAGGAAAAAAAATAGAAAAAAAAGGAAAATTTCATGTATTTAATTAATTTTTACAGCTCCTTCCGTTCTGCACAGTCTGAACAAGAAATCTTTCCATCTGAGGATCGATTTAAATCTGTACATACCAAAATCATCTTGATTGAATCTCAAGTTAGCTTTTCTATAATAAAAGTAAAAATGTTCATATATAAGTGAGAAATAATTTAAAAAGTAGTTTATTATAAGTTACCTCCAAACTCTAAGGTTCCAACTCTCTTTACTAAAATAGTTGTACCACATGGTTGCTTGTTCTTTTTTTGTTTTGTTATTTGATTTTAAGAAAACACAAATGAATTTTATTTGATCAAGATCTTTATTAATTAATTAAAAAATAAATAAACCAAATTTTTATAAAACAAGAAGTTTTTATCAATGAGTTATTTTAAATATTAAGGAGGGATATTAATTTGAAACTTCGAAATTTTCTAATTTATTGCTCATGAAATATTCTATCTCACCGAGCAAATAAGAGAATGCGACAAATGCTGTTACATGCCACATTGCGTGAAAATATCTAAAAATCTGATAAGGACATAATACCATATCCAAAAATATCAAAAAGAAGCTAAGCAGCATCATACAAACAGGCATCAAAGAAATCTATGTTTTTTAATAAGGATTAATTAATTAATCAATTAATAAAATACATATCGTTCTTTGGAAAAACTATATTTCAATAAAAACGCCGCAACTTTACAAATTAAATATAGCATTGTGAAGCCTTCAAATAAAGGGTGAAATAAACCTTGAAAAAATTGTTACGGATAATTCTAGTTGTAAATTTACCGAAAAAAAATAAAATTATGCAAACATATTCTTGTTTTTGAGTGAATGATATTTTCAAATGATGAATAATGGCAAATACTGCCCACATGATCGTTAACTAAAGAAATTATACAATTAAAAAAATATGATCAAAATAAAACTTACCATATCCATAAATTGTGTTAAAAAACACAAATATCCATGATAGCCTAAACTGGTAAATCCACAATAGAAAAATTGTTTTGCAACTCTATTTTTTTTTAAGTTTTAATTTGAAAATTTGAAAAAAATTTGAAATTTACATCAATGTTTCCTTATGGTAATTTCCTCTAAGATTGATATAATTCATGTATATATAAGGGAGGAAAAATATGAAACTAGTCAAAAATGACCCCATTTCTGTAACAAAGAAATATTTGTAATTTTCTTCACAGGAATCATACTTTTTGAAACATTTTTTACAATAATTAAAATAAATTAAACTAGAAAGAAAGGGCGAAGGTTCACAAGGATGCCATAATCTGGAACACAATCATTATATACACCAAATTCCATCAGGATGATTTTGAAGCTCTGGGTTTTTTAATAATAAAAAAAATTTGAAAATTCCTCCTCTTAAGGCCATCAGACTTAAGAATATTATTAAATGAATCTAATTTTTCAAATAAAAATGGGCTTTACGAAATTCAAAAACAACTGACGTTTGATGGAATACGTCTTTTATTAAATAATAAAGAAAACTTATTTTTTTAATTTAATCATCATTTCTTTAAAAATGATTGTTTTTTTTTTCCTTATTATTATTTATTCTTATTTTCATCAAGTATTTCTTTTCCAAAGACATTAATTTTTTTGAGATTAATCAATTGCATCTTATAGTCATTCCAGCTCAACTCCAACTTTAATTAAATAAAATAATTGTTTACAGTCGAAAAATCTCACTTCATCTTTTGAATTTTGAAAATAAAAACTTTTTAAGACATTCACATATTCTTCTTTATTTCCTGGCTCTAAACATCGTTAAACCCTCACTTCTAAAATAAATTTGATGCATGTACCTAATGTTATGGTTTGAGTTCTGATTTCGATATCAGTTTTGAAGTTCCCCATCATTTTTAACAGCTGGAAATATTCATTTCCCGTAGGATCTTTTGGGGAAAAAAATTCATTCCCATTATAGTCAATGCATAAAAGAACAGTCGGTCTATGATATTTAATTTGGGTGCTTCTAATATTTTCTAGAAAATTGGCATCCATTTTTAAAATCCCTGATCCATTGGTTTTCCCTCCCTTTCAGATGTTGAAATAACAATTTACTAATAATAATTTACTTCAAAGAAAATTAAAGCTGGTCCTGATCTCATATCAAAAGACTCCTCAATGATTTTGAGTAGTGTTATTTTTCTTTGACCATTTTTGGTATGCGCAATATTTTCTGGAACAATATACGAGTTCGAAAAAATCATTTTATAATTTTCATAAAATGATAATGGAGCAAACAAATACTTAAAATTAAAATTCATAAATTTTAAAAACAGAAAACAAAAATGCCAAACTGATTCTATCTCTTCACTCAATGGATTTTGCTTGTAATAAACCTTAAGAAATTGGGGAGACATTCTAAAAATTTTAAATAATATTATTAATTATTTAAATAATTTTGAAGGTTATAAATTTTTACATGTAGTTCAAATAAATTATGTCAAGAGGACTAGTGTGGTTGCAAAGCACCATATATCCAGATTTCATTTTGGGAATTTTTCGGCTTGAAAGACAAATTTTTTAAAAGCGAAATATTTTTTCAAACGTTGTGGAAAATAATTCGAAGGTTCCTTGAATTTGAAAAATTCCAAAACATAGCAAAATAAATCTAAATATGATCAAATGATAAATCAACGTTATGATTCTTCTTGGAGAGTCAAAGTAGATCTGTGAATCATTTAAATATAAGATTTTCAATTTATATTACTAAATGAATCAAGAAACTATGGTAAATCATTAGAAGAAAAGTCAAAAACAAGAAACATGGCAATCTGATGGCTATTAGAAAGACAGCTAAAATCTGATCATCATTTTCATTCGCCAGATATTTTAATAGTTAAAATATTTACTGTATAAAATATTCTTTTCAGGAAATTCGAAGAATTTGATTTCGGAGATGAAAAAGCTGCTTTTAATTTCTCTTCATTCATTTTTAAGGTTTTAAAGTAAATTTTTAATTTTTTTTTTTTAAAAAAAGCTCAAAATTAAAAATAACAAGAAATTTCGATGGGATTTGTTTTGTTTAACCCAAATTCCTAAAAAAATCTAATCAGAAAAAAAAACACCTGAAAATAATATAAAATCTTTTTTAACAATCAATTTGACATTTTTGATATTTCTTTCACTCGATTTTGAAGTTTGTTTTAAAAAAAACCTCAAAATTAAAGAGAATATAAAATTTTTATTGAAAAGAAAAGTTTATAAATATTCTTAATAATCACTTTCTTGATCATCAGATTCATAACCAACATAATAGGCTTGAATGAGTTTTTTGATAGCAGTTTTTTCTTTTTCTTTTTTAGATAAGTCTGGTTTCAACTTTTTGTGAGCATCCTGAATAAATTTATTTATATCCTTTAAAATTTTATCTTCTCTATTGATATTCTGCTTAAACTCTTTTGTTTGATTAATTTCTTTTAACTTCAATCCTATATTGATTTGTCTAAACAAATATATTGAATTAAGTGTATTTTTTTTTCCTTTCTATTTTTATTTGTTACTTAAATAACTCATAATTTTGATCTTTCAAATTTTCGCATTTGTTTATGAGTGCATTGGTGTTATTCTTAATTTTTTCTTTCACACTTTGAGGTTTTATTTTAATAGTTGTTGGACCAAAGGAACTAAACTTCCTACCAAAATTTGACATTCTTTTTGGTTGATTCTTATGCATTTTCAATTCGGATTCACTCAATAACGTTTTCTACAAAAAAATATTAATGAAATTGCATTAATCATATTACCTGGATATTAGGAGACTGATAAATGTTAAATTCTTCTTCTTCTTTATCGTCATCAACCTCAAGGGTCTCCAATTTTTTCAAAGAATCTCTTTGATCATCACTTTTAGTTGTTGTTCTCTTTGACAGGTCCCTTTTAAAACCAATGGGTTTGCAAACATTTTTATGATCGAATGTGTTCATATTTATTGTGTAGTTGTTATTATCACTAATGATATTTTCCAAAGAAAATTTATTTTTAGTTTCATTTTCTGTGCTTCCTTTTTTCCTGGGCGAAGTATGAACTGTCTGCAAAGCACTCGCTACAATTGAAGAATGTTTACCTCGGCTATGTTTGTTTAAATTATAATGAGACATCATAGTATTTCTGAAATTTCGAGAATTCACCAATTCTTTCTCATTTGAAATATCCACATTTTCCATCTTTTCATTCATCACCTTCTTGAACATTGATTTTAGCTCTTGGGACTTTTCTGCGCTTTCCAATTTAGCAAAGATATCTAATTTTTGGAGTAAATCGTCCAAGGAATATGAAACGATATTTTTTTCATAATTTAGCAGATTTTGAGGGAAATTCAAGTTCATATTTTGTATTGAACTTTGCAAAGTTTTTAAATTCAAGGCTGATCCATGCATTTGCGAACGATTTATCCTTCCAGCAAATATGTTGTTTGAGCTTTTACGATTGATGGATGTTGAAGGTCTCAAAAAAAGTGATGAACCTTCATTAAAATAAGTGTTGATGATGTCCATTTGTTCCTTGGGGTTGAACTTCTTAATTTTTTTGTATGCTATATCGACGTCTTTCAACATATCACTAAAAAGCTTTATTTTTTTTTGTATTTTCAGGAGATCAGTCTTCGGCTTTAGATCCGAGGAATTGACAACTACTTTGTAATGACGATCACTCCATAATTCATTGATGTACATAATTCCTTTTTTATCCATAGGTTTTTTTTTCCAATCTACTGAACTCAAAGTTTGCAATGCTGCAAGTTGATCGAAAGTCAAATCTCGCTTTATTTCATATAAAGCAGAGTTTTTCACAAAAGAGTTCTGAACAAATTCTTGTAACTCCTTATTTTTCAGAAATGTGTTGCATGTGTTCCTTCTTTCTTTCATTTCAGTATCTTTTATTATTGTTGTCAGGTTTGTTAATTCTGAGAAATTGTATTTTTGATGGGCAGGCTCAGTCTTCAATGATATTCGAGTCATTTTTATGGAGGATTTCTTAGGAGAGATTACAGTCGTACGAGCTGATAGTGGAGGGCTTTTCATTCAAGTGGAGAAAACAAATTAATTTTATTAATTTTTGTATTTTTTAATATTTTACGCAGCTCTTGCAAAAATTTTACGGAAAAAAAAATTCAGACAATAGCACCTTGATTTTTTTTTTTCAAACAAAAAATTGAGTTTTAAATATGATTATTTGCTTCTTCCTCCTCAGAACAATAAAATGTCCCTTTGATATATTATTGTTGATTTTTTGAGTTTATCGATAATTATTTTGATTAAATTTTTCTTCCTCTTCCTCTCTAAATCATAAATTAAATAAATGAAAGAGAAGAGTAAATTTTACTTAAAGTTATGGTTTGGTGTATATTGAGGAGTGTAACTCATGAAATAATTGCCAGCATTATGTGGAGTCATTTGGACATTGCTGCTTGGTGTAAAAGGAGTATCATTAAAAGAGTATCGAATCCTTTCAGAATCCATCTCTTCTTGAGGCCTTTGAGCACCAGTGCTGTTTAGATAAAAATTGCCAAATTCATCCAAAACAATCTCGATCTTTTTTTCAAAAATATCACTTTCTTTGAATCCAGGCTTAAAGCAAACAGCTCTCATTTTGCATGTTTGCCGAATTTCAATTGGTTCAGTATACTTGATGCAGAAACTTTTAATATTGCTTTGTTTTTTAATGTACCATTATGCCAATATGTGCTGTTGGAAAGGTATTATCCAGAGTATATCGAATAAAAGATTTGTCTCTGCTTATCAATTCCATCTGAAGATGACCATTGGATCGTAGTCCGAACTCATCATCTTCAAACGGAAACTCGCTGATCACCTTAATATGAGGTTCTTTCGACTTCATCAAATCTAAAAATTTAATAAATGAAACTAAAGTTTTTCTGTATTTTTAAACAATCATCTGCTCTTTTGGCAGTGTAAAAATGCAATTGAGATGAAAACTTTTCTTCATTAGTCGGAAAACATCGGACTTCAGAAAGTTGTAAATTTTGGGGAGCAGGCAAAGAATCATTAATTTTCATTGCATAATCTATAATTTTATCTGGGTTCAATTCTATGTTCTGACTATGAAATTATGAGAATATTAAGAAAAGAAATAAGTTGGATGAAATCTTACTTTATTTCCTTCATACTCATTTTCACTTCATAAAATAAATCATCCAAAGAATTAGAAGCTTGAATTATTTTTTCTTGATTTATGTTATTTTCTAATCTTATTTCTTCCAACTCCTTTGAAAGGGTTGAAGTTTCTTTATAATGATATAAATATTTGTCCAAGTTTTTTGAATAACATATAAAATTCATCAATAAAGATTCTGATTCCAATGAAATTTGGGCTTTCAGTTCTTTTGGAACTTCCATTTCAATTTCTGAAGAATTTTTGAGATTTTCGATCTCGGGAAAAAAAGTGTTATTAAAAGCTTCAACTTTATCAAGCAAACATTTTAAGCTCATTTTTTTTAGTTTTGAAATTTAATTATGCGTAATTCCTCTTAATTTTAGAAGGAATTTATTAAAATTTTTTTGGAAATATTAAATTTAAAATAAATGATTTTTTTTTTCTTAAAAAAAAGTTAACAAAATAAAAAAAAAAATTATAATATTAAATATTTAAAAAAAAAGTTCTAATTACCAAAAAATTAAAAATTAGTGTTTCAAATGAAGACGAACATAAAATATAAATTTTTGGAAAAATATGTTCCTAATTCTCTTCAAAGCTTGGGTTATTAATTGATGATATCCTTCATACCATTTTTTTCTTTTGCATAGATCAAGAGAACAAATCTCAAGAAAAACCATTTTTTGAATATGATTCCGAAAAAAACATAATCCATCAAAAAATAAACGTTAATTTTGTAAAATATTGACAATCGATTATCGATCTTTACAAATAGAATAAGCCTAATTTCATCATTGAAGAAAAAAAAGAAAAGGATTTCATAAAGCCAATCAAACTTTATCAAAATTCCGTATATTTTAAAACCATAGCTTTAATAAAATTACAAAAGAATCTGCAATTCAACGAAAAAAAGGACAATTTCGAAAAAGGAGAGGACGATTCGTTCGACGATCTTTTTTTAAAAACTTTAGAAAAAAATGACATCAACTATCTAAAAAAAAGCCTTATGAAATTTAATTTGCCAGAGAGTTTTTCTGACCACAAGTCAAAAAAATATAATGTATTTTTTTTTATCTAAGAGTCATTTTTTTAACTAATTTTATTAATTTTCTTAGTCATTTTACCCTGATGATTTTGAAAACGATGATGAAATAGAGAAAGATGAAATTCCAGAATTAATTGAAGCAAATACCTTAACTACCAATTTGAACTCTAATGACAACAACATTAATTTTTCATTTAGCAAGTCAGCAAACAAAAAGCCAGGAGAAAATATAATTTCCAAAGAAATAAATTCTAAAAACCAAGCAAACCCGTTAGAAAATACTCAAAATAGGGAAAGAATCCATTCTGCTAAAGAAGTTGATTCTCCAACCAAAAGACAAAATAAAAAGAATCTTGAATCAAATAATAATATGAGAAAAACATCTGAAAATTTGAACTACAATGCCGGAAGCCATGTAATTATTATTATTTTCAAATTTTTAATGTATTATTTTTTTGGGTAGGTTTCGCCTAAAATATGCAAAAACATTTTTTCTGAAAAATTCGCAATTAATAAAAGAGAGTCCGTCACCAACAAAATTGATAACCAAAAAAATGATGAGAAAGTCTGATAAATAATAAAATTACTTCATTTTTAAAAAATTCTTAAAAAGTCGATAAAACTTGAAAAAATCGTGAAAAAAATTGAGAAATTAGATGATAATAAAAGAAGTCAACTAGAGAAACTATTGGATAAAATTGAGGAAGGTTCTTTGGAACTTGAATCCCTAATTAAATTTGACTTCGCCCCAAAACCTATTGCCAAGCCCAAAATCCACATTATTGAGGACTATCAACCACCTTTTATCCAAGTTCCTCAAGAAAACATTTTAATAATAAAGCCAATTTCATCTTGGAATAATATGAATTTGATCGGCTTAACAGAAATTCGATTATATAATAGGTTGAATCAAATTGTGCAGATCTCCATAAATAACATAACTTTAAAAAATGCCCCAGTTGCAAACTTAAAGAATGTGACGAATTTGATAAATGGAAATTATGAAACTATTGACGAGGATCAAATGTGGACATGTATTTTGCCTCAATTTCCTTTGAATTTAGAGATACAAATTAGCATTGCGAAAAATATTGACTTAGGGGGAATCAAAATTTGGAATTATAACAAAAATACTCTGGAAATCGCTAAAGGAGTTAAAGATTGTGAGGTTTATTATAACGGAAATTTGAAATGGAAAGGAATTATCAAGCGAGGAATTGGAATTGAAAATGGATTGGATTATGCTGAAGAAATCAAAATAGCTGAGAATTTCGAATTTTATGAAGAGAGTTCAGAATCTATCAAGAAAAACATAAGCGACTTAAAGAAGGAATCAGATATTATTCAAAAAAAAAAGAAATTTTCAAGCAATTTTGATTCCGAGCCAATTTTGAATATAAAAAATCTGGAAATTCAGACCATAAAAGACAAAATCAAACAAGAAACTGATACCCATACTAGTTTTTTGCCAGATCTTAAGAAAAAACCTGTTCCAGATATAAACACCAGCCAACTTTCTGCTAATAAATCAGTGAAAACACATCCAAAAACACCTGTTCTTTTTGAGGAAAAGCCTTCTGTCGTAAAAAAAATCCCAATTTCGAATATAGTTGAAGAAAATCTGAATCAAAACATTCAAAAAAATTCAGAAATGACCACCGAGAAACCAAAACCGAAGAAAATCAACAATAGATTTGAGAATAATAAGGAATTCATTGAAAATTACTGCCCAAAATCGAAATTTTTTGATTTTGAAAGCGAATTTACAGCGAAAAAACCGGAAAACCCAATCGGATTTAATCCTTTGGACACATTGAAATATTTCAATCTTAATAATGAGGCTAGATTAATAAAATCTCAAATTCCACCACCAAATGACAACCTCTCTATAATCAAACCTCATGAAAACAACAACATGAATATAAAAAAATCTTTTTTTCAAGAATTTGATAACGAGCTTGATGGTCTTGATTTTTTCTTTCAGAAAAGCAGAGCCTCAGCTGATAAACAAATCCTTTGCCCAGAAAAAAAGTCTTCAGACAATGATTTTTTAATCCCAAATTTACCATCAGGACGTTTCTTTTCACTTGTGATATATACCACATGGGGGGATCCCTATTATGTGGGTCTTTCAGGTTATAAAACTTTGTGAATTTTATTTTAATTTATTTCTGATGAATGAAGGTTTGGAGATATTTGATCAGAGAGGAGAAAGTATCAAGTTGAAAAATCGAAATCAAATCAAAGCAAACCCTGCCGATATTAATATTTTGCCGGAATATGGCAATGATCCAAGAACTATTGATAAATTGATGGATGGTGTGAATATGACTTGTGATGATGTGCATGTGTGGTTGGCTCCTTTCACGAAATTCAAGGAAAATTCAGTCGAAATTGATTTCGGGGAATGTCAAAAAATCTCTATGATAAGAATTTGGAATTATAACAAATCAAGAATCCATTCATTTCGAGGGGCCAAAGATATAAAGATATCTTTAGACGAAAAGGTGATTTTTCAAGGGGAGATCAAAAAAGCTCCAGGGAATTTAAAAAATAGTGAGAAGTTTTGTGAATACATTATGTTTACTGAAGATGAGAAAATCCTTAATAGTTTAGAGAAGAAAGATTGGTTGAATAATGAAATTAAATCGTTTCCCATTGAAGATGAAGTCGAAGAAATACTCAACTTATGCGAAAGACCAAAAACCGCAACAAAGTTTTTTGATGAAAAGGAAATGAATGAAATCCAAGAAATTTTAAAAATTGGTGATCATGGACAAGATCTCCTCGGTTCTGATGGTCGGCCTTTGACAATGGCTTTGGTTCCTAAAACTATCCCTCCAAATGTCCTTCAAAACAAGCCAAAAATTTCCACAAATCTTCCAAAATCAAACAGAAAAACAGTATTATTTAAAATTTAAAAAAAAAAATTTAATGAAATTTTTAGGTCAAAGTCAAAAGCTTAACCATCAATTTAATTGAATCATGGGGTGACAAATTTTATATGGGTTTATGCGGACTAGAAATTTATGACATAGATCAACAAAAAATTCCAATAACAATGAAAAATATTTCTGCGAAACCCAGAGACCTCAACTCAACCCCAGGATTTCAAGGTGATCCCCGGGTTTTAGAAAACCTGCTCGATGAAGAAAACATAACCACAAATGACAAAAAAATGTGGTTGATTCAGTATGTTAAAGGCCAAGAACACACAATTTTTATTAATTTCCAAAAAGAAATGATAATTTCAGGTTATAAAAAATTTTAAAATGAGAATGTTTTTCAAAGCATTTAAAAAAAGGGATAAAATTTTGGAACTATAATAAAAGCATTGAAGATTTGAATAGAGGAATCAAGCTTATTTCTATCAAAATTGATGGTAATTATGCTACTCCTAAGGAAGGTTTTTAAAATTTATGGTATTTTTCGGAAATAGATTTTTTACTTTATAGGTATTTTATTAAGAAAAGCTCCTGGAAACAAATTATTTGATTTCGGACATTTCATTGCTTTACCTTATACTGAATCTTTAGAAGACAAAAAGATTTTATTGGAAATGAAAAATCCTTTAAATCCTGCCAAAAAAATAAATCAAGCAAATTATTTTTTTTTATAATTTGAAGTTATTTTTTTTTTCAGCAATATGAGACTCCCAACATGCCCATGGGCTTTGTTGTAAAATTGGTTTTGTTGACAACTTGGGGAGATCTACATTATATTGGCTTGAATGGAATTGAAATTTATGATGGAAAAGGAGAACCTCTGCTTTTTTCTGGAAGAAAAGAGTTTAAATTGGTTGGAGATCCAAATTCTGTAATTTATTTTAAAAATAAGAAATATTAATAAAATGCATGTGACAGATTAACATCTTGAAAGGAAACGAAAAAGATGTTAGAACAATTGATAAGTTAATAAATGGGAAAAACAATACCTATGATGAAAGAAATATGTGGCTTGCCCCTTACATTTATTGTTCGCAAAAAGGGGCAATTGAAAAAAATATGATCTATATTTCATTTTCTTCTCCCATAATTATTTCAAACATAAATATTTGGAATTATACTAAATCTCCAAAAAGAGGAGTAAAAGAGGTCGAAATTTATCTTGACGAGAGTTTACTTTATAAAGTATTTCTTTTTCATTTTTTCATTCTTCTAACAAAAAGTTTTAATAGGGTATTATCAGGAAAGCCCCTTCCGAGGTTGATTATTTAGAAGGCCAAGAAATAGTTTCAAGTGTGGTATTTTCAAAAAGCACTGAAATAATGCAAATGTTGAAACCTATTCCTTTCAATATTGAAAACAATGAAGTCACATACAATTTGATAAATGAGAAAAAAGTATAATCCAATATGATATTAATTTGGAAAATAAATTTGTAGATTATTAAGGCTTCTAATGTTGAAGTAATGAAAAAAGTAAATAAACAAATAGCTACCGAACGACCAATGACAGGACTCAGAGGAAATCCTTAAATTAGACATTTTTTGTATTTGTTCTTATTTATGTAATTTGCTATTATTTTCGCTAAGATAATCCATTTTTCATTTTGTTGAAAATGTTCATATGATTTGATTTCTATATTTTGTAATTATCTGTCAATTAATTCCATATCATTTCAAAAAACAAATTAATGATAGAGAATTACAATGAAACTATTTTTGCTTTAAAGCATAGAAGTTGATATAGATTATAGAGGACCCAAAAAAACTAATTTAATTTATAAAACTTTTTTTTTAACTAATAATAATTTTTTTGAATTTTAATGAACTCCCTGACAACATTTGATGAGATTCTCTACCTGACATTTAACCAAGATCATGGTAAAAAAACAACAATCCTTTTTTATTAATTTTTTGAAGGATGTTTTGCAATCGGGACTGAAACAGGTTTCAAAATTTACAACTCTTATCCTTTTAAGGAAACATTTTCCAGAGGTTTATACAAAAAAAAAAAAAAATAATTGAATAAAACAAATAGATATGGGAGGAGGAATAGGAATTGTAGAAATGCTATATCGATCCAATATTTTGGCTTTGGTCGGAGGGGGTAGAAACCCAAAATACCCTTTAAATAAAGTAATGATATGGGATGATAGTCAAATGAAATGCATTGGAGAAATGAGTTTCCGTTCAGAAGTAAAAGCTGTGAAATTGAGACCCAACAGGTTTTGGTTTTTCTCATCGCATACATTTTTTAAGCCCTAAATAGGGTTGTTGTAATTTTAGATAATAAAATATTCGTATATAATTTCGGTGATCTTAAATTGTTGGATCACATGGACACATGCTTGAATCCGAAAGGTTTTGTGATTTTATTGAAATTTTTTGAAAATATATTATAATTTAGGATTATGTTCCTTGAACTTAGATCCTGAAAATACAATTTTGGCTTACCCAGACAAAATACCGGGTCAGGTCTCAATCCATTTATACGGAAGTTTTGGGGTAAAAGGTTTTGAAATTTGAAATATTTAAAATAAAAATGAAATTTCTTAAAGACAAGAAAAAAATGAATATAATAAAAGCCCATCAATCAGCTTTATGCGGATTAGAACTAAACCCCAAAGGACTAAAATTGGCCACTGCTTCAGAAAAGGTAAAATTATTTATGATTATTTTATAATGATAAAATTATTTATGATTTTTTTATAATGATAAAATTATTTATGATTTTATAATGATAAAATTATGTTTTTAGGGAACAATTATTCGGATTTATAATTCAACAGATGGCTCTTTCCTTCAGGAGTTGAGAAGAGGCTCAGAATATGCTCAAATCTATTCAATTTCCTTTGAAAATTCTGGAAGATGGCTTCTTTGCTCAAGTGAAAATGGCACAGTGCATGTCTTCAATTTAAAACTAACTGAACATGAGTAAAAAATTCAAAATAATAGTAAAAATTCAAAAATTTTAAAGAAAAGCAGACCTCGACATAAATCAAGATAATGAAAAAAAGAACCCCAAATCCAAGTAAATATAATTCATTTTTAAAATTTCTGGAATTTCCAATTATAGGTTCGCATTTATGAAAATGGTTCTTCCATATTTCGATTCGGAATGGAGTTTCGCACAATTACGAATCCAAGACTCTAAATCCATGGTGTCTTTCAACCAAGATTCCGATTCTTTAATAGTGATAACTTTTGATGGAAATTATTACATCGCGAATTTTGATAGCGCAAACGGAGGCGAATGTCAAGCCAAACAAAAAATAAAATTTGTAAATTTTGAAGAAATTGAAAAATAAAACTGTTTTAAATAACGTTAAATAATGAAACAACAAATTATAAATTACCAAATATTTGTTTTTATTTAAAAAAACAATTTTTTTTTTTAATCATAAAGTTATGTGTGAATCCAAATTATCATAGATATCCTAGATTTTTTTCCCATATTCAAATATAATGTCATAAATTGCGTAAATTTTAGATTTAACACCTTGATTTTATAATTAAGAAAATACTTTTGCGGAAAAATATTAAAATATGGAATTAGAGCCAGAACCCACCACTCATTCTCTCAAAAAACAAAAAGAGCACTCTCCCTTTTCAAGCTCAAGTTACCCCTCCTCCGAATTCAACTCATATCCATTTTCTCCATTACATTTTGATAAGGAGATTTCATTTTCCAATCAACCTCTCAATCCTCAAAACCTGCCCAATAAAACACAAAATCTCCAAAACATAAAGGCGCCAAATATCATTAGAAAACCGCCACTTTTGAAAAAATACCCTCCCACATGTCCTCCTTTAGCTTTGAAGGATCAGGGGGAGAGATTTAAGGAACTGCTCAAAAAAGAAGGACATTCCAATCAATCAACGGACAATAGTGTGGAAATCATAAGGAACTCAATTGAAAACACTGCGGCCATCAATCAGGATAGCAATGAATTTGTGATGACCAAGCCTAAGCTGATTTTGAAGAACACAAATATTCAGTTTAAAATGAACTTTCCCTTGAAAAATAACCAAACACAGGGGTCATGTTTCCAGCTTTTGCAGAAAAAAAGCATTTTGGAGCTGAACAACCGAAAAATTGAAGAATTCTTCGAATCTCCGAATTCTGTTTCGCAAAAATACAACACCAAAAAGGCAAAAACGAATGAAAATTCCTTTTTTGAGAAGGAATTCGAAAAAATCTCCGTAAGTCTATAAATAAACCAATTTTCTTGTTTCTAAACTGTTTCAACTTCAGAATTTGGGCACAGGAAACTTTTCCTCAGTATTTCAATGCAAACATAAGGCATCTGGCTTGATTTATGCTATCAAAATCACAAAAAATTCAATAAAAACTGTTAAATCAAGCGGCCAGATATTAAACGAAGCCCAACTATTGGCCTTTTTCGCATCTTCAGGAAATCATCCAAATATTGTCAAATATTACAATTCTTGGATTGAAGAAAAGGAGCTATTTATTCAGGCACTGAAATTTATATAGTTTTTTATAAAATCTTTTTTAAAACAGATGGAATTTTGCGAAAGTTCTTTAGAATCTTTATCAAAATCGCGGACATTTGTAGAAAAAGACCTTTGTAAAATTTTGAAGGACATTAGCTCAGGATTATTAAGTCTCCATAAAAATAATGTGGTCCATCTTGATATTAAACCAGGTTTTTATCCAAATTAATAATAATAATAAAAAAAAATATCTATTTTTAGAAAACATCCTCTTTTCAAAGGAAGCAAATCTCTATAAAATAGCAGATCTTGGACTATCTCGTGTCTCCACAGTTAGCAAAGGCGAAGATATCATCGAAGGGGATTCCAGGTATTTAGCTCATGAACTATTGAATTTAAGCTCAAACGATGCAAATGATCTCACAAAAGCTGATGTTTTTTCATTGGGAATCTCTTTATACGAATTAATGATAAGTAATAATTTTTTTATATTCTTTGTAAAATTAGAATTTGTAGAGGAAAAATTACCCAAAAGAGAAGATGAATATCAAGCCATTAGAAAAGGAAATTTGCCAAAATTAGAAAAAATCAGTGGTTTTTCTATAAAATTCAAAAAAATCATCGCTAATATGATGCATCCCAACTTTCAACTCAGACCCAGCTGCGAGGAAGTGTTAAAAATGATCGATTTTTGCTCGGAAGAAGAAAAAGAACTGAAATGGTTGAGGATGAAAGCAATATCTTTAAAAGAGCAGAGGAAAAACATGGAAGTGTGTTTAAAACGAGAGGAAAGAAAATTGAGGAAAAGAAAAAGCTTCTCATAAGCGATTTAACTTGATCGCAATTTTCCTGATGATTTTAATTATCAGTTTTCCATTATAAGCTATATTTTTTCCCAAAATTTTCCATTTTAACATTTATTTTTATGTTTTTTGAAGAAAAAAACGAAATTTTGCAAGATTCTTGAAAAAAAAAAAAATTTTTAATTATCAAAAAAAATTTTTTATTCAAAATTATAAATTTTATCTCAAAATCAATTTTTTTTTTCCAAAAGCTAAAATTATAATTTTATAAATTTTTTTTTTTTTCTTAGAAAACCTGAACTTTTTATACAAAATTTTATTAATTTCTTTTTTTATAAAAACCCAATCGAAAAATAAAAATAACTTATTTCTGATATTAATTTCTAGATCAAGTGATCAACTTCTATTATATCAATTTTTGGGCGGACCCAACATATTTTAACTGTTGTTTTTCCAAGCTATATAAAAACCCTTTCGAATCATTTTCCCTTTTTTCCACATTTCCAGTTTCTTCAGAAATCCTCTTTTTCTCAGGGGTTCTGAATTCTTGATTATAGAAGCTTCTGATTGTATCTTTTCCTTTGTCATGTTGTCTTGTTAATTTGGATTTGGCTAGTTCCGGTTTAAAAACCTCCAATAATTGGCCATATTTCTCTTGGTACTTTTTTTTGATTCCAGAAGAATTATGATTTTTATTAGGACTGGCCATATTATTATTTAAATAACTATCTTTTATGCTCATGGTTTCTTTCATAAAATTATCAAAGCCATCTTCTTCAATGTTTGCTTTCATTTTGCTTGAATTGTTCTCAATATTTAGCTCTCCTGTTGCCTTTTCATTAATTGGAAAAGCATTTGGAATCAGTTTCTCAAGAAACATAGATAGGTTGCCTAGCCAATGGTCACTATTTGCTTTTATCACTCCAATAGTGAAATTTTCTATTGTTGGTTTCTTCATATCTTCGTTCAAATCGATTTTATGGATGATTTCTTTGATTTTCACGAAACAATTGGACAGGTCGATGATGGATAATTTCTGGAAATTCTCTGAAAAGGAGATCTTCTCAAGTCCATCACTACACATTTTGATAGTTTCTGATACTTTTACCACTTTTTCATTATTTTTAGACTCACTTTCAAGACCCAGTTGGTCAAGATAGTCAAAAATGCATTTTTGTCTTTTTTTCAAGCTTTCAAAAACCAAATCAAAAGCCTTCAAAATATCTGCTTTTTTTTGTTCTACTCCCTTGGCTATCGTCTGTGAAAAATTCTCATATTTCTTGAGTAAAAGCTCCAAACTTTCCTTATAATATTTGAGTTTAATCTCAGATGTCTTCAACATTTCATGCCAAGAATCAGATAATTTATCAAGCTTTTTTACTTCATGACCTTCATGGATGTCCTCCAAAAGACAATCAGTGCATACTAAATTCCTTTGGCAAAGGGAGTTCAAACAGAAAAACTCGATGTTTTCTTCAGAATGATATAGACATTTTGTTTGGTTTTCCTTTGAGAGGAGTTGATCTAGAAAACCGTCCAATTTTTGAGAGGATGGAGGGTCGAATGTGGGCAATGCTGGAGATTGTGGAGTTTTGATATATTGTTCAAAAGGGAACATTAATGAAAGAAGAGAGAGTCAGAGATTTAAGTTATATGACAAAATTGGTTCGGTTTTAATATTTTATTGCTAAAATTATGTAATTTGACATAAAAATTATAGTATTTTTTAATAAGTTATGGTATTTAGAAAGCCCTCCATTTGAAATTATTTTCATTTTTTTTTCAAAAAAAAAAATCTCTTGAATTACTTAAAATTTTTTTAGGATCTCCCATAAAATAATTTAAAACTCTTTGATTCAGATTAAAGATTCAAATGAAGAAGAATTTAAATTATGAAACCAAGGAGCTGGTGGGAAATAATTCCTGTCAACTTCATTAAAATTCATAATAAATTGAATCTGCTTTCTAACGAAACAAATTTCGTCATAAAATGAGAAATTTGTGCCCATTTTAAGCAACAAAACTAAAACTTGTTTGATTTTTGGTATATAATATTTTTTCAAACTAATTCAATGAATAAAAAACAAATAAATAAATAAAGGAAAAAATTCCTTCATAATGAAAGTCGCCGAAGCTTAAAAGAGGAAAATTGTCTCATTTTCTTTGATCATCAGAGCCATTCTTATTCTCATCACGATGATCATCCTCATTGTCATTCTCATCATCATCATCGTTCCCACTAATACTTATGCCATCATCATCACCATCATTGCCGTTTTCATCATCATCGCCATTTTCATCATTATCTCCATTTTCATCATTCCCACTCATACTAGCACCATCGTCATCATCGTTCCCACTCATACTAGCATCATCATCCTCATCGCCATTTTCATCATCATCGCCATTTTCATCATCATCACCATCATCGCCATTTTTATCATCATCATCAT